>OFGH01000405.1_pt1 | contig 39993 bp, 40 predicted proteins | sample 1521721 | NCBI WGS metagenome assembly OFGH01 (sample SAMEA3504132, study PRJEB24116) | mouse gut metagenome | biome: mouse gut; feature: mouse-associated habitat; material: faeces | place: Denmark | collected 2011
CAATGCCGTAGTTGCATTGCCGGCCCCGATATTCCCCAGTTCCTTAAGAACGTCAAAATATTCATCAGACATTTCTTCTAATGTAATCCCGCCCACGCTATATCCTCCTAAATATTCTCAAGCACGACCGAATTCAGATCCAGGAGAGAGATCAATCCACCCGCACATTTGCCAACTCCGTATAAAAAGCTGTCCTTCTCCTCTTTAGAATCATATGCGATCTTCTCAATCTGATCGCTCTCCAGCGTAACGACCTCCTTCACCTCATCCACAATGATGCCGATCAGACCGTTCATTTCCAGTTTTAAAATAATGATCCTGCTGGATTTCGTCTCCACGTCCGGCTGCAGCCCCATCTTAACACGAATACTCATCACCGGGATAACTTCGCCTCGAAGATTGATCACGCCTTTTAAGTAGGAATCCACTTTCGGCACTCTCGTAATATGCTGCATCCTGACAATATTCTCAATATACTTAATATCTATTCCGTACTGTTCATCTCCTAACTTGATCACGATGAACTGTTTGCTTCCGCCAGATACTTTTAATTCTTCCATATCACCATTCCTCCCTCCGCTTAAATCAATGTATTGGCATCCAGGATCAGAGCTACCTCACCATCACCCAATACGGTTGCGCCGCTGATGATCTTACATTTGCTGACATATTTGCCCAGCGGTTTGATTACGATCTCCTGCTGTCCGATCAGCTCATCTACCACCAGACCAGCCAGCTTATCGCCTTTCTTCACAATGACTACAACCATATTCTCTTCCGGATCCTTCTTGCTCTCAATATCCAGGATCTCATTCAGACGGATCAACGGAATGACAAGGTCGCGCAGCTGAATCACTTCCTTAGCCTGCACAAGCTTGACATCCTGCGGCGGAATATCCTCTATCGTCTGTATAGCGCCGAGAGAAATCGCATATTTTTCGTTGCCGATATCCACCATAAGAGCCTGAATGATCGCCAGTGTCAGCGGCAGTCTTATGATCCAGGAGCTTCCTTCTCCCAGCTTTGACTTTACTTCCACTTCACCGCTCAGAGCCTCTATCTTGGATTTAACAACATCAAGGCCCACGCCTCGGCCGGACACATCAGACACCACCTTGGCTGTGGAGAATCCAGCATTAAACAACAGTTCGATACTGTCTTTCTCGCTCATATTCTCAGCCTGCTCCGGTGTGATAACCCCACGCTCAATCGCTTTATTTCTGACAGCCTGCGTGTCAATACCGTTACCATCATCTCTTACTTCGATAACTACGTTGTTACCGTCCTGATAAGCATCCAGGAAGATGGAACCAACTTCCGGCTTTCCTCTTTCCCTGCGCACTTCTGCCGACTCTAAACCATGATCCGCAGAGTTACGCAGAAGGTGCATCAGAGGATCACCAATCTCGTCTACCACGGTACGATCGAGTTCTGTTTCCTCACCCGACATGTATAATTCCATCTTCTTGCCCAGCTTCTTCTGCAGGTCACGTACCATACGGGGGAATTTACTTACCGTACTCTCAATGGGAACCATTCTCACTTTCATGACAGATTCATGAAGGGATGTGGTCACACTCTCCAGATACTCAATCTGCTCATTTACTGCCGTGCTGGAAGTTCCGGATACAGTAGACGCTGAGACAAGAGAATTCTTCGCGATGATCAACTCACTCACCAGATTCATCAGCGTATCCAGCTTCTCGATATCTACTCTGACTGTCCTGTTTACAACCGGTTTATTTGCCGCCGGTTTCTTCTCCTCAGCCTTCTTACCGCTCTTAGCCGGTGCTGCCGGAGCCGGTACCGCTTCTGCAGGCGCAGCCGCATGTTCCACTGTCTCTTCCTGCTTCTCCTTCGTTTCCTGCGCTCCTTCTGCCGGCACTTCCTGATCAGGATCAAAAACATCCCCAAGCACATCCTGAATCTCGGACACATTCTTCGCCGCAGCTATCACTTTATCCAACGGACTGCCGGTTACTACGACCAGGCTGAACTCCAGACCAAACTTCTCATCCTCGATCTCCTGTGCCGGCGGATCCGAAATAATGATATCACCGTCTTCCTCGATTGCCTTAAACACCAGAAAAGCTCTGGCCGCTTTCAAAATACACGACTCCTGTATGCTGACCGTAAGGCCATAGACATTCTGTCCCTGCTTGATCGCTTCCTTCAAAACAGCTCGTTCACTGTCACCCAGCTTGATCTCCAGCCATTTCTTACCGCCGCCTGCAGACGCAGTCTGAGCGGAAGTCTGTGCTTCCTCAGAGGATGCCGATTCTACTCCGGCTTTTCCTTCATTCATAATCTCGTTCAACTGCTTGATCAAAGGCTCATTGTCGTTCGTCCCCTCATCGGCGCTCTCACGGATGCTTGCATTATATTCTTCCAGAGCATCAAGACACTGGAAGAGCACATCAATCATTTCAGCCTTTACCTTGATGTTACCGTTCCGAACCTCAGAAAAAACATTTTCCATGTCATGGGTCAATGTCTGCATTCTCTTATAACCCATTGTCCCGGCCATTCCTTTCAGGGAATGTGCAGCACGGAAGATCTCATTGATCGTATCCATATTATCCGGTTCCTGCTCCAACATCAAAATCTGCGTGTTCAGGTTCTGCAAATGCTCATCTGTTTCATCAAGGAAAATTTCAAGATATTGACTAACGTCCATATTATTTTACCCCCACGTTCATAATAATTTCCTGTGCGATCTGTTCAAGCGATACGACCTGGTCTGTCACACCGGCCTTTACAACACTTTTCGGCATTCCATACACTGCACATGTGCCCTCTTCCTGCGCGATCACATGAATCTTCTTCCTCACCTTCAGATTCTTGATTCCCTGTGTGCCATCGGCACCCATGCCGGTCATGACAACACAGACGATCTGGTCATATCTGCTGTCTCTTAAGGATTCGTACATATAATTGGCACAGGGTTTTACCCCTTCTCTGGAAGGCTCATCCGAGTAGCGAATGACGTGTCTTCCGCCTGAATATATTACATTCAGGTGCTTACCGCCTCTGGCTATGTACACCGTGCCTGCCTCAAGTGCATCACCCTCCGCCGCTTCTTTGACAGTGACCTCACTGAGTGTATCCAGTCTTTCCGCCAGAGATGCGGTAAAGCCTGCCGGCATATGCTGCACGATCACCACCGGTGCATTCAGATTTCTCGGCAGTCTTGGAATTACCGACTGCAGTGCCTTGGGTCCTCCCGTGGAACTTGCCAGTGCCACAACTTTATTCCCCATGGCCGCAGAAGAATGTTTTCCAACCAGCCCCAGCATTTTCTTGGACGCCTTTACATCCTCTGCCGTAAATATCTTACTTTTAAAAGACGGAATCCTGGATTCTGCAACCGCTGCCAGAATCTCCAGCATCTTCCTCTTAAAGTCGTCGCCCCTGCAGTCCATCGCATTATTCGGCTTATGAATAAAATCCAGTGCCCCCAGTTCCAGCGCATCCAACGTGGTCTTCGCACCTTCCCTGGTATCGGTACTGGCCATCATAACTCTCGTTGCAATCTTGCGGTCATGTAATTCCTTTAACAGCTCCAGGCCATTCATCTGCGGCATATTGACATCCAGCACCACCGCATCGTATGTCTTCCTGCCAAGCAGATCCAGAGCTTCCACGCCATTATTGGCCCGGTCCTCTACATGAAATCTGCTGTCGCTGTTTATTATATCACAAAGAACCCTTCTCATGAGTGCAGAGTCATCAACAACCAGTATTTTTTTCATGGTAATACCTCCCGTCTATCTACCAGTTTTTCTTCTGCTTTCTGAGCGTTTTACGCTCCGCGTCAAAGATATACTTAATGATTTCTTCTCTCTCCTCCGTATCCACATTGATATACTGTATTCTGTGTTCATAGGACCCGGAACGGTTTTCCACTTCCTTGACGGACAACACTTTCCCGACAAGACTGTATTCTTTCTCTTCCTTATCCACCAGCAGCCGGTATCTGCACATGATCAAGCTGTCCACCTCATATGCATAATCTGCCACAAAGCGAAGCCCGCCTCCGCTGATGTCTACGATCACACTGTCTTTAAGTGGCAATTCCGAAATTCTTCGCCCTATATGACCTGCCTCCGCAAGCCTCGCTTCGTCCGCCTGCAGGGGTCTGGACGCCATCTCCAACGCACAGCTTAAACGATAGTATTCTCTTCTCTGATACTTACGCAGATTGCTGGTCAGATCCATCACCAGTACAAACACATTCCCTTCCTTATACCGGTCCGCGATCCTGGCGTAACACTGATACAATCCCATTTCGGTAAAAAAGTAAAGATCATATTCGCCATCCACAGGCAGCGTAATGACTCTTGCCTTCTCCATCGGCATCAGAATTTCGATTCGGTCTTCCGAAAGAATATCCAGCACCTTACTTTGATAACCTCTGTTTCCGCCTCCCGTCCTGATCTCTTCTCCGTCTTCCAGCTCCAGATGCTCCATTTCCTGTAAATCCACCCGACAGCCTGGAACCACATATTTTCCCAAAAGATTTGCCATCTCATCCTCCTCTCCGGGCATTTTAATCTGCCACAGATCCTATTTCTCTATCATGATATTTTCTCATAACAGTCCGATTGCCTTCTCTCTATCTTTTACCGATGATATGAGAAAAAAATGCTGCCATTCCACGTTTCGTCAAATTCCTGTTCGATTCCTTATTCATCAACTTCGCCGCCAGCGCCTCATAAGCAAGGGACGCCCTGGCCCGTGGGTTCTCTAACGATACCGGCATCTGCTGCATTACCGCCCTGGCCAGCTGCTGATCCTGGGGAATCATCCCCAGGTACGTAATGGGCACCCGCAAATAACGTACCACTACCGCCTCCAGTTTAGAGAACAGTGCTTCCGCCTCCGTCTCGTCGGTCACTTTATTCGCGATCACCTTAACCGTTGTCGTTTCGCTGGAATATCTTGGATGTCTGTTCAAGGCTTTAAGCAGCGAATAGGAATCCGTGATAGAAGTCGGCTCCGGTGTCGTGACAAGAAGGATCTCACCACTTGCCACCAGGAATTCCAACACGGCATCCGATATTCCCGCCCCTGTATCTATGATAATAGTATCCGCCATTTCGTCCAGCTGTACCAGGTTCTGTACAATATAATTCAGATAATCTCTGCTCAAATTCGACATGCCTGCTATGCCGGAACCTCCCGAGATAAAGCCGACCTCCATCGGTCCCCAGGTAATAATATCCTTGATATTCTTCCCCTGGTAGATCAGATCACATAAATTATGCTTCGGTACGGCTCCAAACATGATCTCAATATTAGCCAGGCCAAAGTCTGCATCCAGTATAATGACTTTTTGTCCCATCTTCCGAAACTGTATCGCCAGATTAATCGCGGTATTGGACTTCCCTACACCGCCCTTACCGCTCGTAACAGTGATCACTCTCGCCAGAGGTTTATGCGGCTGATTGTTTGCCTTGATTATATTTCTTAACTGTTCGGCCTGATCCATCAGCCTTCCTCCTTAGTTCTTTCCTCCAAGCAGCTTCTTGACCGTACTTTGTGGATTAAACTCCTCAATATCATCCGGAACATTCTGCCCATAAGTCACATAAGACAGAGATGCTCCCGTATATAATTTCAGATTCAACAGATTCCCAAGCGTAGTCGTTTCATCCAGCTTCGTAAAGATCAGTTTATAATCTGCAATCTCCTTATAAGAATCCGCGATACTGACAAGATCACGGTATTTCGTCGTAGCGCTCAATACCAGATAGACCTCTTTATTCACCTTATCATCCACCGAATGGATAAAGCTGCCCATACTCTCCTTCTGCGTCGTGTTCTGATGGGAATGTCCCGCCGTATCGACCAGAATATAGTCATAATCCTTAAAGTCTTCCATGGCCTTGGCCACTTCCTCCACCGTATAGATGATACGGAAAGGCACCTCCAGAATATTTGCATAAATGCGCAGCTGTTCCGCTGCTGCGATCCGATAAGTATCGGCGGTGAGCAACGCCACTTTCTTCTTCTGATCCACTCTGAATATAGAAGCAAGCTTGGCAATTGTAGTTGTCTTGCCAACCCCTGTCGGTCCGATGAAAAACACAATCTTAATGCCGTTTTCCGCCGGCGTGATGCAATCCGGTTTGCCAAATTTAAGGATCATCTTCTGATAGATGTTAGCCAGTGCGTAATCAAACGGCATATTCGGTTTATTGATCTGCTCTATCTCATCGATAATCTCTCCGGCATACTTTTCATCCACTTCATTATCCAGCATTGTATCATGGAGCAGCTTCATGAATTTGTCGATTTCTGTCTCCGCCTTCGGCTCCTCCCGCTTTTCTTCCTTCTTGTCATCCTTCTCTTTCTCTTCTTCCGGCTTCTGCAGCTGCTGCTCCAGCAAAGACTGTAAGCTGTCCAGCTTCTCTTCGATCGCACTGCTCTCTTTCTTTGTCTTCTCTTCCGCAGCTTCCGGTTCCGCCGGCGTCGGTATGACAGGCGTCTCTTTCGGCTGATTGGATGCTATGACATTATTGATCGCCGATACAGCCGCCGTATACTTCTCGCTCTCCTCTTCAAGAGCCACCGTCACTTCCACCGTATGCGGTTTCAGAAACGCAAACAGGCCCTTGGGCTTTATGTCCTTGACATTCATAACCACGACGCCCTCACCAAGTTCCTTTTTGGCATTGGCTATCGCTTCGTTTTCTGTTTTTGCCGTAAATTTCTTAATTATCATTATGCTGTCACCATCCCAACAGACTGTAATTCAATGTTAGATTCCACTTCATTGTATGACACAACGACCAGATCCTTATAATAATCTTCCGTCAACTTCTTGAAATATACTCTCACAATAGGTGAGGTAATGACCACAGGCATCTTACCCAGATCTTCCAGCTTCTTCGTCTCCGCACCCACAGAATCCATGATCGCCTTCGTCTTACTCGGATCCAATGTCAGATAAGCACCCTGCTCCGTCTGTTTCACACTGCCCATGATCTCCTGTTCCAGCTTCGGATCCAGCGTCACAACACTTGTCGTCTCATTGGCAGGGAAGAATTTGTTGGATATCGCCCGCTTGAGACTCTGTCTGACATACTCCGTCAGGATATCCGTATCCCTTGTAGTCGCCGCATAATCGGCAAGCGTCTCGAAAATGCTCAGCAAATCTCTGATGGATATGCCCTCTCTCAACAGATTCTGCAATACCTTCTGAATCTCACCAAGCCCAAGCAGCTTCGGCACCAGTTCATCCACAAGAGACGGATTGGTCTCCCGCAGATTGTTGACCAGATTCTGCACATCCTGTCTGGTGAGAAGCTCTGCTATGTACTGCCTGATGATCTCCGTCAAATGCGTCGCTATGATAGACGGCGGATCTACCACCGTATATCCCATACTCTCCGCCCGTTCCCTCTGTCCTTCCGTAATCCAGATCGCCGGCAGATGGAAGGATGGTTCAAATGTAGGAATACCGGTGATCTCCTCCTCAACATACCCAGGGTTCATCGCCATATAATGATCAAAGAGGATCTCACCCTCACTGACCTGAACACCCTTGATCTTAATGATATACTGGTTGGGATTCAGCTGTATATTATCGCGCAGACGGATGATCGGAACCACCGTACCAAGCTCCAGCGCAATCTGACGCCTGATCATAACAACCCTGTCAAGCAGGTCACCACCCTGGTTGACATCCGCCAACGGGATGATACCATAACCAAACTCCAATTCGATGGGATCCACCTGCAGCAGCGACGTGACATTTTCCGGCTGCCTGATTTCTTCGGCCGCAGCCTCCTCCTCGTCAGCCTCATGCTCGATTTCCGCCGTCTCGATCGTACCGGCCATAATCCTCCCGGCCACAATAAATACCATTCCCATACCCACAAACACTACGGAATTGAGCGGTGTAACGATACCGAGACCTGCCATGACCGCACCCACCAGATACAGCACCTTCGGCACTCCGAACAACTGGCCGATCAACACCGTGCCAAAATCGGCGTCCTTGGAACCCTTCGTCACCAGGATACCTGTTGACAGCGAGATCAACAGAGAAGGAATCTGGCTCACCAGACCGTCACCGATCGTCAGAATCGTAAACGTAGACAGGGCATCGTTCAATTCCATCCCCTGCCGCAGTACTCCCATCGTAATACCGCCGACGATATTGATCACCGTAATAAGCAGTCCTGCCGCCGCATCACCCTTAACATACTTAACGGCACCGTCCATGGAACCGAAGAAGCTGGCCTCCTCCTGAATCTTTTCCCGGCGCCTTTTTGCCTCCGCATCGTTGATCGCGCCGGTATTTAAGTCCGCGTCGATCGCCATCTGTTTACCGGGCATCGCATCCAGTGTAAATCTTGCCGTAACCTCAGCCACACGCTCGGAACCTTTATTGATGATCATAAACTGTACAATGATCAAAATGATGAAAACAATACAGCCGACAACAATATCATTACCACCCACATACTGTCCAAAAGTACGCACCACATTACCGGGATCGCCCGTTGTAAGGATCAGCTTGGTCGAAGAAACATTCAGGGCAATCCTGAATATTGTCGTAAAAAGCAGAATTGTCGGGAAATATGACATACTTAACACTTCATTGGCAAACATACAGCCAAATAGAACCGTAAATGCCACCGCAATATTACATGCCAGCAATACATCCAGAAGTCCCGCAGGAACAGACACGATCAACATGATAAACGCGGCAAGTACATATGCGGCTACACCCAGATCAGCCTTCCTCAATTTTCCCATGACTGCTCTTTTCTCCTTTCCATTCAGTAATTTCTCTTTATGATATTAACCTTCCGGACTGATACCCGTGCAGCCTTTCACACGAATATTGCCTGTAAAGGGCATTTCCAATCAGACTTTACCCTGCAAATGATATACAAAAGCCAGAACCTCTGCCACCGCCTGATACAACTCCGGCGGCACTACGCTGCCAATATCCACATTGGCATACAGCATACGCGCAAGCGGTTTGTTTTCTACAATTTCTATACGATTCGCTTTGGCTGTTTCCTTAATCTTCTGTGCCAGATAATCCGCCCCCTTGGCCACAACATAAGGAGCGTCGTACAACTCAGGATCATATTTGATTGCCACCGCATAATGTGTCGGATTCGTGATGACTACATCCGCCTGCGGCAGCTGCTGCATCATACGGCGCCTTGACGCCTCCTGCATTCTCTGACGCTGTTTACTTTTGATCTGCGGATCACCTTCCTGATTCTTATATTCATCTTTGACTTCCTGCTTGGTCATCTTCATATCCTTCTTGAACTTCACCCTCTGGTAAATATAATCCGCCAGGGCAATGATCATATAGAAAAGCGATATACGGATCCCAAGCGCTATCACCAACTGACCAACCTGCAGGAGTCCCTGATTCAAAGACATATCATAGAACAAAAACAATGGTGGCATATTATCCCTTAAATAGGAATACACAACATAACCGATCAACCCGATCTTAAGAAGTGATTTCACCAGCTCCACCAGTGAATTGACTGAAAACATACGTTTAAAGCCGCTGATCGGACTTAATTTGTTAAACTTCGGCTGCAACGGCTTTGTCGTCGGCTTCCATTTCACCTGAATCAGATTCGTCACAAATGCCACCAGGAATCCCACCAGCAAAAAGGGTGCCATTGTCAACAGGATACGAAGCACCGCACTCATAAAAAGTGTACCGAACGTCTTCTCCTGTATAAAACCATCATATAACTTAATATATTCCGGTATCCGAGAATAGACATCGTACATATTTCCTACAAAGAAGGTACCCATATACTCAATCCAGAAGGAAAGTAAAATGAAGAATGCAAGCAGCTCAAAAGCGCTGGTCACTTCCTTGCTCTTGGCAACCTGCCCTTCCTTACGGGCATCTTCCAGCTTCTTGGCAGTAGGTTCTTCCGTCTTCTCTCCGCCCGGTCCATCCTTGGCGAAAAACTGGAGATCATATTGCAGAATCACGTCATTCCCTCCACAAAGGATACGATCATCCTCTTCATCCCATCAAACACATAATCGGCTGCACTCGGCAGCATCCTCACTGTAAGGAACAAAATTCCCAGACCAACCAGTACCTTAAGCTGCATGCCGACAGCAAACATATTAAGCTGCGGAGATACTTTGGCAAGAATACCAAGAATACTGTTCAAAAGTATCATCGTACAGAAGATCGGAAGAATGATCCGAAATCCCATTACCAGATAGTCTCCCAAAAATCCGACCACGGACTCTAAAAGCGCCTCCGTCTTAAACACCGCACCATTAACAGGTATCAATGTAAAACTGTCTATCAGCGCAAGCAGCAGATATTGATACATTCCCGTGATCATTAAAAACAATGTAAAAATATATTGATAAAATACACCCGTAAAAGTAGCCTGCTGTCTGGTTGTCGGATCCATCAGGGAAACCATGGAAACACCAATCTCCATATCCGCGACACTACCGGCCAGGGAAGTAACGGTCGAACAGATCTGTGCTCCCCATCCGATCAAAAAGCCGGTCAACGCTTCCTTCATAACGATAACGGCATACCCAGGCAGTGTATTATAAACCACCTCATTGCGCTCAATCCCCGTAAAAACCAGATAACTCAAAAATATACTGAATCCAATCCGAATCATTCTCGGTGTATTGCTCATGGAAAAAAACGGCGCTACATAGACAAAACAGGTAATTCGCACAAGGACCAACAAAAAATATTCTAAATCTGCGTAGGTAAAGGTAATATCGATCATGCTTGCGCCCCCATGTCAGCCTTGACAAAACTACCCATCAAAAACAGGGCTCCGGTAGGTGTTCTTTTCATAGTTTTCTCCATGCCGAAGCAGTTTTTGCGAAGGCTTTGAGCCAAATCTCAAATTTGGCTCTGCAATCCCGAGTCTGTGGCTCCAGCACAAACCCGCAGTTGAAAAATCAGCACATCAGTGTGATTTTCAACCTTTTATCTGCTCTATCTGATATAGACATTAAAGTCAGACCACAGACTTGTCATAAATTCTACCATATTATTCATGATCCAGTGCCCCATAACGATCAGAGCCAGGAAGATGGCCAGAATCTTCGGAACGAAGGTGAGCGTCTGTTCCTGAATGGAAGTGACTGTCTGAAAAATACTGATCAGCAGACCAACACATAAGGACACCAGCAAAAGCGGCGCCGCACATTTAATGATCGTATAAATCGCCGTCGATGCAATAGCTGTGACGTCATCTATTACCATATCCATCCTCCCTCTCGCAGTTATTCAGCTCACTGCTAATACATAAAACTCTCCACCAGATTCTTGATGATCAAATACCACCCATCTGCCAACACAAACAGCAGAATTTTAAACGGCATGGAGATCGTTGTCGGCGGCAGCATCATCATACCCATACTCATCAGCGTTGACGCCACAACCATATCAATCACAATAAAGGGGATATAGATCAAAAATCCGATAATAAACGCCGTTCGCAGCTCACTGATAATAAAGCTTGGCACCAGTACGCTCATCGGAATATCATCCAGCTCACCATTCCATTCCAGACGACTGATTCCCATAAATAGACTCACGTCCTTCTTCTGCGTCTGACCATACATAAAAGTACGCAGAGGGCCCGCCGCTTTCGTAAGCATTTCTTCATTCGTAAGCTCACCCGCCTCATAGGGAACCACCGCCTCATTATAGACAGTGGTCAGAGTAGGCTGCATAATAAAGAACGTCAAAAAGAGCGCAATACCTATCAAAACTGTATTAGGCGGCGCTGTCTGTGTATTGAGAGCCTGCCTCGTAAAATGCAGAACGATAATGATTCTGGTAAACGAGGTCAGCATTATAATCAATGACGGTGCCACCGCAATCAGAGTCAGTATGATCAGAATGCGCAGAGCACCATTCACACTGCCGTTCCCGTTGTCAACCGTAACCGTCACTGTATTGGCTATATTCAATTCTGCTAATTCATCGGCATTCTGTGATGAACCCGGATCTCTTTCATTCGTCCTGTCCTGCTCAGTACCCGTAAGATTTGAGTCCCGATAAGGCGTATCCAATGATGCCTCCGCCGTCATCCCATATCCAAGATACAGTATGCCTGCCAGAAACAGCAGGCATACCAACTTTGCCAAATGATATCCGGAAAAATGTCTTTTCATTCGTCTCGCCCATCTTCTTTTTCCAGAATATTCTTTTTTTGTACTTTATTTAAAACATCTCTAAAACTCATTGTCTTCAGCTCACTCCCATCAGAAAGGATCAAATCCTGCTCAGGAATCTCTGTTAACATTGTAACAGTATCTTTGCAGATTGCCACTGCCAAATATTTCTGTCCTACCCGAACGATCTGGATATACTTGTTATTAGACAGACTGATCATATCCAACACTTCGATATTCGTATTCGATATTCTTCCACGATGATATCCCGCCATCCATCTGGTAACAAACCAGGTGATCGCTAGGACTAACAGAAAGAGAATCAGCACAGTCATAAACTGTATATATGAATCTGCCCCTCCGGATATTGTGAGTATCATTATCCCACTACCTTTTTCACTGCCTCTATTACGCGGTCCGCCTGAAATGGTTTAACAATGAAGTCTTTTGCACCCGACTGAATGGATTCAATTACCATTGCCTGCTGTCCCATTGCGGAACACATAATAACCATTGCTCCCGGATCCGATTCCTTAATCTTCTTTAATGCCTCAATACCATCCATCTCCGGCATTGTAATATCCATTAATACAAGATCCGGTTTCAACATATTGTACTGCTCCACAGCCTTTGCACCATTCTCAGCCTCACCGGCCACATTATATCCGTTCTTTGTCAGGATATCCTTGATCATCATGCGCATAAACGCCGCATCATCACAAATTAAAATATTCTTTGCCATTTTTCTTCTCCTATCATACCTTATTTGATAATTTCAGTTACTCGTACCCCGAAACTTTCTTCAATTACAACAACCTCACCCTTGGCAACAAGCTTACCATTGACCAGTATATCTATTGGTTCGCCGGCAATCCTGTCAAGCTCAATAATTGTCCCCGGCGTGAAGTCCAGAATCTCAGCTATGGATTTGGATGTTCTTCCCAGCTCTACCGTAACCTCCAACGGAACATCCCGGATCAATCCAATGTTCTCCTGTCCCTGCATTGCACTGCCATCCTTGGCAAAGCTCTGGAATTGAGCAGGCTGAATATTCATATTAGGCATCATCTGCATCTGCGGCATCATCTGCGGCATTCCCATCTGCATCTGCGGCATCATCTGTGGCATTCCCATCTGCATTTGTTGCATTCCCATCTGATTCATGTCCATTCCCATTTGCGGCATTCCCATTCCCATCTGCATCTGCGGCATTCCCATCTGGTTCATATTCATTCCCATCTGATTCATATCCATCTGTGGCGCCGGTCCCGCCTGAGGCGCTGCTGCCTGAGGTGCGGCCTCTGATGCTGTATCACCCAACTGATTCTTTAAGAAAGTATCGCACAATTCCTTGGCAAAATCAATTGGATATAATTGCATGATAGTGGAGTCGACCAGATCATCAATCTGCATGCGGAACGCAATCTTAACAAAAACATTTGCAAGAAACGGCGCTATATCTCCACCCGACTTAAAACTGGAAAGATCAACAAAACTTGCCTCCGGCGGACTGATATCGATCATCTTATCAAGCATCGTTGACAGCGATGTGGCCGAAGAACCCATCATCTGATTCATCGCTTCCGAAATAGCGCTCAGATGCAGCTCGCCGAGTTCACCATCTACATTACTGCCATCGCCGCCCATCATCAAGTCTGTGATAACTTTAACATCATGTTCTTTCAAGACCAGAATATTAGTACCGTCTAAACCGACCGTATATTTGATCTGAATAAATACACAGGGCTTCTCATAATCTTTCAGTACATTCTCCCACTTGGCCAGTGTCACCACCGGTGTCGTAATATTGACCCTGCGGTTGACCAATGATGACAAAGTAGTTGCCGAAGAACCCATACTGATATTGGCAACCTCACCTATGGCATCTTTCTCCATCGCTGACAGAATAGAATCATCCAGGTCGTCGTCTGCCGCCGCAGGCGTTGAAGATTCTGCCGGTGCGCTCTCTTCACTGCCCGGTGCATCCATACCGCTCAAGAGTGCATTTATTTCATCTTGTGATAACATTCCGTCCATGCTTTAATCCTCCTCTCTTATTACCGACGTTACTCGCACAGCATATTTATCCTTGCTTGAACCCGGTAAAGCGGTAAACTTCTCTATATTTCCAACGTACACTTTCAGATCCTGTTCTACATCGGTACTCAGTCGTATAATATCTCCAACCTGTATATTAATGAAATCTGTGACGGCTATATGTGTCCTGCCAAGCAATGCCTTGACCGGAACATCCACCCTCTTGATCAGAGATTCAATATATTCTTCAAGCTCCTCTTCCTTCTGTTCCTGCATATTCGAATACCAATACTTGGTATTCAGTCTCTCCATAACCGTCTCCAATGTAAAGAACGGAAGACAGATATTCATAAACCCTTCCACGTCACCGATCTTCACATTCAAGGTCACGATCGCTATCATATCATTCGGAGAAATGATCTGCGCAAACTGCGAATTCGTCTCAATCCGCTCCAATACCGGATTGATCTCCACTACATTCCGCCATGGTTCACGCATAAGCTGCATAAACGTCACCATCATCTTCTCGATGATCGTCAATTCTATCTCCGTAAAGTCCCGGGTCTTATCAAGCGGTGCACCTTCACCGCCCAGCATTCTGTCAATCATCGCATAGCCCAGGCTCGTGGCCATTTCCACTACAATATTTCCGCCCAAAGGCTGAAAATTGACGATCCCCAGAATGACCGGATTAAAAAGTGCATTGGTATACTCCGAAAAAACAATCGCCTCGGAACTCACTACAGAAACCTGCACATTCTTCCTGAGATATACCGGAAGGCTGGTAGATAATAACCGTCCGTAATGCTCATATATGATCTCCAATGTCCGCAGATGCTCTTTCGAGAACTTGGTCGGTCGTTTGAAATCATAATTCTTGACCTGCTTATCGCTGTTGTCACTCATTTCTTCTGCATCGATTTCACCGCTGTTCAGTGCGGCCAGCAGACTATCAATCTCATTTTGAGACAGTATCTCTCCCACGAAAGTTCACCTCCTGTGGCACGATTTACAAAGCTATTGAATAATAATGTCACTAAACGCCACATTAAAGATAAACTCTGAACTAAACATTGTCTGGATTCTTTCCAGAATCTCAGCTTTCATACCATCCTGATTATTTCTTGCATCTTCTGCCGTATAGCTGGAAATAACATCTGTAATTTCACTCTTGATCAGACTCTGTCTGGATTCCATCTCTTCGCCGTAGGTCTTATAATCCTCATGTTTCGTATTCATGGACAAGGTGATCGCTCCAACAAAGAAATGCGGTTCTCCTTCAGCATCGCCTTCACCACGCTTTAATTCGATTGTCATCTTCTCAATGTCATAAGTAGCAATATCTGACATCGGTACTGCCGTCGCCCCTGCTTCTCCTTTTGCCGTCAGCTCCAGATTCAACGACCTCGTAATGTTATCCACCAACGCCGAGGTTTTCCGCGCAGTGCCCGTTACACTGAACATCATGATCGCCGTCAACACAATATTTACGATCAGCAAAGCCAGTATAATAATGGAAATCAGATTCTTCTTCATGACTGTATATTCTCCTTTTACATTGTTATTTATATAAGATTTCTATTTTTACTTCTATATTATTAATAGGAACTGAGCGAATTGTAAATTTTAATTTCCACACGTCTGTTCCTTGTTCTGCCCTCCGGCGTAGAATTATCCGCAATCGGGACATATTCTCCTCTTCCGGCATGTTTCATGTTCGCCGGATCCAGATCCGTAACGGACAGCAGATAATCAAACACCGACAGCGCACGTCCCGAACTCAATTCGTCGTTGTTGGAATACTTCGCTCCAGACATCGGTACATTATCCGTATGCCCCTCGATCTCTATCGTACCGGCCGCATATCGTTCCAGTACCAGCCCAACCTGATCCAGAACCGGTTTGGCTTCTTCCTTCAACAGCGTGCTTCCCGAATCAAAAAGCAGTGCTCCCTTCAAGGTAAGCTGTACATACTGGCTGGTAAACTCAATATCGATTTCGCTGCCCATCTCTTTATCGTCAACGGCTTCCTGAATCTGCTCTGCAAGCGTCTCCGACTCTTCCAGCTGTGCTTCTTCCATCTTTTCCTTCACTGCAGCCACATCATCATCAACGACCTGGCCATCGTCCATCTTGCCGGTACTGTTGATATATTCATCCAGCTCGTTCAACTGGCTCACCCCGTTGCTGATCAGAATACCGTCACCAATCGCCGTCGCCCCACCGCTGAATACCGAAAAAGTCTCATTAAAGGATGCCACCACCTGCTCAAACTTCGCCGCATCGATGGAAGACATGGAAAACAGCAATACGAAGAAACACAACAGCAGGTTCATCAAGTCTGAAAACGTGGCCATCCACGCGGGTGAACCTTTTGGCGCTTCTTCCTGCTTTTTCTTAGCCATTTATGCCTCACCTCCATCATCGCCCATGGATACTCTGTCCTTCGGCGCCAGGAAGGATTTCAGTTTCTCCTCGATAACACGCGGGTTCTCACCTGCCTGTATCGAAAGAAGTCCTTCGATCTCTATCTCCTTCACCATCATTTCCTCGGCATTCTTGCTCTTCAACTTGGAAGCAACCGGTGCACAGATCCAGTTGGCAAGCACGGAACCGTAGAAAGTTGTGATCAAAGCCGTTGACATGTTCGGACCGATAGATGCGAAGTCCGACAGGTCACGCAACATGTTAATCAAACCGATCAGGGTACCGATCATACCCCACGCAGGACCCATGGCACCAAGACCATCCCAGAATCCAATCTTGTCTTTATGACGCTCCTCCACACTGGCAAGCTCAGTCTCCATAATTGCACGCACTAACTCAGGGTCTGTGCCGTCCACGACCAGCATAATACCCTTCTTTAAAAACTCATCCTCAATCTCACCCGCTGCTTCTTCCAGAGAAAGAAGACCTTCCTTACGGGCAACATTGGAGAGATCTATAATCTTCTGAATAATCTCGGGAACATTCATTGACGACATTTTGAAAATAAGGCCAATGCTCTTCAGATTTGCTATAAAATCCGGCATGGTACAGCTCGCCATCATACATGCCAATGCACCACCGTATGTAATAAGTGCCGAAGGAGCATGCAGGAATCCCATTATTACCGATATGTCCTGACCAACCAACATACCGAAAATCATCAACGCAAAACATAGAACCAATCCAATAACTGAAGCTATATCCATCTGTATTCACCCGTCTTTACACTAATCTGCAAAAATATCCTTTCTATACGATTTTACTAAATTTTTTATCTCTTGTCTACTTTCTTTTACAATTAATTTCCGCCCCGTCGTAAAGGATAACACTGTGTCCGGTGTCTCCTCAGCCAGCTCCAGAAGATCCGGATTGATCAGGACTTTTACCCCATTGATCTTAGTGACTTCTATCATCTTTCTCTTCTCACGCCCCTCCCTGTTCTGCCATATATTCTCACTGCCTGCCACCAGACAATAAGACTACTATATTCAACTCTACAATTTTAACACATATCTATGAAAACTGCAAAGCAAATAGCAAATTCATTCAAAAAATATACATCTTTCCGGCTATCGGCTTCCCGTTCTCCAGATTCGGCCACTCCATCTCCGGCTGGAGACCGGATTAAAAGGTCGCAGGCCGCAATCATCACTGAAAAGAGGGATTTTCCATAACCAAAAATCCCTCTCTCCAATACTTTTAATATCTTATATCCAAATCCTGTTTTACAATTATCTCTTCAGATTGACAAGCTCTTCCAGCAAAGTATCAGAAGTCGTAATGATACGGCTGTTCGCCTGGAAACCACGCTGTGTCGTGATCATCGTCGTAAATTCGCTTGACAGATCCACATTACTCATCTCCAGAACACCGGATGTCATAGACCCCTGATTTGCCGTGATATCCACGCCGACACCATTGAATTCACCCGAGTTCTGTGTTGCGGAGTACAGGTTGTTACCTGCCTTGGCCAGACCGGAAGGATTGGCAAATTCTGCTACCGCAATCTGACCCAACAGCTTGGAAAGACCGTTATCATAATATGCGGTGATCCTGCCGTCCTGTCCTACCTCGATTCCGTTCAGCTCACCCTGCTTCCTGCCGGCTCCCAGCGTGCTCTGCTCTTTGGAACCGTTCAGCATTTCCAGCGTACACATGCCGCCGTTACCGAAGTTATTGATCGACGAGAAATCGATGTCGATGTTCGTGAACTGAGACAGATCGATGGTCTTGCCATCCATGGAGGACGCCGAACTGTTGAAGGTAAGCATCGCCGAATCCTGTCCCTGTCCGCCAATGTAGGAGAACTTACCGGTCTCATGGTCGAACACGATCATATTGCCCTTGTTGTTCTCCGTCAGTGTAATCTGCGCGGAACCGTCCGGTCCGACAAACTCGATGGTATAGTCCTTGCCCTCACCACTCTTGATATGATATACCTGTTCAAGGATCGCCGCCTGATTATCTGCGTTGTTCTCCAAAGTGACGCCGAAATTGCTTGCACCGTCAAACGTAGCTGCCTTAGTCGTCTTAAAGGTCGCATCAAAACTTATGGTAATATTCTCCGGCGGATTGCCTGGCGTCGCAACGATATTGCTCACGGTATCCAGCCCTTTCATGTCCTTCAGAGCTGCCGCCCAGTCAGTTACCTTCTCGGATGTCCCATCGTCTTTCTTCTTATAATAACTGGAATCAGCCGAATTATAGATCAGATTATAGGGTTCCGCCTCGAGCTGTGCCTTCGTCAGCGTCACCTCTCCGGTCACAGTGACATCTGCACCCTCAGCCACATCACCGGCAGCTGCAGGCGTCTTCACCTTAATATTCTCACCTGCGGCAACTACCATGGCATTCTTATTGAAATCTGCCAGGATCTCCTCCATAGCCATATTAATCGTGAATTTATTGGCCGCCGCATCATACTTCGCATTCGGATCCATCGTATATTTGCTGGTCGTAAGCTTATTCTCCGTGGAACCGAATGTTGCGATCTGCTCAATATTGTTCAGGCCGTACAGCTTCACCAGGGAAACGCCGTCGGGATCAAGAATATCATCCAGCTGTACCCGGAATCTGTCCTCTTCACCGATGCCGTGGAAACTGAATTTCGCCGTATACTGATATCCCTGTGAATCAAAGAAAGTCATGGTACGGATCAGGCCGTCCGGACTGTTGAGCTTGGTATCCTTCTTATCCAAAATACCGGACACGTATCCCTTCGTCGTCCACTCCGGATCGGAGTTCATATTGTCAGGATGCATGATCTTCAATGCCGATACGATATCCTGCCTGATATCTCCTGTCTCAGGATCCACCTGCCATCCCATAACCGTATAACCGGTATTGGCCATTACCAGGTTACCCGCACCGTCTACGGTAAAGGAACCGTCTCTCGTAAAGAAGTTCTGTGAGCCGTCGCTTACTACGAAGAAAGAACTTCCCTCGATCATGATATCCCACGGATTATTCGTTGACTGTGCCGATCCCTGCTGTGCGATCGCCGTGGAGATGGCACCCGTCTTAGATCCCAGACCGATCTGCCTGGGGTTAATACCACCTCGCCCGGTAGCATCATTGGCTCCGGATGCCGACTGCGTTGTCTGGTACAGCAGATCGCTGAATACCATATTCTGTGATTTGTAAGCTGTCGTATTAACGTTTGCAATGTTATTACCGATAACATCCATTCTGGTCTGGTGTGTTTTAAGTCCCGCCACACCAGAGAACAATGATCTCATCATAGTAAAATGACCTCCTTATATCTGTTCTGAAACCGTTACGGGAATCCTGTTCTCATGAACAGGATCCCCTCTGTCCATTCTGTCAGTCATGGACATAAGCCTCCTTAAAGGTCCGGCTGTTACATGATAACGGCTCCATCAATATTAGTGAATACATTCTCGTTGGTTTCTGTCTGATCCATCGCCGTGATGACCGTCTGATTCGGCACATTCACAATAAACGCCAGTGAATCGACGATGACCAGTGATTCATTGATCCCCTTAGCACATGCCTTGGCTGTCCCCATATTCAGGCGTTCCACCTGCTCCTTCGTCAACTCGATATTTCTGTCGACCAGCCGGTTCGCCGCATGCTTGGAAAACCTGACTTCACTGTCGGTACGGATACCGTCTGTTTTGCCTGACAGGATATCCTGGAAGCTCAGTCCGTTCTGCTTTAAGTTCTCCGCCTGCTGTCTGCCTGTATTTAAATACTGATCCTGCAGCCGCTCTATGGGAAGAAATTGATTGCCCTGAATCTTCATATTCTCTCTCCTCCTTGAGAAGACCACGCCGTCTCCGGCATGTTTCATCGGCAGATCCGTCTACCGCTCAGGTCTTGTCTGTATCTCCATCGTCGTCCTGTGGCGGTTTAGGATCTCCGTCCCCGTCACCATCACCTTCTTCTCCTGCAAGTTTGACGATTTCCTCCATCTTTTCAAAATACTTCTTTGCAGTTTCAATTTCCTCGTCTGTCAGGAAAGATTTCTGGTAATCATCCATGCTGTCGAAGATTTCTTTCATCTTCTCGACATTCTCCTTATCCGATATGGACAGGATGCCGATCTGCGGCAGCTTTCTGTAGATATTCAGGAATTCAGCCCCCTTGGTGTAAGCCTCCAGATATTTCTTATCTACCACTCTGTCCAGATCATCCAGAGAATAAGGTTCTCCGCCTATAGATAAATATGCCTTACCATTCTCATAAATGATATAATCCACATTACCCTGTACGATCTTCTCTCTGCCTGAACTGTCTGTCACTCTCATCAATACTGTCTGCCCTACCAGAGATGATGCTCTGGAAAGTTCCAGCGTTGCACTCATATTCTGCATCTGCTCCAACTCGGAGAAGGTTGCAAACTGTGAGATATACTCCGTATTCGATGTGGGTTCCAAAGGATCCTGGTATTTCATCTGCGCCACCAAAAGCTGCAGGAAAGCATCCTTATCCAGACTGGAATTGCCTGTCTTGCTCACCTTATCCTTCGTCAGAGACGATGCCGATGTATTGTCTACAAATTTGCCGTCTTTTACTTCCTGTATAACTCCCATTTCATCGCTCCTTTCTTATGCCGTATAATCAACCGTACTGCCGTTTGCCTGCATCATCTCCACCGCGATACGCTCGGATTCTTCCATCTCCTCCAGAGCTTCATCCTCTTCGATCTGATCCAGATTGATCATCCGCCGTCTGCCCTTACCGGACTTTGCCTGATCGTGCTGTTCCTCTCCATTATCCTGGGAAAACTGCTGTCCGTACGCATGATTGGCAACCGTAACTTCCACTGCATCCACCTTGATCCCCTGCTCTTCAAACTGATTCTTAAGCTGGATCAACTGTGTCTCAATTACCACACGTACCGTCTCATTCTGCGTTGTGAAATGTGCCGTCAGGCCGCCCTCCTTCGCCATAATCTGTACGTTGACCGTACCCAGGCTGGCAGGGTGCAGCTGCAGTTCCATCGTCTGCGTCTCTGCTTTCAGATTGATCTTCATGTACTCCATGATCTGATTCATGATCTCTTCCGTCTGCATTGACCGGTATTCCAAGTTGGCTGCTTCCGGTATCTCATTCACCTGCTCCGGCATCTCCGGCATCTGCATCATCGTCTGACCGGCAGAATTGCCTTCCCTGCCGTTGTTTGCAGAAGCATCCTGTCGCATCTTATGATCCTGTACTTCGACCTTCGGCCCGCTTACTGCAGATTCCTGGACACTCTTATTACCACTTGCATCATCCACGGTCACCTTCATCTGCACGGTCTCTCCGTCCTTCTGGACAGAAACGGTATAGTCCTTCATGCCTTCCAGCTCCGCTTCCGGTGCCAGGGCCTCATCCGGCATACCTGATTCCCCCTGCTCAGAGATCAACTGCTTCATAATTGCAGTAAGCTCCTGCTCACTCAGCCCCAGTTCTTTCTGCAGATTCTCCAGGCTTTCTTCTACGATTCCCAACAGATCCTGTAAGCTGCCATAAAGCGACTCATCCGTCAGCAGTGCCAACTCATCCGTATTGCCGGATATAGTCAAGAGCAGCTGTCTGAGATTATCTGTGTCGAACAGCTGAACCGCTGTAAGCCCCAAAACCGCCATGGCTTCTTCCACTTCTTCCCGCGACACACCCATCTCGTCCGCAATATCCTGGATCAGCTCTTCACCCGACTTCTCCAGTTCTTCCGTGACTGCATCCCGGTTGTCTGTCGTGACATTTGTCTCAGCATCGCCCGAGATACTTCCGTCGGCATTCTGTCCCGGTTTGTCTGTTTCCAACCGGTCGGTTTTAGATGATGATACTTCTGTCTTCACCGTATTTGCCGGCACAACGGTCTGACCTGCCATAATATTACCAGATGGCGCCGGCTGTCGGTTTCCCGTGCCGCCATTAAATTTCGTCATAACCTGCCCGAAACTTTCCGAAACGGTCTCGTCTGCCTTATTTCCTGCAACATCTGTCTGCCCTTTCGCATAAGCGAACAGAGCATTCACATTGTTTACAGTCATACTCCTTCCTCCTTTCTTCAATTTTCAAAGTACTCTACCCTAAGGTATCTATATATAATGCATGCCACACAAAACTTAACCATTCCATGCCGCAGCAGTATATATCACACTCAAATTATATATCGGCTCACGACTCCGGATCCATAATCCGCGTGAGTCTGGATGCGATCTCGGCATCCATTGCTCCCAGGATCTTACCGCGGTCCTGCGAACTCATCTGGCTCAATATCCTTGCCACCAGATCCAGATCATCCGTCATCGTCTCGAAAATAGCTGCCGCCTGCTTGGGCTTCATATCCACATACGTCTGTGCATATTCCTGCGCTTCTTTATCTTCCTCAATCTGCTCCACTACCTGTTTGTACAGATACTCTGCCGTCGTTGGATCCATCGATTCATAATACTTCTGATATTCCTCTGCCCCCGGGCCTTTCTCGGCATAGACCACTTCATTGTAAAATTCCGTCCTGATCCTGTCGAAATCAACCTGCGCATCCTCAAAGGTTCTCAGTCTTTCAATCTCCGCCCGAAGCTGCTCCATCTCTTCTGAGTCACTGTTACTGGCCGACTGTGCACGCTCCAGCTCCAGCTCCAGCTCCGTAATATAATCTACCGCCTCCCGCAGACTGGTATATCCGCCGTAAGACTCCTCCTCCGTGGGAGCCACTGCCTCCTCCGGCAGTATCATATTAATGACCGGCCCGTCTTTCAAAACCGGTGCCAGTACATTAGAACCGAATCCACCCACATCCAGCTTCACAAGCAGACATAAAATAGCCAGCCAGATAGCAACAATAACAACCGTTACCAGAAATACGGAAATACCACCCGGCTCGTCATCTCCCGATATCTGCTCGGAAAGCTCTCTGGCACGCTGTTTCGCCTCTTTCTTCTGCTCCTTCTGTTCCGCTTTCAATCTCCTGCGCTCTTCTTTTAACTTTTTCTTATCAACCTCAGCATCTGCTCCGGTATTCATATTCACAAGCTCTTCTGCCATTATTGCTCCCCTTTTACTTTGCCACGCTGTCCATAGGTATAACTGGTAAGCTCATCTACTGCCTTATGCTCTGCGGCATTTTCTTCACGCACAAATTCCACAAAAGCTTTCTCCCGCAGTTTCTCGTGCATCTTGCGTTCCTGCATCACTGCCTGCAGCTTCTTCCTTGCTTCTTCCACAAGCCTTTGCGCCTGCGCAACCTGCCCGCGCTGTGTCTCTATCATCTCATCCATGATCATCATGGCATTTCTGTTATCTTTCAGATCCATGATATGCAGTCTGTCACTGCGCAGCAGGCGTCCTTCCTCCAGATAAGCTTCTTTCCTGCCGATCAGGATCTGCAGCTTCTCCTCCTCTTCATTCAAACGCATCTGCGCCCTGCCGAGTTCCATTTTAGCCTGGCTCTCCAGCTGATATTGAATATTCAGGAGGCTCTGCATTCTATATATAAATTTCGCCATACCCGGCCACTCCCTGCCACATATGATCTGTCAGGATCGTCACCTGCAAAATCTTCGACCTACTCCGCAAAAAGTTCTCTCAGCTTTCCAACAGCCTGCTCATAATCATATTTTGCATCCACATCCTGCATCAGATATTCATTCACCGCATCGATCTTCGCGATGGCATAATCAATCTTGGGATTACTCCCGCTCTTGTAAGCTCCGATATTGATCAGGTCCTCCGCCTCATTATATGTTGCCAGTACGTTCTTCAACTTACCGGCAAGCATCTTATGCTCCTTATCCACAATCTGCGCCATGCAGCGGGATATACTCTGCAGCACATCGATTGCCGGATAATGATTCTGATGCGCCAGTTTACGATTCAGCATAATATGGCCGTCCAGTATGCTTCTGGCCGTATCCGTGATCGGCTCATTCATATCGTCTCCATCTACCAGTACCGTATAGAGTCCCGTAATCGATCCCGTCCGTGCACACCCTGCCCGCTCAAGCAGCTTCGGCATTTCAGAATATACGCTCGGCGGATAGCCCCTGGATACCGGCGGCTCTCCGCTGGCCAGACCGATCTCCCTCTGCGCCATCGAAAAACGCGTCAGGGAATCCATCATGAGCAGCACATCCTTCCCCTGGTCTCTGAAATATTCCGCGATTGCAGTGGCCGTCTTAGCCGCCTTATTTCTTTCCAGCGCCGACTTGTCAGAGGTCGCCACCACCACCACCGAACGCCTCATCCCCTCTTCGCCCAGATCACGCTCCACAAACTCACGTACCTCTCTGCCCCGCTCGCCGATCAGCGCGATCACATTAATATCCGCCTTGGTATTGCGCGCGAACATACCCATCAATGTGGATTTTCCCACACCGGAACCGGCAAAAATGCCGATTCTCTGGCCCTTTCCGATGGTAATCATCCCATCAATGGCCTTGACTCCAAACTCCATGCGCTCCCGGATGGGGGGGCGCTGGAGGGGGTTGACATAGGAGCCGCTGACGCAGTAGGGGTCGCCGCCGTCAAAGGGGCCCTTGCCGTCGATGGGCTGGCCCAGGGCGTTGATGATGCGCCCCCGGAGGAACTCGCCCACCTGCAAGGTGAGCTGCGCGCCGGTATTGCGCACGAAATTGCCCGCCGAGATGCCGCTCATATCGGAATAGGGCATAAGCAGGATGTGGTCGTTCTTGAAGCCCACCACCTCGGCGGTGACCTGCCCGCCCGAGTCGCCGTTGTAGATGCGGCAGATGTCGCCCACGGCGGCCCGGCCGCCGCTGGCCTCGATGGACATGCCCACAATATTCTCGATTTTCCCCGTCAGGCTGTAGGGCTCCGCGTTATAGACCTGACGGGTCATTTGTTGAAATACGGAAGGCATATCTTCACCCCACCGGCCTGTGCCTCACGGCCCCGTTCCCGGCCTGGGAGAAAGGGGGCCTTGCGATATATCAGTGAAACAGGTTCATCCCCGACGCGCTGTTGGCGGTGTCCATGAGGATGGTCCGCAGGTTGTTGAGCTGGGTGGCCGCGCTGGCGTCCACGATCTCGTCCGGCATTTCGATGATACAGGTGCCCGACTCGTCGTCGGACATGGGGATGAGCCGCACCCGGTCCGACAGGGCGCTGAGCGCGGCGGACAAGGAAGCGGGGATCTGGGTGAGCCGCTTGGCGTCGCACTCGGATATGTATATGTGCACCCATTCCTTTTTCTTCCGCTTGTCGATGGCGGTCTGGATCATCCGGCTGATGACGTCGCCGCTGCTCTTCAGGCTGACGCACACCACCTTCTCCGCCACCGCCAGGGCCAGGTCCCGCAGGTCGTCCACGCTCTGGTCCATCTGCCGGTCCAGGGCCACGCCCGCCTGCTCCATGAAGCGGTGGACCTCTTCCTCCAGGCGCCTGGCCTGCTCCTCCCGGAGCTGCCTGGACTCCTGGGACGCCTCCGCCATCCCCTGGACATAACCCTCCTGGCGTCCGTCCTCCCGGGCCTTGGCAAAAACCTCCTCCGCCTCGCGCCGGGCGTCCTCCCGGACCCTGGCCATCAGCTCCTCGGCCTCACGCCGGGCGTCGGCCAGGATCACCTCGGCCTGGAGCTGGGCGAAGCTCACCGGGTTCTCTTCCGGCTCCGGCTCCGCTGCAACCTCCGGCTCCGGATCGGCCACCCTCACATCCAGTCCCCCCGCCTCCTCCGGCGGGCTGTCCTCCGGGGCGGGCGGCGCCTCCTCGGGCTCCGGCTCCACCACCAGCTCCGCCGCGTCAGGGAACTGGTAGGGCTCGGCCTTCGCCCTGGAAAAGGCTTTGAATATATTAGGCAATGATATCGTCCTTTCCGCCCTTCGCTATGATGATCTCGTTTTTCTCCTCCAGGTCGCGGATGATATCCACAATGCGCTGCTGGGCGTCCTCCACGTCCTTCAGCTTGACGTTGGTTGTAATCTCCAGGTCGTCCCGGATGTTCTGGGCCATACGGGTGGACATGTTGCTGAGCAGCTTCTTGGAGACCTCCTCGTTGGCGGTCTTGAGGGCCAGCACCAGATCCCGCGGGTCGCAGTCCCGGACAAAGCGCTGGACGGAGCGGTCGTCCATGGTGATAATATCCTCGAACACGAACATCCGCTTGCGGATCTCGTCGGCCAGCTCCTGGTCATAGGCGGACAGGCCGTCGAAAATGTTTTTCTCGCTGGCGCGGTCGATGTTGTTCATCACGTCGGCCACGTAGTCGATGCCGCCCACCTTGACGTTGGCATTGGTGACGATGTTGGAGAACTTCTTGCGCATCTCCGCCTCGATGATCTTGACGGCCACGGGGGACACGCTCTCGATCTTGGCCATGCTCTCCACCACCTGGATCTGGCGCTTCTCGTCCAGCTGGGAGATGACGCCGGCGGCCTTGTCCGGCTCCACATAGGACAGCACCAGCGCGATGGTCTGGGGCCGCTCGTTTTGCAGCGCGGAGTACAGCGACTTGTCGTCCGCCTTCTCCATGAAGGAGAAGTTGCGGTTTTGCAGGGATTTTGTGACCTTGCCCAGCAGCTCGTCCGCCGTCTGGGGCCCGTATGCCTTTTCCAGCACCGTGCGGGCGTACTCCAGGCCGCCCTCGGTCACCGCCCGGTTGGTGCGGCACAGCTGGTAGAACTCATATAAAATTTCCTCGGTCTGCTCCGACCCCAGGAAGCCCATTTTCGCGACCTCCAGGGTGAGCTGCTCCACGTCATCCGGCTCCATATGCTTGTAGAGGGCGGACGCCCGCTCCACGCCCAGGGCGATGATGACGGTGGCGGCCCGCTGCGCGCCGGTGAGGGGGACCTCGTTGGCAATCTTCTTCCGGCCCGCGGGGGCCTTGGGCTCCGCGGGTGCGGCGGTCTTCTGTTCCGCCACGGCGGCGTCAGCCATTGTCTCCATCCTCCTTCAGCCAGCTCTTGATCAGCAGCGCCGCGACCTCCATATTCTCGTCCACATAGTCCCGGATGCTCTGGCGCAGCTCCATGCTCCGTTCCGTATGCAGGTCCATCACGTCGGCCCCCACAGGCTCGCCGTTCTCGTCCACCTGCACGCCGTCCTCCGTCTGCTGGGGCATTGCCACCGCCAGCAGCTCCTCCACGGCCCGCTGCTCCGCCTCCTGCTTCTTGCGCTTCTTGCTGCGCAGCAGCAGGATGATGGTCAGCACGATGGCGAACACCAGCAGGCCTGCGCCCGCGGCGATGACCACCCACAGCGGGATGCCCAGGGCCTCCCAGCCGGAGGGCTCGGGCTCGGGTACAGGCCTCTCGTAGTACTCCTCGTGGAGGACGGAAATGTACCGGGACAGGTACTCCGCCTCGGTCATGCCATCCTCCATCTCCAGAGGCGCCACGATACCGCAGGCCTTGGCCACCGCGTTGCGGACCTCGTCCACCTTGGCGTTGGGAGCGGTGCGGGCGTTGACGCTCACCGCCACGCTCACGTTCTTGATGGTGCCCGCGGTGATCACCATCTGGGTCTGGGTCTTGGAATTGTCGTACTCGGTCTCATGCCGCTCCTCCAGGATGCCCTGGAGCTCCGCCGCCGCATCCCCCGGCTCCACATAGGTGGGCAGCTCGGCATTGGACGGGGTGCCCACCACGCCGCCCACGGCGGCCTCGTCGGGCGTGAGGAACTGATAGAAATACACCTGCTTGCCGACAATGCCCCTGCCGTTGGTGTCGCCCTCCTCGGCGAACTTGGGCAGGGTGACCTTGTAGTCGTTGATGGTCTTGTCGCCCAGCTCCACCTCCACGTTGACCCCGGCGGTGATGTTTTCCTTCCCGTAGATGGGGGCCAGGAGCTCAACGATGGAGTCCTCCATCTGTTTCTTGATCTGCCGCTCCAGCTGGAGCTTCAGCGCCGAGCTGGCCGCCGCACTGGTGCCCGTGCCGCCCATACCGGAGTAGTCGTGGCCGTCGGTGTCCTCGATGGAGACCGACTCCACCGTCAGCCCCGCCACGCTGTGGGCCACATAGTTGCGGATAGCGTTGACCTGCCCGTCGGTGAGCACCTTGCCCTTCTGCATGGTGAGGATTACGCCGGCGGACGCCTCCACCACGTTGTTGGTGTCCAGCACATAGGCCCGGTCCTCGCCCAGGTTGATGGTCACCGTGGCGGAGCGCACCTCGGGGAACTGGCAGATGGTGCGCTCCATCCGGCTTTGCAGGTCCACCAGCCAGGCCCGGTTCCGGTCCGCCTGGGTGGACAGGGCGCTGACCTGTTCAAAATACCCGGTGGGGGTGGAATTGGCCTGGGAGTACTGGTCCACCAGCAGCCGGGCCTTCAGGCTGCTGACCTGGCTCTCCGGCACCTTGACCGTCCCTGTGCCCTCCACCCGGTAGTTGGTGACCCCCTGCTCCTGGAGCCAGGTGAGCACCGCCCCGGTCTCCTCGCTGGTCGCGCCCGCGATCAGGGGGGCATAGGGCCTGGTATTCAGGAAAATGACGATGCCGATGGCCAGGGCGGCCACCGTGACACCGATAATAATCCATATTTTCTTGGATATCTTCCCCAGGGCTGTCTTTGCCTTTTCAAAATAGCCCTGCAGCTTTTCCTTGTTCAAGCCCTATCAACTCCGCTCTCCGCGTTCTTTCCCTTGCAGGTTTTAGACGCTCATGTTTTTCAGTTCGTTATAAGCGTCCAGCGCCTTGTTGCGCATCTGGATCAGCAGGTCCACCGCGATCTCGTTTTTATAGGCGGCGATGCCCAGCTGCACAGGGTTCTCCAGCTGGCCGGTGGCCAGCAGATACTGGGCCTGGGTGAACTCGGCGTCGGTGTCCTTCACGTTCTGGATGAGCCCGGTGAACAGCGATCCAAAGGCGCTGTCCTTCACCTGGCTCAATTCGGTGGCCTTCTCCTCCTGCCCGGGCCGGACGGGGGGGGTAATTGCCTGGATGGTATTGGTAATGCCCGTAATGCCCGCGGGGGGGGCAATGTTTGGGATGCCGTCAATCATGGCGCTCATGGCAGTTCCTCTCCTTTATACAATAATGGAAGCCGCGCCCTTACCGGCCGACCTCCAGCCCGCTGGAAATCACAGATTTCAGCGTGTTGAACGCGGTGACGTCGGAGGCGAAGGCCCGGGTGGCCGCCATAGCGGCCGCCATTTCCTTCACCATGTCCACGTTGGGGAGTTCCAGGTATCCGTCCTCATCCGCATCGGGATGGGTGGGGTCATAGACGATTTTCATGGGGGACTCATCCTCCACAATCTCGGTCACCCGCACGCCGCCGGCGGTGGGGCTGACATCCTTGTTGGACACCGCGCCGCTCATGGCGCGGGCCATGGCCTCCCGGAAGCTGTCGCGCCCGCTCACCGCCTCGAACACCACCATTTTCCGGCGGTAGGCGCCCTCGCCGTTCTCCACCCGCGTGGTCTGGGAATTGGTCACGTTCTCCGCCACGATATCCAGCCGCAGCTGCTGGGCGGTGAGGCCGGAACCAATGATATTGATAGAATTCATGAAGCCCATCGTTCATTACCCCCTTGTTTTGTCGCGTCCCGCCTGCGGGCCGCAGGGCTCACGCGCTTTTACTGGCCCTTGACGGCCATGCGCAGAATGGCATAGTGCTTGTTGATGGCCTGGTAGACATACTGCTGCTGGTACGCGTTGCGGATCAGCTCCACCATCTGCTCCGTGGTATCCACCCCGTTGTCGTCCATGCGCTTTTGCTCCCGGGCCTCAAACACGGTGACCTCCGGGTCCTCCAGGATATCCCGCACCGACTTCTCTGCCTCCCCGGGGTGGGCGGCGGCCTGCTCCAGCTTGCTCCGAATGCTCTCCTCGAACGTGACGACCTTGGCCTTATAGTTGGGTGTCTCCGCGTTGGCAATATTATCCAGGATCGCGGCCTGCTTCGTCCAAAGGAAGCCTACAGATTTTTCTAGCAGCAAAGCGGAATTGCTCGTTAAAATATCCATACCTGAACCCTCCCTCGTGCGTGGCCGCAGCCTGCCCGCGGCACACATCATGAATACTATGAAACGGCGTTTCGGAACATGCGAAAAAATGGGGACCACCCAGACCGGTCAATCTCCGCCCACCGGCGGTTCCCGCTCAAATGGCCCACAAGATCAATGCGGGAACCAATACAGCCCCCTTCCGCTGCACCGAACACTTTTATACACCACATCATAGCGGCAGTTAATTATAGCATGGCACGGAAAAAAACGCAACATGTTTTTGCCCTTTTGGGCAATGAAACCTAGTGCCAAAGTGCTGGTAAAATATTCCGAATACTCCTTATTTTCCAGATTCTTCAAGGTGTTTCCACCTGACGGATTGCCTGCCCACAATATATAGTATGCGTGGTCTGCCCACCCCAATCCCTACCCCTCAGCGGGTGAAAGCTGGAGGCAAAACCACTCCGCAGGCACAAAGCCGAACCCTTGCCACAGCCTTTTTTCACCCGGAACCCCCCATCAATTGATGTCCATCCCTCAGCTTACTCGTGTACGTTACAGGGACTTGCAAAACCTCTGCACATGTCCCCGCATGTTTACCCGGAGCCATATATTCTTTGTCACACTCCATGAGATGTAAAGACATGTGAAAAAGCCTGCCGAACAAATTTCAGCAGGCTTTTTCCCGGCTTGTTTCAGAGCACCACGCCGTCCTTGAAAATGGAAATCTCCCGGAAGCCCTGTTCCTCCGCGCGGGTGGGCTTGCCGCTTGCCACCTCCAGCACAAAGTCCAGCAGCCGGTCCCCGGCGCCGTCCAGGCTCTCCCCTTGGGCCACGGTTCCGGCGTTAAAGTCGATCCAGTTCCCCTTTTTCTCAAACAGGGGGGTGTTGGTGGAAATCTTCACCGTGGGGGCGGGGGCCCCGAAGGGCGTCCCCCGGCCTGTGGTGAACAGGATCAGGTGGGCCCCCGCCGCCGTCAGGGCGGTGGCGGACACCAGGTCGTTGCCCGGGCCGGACAGCAGGTTGAGGCCCTTTTTCACCACTGCCCCGCCGTAGTCCAGCACGTCCACAATCTGGGCGCTGCCCCCCTTCTGGACGCAGCCGCAGGATTTGTCCTCCAGCGTGGTAATGCCCCCGGCCTTGTTGCCGGGGCTGGGGTTCTCGTACACCACCTGGTTGTGGGAGGTGAAGTAGCCCTTGAAGTCCTCAATCATCTTCACCGCCTTGCGGAACACCGCTTCGTCCCGGCACCGCTCAAAGAGGATGGACTCCGCGCCGAACATCTCGGGCACCTCGGTGAGGATGGTGGTCCCCCCCTTGGAGATCAGCAGGTCGGAGAAAGCCCCCACGGTGGGGTTGGCGGTGATGCCGGACAGGCCGTCCGACCCGCCACACTTCATGCCCACCACCAGCTCCGACGCGGGGAGTTCCTCCCTTCGGAAGCCCCCGGCGTAGTCCGCCAGCTCCTTCAGCAGCGCGGAGCCCGCCGCGATCTCGTCGGGGACCTCCTGGCAGACCAGGAACTTCACCCGGTTTTCGTCATAGGGCCCCAGCTCCGCCTTGAACTGCTCCTGGGTCAGGTTCTCGCACCCCAGGCCCAGCACCAGCACGCCCCCGGCGTTGGGGTGGCGGACCAGGGCGGAGAGCAGCTTCCGAGTCTGGGCGTGGTCGTCCCCCATCTGGGAGCAGCCGAAGGGGTGGGGGAAGGCGTACAGGCCCTCCACGCTCCCCGAGACCAGATGCCGGTTCTCCCGGACCAGCTGCTGGGCGATGTTGTTGACGCAGCCCACCGTGGGGATGATCCACAGCTCGTTGCGGATGCCCGCCCTGCCCCCGGGGCGGCGGAAGCCCCGGAAAGTCCGGGGAGCCGCTTGGGGCAGGTCGTAGGTCTTGTGGCGGTAAGCGTATTCCCCGTTCTCAGACAGGCCGGTGCGCACGTTGTGGACGTGGACCCACTGTCCCGGGGCGATGTCCTCCCTGGCCAGGCCGATGGCACAGCCGTATTTGACAATGGGCGTCCCGGCGGGGATGGGGGCCAATGCGATTTTGTGGCCCCGCTGGACGGCCTGGGCGGCGGTGAGCTGCCGCCCGTCCACAGCCAGCGCCTCCCCCTGGAGCAGGTCCTCCAGGGCCACGGCCACATTGTCGGCGGGGTGGATTCGGATCAGCTTCATGCCAGACACTCCTTCATGGCCTCATAGGCGCCCAGACGGCCGATGCGCTCCAGGGCGTCTGTTACCGCCTCCTCAAAGCCATCCAGGGCGGCCAGCTCCCCGCCCCACATCCGCTCGCTGCGGATGACGGCGCGGGCAAGCTGGGCGGGGGAGTCCCCCTTGTGCGCCTGATAGAACTCCAGCACCCAGGGGTCGTCCTGGGCGGAGCAGTCCCGGTAAAAGGCGATATAGGCGGCGAAGGAGAAGGTGATACAGGGGGGCAGCTTGCCGGTATTGGCCACGCTGTCCAGCAGGCTGGGCATGACCCGGGCCTTCCACTTGGAGGTGGAGTTCAGGGCGATGGAGAGCAGGGCGTGGTCGATATAGGGGTTGTTGAACCGGTCGGCCACGGAGGCGGCAAAGTCCTCCAGGTCCTTCCGGTCCAGGGACAGAGTGGGGATGACCTCGTCGTAGAGCAGCCGGCTCATAAAACCCCGGACGACCGGCTCCTCCATGCAGTCCCGGACGATCTTGAAGCCGGTGTGGGCGCCGTTGAGGATGCGCACCTTGCGCTGCTTGTAGGGCACATGGTCGTCCACCACCCGGATGGGAAGGCCGGCCTTCTCAAAGGGCAGCTCCGCCTTGATGGACTGGGGCCCCTCGATGATCCAGGAGGCGAACACCTCGGCGGTGTCCGGCAGGTCGTCCTGATAGCCCAGCTCCCGGCAGAGGGCGCTTGCGTCCTCCGCCTTGCAGGCGGGGTCGAAGACGATGCCCGCCTCGGTGGTGTTGGAGATAATGAAGCGCAGGTCGGGGTTTTTGGCGCAGTCCAGCACGGACTGCCAGTCCCCTTTGGGGTCCAGACAGCGGGAGACGCAGGAGATAATCCGCTTTCTGGATACCGCCTCCCCCTTTTCCCGGCCCCGGAGGAGGAGGGTGTACAGGCCGTCCTGCTCCGCAAACCGGGCGCAGGTGTCCGGGTGGCCCCCGCGGGGCTGGACCAGGACCGCCTTGGCGTTGAAGCCGGCTTTCTCGTTCATCTGGTCAATAAAGTCCTCCGCGAAGGCCCGCAGGAAGGCCCCTTCGCCGAACTGGAGAACCCGCTCTGGGGCGTCTTTCAGCAGGTAGCCCTCATAGCCCTGGCGCTCCAAAAGGGAATAACTGAGCTTTTCCATAAATTTACGCTCCTTCTTTTCTGGTTTTTACGCTGATGACGCTGAGCACGATGCAAAGCAGCAGCAGAGCCGTAAACACCGCCACCAGGCCCATGCCGGCCCGGATGCCGGCCCGCTCCGCCACCTGGCCCACCAGGAAGGGGGTAATGATGCCGCCGGCGCTGCCGGTGAAGATCATGACGCTGCACCCCAGGTCATTGCCCCGGATGCAGTCGCTGCCGAAGGCGAAGGCGGTGGGGTAGATGGTGGCCATGAACAGCCTCACTCCCATCAGGCCCAGTACAATCAGGACCGGATTCCGGCTGAAGAACATGACCAGGAAGAAGGCGAAGAAGCCCGCGCCGTCGATGAGCAGCAGCCTGCTCCGGGAAATCTTGCCCGTGATGGCCGCGCCGATCATCCTCCCGCAGAAGATGACCAGCCACAGCAGGCTGTTCATCATCTGGGACCAATCGGCGCTCAGCACCCCGGTGTCCTGGAAGTAGGACACCAGCCAGCCTACGATGGCGTACTCCACCGAGATGTAGAAGAACAGCATGGCGCTGCCCAGCCAGAACTGCTTTACCCTCAAAAAGCTGTGGTCCACGGTCTTGACGCTCTTGCCTTCGGGTTCCTGGGGCAGGGGCATTTTTGCGTAGACGGCGATCTGGCTCAGGCACAGCAGGGCCAGCAGCCCGGCCACCAGCCGCCAGCCTATGTTTGGCCACCGGTTGGTGCAGAACACCAGCGCCAGAGGGGAGAGCAGCGCCCCCACGGCGAAGCAGCCGTGGAGCAGGTTGTAGCCCCGGGTGGCCTTGTCGCCGGGCAAGGTGGAGATCATGGTGTTGGAGAAGTTGGAGTTGCCCCCCCCCCGGGCGATGCCCGTCATGGTAAAGGCGGCCACGAAGAGGGCCGGGGAGCCAAAGCCGCTGGCAAAAATCAGGTAGGCGGCCGCCATCCACACCGAGGTGGCCAGGATGGCCCGCCGCCGGCCCAGGTAGATGGGCAGAAAGCCGGCCAGCAGCACGGAGATCAGGTTGCCCGTAGACTGGCAGGACAGCAGTACGCCGGACAGATCGTAGCTGAATCCGAACTGTTCCCGGAGGAAGGGGATGAAAGAGCCCAGGGGCTGGGAGGCCGCGCCGCTGACAAAGAAGGTGAAGAGCACGTTGCGCAGCAGGCGGTTTTGCTTCTCCGAGGTGATTTCGTTGTTCATACTGAAATAATGCTCCTTATCGTGATGATCCTCATCGCCACCTCCGCCGTGTTCGGCGACTGCCTGACCAAGCTGCATGTGCCCGACCTGGCCGCCAAGGCCATTGTGGGCCTCACCGACAACCGGATTATTCTGATTCTCCTGCTGAATGTGATCCTGCTGGTGCTGGGCATGATTATGGATATGGCCCCCATCATCCTCATCGCCACTCCCATCCTGCTGCCCGTGGCCACCCAGTATTGCGGCCTGGACCCCATCCAGTTCGGCATCATGGTGGTCCTCAACTGCGGCATCGGCCTGCTCACTCCCCCTGTGGGCGCGGTGCTGTTCATCGGCTCCGCCGTGGCCAAGCGGCCTATGGAGAAGGTGGTCAAGGCGACGCTGCCCTTTTATGCCTGCATGATTATCGCGCTGCTGCTGATCTCCTTTATCCCGGACATCAGTCTGGCGATTCCCAAGCTATGCGGGTATGATCCCGCCGTTCCGCTGCTGTTCTTGAAATAGGAGGAATTGACATGATGCAGATGACATTCCGCTGGTACGGCGAGGGCAACGACCAGATCAAGCTGTCCGACATCAAGCAGATCCCCGGCGTGACGGGTATCGTCTGGGCCCTCCACGACAAGATGCCCGGCGAGGTCTGGCAGCCTGAGGAGATCGCGAAGGTCAAGGCACAGCTGGACGAGTACGGCTTCAACATGGATGTGGTGGAGAGCGTCAACGTCCACGACGACATCAAAATCGGCCTGCCCACCCGGGATCAGTATATCGAAAACTACAAGCAGACTCTGCGCAATCTGGCCCCCTTCGGGGTAAAGGTGGTCACCTACAACTTCATGCCCATCTTCGACTGGACCCGCACCGACCTGTTCCACCCCGTGGGGGACGGCTCCACCGCCCTGTACTACGAGAAGGACAAGATTCAGCGGGACTACAAGGCCATGGCCGACTATGTCATGTCGTTCACGGAGAAATACCACATGACCTTCCCCGGCTGGGAGCCGGAGCGGATGGCCAAGCTGGACGAGCTGTTTGAGAAGTACGCCCCCGTCACCAAGGAGAAGCTGTGGGAGAATCTGAAATATTTCCTGGAGGCCCTCATGCCCACCTGCCGGGAGACAGGCATCAAAATGGCTATCCACATGGACGACCCCCCCTGGGACATCTTCGGCATTCCCCGCCTGCTGGTGGACAAGGAGTCCATCCACCGCTTCCTGAAGATGGTGGACGACCCGCACAACTGCCTGTGCCTGTGCTCCGGGTCCTTGGGGGCCAACAGGGCCAACAACGTGCCCGATATCATCCGCTCCTGCTGTGACCGCATCGCCTTCGCCCACATCCGCAACGTGAAGCACATGCCCAACGGCGACTTCTCCGAGGCCAGCCACCGGGACTGCGATGGCGACACCGGCATTCTGGAGATCATGCGGGCCTACCACGACTGCGGCTTCGACGGCTATATCCGCCCCGACCACGGCCGGCACCTGTGGGGCGAGGAGCCCGGCACGGTGCGCCCCGGCTACGGCCTGTACGACCGGGCCCTGGGTATCATGTATATGTGGGGCTGCTGGGATATGTTAGAGCGGGAGAAGAGCGAAGCATAGGCGCATAGGGGAGCTTGGAACGGAGCGAGGGGAAAAGCCCAGCCGCCGCAGTGCGGCGGGTTTTGCCCGAGACGGAGCGAAAGCGACCCGGCCATGCGCCCAATGCGCAGCTTGACAACAAGCCAATCAAGAAGGAGTAACACCATGAAACTATCTTATCAAGGCATTCAGGACGTTGCCGCCTGGGAACAGGCGGGGGTCGCTTTGCCCAAGTTCGATTGGAAGGCCATGCGGGCCGAGACGGAGCAGAATCCCATCTGGGTCCACTTCGGCGCGGGCAACATCTTCCGGGGCTTCATCGCCCTGGTCCAGCACCGGCTGCTGGACCAGGGGCTGGTCAAGAGCGGCATCATCGCCGCCGACACCTTTGACTATGACATTATCGACAAAATTTACACCCCCTTCGACAACATGACCCTGATGGTCTCTCTGCTGCCCGACGGCTCGCTGGAGAAGGACGTGGTGGCCTCCATTGCCCAGGGGCCGCGGGCGGGGAACGCCTTCCCCGAGGACATGGAGAAGCTGAAAGCCGTTTTCCGCAGCCCCTCCCTCCAGATGGTGAGCTACACCATCACCGAGAAGGGCTACGCCCTGAAGAACATCCAGGGGGAGTTCTTCCCCTTTGTCCAGGCCGATTTCGACAACGGCCCGGCCCCCGCTGGAGAAGGCCGGGGTGTATATGACCGACCGGGATACGGTGAACAACACCGAGAAGATGAAGGTGACCACCTGCCTCAATCCGCTGCACACCGCTCTGGCGGTCTACGGCTGCCTGCTGGGCTACGACTCCATTGCCGCCGAGATGAAGGACCCCCAGCTCAAGGCTCTGGTGGAGAAGATCGGCTATGGGGAGGGCATCCCCGTGGTGGTGGACCCAAAGATTCTAAGCCCCATGGATTTTATCCACGAGGTCATCGACAAGCGCCTGACCAACCCCTTCATGCCCGACACCCCCCAGCGCATCGCCACAGACACCAGCCAGAAGGTGGCCATCCGTTTCGGCGAGACCGTCAAGAGCTATATCGCCCGTGAGGACCTGGACCCCGCTTCCCTGACCTATATCCCTCTGGCCATCGCCGGGTGGCTTCGCTACCTGCTGGCGGTGGACGACAAGGGCCAGGCCATGGAGTGCAGCGCCGACCCCATGCTGTCCACCCTTCAGGAGCAGCTGGGCGGGGTGAAGCTGGGACAGCCGGAGTCCGCCTCCGACGCGCTTCTGGCCCCCATCCTGTCCAACGCCGCCCTCTTCGGCGTGGACCTGTGTCAGGCCGGCGTGGCGGTCAAGGTGGGCGGGATGCTCCGGGAGGAGCTGGCCGGACCGGGCGCGGTTCGACAGACCTTGACAAAATATCTGAAAAACTAGTATACAACTTCTTGACGCATGGAAAATATTCCTGTATGCTGGTACTGTATATGGAGGCGACGCTATGAAACTGCTGGAACGTCTTCCCCGTGAGACCGGCCGGGACTACGCCTTGCGGAATATCAAGGAGAATATCGTCAATCTGGAGCTGGCTCCAGGCAGCCAGATCAGCGAGAACGAGCTGGCCGCCGAGATGGGCCTGTCCCGCACGCCGGTGCGGGAGGCGCTCATTGAGCTGTCCAGGGTGCGGATCATCGAAATTCACCCACAGAAAAAGAGCACGGTCCCGCTGATCGACTACGAGCTGGTGGAGGAATCCCGCTTCATGCGCAGCCTGCTGGAGTGCGCGGTGGTGGAGCTGGACTGCGAGATGGCCCAGCCGGTGGACCTGGAGCGGCTGAGCGCCAATGTCCGGCTGCAGAACTTCTATCTGGACAACTACTACACCAACGAGCTGATGACCCTGGACAACCAGTTCCACGGCATCCTGTTTGAAATCGCAAAAAAGTCCCAGATATTTGCCCTGATGCAGAACATCTCCATCCACTTCGACCGGGTGCGCAGCATGGCGCTGTCCACGGTGAAGAACACCAAGATTGTGCGGGACCACGAGGATATCCTTCAGGCCATCGGCCGGAAGGACCCAAGGGCGGCACGGGAGCTGATGGAGATTCACCTCAGCCGCTATAAAATCGACGCGGCCGATATTCGGGCGGCCTATCCTCAGTATTTTAAATGAAAAAAGGCAGGGGCGCGGAGGCATCGGATGTCTGCGTCCCCGCCCCTTTGTAGGAGGCAATCGCTATGTTTACCGAAAAAGACGCCCGCTGGGTGCCCCACGGGGATACCCTCCCCCAGAGCGGGGGCGAGGGGGTCACCCGCCGGGTGCTGGCCTACACCGACGCGCTGATGTGCGTGGAGAACACCTTCGAGACGGGCGCGGTGGGCGCCCTCCACAGCCACCCCCACACCCAGATCACCTATGTGGTCAGCGGCCGGTTTTCCTTCACCATCGACGGGGAGGAGCGCCAGGTGGCGGCGGGAGACACCCTTCTGAAAAAGAACGGCGTGCCCCACGGCTGCACCTGCCTGGAGGCGGGTGTGCTGCTGGACATTTTCAACCCCATGCGGGAGGATTTCCTCCAGGAACATCAATAGGAGGTTAAGCTATGGATATCCGTTATTCCGCCCATCCCAGAGACGTAAAGCGCTACACCACCCAGGAGCTGCGGGAGGAATTTTTGATTGAGGACCTGTACCGGCCCGACCAGGTGGCGGCCGTCTACAGCCACGTGGACCGGATGGTCACCCTGGGCTGCGTGCCTGTGAAGGAGACCGTCTCCATCGACAAGGGCATCGACGTGTGGGCCAACTTCGGCACCCGGTACTTCCTGGAGCGCCGGGAGGCCGGCATGTTCAACATCGGCGGCGAGGGTACCGTTACCGTGGACGGTACGGTCTACGAGCTGGGCTATAAGGACTGCCTCTACATCACCATGGGAGCCAGAGAGGTCCTTTTCGCCAGCAAAGATGGGAACAAGCCCGCCAAGTTCTACATGGTGTCCGCCCCCGCCCACCGCGCTTATGAGACAAAGCTGCTGAAGATTGCCGACGCCGCCAAGAAGCCCCTGGGGGACGCCGCCACCTCCAACAAGCGGGTCATCAACCAGTTCATCCACCCCGATGTGCTGAAAACCTGCCAGCTGTCCATGGGCATGACCGTGCTGGAGGAGGGCAGCGTGTGGAACACCATGCCCGCCCACACCCACGAGCGGCGGATGGAGGTTTATATGTACTTCGAGGTGCCGGAGGACCAGGTGGTGTTCCACATGATGGGGCAGGGCCAGGAGACAAGGCACATCGTCATGCGCAACGAGCAGGCCGTGATCTCCCCCTCCTGGTCCATCCACGCCGGGGCGGGCACCGCCAGCTACACCTTTATCT
>OFGH01000406.1_pt1 | contig 39937 bp, 33 predicted proteins | sample 1521721 | NCBI WGS metagenome assembly OFGH01 (sample SAMEA3504132, study PRJEB24116) | mouse gut metagenome | biome: mouse gut; feature: mouse-associated habitat; material: faeces | place: Denmark | collected 2011
TTTGATAACCCGGGGTGCCCTTCTCACCTGATGCATACACAGCCTGACTTTTGAAAAAAGGGATGGACGTTCCGTCGTGTTCTTTATGAATTGTTTTTTTCATAAGTTGCACTCATTCAAAATCATCAAAATCATAAGACTGTAGACAAATCAGCTGTATCAGTTTTAACCATATCTGCAAGAGTTTTATTATTAAAAAAGTCATTGATCATCTGATAGAATTCTACCCACATGGGATATGTTCTACATTCAGAAGTTCTTTCGCAAGGGAGTGTTCCGCATTCCAGACAGGCTACCGGTGCAAGATTGCCTTCTGTCAGCCGCAGAATGTCTCCGATTTTGCAGTCTTCAGGTGGTATTACGAGGCGATAACCGCCGCCCTTACCCTGCAATCCTTCGATAACGCCGTTTTTTGACAATACAGGTATAATTCGCTCTAAATACTTTAGGGAGATTCCCTGCCTTTCAGCAATGTCCTTCATTGGAACATAACCATTTTCTGTATGCTCGACAAGATCTATTAAAACACGGAGTGCATAGCGCCCTCTGGTGGAAATCAGCATTGCAGTCACCTCATTTTTCTTTAATCGCAGCTTGTCCGGGCTTCAGCCGGTGTTGGTATTATTTTACTCTTCCCACCTGATTTCTAAAGATATGGTTGCTGAACAGTTTCACAAGTTTACACTTCCAGCAAATAATCATACCAATAATAGCACCAACTCCTGCCTGCAAAATTTGATAAGGCAGCTTGAGTATTGCATACTCAGGTGTACTGTATATGAACGCTCTGCCAAGAGAATATCCGATCACCATAATAATGGCGCCAAGCGTTACCCCAATTCCCGAAGATAAGACGGGATGCTTCTTAAGAATGTAGTGTGAACACACAGATATAACCACCGCCTGTAAGCCGTGTGTTGCCAACGATACAAACATAGGTAACGGATAAAAGAACAGGTCACCTAAAAATGCACCAACACCGCCGACCATGAATGCAGAAAATGGTTCCAGTATAATTGCTGCTGTGCAGATGATGATATCATTCATATAAGTGACCGCCGGGGACGGGAACACCAAAAGAACTCATTGCAATATTCAGTGCCATAAACATGGCTGTAATACACAATCGATAGGGTGTAAACTTTGCGGGTTGATTTTTAATGTCAGACATGAATAAATCCTCCAATTCCTTTGACAGCACCGGTTTCCTGAATAAAGGTACCGGTGCTTTTACTTAATCTGCAAACAGCGGTGTAGACAAATATCTGGCTCCGGTATCGGGCAGCAGTTGCTATTTTACTGCGTCAAAGCCGTTTTTCAGATCGGCAATGATGTCATCAATATGTTCCGTACCGATAGACAAACGAATCGTATTCGGCCGGATTCCCTGATCCGCAAGTTCTTCTGCGGAAAGCTGGCTGTGTGTGGTCGTTGCAGGATGAATGACAAGGCTTTTGACATCAGCAACATTGGCAAGCAGGGAAAAGATTTTCAGGCTGTCAATAAATTTATGTGCTTCGGCCTGACCGCCCCTGATCTCAAAGGTAAAAATAGAACCTCCGTCATTGGGGAAATATTTCTGATATAGTGCATAATCCGGATGATTCGGCAATGACGGATGATTGACCTTTTCCACCTGCGGATGACTTGTGAGAAAGGCTACAACCTTTTTGGTATTCTCTACATGACGTTCCAGCCGGAGTGACAGAGTTTCGATACCCTGCAAGAGCAAAAATGCCGCAAACGGAGAAATCGTAGCGCCTGTATCACGCAGCAGTACCGCACGAATATAAGTCACAAATGCTGCGCTGCCTGCCGCTTTTACAAAGGTAACGCCGTGATAGCTTGGGTTCGGTTCTGAAATAGCGGGATATTTGCTGCTTGCGGACCAATCGAATTTTCCGGAGTCCACAATAATGCCGCCGAGCGTTGTACCATGACCGCCGAGGAATTTTGTTGCAGAATGGACGACAATATCTGCACCGTGTTCAATCGGGCGGATGAGATACGGTGTACCGAAGGTATTGTCAACCACAAGAGGGATCCCGTGTTTATGTGCAAGCGCCGAAAGAGCATCAATATCGGGAATATCGCTGTTGGGATTGCCCAGGGTTTCGATATAGAGGGCTCTTGTATTATCCTGGATTGCCGCTTCGACTTCTGTAAGATCGTGAATGTTTACAAAGCTTGCCGTGATACCAAAGTTCGGAAGCGTGTGTTCCAGTAGATTATAACTGCCGCCGTAAATCGTTTTTTGCGCAACGAAGTGACCGCCGTTCTGTCCCAGGGCTTCAAGAGTGTATGTAATAGCTGCTGCACCCGAGGCAAGAGCCAAGGCTGCAATACCGCCCTCCAGAGCTGCAACACGCTGTTCGAGAACGTCCTGTGTGGAGTTGGTAAGTCTGCCGTATATATTGCCGGCATCAGCAAGACCGAAACGGGCGGCAGCATGTTCGCAGTTACGGAACACGTATGAAGTAGTCGCATAAATCGGCACCGCACGGGCATCGGTTGCCGGATCCGGGTTTTCCTGACCTACATGGAGCTGTAAAGTTTCAAATTTATAGTTAGACATAATTGTAGTTCCTTTCATGATTGAATTTGTGTAAATCTATATAAGCTGTGTGAACTTACAGCTACACATTCGGCCATAACGGAAATTCTCTCTGACGAGTTTCTCAAAATAATTTTCCATAAATTGATCATCTTCTTTCTGATAACCGGAAGACTCCGATGAAGTCTCTCGGTTGTAAGCGGTTGTGTTTCAGCCTAAAATCAGGCAGCACAAGGGGTTGCTCTTGAAATGGAGAACGCATCCCGCAATCTCCTTTCATAATAATACCTACCAGATTGGTTGGTATTATTATGGCATCAAAAACCAACCGTGTCAATAGGTAAATGGGATTTTTTGTCTTTTGTGTCTGTCTTTGCTGCAGCGTCTGCTGATGCCGTTTCTGCAAGAACTGTTGCCGCACAGAACGAATTTCTTCTTCATGGAGCAATTATGCCAGGCTTTCACACGGTCAATTGCAGAGCGTTCTTGTTACAGGCCGCTGTGATAATCTGGGGGGCCTTCCTCGCCTGGCGCATGTGCAGCCTGCCTTTTGAAAAAAGGAGTGACGCTTTTCTCCTGTTTTATTATAAATGAGAATGAGGTGGAGGGCTGCAGGAAAGTATGGTATCCTATTTCTGAAAAGTGAGCATCTGCATGCGCCGACAGGGCCTTCTTTTGTGAACAGGAGTGCTGTTCAAATGTCAGTGGAACGAAGGCGGATGCGGACCGGAATGGGAGGGAAGACAATGCAATCATTGGAAGAGTATATGCAGGGCCTGAAACAATGGCTTCAGGACACCAAGGATTCGCCACTGGAAGAAATGTCCGATTTTTTTACAAAACGTCTGCAGGGTTATGAGGAACATATGTCGGTTTGGGAGGAATCATACCGGATGTTTGCCGAAATCCTGCCTTTGGATTGCAGGAAAATTTTGGACCTGGGATGCGGAACCGGACTGGAACTGGACCGAATCTGGAAGCGGAATCCGGACATTGAGGTGACAGGTGTGGATTTGTGTCAAAGTATGTTGGACAAGTTAAGGGAGAAGCATTCTGATAAGCAGTTGACTATCGTATGTGAGGATTATTTTCAATATGATTTTGGCAGGGGAAAGTGGGACACGGTGATTTCTTTTGAAAGTCTGCATCATTTCCTGCCGGAACGAAAACGGGCATTGTACCGGAAAATTTATGAAAGCCTGAAGGTGGGCGGCATCTTCCTTTTGGGGGACTATATTGCCAGTTGTGATGAGGAAGAGGCGCTTCTGCGGGGCGTATATCTGGAGAAAAGGAAGCAGTCCGGAATACCGGATGAGCGTTTTGTTCATTTTGATATTCCGTTGACCCTGGAGCATGAAACGGAACTCATACAGGGCGCCGGATTTGTGATTGAAAAAGTACTGGATAATCCGGATGGCGCAACGCTCATTGCGGCCGGAAAAAAGGGGCAATGAGCGTGGCTGATCCGTTGCGGCGTGGGCAGGAATTCATCATACAGCACCGTTCCCTGCCTGCGTCAGGTCCAGAATACCGTCATATCGTGAAAGCATATCCGGAGTCAGACGGTGCGTGACTGTAATGATAAGACAGTCTTTAAGTCCCATGACCTGTGCTTCGATTTTTTCTGCCGTTTCCTTGTCCAGATTGGCGGTAAACTCATCCAACAGCAGTACCCGGCTCTTCCTAAGCAGCGCTCTGGCCAGGCTTAGGCGCTGCTTTTCGCCGCCTGAAAAGTTTTTGCCGTTTTCCTCCACCATGGCGGAAAGCCCCTCCGGAAGAGAATCCACAAGCTCTTTCAATCCTGCCTGCTCCAGGGCGGCTTCGATTTCCTGCGGGGTGTATTCTTCATGATATAGAGTGATATTATTTTGAATTGTGTCCTGAAACAAGAAGGTATCCTGGGAGACATATGCCACCGTATTTCCCAGATACTCCCGTGTCAGCTCCCTCAATTCCACGCCGTCATAACGGATGCTGCCGCTGTAATTGGGATAGTACCCCAGAAGCAGGGAAAGAAGCGTACTCTTTCCGCAGCCGCTTTTTCCGATAACGGCATAATGCTTTCCTGCCCGGAAACGGAAGAAGAGATTGCGGATGACTTCCCTGGAAAAGGTTTCTTCCATAGGAGGATTTTGCTCCATTGTATCCTCCTCATTTATGTTTTCTCCATATCTGAAAGAAAGCTTATCCAGGATGATTTCCTCCCGGAAGCCGTTTGCTTTCGGAATGTCGGCATCTTTCGTGTCATGTGCTTTTCTCCTTGAAAGCGCGTTTTCTCTGGAAGGTTCTTCTTTCGTAGGACATGCTTTTTCCGTGGAAAGCCCTTTTTCCATAAAATCATTTTTGTCTGTCCGGGGCAGCAAATTTCGGGATGTGATATTTTCTCCCAGTAAATGCCGAAACCGTTTTTCCAGAGGCCTGGAGGCGCGGAAATTAGCCACAATGGAGGGCATGGATTCGATCGGAGAGATGATTTGTCCAATCAAATGTCCGAAGGCAATCACCATTCCCGCGGAAAACATTCCTTTCAGCGAAAAATAGGACGCCATAGCCATCAACAGTAGAAAGCAGTCCCACAAAATTTCCCGCATAAGCGCATACCATTCTGCAGTTTATGTTTTGTCGGTTTGCCGTCTCCATGGCGCGGTTCTTATTATCATGTTTCCGCAGAATGAGGGGCAGGATTCCATAAGAACGAATTAAACGGAATCCGGCGAAATCATCCCGGATTTCCCCTGTATAGGACTCTGCGCTTTTGGCAAAGCTCTCCATACTTTTCTCAAGAGGGGATGTTGTCAGCCTGGTTACGCCCATGGAAAGCAGCGCCAGGAAGAGCATCAGGACAAGCAGAAGCGGCTGCAGGGAGATGCAGATTGCGGCTGCGGCGATAAAGGACATCAGGCATTCAAACAGATGCAGATGATTGACCCAGTACACATTTTCAAACTGGTTCAGGTTATTGCTAAGTTCGTTCATGTATTCCGCGCTGCTTCCGGCATCGAAATCCGCCATGCTCCTGTTCATCAGCGCAGCAAAAATATCTCTTTTCAGAAAATACCTTGCGTCCGTTAAAATCCAGGTCTTCATGCAGCGGTAAGACAGTGCCACAAGATTGTAAATCACCGCGTACCCAATCCCTCCCAGAAGGGTCCGAAACAGCACCTCCGCATTTTTTCCCGCACAGTCCACCAACGCGCTCATGACCAGAGAGAATAAGGGACCTGCAACGCAGTTGGTCACAAGCAGCGCCGCGAATAATAGACAATATCCCTTTTTCCGCAACAGATAACGATACATATGCATTTACTCCTTTTCCTTTGTTTTTGGATATTTACAGAATACCTTATGGGGAAATGGTTTCCAAGCAATCTGCGGTTGCATTCATTACAACAGAGCATTGTATATAAACGCTTTTTTACATAAACTTCTGTATGCAGTGAGTTATTATATCAGGATGAAGTACATGGCTCTTTGCTTATTTTAGCAGATCGGGTGATTGACCTGATTTATCTAAAATATTTGAAGGCGACGATTTCATATTACAAAGAAACAAGAGTGGAGACATATCCTTTTGCCCGTGACGCCATAAGAGAAGCTGTTTTTAATGCTTTGATTCATTGTAATTGGGCTGATAATGTTCCGGTACAAATACGTATTGAAGATGATACCATGTATATCAGCAACTGTAGTATGTTGCCCTTTGGTTGGACGGTTGAGACTCTTTTGAGTACTCATGTATCAAAACCTTACAATCCAGATATTGCAAGAGTATTTTATCGGGCAGGATATATTGAAAGTTGGGGGCGTGGCATTCAGAAAATTCGGGATGCCTGCAAAAAACTTGGAGTGGACGATCCGAAGTATATTGTTCATGGAGAAGATATTATGGTGAAATTTTCTGCCCTCCAAAGTGCCAAAGTTTTAGATACCAAAGCCCTAAATGTCACAAAAGATGTCACAAAGGATGTCGCAATAGAAATAAAAATATTAGCTTTACTTAAAGAAAATGCATCTATTACTACCACTGAAATGGCCAGGAAGCTATCTGTTAACAGACGAACAATTCAGAGAAGCCTGGATGTATTAAAGAGTAAAGGTACGATTGAACGCAAGGGTGGTAAACGATACGGTTATTGGGAAGTTTACGAATAGTTTTTGTATTCCCATCGTACCATTCCCAGACGGAAATGGCAGAACCGGGAGACTGCTTGTGAATTTGGAATTGATGAAAGCGGGATATCCGCCCATTGATATTAAGTTTGCAGACCGGATTTCTTATTATAATGGGTTTGATGAATACTATGCAAAGCATAATCTGGGCGCAATGGAAAAGCTGTTCGCGGATTATGTGAACGCAAGACTGGACAGTTACTTGATGATGTTGGAAAAATAACTATATGGAGGATACGGAAAGGGTTCCTATGCGTTCATTATACAAGGTACAAAGATGAACAAACTTTTTAAACGCGATTTTACAATGGTTGTTATCGGTTAAATAATTTCGCTTTTCGGCAACGCCATACTGCGGTTTGCTTTGCCCCTTTGCCTGCACGATTTGCTGCTATTCTGATGTTCTTTATTTTCTGCATATGGACAACATCGCAAAAGGTAAGAAGAGATCATAGGGATAAAAAGAAATGCACGATTTTATCGTAAATTTCCCGGTACGGCTGGTAACGCATGGGGAGATCCAGCCAAGTCTTCTTGTCTACGATGCTTTTGCGGTGGGAAAAGGTGGAAAAACCGTCTTTGCCGTGGTAGGAGCCCATGCCGCTTGCGCCGAAACCACCGAATCCCATTTCGCTGGTGGCGAGATGAATAACGGTGTCGTTGATGCAGCCTCCGCCAAAACCGCATCGGGAAGTAACTTTTTTTACCGCCTGTTTGTCGGAGGTAAAGAGGTAAAGTGCGAGAGGGCTCGCCATGGAGTTGATCGTTCGGATGGCGTCGTCCAGGGAGGAGTAGGTCAGGATAGGAAGCACAGGGCCGAAAATCTCCTCCTGCATGGCGGCATCCTGGAAGGTAACGGAGTCCAGTACGGTCGGTTCGATGCGGAGAGCTTCATGATCCGCATTTCCCCCATGGACGGTTTTTTCCTGATCCATCAGGTCTAAGATCCGGTGGAAATGTTTTTCATTTATTATTTTTCCATAATTTTCATTTTCCAGAGGGGCATCTCCAAACTGGAGACAAATCTGTTTCTTTATTTCTGCCAGCAGCCGGTCTTTGACCGAAGCATCGCAGTAAATATAGTCGGGGGCGACGCATGTCTGGCCGCAGTTCAGGAATTTGCCGAATACGATACGCTTGGCCGCTAGTTTGATATTGGCGCTTTTTTCGACGATACAGGGGCTTTTGCCGCCCAGTTCGAGCGTGACAGGGGTAAGGTGGGCGGAAGCTTGTTTCATGACCTCTTTTCCGACGCTTTGGCTCCCGGTAAAGAAGATATAGTCAAAATGTTCCGTTAAGAGATAGGTATTTTCTGCACGGCCGCCCGTGATAGCGGAAACATATGCTTCGTCGAAACATTCGCTTATTATGTTCTGTATGAGCGCGCTGGTATGGGGGGAATAGGCGCTTGGCTTTAAAACTGCCGTATTTCCGGCAGAAATAGCGTCCACCAAAGGTTCCATTGTGAGTAGGAAAGGATAATTCCAGGGGCTCATAATGAGAACGACGCCATAGGGGGATGGTTTCGTATAACTTCTGGAGTGGAACTGCGTCAGCGGGGTATGCACGGTCTTTTCCCGCGAAAAGGAGCGGATGTGCCTGATCATATAATTGATTTCGCTCAGGGTCAGCCCCGTTTCGCACATATAGCTTTCAAATCTGCTTTTTCCCAGATCTTTTTTGATCGCTTCACCGATGGCATTTTCGTATTTTTGAATGCAAAGCTTCAATTTTTTCAAAGCCTGTATCCGAAAGTCGATATCCAGTGTAGTTCCGGTTTGAAAAAAAGTCCGTTGTCTGGTTACTATATTTTTAATATCCGCTTTATTCATGATCGTGATCCTTTCTTTTCGGCGGCCATCGGTAGATGCGCCGGTCTATTTTTCCATCAGCATGTAATAAAATTGTTCCAATTCTTTTGCGTCCATCAATACGGGGACGGGATAAAGAGGATTGGCTTCTTTATCCGCGTAATGGGAAAGCTTTGGAATGTCTTCTTCTCTGATTGCCGGTATGGTATCGCCGATTTGGAACCGCTTTTTCATTTCATGGATAGCGCGGATAAAATCGGAGGCGGCTTGTTCCGCCGGCGTGTCCTGGGCGGCGATTCCGGTTTCGACGGCGAGGCGGGCCAGTTTTTTATGGACAGCCGCTCCATAGGTTTCCAACACCAGCGGAAGCAGGATGGAATTGGCCAGGCCGTGAGGGACATTGTATTCCCCGCCGAGGGAATGGGCTACCGCATGGACATAGCCGACATAAGATTTGGTAAAGGCACATCCGGCGTAAAAGGAAGCCTTCATCATATTCCGGCGGGCTTCCATATCGCCGCCTTCCGTGTAAGCCCTGTCCAGATTTTCAAAGATCAGTTTGACCGCTAGAAGGGAGTCTTTTCGCGTGCCGGGGGTGGTGGAGCGGCCGATATACGCTTCTATAGCATGGGTCAGCGCGTCCATTCCGGTAGCAGCCGTGAGAAAAGGGGGAAGGCTGACCGTGACTTTGGGATCCAGGACGGCATATCTGGGAATAAGCGGAAAGTCGTTGATGGCGTATTTATGCCGCGTTTCGGCGTCGGTAATGACGGCGGCCAGAGTCGTTTCGCTGCCGGTTCCGGCGGTCGTGGGGATGGCGATGAGAAGCGGCAGCCTTTTATGTACTTTTAATATCCCTTTCATTTTGGCGAGAGAAGAGTTTGGCCTGGCGATACGGACGCCCAGCGCCTTAGCACAATCCATGCTGGAACCTCCGCCAAAACCGATAATGGCGTTGCAGCCCCCGGAGATATACATTTCCATCGCTTCGTTTACGTTTGCTGTTGTCGGATTGGCTACCGTTTTGTCATAAATGGAATAGGGGATGCCATTGTCGGAAAGCGCTTTTTGCAGACGTTTGGTGAGTCCGGCTTTCCGAATGCCTTCATCCGTGACGATCAGTACGCGGCTGCAGCGCTTTTGGATCAGAATGTCGGGGATGTCCCTGACGCTGCCGACAATTTTGGGCTTCCGGTAGGGGAGGAAAGGCAGTACGGCCTTTAATGCAGCTTGGAATGTTCTGCAATATAATTTTTTCCATGAATTCATTGCGCTTCGGTCCTTTCTGATAATTCTGTGCATAGCTGGTTGAGGTTTTCTTCGATACGGAACAGGACACGGTAGAAGATTTCCCGTTCCTGTTCGGTGATTCCCTCGCTGCCCTTGGCGACAACGTCCGTGATCCGCTCGTTTATTTTGACGGCGTATTCTTTTCCAGTGTCTGTCAGTACGGCCCTGGCACGGTATTTTTTGCTGTGGCTTTCGCCGGCATAGCATATGAAGCCATCCCTGGCCATATTGGAGAGTATCCTGGAAATACCGGCTTTATTTTCCTTGCACAGCCGGCAGAGATCAGAGGCTGTGAGGCCGCCGGATGCCTGGTGCAAGTGATAGAGGCACATGACATAGGTGCCTTTCAGACCGAGCGACTGCATATGGTATTTTTTGATTTTCTGAATACTTTTGTAAATTTGCGAGATGGTAGTCGCAAAATTTTCAAACCGTTTTCGCATAATTGCCCTCGAATGGTCAGTTTGTTTGGAACAGGTTAATGGTTCACAAAGTGAATATATATCATAGAAGTTGATTTGTCAACATTTAAAAAAGGCAGGAAAAACTTTTTTTCGAATATTTTTTTCATTAGTTTTAGAAAGAATGAAAAAATTATTTACATATAAAAACATTGGTGGTATGATAAAAACAGTCTTAATGAGTATTGGTTTTAGGTAAGTAATGAAACGGCGGGTATTGTTAAGCGAATTGCAGACAATGCCGCCGTTTTTCAGTTTTATGAAGATGGGGGCATATGAAGAAACAGAGCAGTAAAAAAAGCCTGAGGATGGTGCATGTTGCAATTACTTCAAGCTGTGGGAATCAGGCGCCGCGGGAGACGGAGAAAGGAATCGCTGCGGCTATGGAACGCGATGGGAGGTTTGACTATCAACTTACTTCTTATCAAAATATAACCGGGGTGACGAACAGCCGGAAAATATTTGATCTTATTATTTTATTTGTAAAGGGAGAAAATGAGGATGATTTGAAGCCGGAGGAAATGCGCTGGCTGAAAAATACTTCCGCCAGAATCATCTGTGTGGCGGAGGGGATGGGATTTTTGAAGGATGCCTTTCGGATCGGGGTATTCCGTTATGTTCTGCGAAAAGAAATGGAAAAGGACTTGGAGGAAGCGGTCGGGGAAGTGCTGTTGGAAATAGAACCGGCCTGCGGTTTGCGGCTGACAATCAAAGGAGAAGATAAATGGGTGCCGTTTGAGGACATTTATTATATCGAAGCGTTTGGCGACGAGGCGATCATTTATAAGAAGGATACTTATTCCACGGTGCGAAAGACGATGGATTATTTGTTGAAACAGTTAGGCAATGCTTTTTACAGATGCCATAAGTCCTATATTGTGAACTTCGATTATGTGCAGAGAATAGACGACGACAGCGTGATACTGAAGGATGCCCGGAGCGTGCCGGTATCGGTCAGGCGCAGAGGCGGTATGGTAAAAATATATCATCACTACGAAAAAGGAATGCAACGTTTGTCGGAAAACAGTGACGATTAACGAAAAACTATGGACAAATCCGCTCATTGGTTTATAATAATTAACATAATCTCCAGTTTTCAATATGTTAATACATAATGAAAAGCTAGGTTTTGTATTTATTCTTAAAGCGCGAATTAGGAAGGTGTATTTTTTGTAAAACAGGAAATACACCTTTCTAATTTTTTGTGCTTATAACATTGGCGGATGGGGCAACTTTTTCTTGACAACACGTGCCGCACGTGTCATACTGTTTTTGTAAGGAGGCGGGGCTGAAATAACACACCGCTCCTCAAACCATAAGGAGGTATGATTATGCTGTTTGTATATCCAGCCATCTTCCATAAGGAAGAGGACGCATATTGGGTTGAATTTCCTGATTTGGAAGGCTGCCACACGTACGGCAATTCCATTAATGAAACTATGGAAGCGGCACAGGAAGCTTTAGCCGCTTATATTCTTACTCTTTTAGAGCAGAAGAAGGCGATTGCCTCTCCTTCCGATATTTCTGTTATTCATGCGGATGATGGCTTTTCTTCTCTTGTATCTTGCGACATTAACCAATATAAGGATACAAAAGCAGTGAAAAAGACTTTAACCATACCGTCATGGCTGAATGACCGTGCTGTTTCTATGGGGATAAACTTTTCACAGGTATTACAGGAAGCACTTCTCTCCAAAATACAGACCTGATACTTAAATCAACTGCCTCGGATTTCGTATGAAATTGGGGCAGTTCTTTGTTAGACTGCCCATCTTAGGGGCACAGGAATCAATTTTTATAAGAGCCATGGCGGATGAAGCCAAACGAAGCCGGGGGGGGCGGGGCCAACACAGCTGGAAACAGGGCGGGCAGGGGGCAGTTTTCCGCCGTTGCGCACAATCAGCAATTTCACTTATGAAATGGTCAGTAACCAGAGAGACCCCGCCAGGGAGGGCAGGGTCAACTCGTCCGTTTGAATACCACATATCCATTTCATTAGTGAAATCTGATTGGAAGCTCAGGCGGAAAACTGCCCCCTGCCCGCCCTGTTTCCAGCTGTGTTGGCCCCGGCCCCCGGCTTCGCTTGGCTTCGTCCGCCATGGCCCTTATAAAAATTGATTCCCGTGTCTCAGGCAAGTGTTGACTTGTCCTGCATTTATGTTAAGATGGAAAAAGAGTATCATAAGAAACCGGTAAAGGAACAGAATCATGAAATGCATCGTATTGGCGGGAGGAAAGGGAGACCGTTTGTGGCCCCTGTCCAGAAAGAGTTATCCGAAACAGTTTATAAAATTACAGAAAAACCATTCAATGTTCCAGGAGACCATAAGCAGGAACCTCCCTTTTTGCGATGAATTCGTGGTGGTGACGAATAAGGAATATCATTTTATTGCGGAGAATCAGTTGAGCGTATTTCAGGGATTGACCCATAGCTGTATTTTGGAAGAGGTTGGGCGCAAGACGACGGCGGCGATTATTCTGGCCTGTATGCAGTTTCCGTTGTCGGAGATCGTTATGGTGGTTCCTACCGACCAGCTGGTAGAAGGAGAGGAATATAAAGATGCGGTTCTGAGAGGGAAAGAACTGAGCAATGAGGGATACCTGATCACTTTTGGTATGGACATCGAAGAGCCGGAGGAACGTTTCGGGTATTTGCGCTGCCAGGGCGAAGATGTATTAAAGTTTACGGAAAAACCGGGCAGACAGGAGGCGGCCGCTTATTTGGCCAGCGGCGATTATTTGGTAAACAGCGGTATTTTCATGTTCCGCGTGGGAAATATGCTGCAGGAATTGAAGAAATACTCTCCGGATCTGGAACGGGCTTGCAGGGAAGCTTATAAAAAAAGAAAGCGTGTAAAGAATTCCGTCCTGTATACGGAAGAAGTCCTGGAAAAAGTGGCGGCTGTCCCTATAGAGAAATCGGTATTCGAGCATACCCGGAGGGCGAAGGTGATACATTGCAGCTTTGGCTGGAAGGATATCGGCAGCCTGGAGGATCTGAAGGCGACGGAGCTGGAGCCGGCGGACAGCGGCAGACAGATCGCATATCGTTGTGAGAATACGGAGATTATTAACCAGGGCGGACGCAGCACGGTAGTTGCGAATGGATTGAATGATATTTTAATTGTGAATACACAGGATGCCGTTTATGTGGGGAAGAAAGGGGAATCCGATGCGCTGAAAAATATTGTCCAGGAAAATCCGCAGATGAGGACATTTTTGGAAAGCAGCCGTATCGTATACCGAGCGTGGGGAAGCTATGAACTTCTGGTGGATGACCCGGCTTTCCGCGTGAAGCGGATACAGATCCATCCGGGCAAAACGATTTATGCCCATAGCCATAAATACCGGAGCGAACATTGGTCCCTGGTATCGGGGACTGCCAGGATAGAGCTGGACGGGGAGGGCGGGACCTATGGCATGGGAGATGTGGTAAACGTAGAGGAGAATATGGTGCATCAGGTGTCCAATATCGGCATGATACCGCTGTTGATCATTGAAGTATCCATGGGAGAAAACGTGACGGAGGACGATATGATCCCGGCGGAAAGCAAGGATCTGACAGAGGCGGATCTGGGATACCGGATTGAGCCTTATGTGAAGCTGCTGCCCGCGTTTAAGGATTACCTGTGGGGCGGAAACCGTCTGAAAGAATTGTATGGGAAAAAATGCGAGTACGATATCGTGGCGGAAAGCTGGGAATTATCCGCGCATGCCGAGGGGCAGAGCATGGTAGCAAGCGGACGCCATAAAGGGATGCTGTTTGGGGAATATCTGGATAAGATCGGAAAGGAAAGCTGGGGATGGAAATGTCGCCCGCTGGTGAATTTCCCTATTTTGATCAAATTTATCGATTCGAAGGAATCGCTTTCCGTTCAGGTACATCCTGACGACGAGTACGCTTTGGAAAAGGAAAATGAATACGGAAAGAACGAAATGTGGTATGTTCTGGATGCGGAGCCGGATTCTTATATTTATTGCGGCTTTCGCCGGGAGGTTTCCAGGGATGAGGTGGAAAAAAGGATCCGGGATAATACGGTGACAGATATTTTGAATAAGGTTCCGGTAAGCCGCGGGGACACTTATTTTATTCCGTCAGGGACGGTACATGCGATCGGCGGGCGGATACTGATCTGCGAGATACAGCAAAGTTCCGCGTGTACGTACCGTTTGTACGATTATGGGCGGAAGGATCGCTTTGGAAATTATAGGGAACTCCATATCGGGAAGGCGCTGGACGTGATGGACTGCCGTCCTTATACGCCCCAGAAACTGGAGGCCGAGACGGAAAAGGGGGAGCAGTATGAATCACGGCAGCTTTGCTGCTGCAAGTATTTTATTTCTGTTCTTTACCGGATAAAAGGAGAGATGGAACTGGCCTTTTCGGAGGAGTCCTTTACTTCTGTAATCTGTATCGGAGGCGCAGGGAATCTTTCTGTAAAGGATGGGGATGTGGAAAGTATGGAATTCCGGGCGGGAGAGAGCATCTTCCTGCCGAAAACGGAGAAGACATATCGAATCAAAGGGGAATGCGAAGTGATCGTAACGAGGGTTTAGTAGTGTGAAAAGTACTTCTAACCACTCGCAGCAGAGGCTGCTTCGCGGAGAAGTACTAAGTTTCACACAGAAAAACGCCAAAAACAGGCGTTTTTCCCGTTTGTGGTCACTGCTTTCATTCCCCTGTATGAAAGCAGCCGGGCATCTCTTTCCAACTGTCCAGTCCGGCGGATACAACCCGCAGCCCGCTCAGCGTCAGGGAGTCCTGGCCGGGAATGTCGGTGTCGAAATAAAAGCCGTAAGTGCCGTACACAAGGACTTTTCCGGTTTCCATCACGGTTCGGATGTTGCGCATCACAGTGTCGATGGAAGGGCCTCCTTCGGCAACACAGGCGGCGTTGGGTACATGCTTGTGATTCAAAATATCCGCATCGATATGAAGATAAATCGCATCCACCTGATCCGCCAGTTTTTTTACCGCTTTTTCCCATAAGGATGCCTGTTCAAATTCTTCCGTTTTTAACCATTGGATTTTTAAGTTTTGAATGATCTCCAACGCTCCGTCGTCGTCTGTTTCGGCTTCCCGGAAATCGCTTAAAAGGACGAGGCTGTCATCATAAGGTGTTTTCAATCCTGCGGCTTCCCGCCACTCCTCCATATCTACCCCTAGAATAACCGCCATGTCCATTCCGCCCAGAATGCCCGTGTGCGTCACCGCGGGGGTGGACATATCGCTGTGGGCGTCCAGATAAATGATGCCTATTTTTTTATCCGCTCCGACCGCGCGCTGAATGCCGCCGCAAACCCCGACCGCATCTTTGCAGTACCCGCCGGTCAAGAGCAGGGCATCCCCGTTTTCCAGTCCGTTGCATACCGCATCCGAGACTTGCCGCGTCAGGGTGAGATAAACCTCTTCCCCGTTCCGGGGCGCATAAACGATCTCCTCTACCCGGTAAGGGACTCCGGCTTTTGCATAGATGCCGCATAAATGGTAGTCGTCCAATTCCCTGTATTTTTTCCAGTGCTGCACGTCGGAATAAATCCCCGGGCGCTGATGCGCAGGATCCGGCCCCCAGTTCAAATCTCCGTAAGGGACTTCCACAATGCACAAGCTATGTATCTTTTTTAAATTTACGGAATCTGTTAAATTCATAAAAACTCCTTTCTATTTTTGGCCGTCCGCCAAATAAATCAAATCACAATCGATAAAAATCTGTTTCGGTAAAAAAGATTCCCCTTTTTTTATGTTTTCCAACAGCATATGAACCGCCTGGGAAGCGATTTCTTTGGGCCGCTGGGATATTACGCTGACGATTCTGTCATAAATATCTTCGTTGCGGCGGGTAATATAGTCGCTGAAGGGAATATTAAAATCATCAAAAGCACCGATTTCGAAATTAAGTTTTTCGGCATATTTGGTAGAAGGGATCAATTCGCAAAAGTATCTGATATCGGAAGCCGTATGGATAATGAAGGCGGTGAATTCCACGGAGGAATTCATAAGGGAATAGATGGGCTGCATGCTGTATTCCCTGTCGGGGTAAATAATTTCGTTGTATCCCGTCAGCCCGTATTTATCCATGGCCTCAAAATACCCGTTTAAACGCTGCATGGAAACATTGGTCAGCGTCGATTTGTCCTGGATGATGCTTAGAATGTTTTTATGCCCGCGTTGGATAAGGCTTTCCGTCAGCCGGAACATCCCTTCCTTGTTGTAAGAGGAAACGAAAGAAACGCCGGGAACGTTCGGATAACAATCGATGAAAACGAAAGGGATGCCCCATTCCGTCAGTTTTTCAATATATTTTTTGTTGTTGGCGCTGCTGAAAGAGTCCAGAATAATGCCGGATACCCGCAGGGAATGGCATAGATCCAAATAACGCATTTCCAGCGAGCTGTCGTTCTTGCCGTCAAAGATCATAACGGAATAGCCGTTTTCGTAGGCGTCTCTGGTCACTGTGTCAGCCATCGTTGACATAAAGTTGTAATCCAGGTGAGGGAGTATGAAGGCGATCGTCTTTTGCAAGCCCGGATTTGCCGCGTTGGTAAAAATCTGCCCGGATGGAATATAATCCAGTTCATTAGCGATGCGCAGTATCTGTGTCCTTTTTTCCGCGGATACGCGTACTTCCCTGTTATTTAATACTCTTGAAACCAAAGCTTTTGATACATGTGCCATATCGGCAATCGTTTGTAAAGTTACCTGTTTGTTTTCCACAAATATTCCCCTCCGTATAGATAAAAGTTTACTATTGATCAAAATTGTTAAGAACAAGCTTTTGATTGAATGAAAAAATATATATAAATAATTATATTAAAGTATAAAATTGAAATAAATTGGTGTCAATGTACAAAAATAACAAAAATATACATGGAATAATATTAAAAATGACGGATAAAAAGTGCTTGTGATAAATGATGCATCATATTTATCATATTTATCAAGAACAAGCGAATAACGGAGAAAAAAGGAAGGTGATAAAAAATAAATCATGGAAAAATATGGTTTTAGCACTACTGGTAAAATTGTTTATCACAAAAAAAGAGGAAAGGAGGGAGAGGAATGGAGGATTATATCCTTGAAATGAGAAATATAGACAAGAGCTATGGAGGCATTCATGCATTAAAAAATGTCAGCATCGGCTTAAAGCGCGGGGAAGTGCTTTGTCTGTGCGGAGAAAACGGGGCAGGAAAATCGACATTGATGAAGATTTTGGCCGGAGTGGAGAAACCTACGGACGGTGAGATTTTTATAGAAGGAAAGAAAGTGGAGATCGAGAAGCCGGTGGACGCATTTCGTTTCGGCATCAGTATGGTGCATCAGGAATTGATTCAGATTGAAGATATGACCATTGCGGAAAATATTTTTGCCGGGAGGTATCGGTCGAAAGGCGGGCTGATCGATGCAAAAGCGTTGCGGGAAGATACCCTCCGGCTGCTGGAAAAGCTGGATATTCATTTCAACCCGAATTCGCTGGTACGCCAATACAGCATTGCAAACCGTCAGTTGATCGAAATCGCCAAGGCGATGTCCCATGAATTGTCAATTATTGTTTTTGATGAGCCGACAGCGCCGCTTACGGTGGAAGAAACGGAAAATTTATATCGTATCATTCGGAAACTCAGGGATGACGGAGTAGCGGTTATCCTGATCTCGCACCGCCTGGAAGATGTGTTCGCAGTAGGGGACAGGATCGCAGTTCTGAAAGACGGTGAAAATGCCGGCGAGCTGGCGGTGGAGGAAGCTACTGTGGATAAAATCGTGAAGATGATGATCGGAAGGCAGATGTCGCAGCAGTTCCCGGAAAAAACCGACCGGATTGGAGACAGGGCGCGGATTGGCGATACGGTGATGGAGGTAAAGCATCTGACCAACCGCCGGATCAAAGATATTTCTTTCCGGCTGCGGAAGGGGGAGATCCTCGGAGTGGCAGGTCTGGTGGGCGCAGGGCGGACAGAGCTGCTACGGGCGGTTTTCGGCGTGGATCCCTGTGAGGGGGAAATTATCCTGCGCGGTGAGAAGATTGTAAACAAATCGCCGATTGAAGGGCTGGGCAGAGGGTTCGCACTGGTTCCTGAGGACAGAAAGGATCAGGGGCTGATCCTGAGCCAGTCGATTTTGCAGAATATGATTTTAAGCATTTTGAAAAAGGCATCTTCTTTTGGGTTTATGAACAGAAAAAAAGAAACAGGGGCGTGCGACGAATATATTGAAAAGCTGAAGATACGCACTCCGGGAAGAAACCTGATGGTATCGGCTTTGAGCGGGGGAAACCAGCAGAAAGTAGTTCTTGGCAAATGCCTGGCATCGAAACCGGAAATCCTTTTGCTGGATGAACCGACCAGAGGGGTAGACATCGGTGCAAAAGCCGAAATTTATAAAATTATTAATGATCTTGCCGGAGAAGGGCTGTCCATCCTTGTAGTTTCATCGGAAATGACGGAATTGCTCGGAATCAGCGACCGCATCCTCGTCATGCACGAAGGGCATCTGTCCGGCGAACTGACGATGGAAGAAGCCGGCGAGGAAGCAATCATGAAGCTGGCGTTGTCTCATAAAGAAAATACGGCATAGATTTAAGACTCCGCGAAGCGGAATCATGGAGGTTAGTATGAAAAATAAAAGAACAATAGGGAGCGCGGTGAAAAATTCAAAATATTTTGAACTGTCCGGTCTGCTTTGCCTGATCCTTATTTATTCCATTTTTGTTCAGGCAAAGAGCGGCACATTTTTGACCATTCCCAACATTAACAATATTTTAAAGGAAATTGTTGTTTATGGGATTCTCTCCTGTGCGCTGGCTTTTCCTTTGATCAATGGAACGTTTGATCTTTCCATTGAGTCTACATGCGCGTTAGGGGGGACGGTCTGCGCCCTGCTGGTGACGGATGGATTTTTAGGAATCAAGACGAATTTATTTTTGGCGATCATAATAGCTACGGTATTCTGCAGCCTGATCGGCGTGATCAACGGAGTTATTGTGGCGCGAACCAAGATCGACCCTTTTATTGTCACATTGGGGAGCCAGACGGCGGTTCGGGGGCTTGTATATATTGTCTGCAATAACAGCGCGGTAACATCCCTCCCCGCTTCCTTTAAAAGTCTGAGCGCAGGAAAAATCCTGGGGATTTCGGTTTCCATCTGGATATTGCTGCTGGTGTTTGTTGTTTTGGCAGTGGTGCTTGGGAAAACTGCTTATGGAAGGAAAATATACGCGATTGGCGGCAATTACCAGGCGGCATATATTTCCGGTATCAATGTGAAGGCGATCCGGTTTTCCACTTATGTGATCAGCGCGGCGCTGTCGTGCATCGCAGGGATATTGTCTACGGCCAGGGTAGGTTCGGCTACGCCGAATGCGGCCACAGGTTATACAACGATCGCCATTTCGGCATGTGCCATCGGCGGAGTATCGCTTGGAGGAGGAAAAGGATTGGCTATCGGCGTATTTTTAGGTTCCCTGATGATGGGAATGATCACCAACGGCATGAATCTGATGTTTATCGGTTCTAACTGGCAGCTGGTAGTAAGAGGATGTCTGATGGTAGCGGCCGTATTTTACGCGCAATGGTTCCATAAGGTGTCCAGCAGGGAAAAGTAGTAAGGTGAGACAGCAGGGAAACGAATGATTTGGCAAATGAAATGAGCAGGAAAGGTATGGTGGATGTATGAAAAAAAGAATAAGCAGTTTATTGATGGCAATCGTTATGGCAGCAGTCCTTTTGGCAGGATGCGGACAGGATGCATCGAAGGAAACGAAAGAAGCCGGGGCGGAAGAGGCTGTTGCGGAAGAGGCTGCTGCCGAAGAAGCCGGGGCGGAAGATGCCGGAACGGAAAATGCCGGAGGGGGAAAGACGATCGCTATTGTTCCGTGGGATATGGCGGAAACATTTGCAGTGGATTTTTCCCATGCGGCGGAAGAGGCCATAGAGGAAAAAGGATGGACATGCGTAGTTATGGATCCGAAGGGGGATTGGGCGCAGGAATATACCATCATTGAGAATTTGATTACTCAGAAGGTGGACGGAATTATTTATACGGCGATCGATGCGGACGGGGCAAATGACCTTGTGGCGGAAGTACAGGCAGCCGGGATACCGATCGTTGGGTACGATTGCCTGGCGAGCGCGGGCGTGGAAGACGCGGCGGTAAGATATGACGATACGAAAGGCGGGGAAATGGCGGCCGAAGAGATGATGAAGGCGCTGGAAGGGAAAGAGGATGCCCAGATCGTTATTTTTGAAGATGATCCGTCCATTTCATCCAGTACGCGCCGGATCGAAGGCTTTACCGGATATATGGAAGAGAATTATCCGAATGTGGAAATTATATTAAACCGTTCTCAGGATAAGACGGCGGACGGATGCTATATATGGGCGACGGATATGATTACGGCATATCCCGATGCGGATGGATTTTTCTGCTATTGGTCGGAATGTACGATGGCAACTTATAATGCGCTTCAGGATGCTGAAAAAACGGATGTTTATGTGGTAGGGTATGATGCGACGACAGAGCAGCAGGAACTGATGCAGAGCGTGGGAGCGGATTGCAGACTGTATGCGAGTCCGGGAATGTCTCCTTCCAAGATGGCTGCCCAGTGTGTGGATTCGCTGGAGAGTATTTTTGACGGATCTTATAAGAGAAGCGGGCCGGAAGATATGGTGGAATTATCTCCTGTGCTTCTGACGGCGGAAAATGCGGCGGAATTCGATATTAACCAGTAGCTGGCGGCAAAAGGCCGGATCGTTATGAAAAACAGAAGAGGAAATGGAGGAGAAACAGAATGATTATAGATTCACATATGCATCTGATCGATACGGGGTGTTTTGACAAACCCACTTATGATGCTCTCGGGCAGTCGATTCCGGCGGATACGGATATCGACCAGCTGGTGTCATGGATGAGGGCTGCAGGGATAGGGAATTGCGTATGCATGGGGCAGGATATGCAAAGGATATGGCATTCCGAATTCGGCGAGATCGCGGTGGAGCGGGCATATGAAAAATATCCGGAGTTTTTTATCCCGTTTTGCAGCGTGGAGCCTATCGACAGCGCCGGAAGGTTCTGCCAGAAAAATTATGATTATGTGGAGAGGAAAATTACCGAATGCGGGTATAAGGGAATCCTGTTCACGCCGCCTTACGGGCAGTTCCACTCCAACGACAGGGCGATGTATCCTTTTTATGAACTGGCCAATGCAAAAGGAGCGGTTGTGCAGTACCACCATTCGGCGGCTGGCGGCCCCACAGTTCTTGCCCATACGAAATTCGCCAAGATGGAAAATCTGAATGACGTTACTTTTGATTTCCCGGATATGAAAATCGTGGTAGAGCATATCGGCTATCCTTTCAGCGAGTATTTGTTTACCATGATGGTGAACGATGAAAATCTCTGGACGGATTTGGCCATGCTTTATAAACGGCCGCTTTGGATGACATGGAATATGGTGCTGGCGAAAGAACTGGGGGTATTGGACAGGGTGATGTTTGCTTCGGATTTTGTGGCGGCAAACAATGATTTGTTCCATGCGGACCCTGCGCAGGATCTGCTGGAGTGGATCGACCTGATTCGCCATGGAATGAATAAGATATGCGAAAATGCGGGATGGCCGGTGTTCTCGGAGAAGGAAATCGAAGGAATATTGCATGACAATGCGGCGCGGCTTTACGGTCTGTAATTATAGTAAATCGCAGACAATAATAGGAGCTTGGATATGGAAATTGTGTATGGCAGGACAAAAGAGCCGGAGGGAAACCGGGGTTATGTGCCGGTGGATCTGACGGGAGAGACGATGAAGGAGCATTTGCAAAAGGTTCTCGGGAAAATGGAGGACGACGGGCTGGATACGCTGCTCATCTACGGGGATAGGGAGCATGGCGCCAACTTCGCTTATTTGACGGGATTTGAGCCAAGGTTTGAGGAAAGCGTATTGGTGCTGCATAAGGATGGAAGCTGTTATTTGCTTTTAGGGAATGAAAATCTGAAAATGGCGGAGTACAGCTTTATAAAAGCGGAGGTTGTCCATGTACCTTATTTTTCCCTGCCCTGCCAGCCTATGGGCGAGGGAAAGACCCTGGCGGAATTGGCGGCATCGGCGGGAATCAGGGATCATACGAAAATAGGCTGCGCGGGGTGGAAATATTTTACAGGCAGAAAGGGTGAAGAGAATAAGCTGTTTGATGTTCCGGCTTTTATCATGGATGCGGTGAGGCAGATCAACGCCCATGGGGAAATCGTCCATGCGGGAGGTATTTTTCTGAATCCGCGTTCCGGTGTGAGGAATGTGGTGAATGCGAATGAACTGGCGCATTATGAATTTGGCGCCGGCCTCGCATCCGCCAGGCTGTTAGAGGCCTACAACAGCATAGAACCTGGAAAAACGGAGATGGAGATTGCGGATCAGCTTTCCGCCTATGGGCAGCCCGTCAGCGTTACCACGATATGTGCGACCGGGGATAGGTTTACGAATGGAGTGGTTTTCCCAAGAGATAAAAAAATAGCTTTGGGAGATAAATTTTCCATGACGATCGGGCTGCGGGGAGGGCTTTCCTCAAGGGCGTCTTATGTGGCCGGAAGCAGGGAGGACTTGCCGCCAGGAGTCAGGGATTATATGGAAAAGGTGGCAATACCTTATTACAGGGCGGCGGCTGTCTGGTTTGAAATGATAGGAATCGGAGTGAACTGCGGTGATGTTTACAGGAAAATAGAGGAAACGCTGCCGAAAGAAGAATATCACTGGACATTAAATCCGGGACATTTTACCGGGCAGGAAGAGTGGACGGTTTCCCCTTTTTACCCGGAGTCGCCGGTTGTATTGCAAAGCGGGATGCTTTTGCAGATGGACATTATCCCGTCTGTTCCCGGATATGGGGGAGCGGGGGCAGAAGATGGCGTTGCGGTTGCGGATGAAAAGCTGCAAAAGGAGATAGGGGAAAGATATCCGCAAACGTGGGCAAGGATGAAAAAGCGAAAGGAGTATATGCGTGACTGCCTCGGCATTTGCCTGAAAGATGAAGTGTTCCCCATGAGCGATATTTGCGGATATTTCAGGCCGTATATCCTGGAACGGGATTATGCGTTGAGGAAGATTGGGCAGAAATGGAGGATAGAGTGAAAAATATTTTAGCGGAAAATGTACAGTATCAAAAAGTAAAACGGCCTGTCTGGAAGGAACCCGGAGATTGCCCGGAGCTTCCGGGGCAGGTATATGAAAAGAGATATGAAAGACTATATGAGAGAATGGACGAGGACGGGCTGGATGTGGCAGTCATTTACGGGGACAGGGAGCATTATTCCAACTTCCGCTATTTGGCGGCCTTTGATCCAAGGTTTGAAGAAGGAGTGCTGGTGGTGCATAGGAACGGGAAAAATTATGTGCTGCTGGGAAATGAATGCCTGAACTTGTACCGGGAATGCAAAGTGGCGGCGGAGCCGGTACTCTGCCAAATATTGTCGCTGCCGAACCAGCCGATGGATGAGTTTTGGTCGATGGAAGAATCTTTCCGCCGTGCGGGAATCAAAGATGGCATGAAAACAGGAGTTGTGGGGTGGAAGTTGTTTACTGGGAGGGCAAAAGGGAATTTCTTTGATGTTCCGGGTTATATGGCGGACGCATTAAAAGCGGTGGCCGGCGAAGAAAATGTGTCGAATGCCACCGGAATATTTATCGATCCGGAAAGGGGCATCAGGGTTATAAATGATGTGCATACGATTGCAGCGCTGGAGCATGGGGCGGCAGAGGCGGCAGGATGCCTTGCGGGGATGCTGGAAGCATTGGAGCCGGGAAAGAGCGAGGCGGAGCTTGGGGCGTATTTGAATCCGAAAGGAAGAGTGATGTCATGCCATCCGCTGCTGACCATCGGCCCTAACCGTGACAGGGGATTGGTCAGTGTGACGGGTTATAGAGCGCAAAGAGGAGATGCTTTCTGCGTTTCTATGGGATTGGAAGGCGGCCTTTCCTGCCGTGCCGGTTATGTGGCAGAAGGAACCGGGGACTTGGAAGAAGGAGCCAAAGATTATTTGGAAAAGCTGGCAAAGCCTTATTTTGCGGCGGTGGCAACATGGTATGAAAAGATAGGGATAGGAGTGACCGGAGGGGAAATTTACCATGCGGTGCAATCCATAATACCGAAAGAAAAATATGGGTGGGTACTCAACCCGGGGCATTTGATCGGTTCGGAAGAATGGATGTCTTCGCCTTTTTATCCCGATTCCACGGTTGAACTGAAAAGCGGCATGCTGGTTCAGATGGATATTATTCCCGGCATGGAAGGGTATGGAGGCCCGAACTGCGAGGATGGTATTTGCATTGCGGATGAAGGGCTGCAGAAGGAATTGAAGGAAAATTATCCGGAGGTGTGGGAACGCATGAAAGCCAGAAAGCGGTATATGAAAGAGGAAATCGGTATTCTTTTAAAACCGGAAGTTTTCCCGATGAGCGACATTGCAGGATGGTTTAATCCGTTTGCTTTGGAAAGGGAGAAGGCTTTTGTGATTGTACGGTAAGCCGTTGGATATGGGGCATGTCATGGCCTGATTTTTGGGGCGGAGGTATTTAATAGAAGAGGGAGGCAGGAACTTTAATCCTGCCTCCCTTGTTCTGTTAAGTGTTGACGGCCGCTGTTTTATAGATGGTGCTGCCGTAACGCCTGTATTTCTTTATTCAAATCCGTCGAATTCATCCTCATCGAATTCGTTCGGCTCGATTTTAGGGCGGTTTCCGACGGGCTTGCGTTTTTTCGGCTCCCGGTAGTCATCGAAGTCGCTGTCATCTAAGGAAGAATCTTTTTTTACGGTTTTCCGGCGTTTGCCTTTATTGGGAAGGCTGGATACGTCTTCCGTAAAAAATTTCTTTTTATCGGGAGCTGTGCTTAGATCTTCCGTGAAGAACTCTTTTCTGCCGGAAGCGGAGTCTTCTGCTTCCTCCCAAATCTCATCTGTCTCGTCCTCTTCATCGTCCTCGTCTTCTTCCCAATCGTCGTCCGCTTCCTTTTTGGAGCGGAGAATGAAAAACAGCGTAATACCTATGGCGATGGCGATGAGAAGCATAACGGCAATAATAACCATGGTTGTCGGTTGTAAGCCGGAAGGCTCTTCTTCCGAAAGGGGGCCGCCGTCGTTATCTTCGGAAGGGGATTCCGATGAAGGTTCATTGCCGGCAGAATGATCGGATACGATAACACCGGTGTCCGTCATAACTGTTTCGCTGATAATAATCACGTAATCGGAAGCGTGGGAAAAGGTAAAACAAATGGTGCCGTTTTCATCGATCTCCACAGCGTCCATGAACTCGAGCTGTTCGCTGTCCGGGTTATAGTAATAAAGGTTTGCGGCCAGCCCTGCATTTTCCGGGGCGGTACTTATAGCCAATACCGGATGGAAATCGAGAGGGCCGTTATGGACAAGGGAAAGCCCGATGACGGTTCCCGTTGTGCTGAGAGCGGAAGCCCGCATGATCAGTGCATCCGGGATGCTTCCGGTATCCGGCGTAACGCCCATGTCAATGCCGTTTGCCTCATCTGCCACAATATTACTTCCATTGATCGTCCAGCTTATGCTGTTCCCCATGTTGAGAATAACATCAATATCTTTCCCGCGGATCGAGGATATGGCCTCTTCGTATAAAACGGTATTGTTTTTCATATCTATGGTGACATTTTTGGCCGGGGCTGTTGGAGCTGCGCTGTTGTCAGAAGTATTGTCTGCCGGTTTTTTGCCGCCATTAGAAGAGCTGCCGCTTGCCGGAGGATTGCCGCCGGAAGGGGTGGTTCCGCTTGCCGGAGGATTGCCGCCGGAAGGGGTGGTTCCGCTTGCCGGAGGGTTGCTGCCGGAAGGGGTGGTTCCGTTTGCCGGAGGGTTGCTGCCGGAGGGAGAACTTCCGTTAGTCGAAGTACTGCTGCTAGTGGAAGAGGAACCGCCGGAAGAAGAGCTGCTGCCGTTCGTTTGTCCGTTATTATGGTTAGCCTGTGGTGCCTGATAACCGCATCTGCGGCATTTGCTGTCGGCCATGTCGTGGCCTAAGGCCGAAATTTCCTCGGAATAAGTGTCGCCGCAGGAACAGGTATAGGTTTTGGTGCCCTTTTCGATACAAGAGGGCTGCTTCGATACGGAGGAGGAATAGCTGTGCTTATGGCTGGCTGGCAGCTTTGCAATGGCCTCCGTATAGGAATCCTGGCATTTGGAACAGGTATAGGTACGGATGCCCTCCGCAGTTTCGGTAGCTTCTTTCGTGATGGCAGAAACATAATCATGCCCTGAAGCCGGAATCTCCCTGGTTTCTTTGGAATTACAGGAAAGGCAGGAACGTGTCTGCACACCGGCAGCCGTACAAGTGGCCGGTGTTGTAACTGTCCATTCTCCGTAAGTATGAGAAGTACATGCCGAAGAAGCTTTCGGGGTTACGCTGACAGCGACTGCGATATTGGCTGCGGTCTGATAGTTGGCCGGATCCGGGTTATAAGAGGCATGATACGAAACCGTGCCTTCTTTTTCCAGTACGGTGTCAGGTTTCTCCCACGCAAAGCCGGCGGGCAGTTTGATGGAAGACAAAGTGTTTCCGACCGAAGCTTTCAGGCCGGAGGGAACCGTATAAATGGGAACTCCTTTGTTTACAGTCAATGAAAGGTTCTTTTTTACGGTATTGTACTTGCCGGTATCCGAAGGAGTAAAGGTGGCCGGATACCCCTGGTTGGATACGGTAGGAACAATGGAAGGGTTATCCCATGTCCATCCCGACGGCAGTTTAATATTGGCCAATGTCTGATTCGGAGCATAAGTAACGGCGTTTAAGGCCGGAAGAGTATATGCCGGATCGGTTTTGGATACCGTTACCGTACAGGAAGCGGTGCCTCCGGCCTTGGAGTCGCCGGATAAGGAACAACTGATATCCGCTGTTCCTGCGGAAATGGCAGTAACGGTTCCGTCCGCTGCGACAGAAGCCACTTTTGGATTGGAACTGGTGAAAGTCAGGGAAGAGCCGGCTGCCGGAGCATCGATGGGCTTGCCGTCGATGGAAGCGGTGAGAACGGCGGATTCGCCTGCTTTCAGGGAAAGTGAGGTTTTGCTTAAAGTGATGTCCTTGACGGCCGCGGGCTGAGGGCACGCGGAGGAGGGCATATTTTTATATACGGGTATACGAAATACAAACGGATTGTTGATGGAACCCGCAGTGGCATAAGCTTTTTTTACCGAAACCGCCTCGGAAGACGGCGCGGCGATATTCTGCATGTATTGATGCTGGTAGAGGCCGGAAGGAGAGGTCTTGCTCACATTGAATTTTTGCAGGTAGAGAGTGTTCTGCCCTTTCCGTATGTAGTCTTTGGATATAATGTTGGAGCCGCCTTCCAGGGAAAGGTAGCGTGTGGTCCATTTATATTCCGCCGCTTTTTTCAATCCGTTTTCAATGACCTGGGCGCTTCCTTTTCCGGTGGCGCCTATATTGAAGTAATTATATACGCCGGGATAGGAAGGGTGGGTTCCCGAGATCAGCGGAGAGGTTCCGCTTCCTTGCTCCTGACGGACGCGGGAGGCCAGATGGAAGGGGCTGACGCCAAGCTGTCTGGCAATATTGCAAAAAGCCTGGGCATAACTTTGGCTTTTGGAGTCGCCCGGAATAGCGCCGGACATAAAGGTTCCGCTCAGGATGCTCTGGACGGCGCTTTCTTTGTGGTAGGTGTCGTTATAGCTCAACAGTTCAAACTGGAAAATATAGTTTTCCGATAAAAAATTACGGGGATCCATATAATAAGCGAGGATACCGTCGCTGGGATAAGACCAGGATTTATCAAAGTCGGCTGTTTTCCAGGAACTGGTAACGCTGGAGGAAATCAGGCTCCGGGAGTTTTTATTTTCTTCCTGTACGGCTGTTTTCCAGTCAAGATCCGTTTCCATTCTGACAAAAATCCAATTAGGATGGGCTGTTTTCAGGTTTAAGAGACCGCTTTGATAGGAGGCGGGAAATTGGGCAATATCAGCCGGAAGCTTCGCTTGGGCGGTTCCGGCATCCATGCGGTAAGTCTGGCCGGAGATCCATCGGTCTTCCCACGCGAGCAAGTCTTCATCGGCATAAGCGAGATAATCCCTTTCGATATAACCAATATAGGAACTGCCGCCGATGTCGATGCCGGCCTGGTACCAGATATTATGAAAGGAATCTTCACCGACGCCTGTGATACGGACAGACTGGCCGGTAGAAATATTGACCGATGCCGCTTCTTCCTTTCCGGGCTTCTGCTTTGCTTCATATGTGTCGCAAAGGTACAGCAGGGCATAGATATCTTTGCCCGCTATGAGGGAAGCCAGATCGTCCTGTGCCTTTGCCGCATCCAACAGGCGCACGGAAGACATGCCCTGCTGCACGTAAACAGTGATAGAAGGCATGTTTGTATAAGCGTCGAAGGAGGGCGCAAGGGGATAAGCGTCGGTATCCCATACCGGCGTAAACTCATAAGCATCGAATTCCGTATTTTCATAATCGTCACCGCATTCCCATGTAACGGGAATCAAAGTGGGAGAACCGGATTCATCCGGAAATACGGAAAGTTCTTTGGGAAAAGAGGCGTTAAGCTCCTCAAGAGTTGGTTTGGCGTCAAAGAAAAATTCGCTTTCTTCATCGGAAAGAGGGGCGATCGAAGTAATCGCCATGGGCGATTCTTCCGGCTCCATTGGCAGGGAAGATTCCTTATCTTTATCCTCTGAATCTGCCGGCTGGGAAGTTTTGTCACTTTCCTGATCCGTTGGTTGGGAAGTTTTTCCATCTTCTTGCTCCGCCGGTTGGGAGGTCTTTTCATCTTCTGAATCCGCTGGTTGCATCGTTCCGCTATTTTCAGCTTCCTCCGGCGGCAAAGTCCCGCTCTCTTCGGTTTCCGCAGCGGATGTTTCCGCAGCTATTGCGGGGAGGGCATCCTGATAAACGGATATAAAAGTGAGGAGCAAGGCAAACCCTGCTGCGTAAATACGTTTTTTTATGTTCTTTTTCATTAGTATTCTCCTTTTGGAAATCCTGTAATGGTATATATAGCATATTTGCAGGCAGGAGGCAAGGAGAATGCAGGAAGTTATAATAAATTATTTACTTTGATGCTTTTGGGGTTTCTATATTGGGAAATATAGTGTAAACTATAGGCTGAAAGGATTGAAAAAATGGAAGCTGAAAAAATACTGGATATCATAGGGGCGGATTTTTATACAGGGGTGCCCGATTCGCAATTAAAGGCGTTATGCGATTATTTGATGGACACTTATGGAATTGATTTCCGGCATCATGTAATTGCCGCAAACGAGGGAAACTGTACGGCGCTGGCAGCAGGATATCATCTTGCGACCGGAAAGATTCCGGTAGTTTATTTGCAGAATTCCGGCGAAGGGAATATAATAAATCCGGTGGCCTCCCTTTTGAATGATCAGGTTTATGCGATTCCAATGATTTTTATCGTTGGATGGCGGGGAGAACCGGGGGTTCATGACGAACCGCAGCATATTTACCAGGGTAAAATAACGCTGAAATTGTTGGAAGATATGGATATCAGGACATTTATCCTGGATAAAGAAACAAAAGAAGACGAATTGCGGAATGCGATGGGAAAATTTCAGGCTGTATTGGCAACAGGCAAGAGTGTTGCGTTTGTAGTCCGCAAAGGAGCTGTTTCTTATAATGGAAAAATAAAATACGAGAATAATTATACGATGAGCCGCGAGGAAATCATACGGCATATAGTGGCGGTATCGGAAAAAGATCCTATTATTTCCACGACGGGAAAAGCAAGCAGGGAATTGTTTGAGATTCGGGAGGCGAACGGGCAGGACCATAAATATGACTTTTTAACGGTTGGTTCCATGGGCCATAGTTCTTCTATTGCACTGGGGGCGGCCGTGCAAAAGCCGGGAACAAAGATATGGTGTATCGATGGGGACGGAGCGGTTCTGATGCATATGGGGGCTATGGCAGTCATAGGAACGTGCGGATGCGGGAATCTGGTTCACGTGGTGATCAATAACGGTGCACATGAAACAGTGGGGGGGATGCCTACGTCAGCCGGTAACATTGAACTGACGAAAATAGCATCGGCATGCGGTTATGGATATACTGTCTGCGTGGATGATTTTGATGCTTTGGATAAGGAATTGAATGCGGCAAAGAAAAGAAACGGACTGACTTTGATCGAAGCGAGAGCCGCGATTGGGGCACGTGATGATCTTGGCAGGCCGACCACGCCGGCGATAGAGAATAAACGCAATTTTATGGAGTATTTATCAACGCTGGCTTAATAGATCCCAATGTTAGTCATTTGTGCGAAAATGAAATGTGATGATGAGGTTTCTTTTTTATGAGTGATAAAAGAATAAAGTTTTTGAATACGCATGTTGACAATTTAACGATGGAAGAGGCAGTGGAAGAGGCTCGGAAGCTTGTGCGCAAGGGCGAGAGAAGCTACGTGGTCACGCCGAATGTGGATCATATTGTAAAAATAGAGCATGACCATTTATTCCGGGAAATATATGAAGGAGCCGATCTGATCCTGACGGATGGAAAGCCTTTGATTTGGATGTCCAGGCTGCTTCGCACTCCTATTAAGGAAAAGATATCCGGTTCCGATTATTTTCCTGAAGTTTGTAAAATGGCGGCAGAGGAAGGCATGTCGATCTTTCTTTTGGGGGCGGCGGAAGGGGTGGCGAAAAAAGCCGCCGTGAATCTGATGAAAAAGTACAAGCATCTGAAGATTGCCGGGGTATACTCGCCCAGCTATACTTTTGAAAGCGATGCCAATGAAATCTCTTATATCATTCACAAAATTAATAAAGTGAAGCCGGATATCTTATGCATTGGACTGGGTACGCCGAAACAGGAGAAATTTTACTATAAATATAAAGATCTGTTGGAAGTTCCTCTGACGCTGCATATTGGAGCAACGATAGACTTTGAGGCAGGGGTGGTAAAAAGAGCTCCGAGGTGGATCAGCTATGCGGGGCTGGAATGGTTTTACCGTCTGCTGAAGGAGCCACGAAGGCTGTATCGCCGGTATTTGCTGGATGATTTGGAGATTTTTCCTCTTTTTTGGAAATACAGGAAACGGCCTCTTTCTTATATATTTGGCTCCTGCAATATCCTCGGGGTGAATATTGCGGTAACGAATATGAAATCAGTGTGTCAATACCTGACAAATAATCTGGAGAGACTCCGTGGAGAATATGTGTGCGTTTCCAACGTGCATACGACAGTAATGGCATATAACGATGAATCTTACAGAAAGGTTCAGAATAATGCGGCGATCGCCGTGCCGGATGGCAAGCCTCTTTCTTTGATCTGTAGATTGAGAGGACATAAGGAGGCGAAACGTGTGGCGGGACCGGATTTGATGCCAGAGATCCTCAGACTTTCGGAGGCAGAAGGGTATACCCATTATTTTTATGGAAGTACGGAACGAACATTAAAGTATTTGGAAAAAAATATCAGGGAAAAGTATCCTAAGCTGAAAATTGCGGGAATTTATTCGCCTCCTTTCCGCAGACTGACGAAAGAAGAAGATCAGAAGGTTATAGAGCGAATCAATGCGGCGAAGCCGGATTTCATATGGGTAGGCCTGGGAGCGCCGAAGCAGGAGCGCTGGATGCATGAACACAGAGGCAAAGTAAACGGGATTATGGTTGGAGTCGGTGCAGCTTTTGATTTCCATGCGGGAACATCGAAAAGGGCACCGAAATGGATGCAGGAAATTTATCTGGAGTGGTTGTACCGTTTGATCCAGGATCCTAAGAGACTTTTGAAACGATATATGTTTTCGAATATGGAGTTTATCTGGCTGATATTGACCGGGCACTAGGAGTGCGGAAGGGAAAGCGGTGTAGAATTGGAAACGGAAAAAATTTATTTAATTACCGGCGGGGTCGGATTTATCGGATATCATTTGTCAAAACGGTTGTTGGAGTCGGGAGCAAGAGTGATCGGCATGGATAATTTGAACGACTACTATGAAGTAAGCCTGAAGGAAGCCCGCCTGAAAATTTTAAAGAAATATGAAGGGTATTCTTTTGTAAAATGCGATCTGGCGGATAAAGAAGGTGTGTTTTCCCTGTTTAAAAAGGAAAAGCCAGATATTGTGGTGAATCTGGCGGCCCAGGCAGGGGTTAGATACAGTATCGAGAATCCGGATGCTTATGTGCAGTCAAATTTGGTAGGCTTTTTCCATATACTAGAGGCATGCAGACATTATCCGGTAGAACATCTTGTATTTGCTTCCTCCAGTTCGGTGTATGGAGGAAACGAGAAGGTGCCGTTTTCCACGGAAGACCAAGTAGATCATCCGGTAAGCTTGTATGCAGCTACGAAGAAATCCAACGAGCTTATGGCTTATTCTTACGGAAAACTATATGGAATTCCGGTAACGGGATTGCGCTTTTTCACAGTATATGGGCCATATGGAAGGCCTGATATGGCTTGTTATAAGTTTGCCCTGAAAATGATGGAGGACAAGCCGATCCAGATATACAATAATGGGGATATGTACCGGGACTTTACTTATATTGATGATATCATCGGCGGGGTGGAAAAAGTTCTTGGCCATGTGCCTGAGGCGGACAGGCAGGGAGTTCGTTATAAGATATATAATATAGGAAATCATAAGCCGGAAAAACTGATGGACTTTATCGCATCCCTGGAAAAATATTTGGGGAAAGAAGCACGGAAGGAATACTTGCCGATGCAGCCGGGGGATGTATATCAAACATATGCGGATATATCGGATCTGAAAAATGATTTCGGATTTCAGCCGGAGACTTCCATGGATGAGGGGATGCGGCGTTTTGTAGAATGGTTTAAGGAGTATTACGGCTATGAAGAAACTGTTTCATGAAATACTTCATTTTGGCATTATAGGGGTATTTAATACGCTGCTTGGATTTGTGCTGATTATGGTATTTTATAATTTGTGGCATTGGAATTATTGGGCGGCAAGCGGAACGTCTTATGTGATCGGAAGTATTTTTTCTTATTTTGCCAATAAGAAACTGACCTTCCGGGTGGAAGGGAACAGCTGGAAAGCCGCGTTAAAGTTTGCGGTGAATATTGCCATCTGCTATCTGCTGGCCTACGGAATTGCAAAACCGCTGGCGCGGAGCGTTATGAGGGGATATTTGCCGGGACTGGCCCAGAGAATAGGAGATGTGATCCATATGGAAGCCCGTGCGGTGGAAGAAAATGTGGCCATTTTGGCAGGTATGGGGCTGTTTATCATCTTTAATTTTATAGGGCAGAAATTTTTTGTATTTATAGGAATGGGGAAGGAAAAGGAACAGGTTTAAAATGGAAAGAGTAAAGTACCTGATTTTAGGGGCGGGACCGGCAGGGCTGTCCTTTGCCAACTGTTTGAAACAGAAGGGGGAAGAGTCTTTTCTTCTGCTGGAAAAAGAGAAGGAGGCAGGAGGTTTGTGCCGCAGTATGGATGTGGACGGCGCGCCTCTTGATATTGGAGGCGGCCATTTTCTGGATGTAAGAAGGCCGGAAGTGAACCGTTTTTTATTTGGCTTTATGCCGGAGGAAGAATGGAACAGATATGAGAGGGATTCCAAGATATCTTTTGATGAGCGATATATCGAACAGGACAGCGGAGGGCATGGCAACCGGTATATCGATCATCCTTTTGAGGCAAATATCTGGCAGATGAAGCCGGAAAAACAGAAGGAATACCTGGAGTCGATCACGGAGGCTGGATGCAACAAGGGCGAGGAAATGCCGGAACGGTTTGTGGACTGGATTTATTGGAAGCTTGGGAAAAGGATTGCAGAGGATTATATGCTTCCTTATAATGAAAAAATGTTTGGCAAGGACTTGAACATACTCGGCACCTACTGGCTTGAGAAGCTTCCCGATGTTTCTTATGAAGAAACAAGAAAAAGCTGCATGGAAAAGAAGCCCTATGGGTATCAGCCGGGACATGCGCAGTTTTATTATCCGAAAAAGTATGGCTATGGGGAACTGTGGCTGCGGATGCAGAAGGCAGTCGGGGAAAGGATTGCAACAGGCGCGGCCGTAAAGAAACTGGATGCCCTGCGCCGCAGAGTAGTTTGTGCGGATGGAAGGGAATATGAGGCAGAAAGGATCGTTACAACCATTCCGTGGGCGGAATGGGAGGAAATTATTGGAATGCCGGATGGATTTTCACAGAACGTAAGGAAGCTAAAGCATAGTTCCACGCAAATCGAGTATGTGCCGGAAAAAATGGAGACAAAAGCACACTGGATCTATTATCCGGAAAGAGAGATCTCTTATCACCGTATACTGGTGAGGCATAACTTTTGCCCGAATGGAAAGGGATATTGGACAGAAACAAATAAAGAAAGAGTGGAGCCGGATAAGGGAAGGTTCCGCTATATGAACGAATATGCCTACCCCTTGAATACGGCGGATAAGCCGCAGATCATGAAAGAACTGCTGGGACAGGCCAGATGCAGGGAGATCTACGGGCTTGGCAGATGGGGGGAGCATGAACATTATAATTCCGACCTGGTAGTGGAGCGGGCGATGAAGCTGGCGGAGGAGCTTTTAGGGTCAGAAAACAAGGCGGTAAAGCGCATATAAGGAATAGAAGAATGACGGAGCGTCGGGAAGGAGGGTTGCCTGGAACTTGTGGAGGGAACCCATCCATACGGCGGCAAGGAAGAAAATATAGGGATGTCTGCGGAATTTATCTGCCAGGGAAGTAAGGGCGGATAAAACCGGGGCATCCTTTTTAGCCGCAAGAATGACAAGCTGGAGGGCTTGCATGGTAAGGAAAGCGCCGAACCAGCGTCCCCAGTCGATCGCCACAAGGAAGGCCGGTACAATGCACAAGTGGCTGAGAAGAAAGAGGGCGTAAACAGGCCGGTCTTTTTTCATAGCCGCTTTCAGAATACGTACCCAAAGAAAACCATAAAGAATGGCTAAGGGGGAGAGGAGCAGAAGGGTGACCAAGCCATAACGGATGCGTTCTCCCGGCTGGTTCAGCACCAGTTCGGAAAAGGACTGTGCCGTTGTGGCAAAATATTCGTAATTCAGGGCGATATCGTTGACAGGAAGATCCGTGCGCGCCGTCAGCAGGGAAACAAGTTCTTCACAGGATGTGATGTCTATATGGGAGAAAAGCTGGAAGTACAAAAAGGCGGCCGCCATGCCCGCCATACCGCCGACCGCAAAAAGAACGGGCAGAAGAGTCTGCTTTTTCGCTAATGCGGATTTTAAATACAAGGTGAAAAATAAAGGAAAGAAAAGAAACATAAACGCCTGATGTATGCTCAGGGCAATCAATCCCAAAATAGTGAGCAGGATAAGCTGCAGCCAGACAGAACGAATCAGAATGCAGCAGATGACCGCAATAAGGGATACGGTCAGGAGGTACATATCAAATCTTCCCATGTTTTCTGAGGTCCAGAGATAGGACGGAGAGCCGGGGGAGAGGAGGTAAAGCAGGATAACCAGCAGCAATCCCTTTTCGGCGCGCTGCCCTTCCAACTGCCGCAGGGAATAACCCAAAACCAAGGAAAGCAGGAAAAGGAGCAGAATGAGAGAAAAAAATACAAATTGCCACGCCGCTTCTGCCGGAAGAAATCCGGGGTAAAGCAAACGGAGGACGGAGCCGATAAAAAGACGCGAATCAAAGCCAAGGGAGTAATCCATGGCATACCAGGCGCTGTTCCATCCGTGGAGTTCTTCCGGAATCCGGCATAAAAGGGTAAAAAACAGCAGGAGAAAAATGAGAATTTCTCTGTGGAACGTGTATAGGAACTGTTTTGCTTTTTTCGTCATGGTTTACCTCATTCTTTTCTAAATTTTGTCGCTGTAAGGGAGCGATTTGATATAATGCTCCATGTATTGAAAATCAGGACTGCCGTCCGGCTGGCCGGGGAGCTTTATTACCGTTTCCTTCATCTTTTCTATCGTCCATTTTCTTCCATATCCAAAACGATATTTGTTTGCTTTAATTACGGTTATAAGGAACATTGCAATATATTTATTCATTTTCCAAAAATCTTTTGCATACAAAACATTGACATCGTCTGATGCCCAAAATGGTTTTGACTGGTAAAATGCTTCTCCGACGCTTCCGTTATAATTAACGGTAATACAATTTGGCTGCCAAAGTTCATCGGCATCTATTTTTTCCCTGACGCCGTTATTTTCGCTGATCGCACCCAGGAAGTTTATTTTTCCCGGAACCATGTCTTCCTTTGTCAATCGTTTACCTTTGACAAAACGAAATAAATCGTTCATTGTATAATCTTTCCATTCGGAAGCGCGGAGCGGACTGGAGGAACAGACGGACGTTGAAAGCGGTTCTATTCTGGAAGTATTCACCCATTCCGGCAGGGAATCCGGCAAGACGAGATTTTTCAATGTTTTGTCGGCTTGTCTGCCATAATTAAATCTATAAGCATTTTTTTGTATACATAAACAATAGAATAATTTTGCTTGTTTGGTCATGGGCTTCCTGGGTGTCAATACTGCTATTTGATGCGCCACATAGCATGGCTCCGGCTGCAAATGGGCCATTAGGACAGAACCCTTCAAAGGAACGGTTATAATGCCGGCAGGATATTTTTTAATTCCCTCGCATTCCTGGACTTTTGCAACGACACCATTATTTTTGTCCTGGGAACTTATAAAATTGATACCGTCTTTTTGAGGGATCATATCTGCGAAGATCAATGTCTTCGGATATTCTATAAAAAATAAATCAGTCAGCTTCATCTATATCACCACTTTTCACCAGGTATGCCAAATAGTCGTTGATTGTCTGCTGGGAGTCATCCTGTGTCAATGTGCTGTAATCGGTCTGCATATATGCTTCGCATAGCCATTCGTCATCATATCCCACACAATGCCTTGCGGACAAGCCGTCAACAACGTCCCGGTTCCGGTATAATTTCAGCCATTCTTTTTCAATATGTTCCCATTTTCCGAGAATATCGACTCTTCCTAATTTTTTCCGTTTTACAAATCCGTCATTTTTACAATATCCAAAAAAAGTTTCCTGCATACTGTCATGAGGCTGATGGGCAGTCCAGACCATTACGCATACATTTGTTCCGGTAGGGTAGAAAATATCGTCCGGCATTGAAAATACGGCTTTTAGCGTATTCTTTTTCATTAACCGTTCCCGGACATCTTTAAATTTTGTACCGATCGCGCAGCTCATTGGGACGACGACGACTCCTGTACCGCCTATCGTAAGAATATCTAACAAATGTTCTGCAAATTCCAGCTCAACCACATCTTTTTGCGAATAAGGAGGGTTAATTAATCCTATATTTATGTTTTTTTTCTTCAGTTCATTGGTTATACTTTTATGGAAGCAATCGCCTTTATAAATATTTGATTTTCCATCCTTTCGAATGATCATGTTGGCAATGGCCAATGTGTAAAGACCGTCGTCAAATTCCGCCCCATATAGCCCATTTTGGCGGATATTTTCAATTTCATCGGGATTTGCATTTTTAAACATTTTGCTCATGGCAGTTACCAAAAAAGAGCCGGATCCGCAACATATGTCAACTACGCGGCTGTTTTTATTTATGTCAGCCAGATTGCACATAAATTCAGTCAAATGCTGGGGAGTCAGGACAATTCCCAATCCGCTTCCATCGCCGCCTGAATATTTAATGAATTCGTGGTAAAATACTCCTAAAGCATCCACCGTGCTGTCTGCATAATCCATCATTGGCTTGATTTTCATTTCTAACTGTTCAATATACTAGGTGATAGATTTTGAATATCCAAGGGGAATTTCTGCAAATTTTGTATTATCCAGAAGCGTATTGAAAACTTGTTTTATGTAGTCTATTCGGCTGCTCTTAATATCACTGTCTTTCAGAACATTTTCTATGGCGTTCTGAATGTTCTGCATGACTGATTTGTAGGATGTAAGAGCGGAATAACTTTTGGAAAAGTCCTCATCGTTCAATGCAATCAATATTCCGGCGATGAAGATTGGCTTATGCGCTTCCGTGATTTTTACTTCTCTTAAGGAGTTATACATATCGATGGCAGTGTTTCTGATCTCATCCAGGGAATATGCTTTCTTTAGCCTATGACTTTCCGTGTACTGCTCAATCGCCATTTCACGCCGCTCCTTTTATGTCTGTGTCGTATATTTTAAATGCCTTATACCCTACATTTACATCAGCATGCTTCATTATACCATAAGTAAAACCGTATATCCAGAGAAATCGAACATTTGTTTTAATTTCTGTTTTTATGACCGGCCGCATTTCCTATACCAAAGCCGGAAGAAAAATCCTCCGGTCATGCAGAGTGCGGCACCGAGCAACAGAGCATGGGAAAGTTTTCGTTCGGCCAGGCGCTTCTCGTCAACGACAGCATAAGGCATGCGGCTGCAGCAGAAAGAAACAGGGCGGAGGCAGTACGGGTTATTCCCAGTTTTTTCGTTATACTGGCAGAGAACGCGCCGCACAGTCCGGCAATCGTCGCGGCAATGTAGATATAACCTATTGCAGTATTGGAAAGTCCGCATTCCGCATATTGGAGCTGACTGAGAAAAACGGTGATAGTCTGATGGGATTCGTTCAAAAACGCGACACCGACGAGGAACAAAAGAAGATATTTATCCGACAACGTCTGTTTCAGCAGAAAAATAAAATCACGGAAACAATGCGGCTCCCTCTTGCGGTTCACATCCACAAGCCCTAAAGAAAGCAGGGATGCCAAGCCATAACTGATTATGGTAAGAAAGGCGGCCAAAGAATATCCGTTGCCCGCTGACCGGAAGGTCAGGGAAAATAAAAAAGCGGCGAATAATAAACCGGCAGTCTGGAGACTGTTGTAAATACCGAAGACCCGGTGGCTCTTTTCCCGGAGGGTATGATCCTCTTTATATGGCTTCGCCTGCTCCTGGCCGCAGGAAAGGTAAAGAAGCGCTGTATCCACACCGGAGAGGCCGGCGATAACAACGCTGATCATAATACGTTCCAAAAGAAAATCAAAAAAACTATCCGCTTTCCAAAATACGATTTTAGAGAAAAAATACAGGAAGTTACAAATAAGAATTGTTTTTTTATACCCGATCTTATCCGCCAGAATCCCCCATGGAAATTCCAGCAAAAGACAGAGAGCGAGGGAAATGCTCTCAATAACAGTAATCTGAAAGATAGAGATCCCCCTTGCCTGGCGATAGAGCGTGGCTACGGGGCCATAGAATACCATTCCCTGCAAAAGAGCGATGGCATACATAAAATAAATATTTCTTGTTTTGCTACTGAAATCCGGTCTTGGTCTTGCATGCACAGTTTTCATATAAAGTACCTGTCCTTTCCAATTTTTGCACAATAATAACGCTGTCAGACGGCAGCGTAACATAAAACATCAAATTGTGCCTAAATCGGAAAATTCATCAATACACACCCCGGAAATATTTGTTATTATACTTTCCAAAAATATAATAACAAAAGATATCCCTAGATGCAATGGCAATTCACCTTAATATGCTTCAAGGGAAACCACTGTTGCAGAGGGAATGGAAGGCCAAAGAAGAAGGCGGGGGGAGGTTTGGCAGCAGGGGGGACGGGGCGCAAAGGGGCGATGGGAGGGGCAGTTACCGGCTGTTGCGTGCCATCAGTAATTTCACTTATGAAATGGTCGAAATAGTAGGGAAAAACCGCATGGAGG
>OFGH01000411.1_pt1 | contig 39701 bp, 32 predicted proteins | sample 1521721 | NCBI WGS metagenome assembly OFGH01 (sample SAMEA3504132, study PRJEB24116) | mouse gut metagenome | biome: mouse gut; feature: mouse-associated habitat; material: faeces | place: Denmark | collected 2011
GAAAAATATTTAGAACAGCTTGAGGAAGCCGGAAAAATCCGTAACCTCAAAGAACATTCCATTACCTGCTATAAAAACTACGCCTCTTATTTCCTGAAATATCAGGGTAAGAATCCAGAACAACTTACCTGTCAGGATGTCAGGGCTTTTCTTCTTGCGAAAAAGGACGAAGGGCTGAAAGCCACCACCCTGAACCTTTATAATTCTGCCATCCGCTTTTTCTATCGGAATGTCCTGCATATCCTTTGGGATGACATTACAGTCCCGCGCATGATTCTGGAACACAAACTTCCAACTGTTTTGACGATTGATGAAATCGACCGTCTGTTGGGCGCTGTTGATGACATAAAATATAAAGCTATGTTTGCAACGATGTATTCTTCCGGAATGCGTGTTTCCGAAGTCATCCATCTGCATTATGATGATATTTCCCGCACAAATATGCAGATTCATGTTCGGGATACAAAGAACCGGATGGATCGCTATACGATTCTTTCCAAGCGGTGTCTGGATATCCTTACACAATACTGGTTTGAGAAAGGACGGCCCCGGGGAATCCTGTTCCCTAATAAATTTACCGGTAATTACCTGACTGTCAGTACTCTGGAACAGGTGATGCGCCGTGCTGTATCTGATGCTGAACTCCCAGCAGGAGCAACTCCCCACTGCCTCCGACACAGCTTTGCAACACATCTGATGGAGCAGGGCGTGGAACGGCAAAATATCCAGGCACTTCTTGGTCACCGTGATCCGAAATCTACGGAGGTTTATCTTCATGTCAGCAACAAATCCCTGATGGGAATCCAGAGTCCGTTTGACCGGAAAGAAGGTGCTGGCCATGAATAAGCCGACCGTACAGGATATTTTTCTGCGTTTTTATCCGGCATACATTGAAAAGTATTCCCCTTCCCCCGGGCAGGCAAAAGTTTCCCGGAACATCATGAACTGTAAAACCGGAGCTTATGGTGCAAATGTCAGCATATGTGGGGACTGTGGTACTGTTCAGATTCATTACAATTCCTGCCGCAACCGTTGTTGTCCCATGTGCCAGGCTGTCCCGAAGGAAATGTGGATGGATGCCCGCAGGGAAGATGTACTTGACGCCCCTTACTTTCATCTCGTATTTACAGTTCCGGATATCCTCAATCCGGTCATTTACAGTAATCAGAAGCAGCTGTATGATACCCTGTATCACGCCGCTTCTGCTACAATCAGTGAACTGGCGGCTGACCCAAAGCACCTTGGTGCTTCTGCTGGATATATCTGCATCCTGCATACATGGGGGTCTGAAATGAACTTTCATCCCCATATCCACACAATACTGCTCGGAGGGGGATTGACACAAAAAAATGAATGGAAGGATAACGGCACTGAATTTTTCCTTCCAATCCAGATCATTTCCAAAGTATTCCGTGGAAAATACATGGAAGAATTGAAAAACCTTTGGGAGACCGGTCAGCTCAAGTTTCACGGGACAGCCGAAAAATACCGTAACCATTACGCATTCAAAGAACTGCTTAATGCCTGTTATTCTACAGAGTGGATTCCTTATTGTAAGAAAGCCTTTAATGGCGCACAGTCTGTGATTGATTATCTTGGAAAATACACTCATCGGATTGCAATTAGTAATCATCGTATCATCTGTATGGATGAGGAAACCGTCACTTTTTCTGTGAAGGATTACCGGAACAAAGGGCAGTGGAAAGAGCTGACCCTTTCTGGCATTGAGTTCATACGGCGTTTTTTGATGCATGTCCCACCAAAGCGTTTTGTACGAATTCGGCATTACGGACTTCTTTGTTCCCGCAGCAAAAGAAAAAAGCTTACTTTATGCCGGAATCTTCTCGGATGCAGAAAATATATTTCAGAACTGCACGGTAAGGGAATGCCTGAAATATTGAAACATCTCTATGGCGTAAATGTCTGCATGTGTAAAGCCTGCGGCGGTAAACTTGGAAAGCCTCAGCTTCGGATACCACAAAGATGCTAAATATTTCATTTCCCAATAGTTTTTTGAAACCTCAAAATTTGAGGTTTTGTTGTCATGCCCATTTATCTGGAATCATTTGATTTCTATAGCTTCTGCACAGAAAATCCTGTATAATTATGGGTAAGAACAAAAGATTGAAAGTCCATAGGTAGTGGCTACCCGGACGCTTACTTTGTTCAATTAGGTCAAATCGAAAATGGTGTAAACGAAGGGGCAGTTCACTGGAATGCCAAAACTGCTTTTTCGTTTACCCCATCATCGATTCTAACCTAAAGAATTAAAATCCAGGGAACACAGATTACTGTTCCCTGAGAGTATGTTCCCTGGATAAAAAGATTATCATAGATCACACCGGCGTGTCAAATGAAGAGACAGTTATTTGCTTTTTGCCTGTGCCATAGAGAATAAGGTATCTTGTAAAACTTTAGAGAAATTGATATTATTTTTTTCAGCAAAGGTATTTAGCCATGCGGGAATTGTAAGGTTTTTTCTTACAGCTTTTTCGCCATATTTTTCTTCATAGGAATCAATATCTAATAATAACATATTTACCATGCACCCATCTTCAGCAGCTATTTCAGTATAATCAGATGCCTTGGGGATTAACTCCCCGTCTTCAAGTTCTCCCAATATCCAGCCACTGGCTGCGTCAATCCCCATCTCAATAGCCTGTTCCAAGTTTTTTCCCTCTGTTACACAACCGGGTAAATCTGGAAATTCTACCACGTATCCGCCGCTTTGATCTGTAAATGGCTTAAATATAGCCGGATAAATTAATTTCATAATATTCACCTCTACTTATAAAAATTAAGCAAACAGGAATTAAAGACCTGCTTGTTTCATGATTGATTTCACTGTATCAGGATTCAGGTCCCCTCCATGTTCTGGGATTGTAACTTTTCCCGGTTTGGTCGGGTGCCTGTATTGATGATGTGAACCTTTTTGCTTTACTTGATACCCTCAGTAAACAAAGGAACACACGGTCGGAGAAGAACCAATTTTTGCTCCTGCTGCGTTGCTTTCCTTCCGCGTACGTCCAGTACGCGTCAGTCAAGTGCCTTGCAGGAACAAAAATTGGTTTCTTTCCGACTCTACGACCCTGACCATAGATATTTGGGCGATTTTCAAGGCGGACGATTGAGGCGTACTGGACGTACGCCGATTGAGGACAACGCAGAAAATCACCCAAATATCATGGTTCAGGGCGTGTATTCCTTTGTTCACTGAGGGTACCATCCGTTTTTTAATATTATTCTCTCAATTTCTCTAAACCTCATTACATACCTCCTTTTTCGTCCATGGCATCTCTCCTTTTTTTACTCTATCATAATGCGTATAATACGTACTGTCAATAACTTATCTTAATTTTATGATGTTGGAGGCAAAAGGTATTTTGGAAGAAACATATTCATTACATGTCAAATACCATCTCCCCAATCCCTTTCCCCGGCGGCACAATCGGCAGAACGTTCTCCTCCCGCCCGATTATAAACTCAATAACCACCGGAACTTTCCGCTCACACTTCGCCTCCATAAACGCCCCCTCAATCTCCCCCCACTCCCGGACGCGAATCCCCCGCGCCCCGTAGCTCTCAGCCAGCCTCACAAAATCCGGCGTATACTCCGGGCAGTTTCCGTCCGGCATGCTGCACATGTCCGGGCAGCTCCTCCGACGCCTCAGGCAAGTGCAAAAATAGCGCCTGTCATAGAACATCTCCTGCCACTGGCGCACATTCCCAAGATACCCGTTATTCAAAATACAGACAATGACCGGCAGCTCAAGAGTTACCGCTGTCGCAAGCTCATATGCCGTCATCTGGATGCCGCCGTCGCCGCAGATTGCAATCACATCCTTCCCGGGATTTCCAAGCTTTGCCCCAATGGCCGCCGGAAAGCCGTACCCCATCGTTCCAAGGCCGCCGGAAGTAAGCATCTGCTTTCCTTGCGTCAGCTCCAAAAACTGTGTCGCCCAGAGCTGGTTCTGCCCTACATCCGTCGTGATGACTGCATCGGAAAACAGCGCATTTATTTTCCCCATAACCGCAAGAGGCGTCACCCCGCTCTCCCCCCACTGCCCTGCTGCCAGCGGCCGTTTTCTCCCCCACTCCCGAATCTCACGCCGCCATCCGGCACACTCTAATTCCTCCGCCCTCTCAAGCAGCCCCACAATTGCCTCTTTCGCATCCGCTTTCACCGTAATATCTGCTTTCACATCTCTTGAGGCAGATTCCGGCTCGATATCTACATGGATAATGACAGCATTCTTTGCAAATTCTTCCGCTTTCCCGGTAATCCGGTCGCTGAAACGCACCCCGATGGAAAACAGCACGTCACACCCACTCACCGCCATATTCGCGGCATACCTCCCGTGAACTCCCAAGTTCCCCACATACAGCGGATGATCCGTGGGCAGCGCCCCCATTCCCATAATCGTCGTGACAACCGGAATCCCCGTCTTTTCCGCCAGCGCAGTCATCTCCTTCCCGGCGCGGGCGGCCCGCACTCCTCCCCCGGCCAGGAAAAGCGGGCGCTCTGCCCTACTCAGGCAATCCAGCAGTGCCTTCACCCTCTCCCCGGAAATCCCATGGCCGCAGCTCCCTACACCGTATCCTTTTCCGTCTCTTCCTTCCACCGCCAATCCTTCTTCACGCCCGGCATCCAGACCATCCCCCAGCTCCCCCGGATACGCGTCACTCCCCGCAGCCTGCTGGATATCCTTCGGCAGATCCACCACCACAACTCCCGGCCTCCCCGACCTGGCGATGCAAAATGCTTTTCTGATGGTTCTGGCAAGCTCCTCCCGCCTTCTCACCGTAACCGCATATTTGGTGACGCTTTTTACTATGCTGAGGGTATCCACTTCCTGGAACGCCCGATTACCGATCAGGCGCGTCGGAACCTGCCCGGTAAAACAGACAAGGGGCACACAGTCGTAATTGGCAGTGGCAATCCCCGTCACAAGGTTCGTCGCCCCCGGCCCGCTTGTCACAAGGCATACACCCACCTTCCCGGTAGAGCGGGCGTACCCGTCCGCAGCATGGATAAGCCCCTGTTCGTGGCGGGGAAGGATGACATCGATTCCCTCCACGCCATACAGCGCGTTAAACAGATCAATCACCTGCCCTCCCGGATAAGCAAACAGCGTATCCACCTTTTCACACAACAATGCTTTCACAAAAACTTCTGCTCCCGTAACCTGCATATCCTTACATCCTCCTTTATGTATGCATGTACTTGCACGCATTAACATCATTTTTTTACGGCGCTGTCATCAGATGTACTTCCTGTACATCCAATCGTGCCGTAAACTTTATAATTTCTCTTCCTGTAATATCCCAGTTTCTTTTATACCCCGGACAAACACCGCAACCGACTGCCGGATATACCGCTCCCTGCCCACCGCAGACAGCGCCTTATCAAAGGACGCGCTCAGAAACGTATATCCAAACGTACCCGAAAAAAAGTTGAGCGCCAGACATTCAAAATCCATCTGCGGCAGTTTCCCTCTCCGTTCCATTTCCTGAAAGTATTTCGTCAGCGAGGACAAAAAAGCCTCCGGAACTTTCATGATCAGCGGCGCCGTCTCCTCGTAAATCTGAGGGGCGCGAAGTCCGATGGACAGCCTGACAAAATCCGGCGTCATCTTTTCCATGTATTTTCCCATAAACATCTCAAGGTCCGAAGTAAGCTCCCACTTTACATCCCCGAATATCTCCGGCGTAACATCTCCCCGCCACCGCTCCTGCTCCACGCCGCTTAAGATGATATCCTTTTTCGTCTTAAACTTGCGAAACAGCGTACACTCATTGACCCCCGCCTCCCTGGCAATATCCTTTGTCGTCGTTGCGACATAGCCTTTGTCGCGGATTAAAGCCATCGCCGCATCGATAATCTTCTGGCTGGTATCATCCATCCTAAAACCCCCTTACCCTCATGCAAGTGATTACTTTCATTTTATATCGGCGCCTGTCGTCCTGTCAAGAACTATCTGAAAGCAGCAGCTCTGACGCATAAATTTAATTTTATTTTTCTAAGCTATAAAAACATTACATTTTTAACAGCTTTTTCTTGGTTTTCTGAATCTCAGGGAATAGTATCCCCTTGATTTTTCCTATTTAATTTTCCTCCTTTTTGCTATCCCCCCCTTCTTCGAGGTGTCTCTATTGTAATCGTATCTGTATCTTCTTTTCTGTTCCGCTGTATTCTTTCAGCCTGACGATCTTAAATGAATCCTTTAGCTTTTGATGTTTTTGCTCTATGCTCAACCTGATCCCTTCCCATAATTGTGCCCATGACTCCAAAATCTCTGAAATCATATGCCCAATCTGGATCAGGTAATAATGATTCTTGATCCCCTGGTATTTTTTACTGAATAAATGTTCCAGATAATATCCATTCCTCTTTTGCATATTAAATCCTTCATTCTCTATTTTCCAGCGCATCCGCCCTCTTGCCACCAGGTCTGATACGTTCTTTTGGCTCACCGGCAGGCTTGTCAGGAACCAGAAATGCTTTTTCTCCTCCTGCTCTATCTTGTGCATTCCCCTTTTTATAATCTTTTTTACTTCCTCACCATACTCCATCAGATTTATTTTATATCCCTTATAGTCAATATCACAGACATGATCATACCAGTATCGGCCATTTTCTTTTCTGGTTTCCTTCCGGTTATGTTCTATTTCCCTCAGCGTTCTGTATTCGCTTCCTACTGTCGGGATGCTTCCCTCCTTAAAACGCAGCAGATACTGCCACTGATGTTCCTCACATTTCCTGAAAAATGGCTCACATGCGTGCAGGCTGTCGGCACATAGACATATGTTCAGTCTTGGAAACTGCCTCTTTAGCTTTTCCATCAACCTCGCACATGCCTTCCTTTCACAGTCCTGTTTGTCCATCTCGTTCCCGTCATTTTCTACAAACTCGGTCATAATGCTTACCACAACCTTTGGATGCAATACCAGCTTTGCCTCTAGAACATAGTAATAATTCTCACGATATTCTTCCGGCGTTCCTTTATGATGGATCCGGTACAATGCTTTTGGATCCAATGGCTTGCGGCTGCTGTGTAATTGGGTCCCATCTAAAATCACCTGCCAATATTTATCACGAATGCGCGCCCTGTTGAACGCCTTACTTCGCAGCAGGCGGTACACCAGTTTCCAAATGACTTCCTGAAGATACTCCGGATCCAGTTTTTCCAGATACCGGTTGATGGTCTCCCAGTAAGGGAGCTCGTGAACCGTCTCTTTCTCTGCGCATAGTTCCCAAATGTTTTCAATTACGATATCCGAATTGAATTCTTCACTTGTTTTTCTCATACTGCTGATGTAAAATATAGAGGAAAGGATACGGGTCATAAGAAGCACAGCAGATGGATAGGTGATATAGTTTTGATTTCTGGGATCCGGCAGTTTTTTTAATAGCTGCGGCAGTTCTGGGAAATAATGCCGGATTAATTTTGAGAGTTCACATGCAAGCAGAAACTTCTGTAAGTTTTCTCGTGTTTCTCCTCTCGTAATATTTATTCTCTTTTCATGCGAAAAACCTCCTTCTTTTTGTGGGTGAAGATATGTTTTCTGTTAATTACATTATCTCTCATATTCTCATAAAATGGGAGGTTTTTTTTATATTTTTCATTCATTTTTTGCCAGCAGCCATGTTTCGTCAGATCATGGCCGTGTTCCTTCTATAATATAATACACTATATCTGCAAAATCCCTCTGTCAGGAGTGGAGAAAATCCAATCCGGACTTCTTCTTTCAGAGAGCTTCAGACGTTGGATAGAAAGTTACTTTTGCAAAGGAACGTAAAGTCTGAGCTATCAATCAATATTTACATAAAGAATCACAAGATATCGTTCCCAACCTCCCTTGCCAGACTACTGCTTTTTATGCTGACATCATATCAAACGGGGCCAGGTGTTTCATCGTTCCTGCTTTTATTTAGACGAATGGATGTTTTATCCTATGTGCGAAGAAAAAGTTTCCTGGCCTTTTATTGAAACGTTGCAATAGCCCCAAATAATGCAAGATTTTATTCAAAATTTTTTAAGCGTCAGAGCTGGTTAAGATGCAGACCTTGCCCTTGCCGTTAAGCTGCTTTGCGACTTCCTTGCCGACCTCATATCCTGCAGTATAATTGTCACTTGTGACCGAACCTGTAACCAGTTTCAGAAGGTCCTCGCCTAATATCTGATTTACGCTTAAAACCGGGATTCCTGCTTTGCTGCACAGCTCAAATGCAGACTTTACGCCCACCGAATCACAGGCCTCCACAATAATCAGCTTCGCACCCTGGCTTATAAAGTCCTCAACATCCTTTGTCTGCTGAGCCTGATCCAGATTCGCATCTTTAATAACTGCCTGATAGCCCTCTTCTTCTACCTTTGCCTTGATTGTGTCGCACATAATTGTCAGACCCTCATTGGTGTACATGGAAGTGGTAATTCCGATCAGGCCTTTCTCCTTGCCGCCGGTTTCTTCTGTTTCCGTTCCTTCCCCTTTTCCCCCTGTACTACACGCGCATATTCCAGCCATCATCATGATACACATTAAAATGCTTACAACCTTTTTCATAAATGTTCTCCTTTCGTCCAGAATTTGATTAAAAATCTTATTGTGCCCGTGCACGGCTTTGCTTTTTCAGCCTATCATACATAAATATAAATGTCAATTCATTTTCATTTTTCAATTTATTTTTGTATATTTCCTCTATTTTTTATTCTAAAATTTCTCTGTTTTTACTAAAGGTTTTTTCATTATTTCAGGGCATGAATTAAGAGGTGCCCTTTGGGCATAAAAAAAGAGGCATCTCTGCCTCAATCCTGTCCGCATCCGGCCCGGATGCTTTTCATATCTGATATTTATAAAAAAGTCCAGGGAGGGGCGGCTTGCAATGAGCTGTTCCCTCCCTGGACCAGAACTGTCTGTTTCCCGTTAAGCCCCTTAGGGCATGCACACATATGCCGCCTCACCGCACACGGGGATTATCCTGAGGATTCCTCCACACTTTAAGCGCCGCTACAATCCCGGCTACATAAAGGATGCTGATCAGTATCGTAGGGTTATCCCGCAAGAGATATGTAAGCGCAACGATTGCCGCCAGCGTCACAATTAGCTGAAACGCATTCAGGAGACGCTTTTCCTTCGCCTCTTTTGCCTGCTGGAGGAATTCCACCCTACGCTGCTCCAATGCCAGGTACTCCATAAGATCCTCATCCCGGATGCGCGACAGAATCAGCTTATCCCTCGATTCCTCGTCATTTCCGGAACGGAAACTCCAAAAACGTTTCTGGGAACGCCTTTCACTGTCCATGCCTGGAGCCTCTCCAAAATCTTCCCTGAATGGGGGCGCCTGCCTCTGGCATTCACGTTCCGGCTCTGCCTTTTCCCCGGTGTCCGGAACACTCTCTGCCTTCCGGGCATCCTGCCCGGCTGTCCTGCTCTCCGACGAAGGCTCTGATGCCGCTGCTAAAGTTTCCTCCGGTGCTGCCTGAGGTTCTATGCCGACAGACATAGCTGCAGGTTCGGCGCCCTCGTCTTTCGTGCTGTTTAATTCATTAATCACAAATACTCCCTCCTTTTGTGCATGAATGTACCCCGAAATATTATTTCCGATAATACATGTATGAATCTGACTAAACAGTTTGTCTTTCTATCATATCAATTTTCGACACAAAATTCAAGAAATAACCGGAACATTTCTGACTGTACCCTCAGCGGACGGAGAATTATGCACTCTTCCGCCCGCTAAAGGTAAAATCATGTACTTACACTGCAACACAGAATGGACATCCCAACTGCGCGCCTATATCTTTATACACCCTGGCAGGCCTCAAAAAAAACTTTTTACTGTATTTGCCGCAATTTTACCATTTTACTGTATTTGACATGTTTTTACTATTTACACAGCTCAGTCCTGACGCGTAATATGTTAATATTGATATGTTTGCATGAAAAGCATTCAGGATGCTCTACCAACTATATTTCGGAGGCTGTTATGACAATCGCAATCATAGATGATTCTTCAAAGGACATCTCACTTTTATACGAATACATATGCCGGTACTGCAATGAGCGCCGGGTACACGCATCAGTCAAAACATTTACAAAGGAGAGGGAATTTCTCAGCGCTTTTAAGACAGAAAAATACGACCTTGTCTTTCTGGATATCTTCATGCAGGGCTTAGACGGCATCCAGATTGCAAAAGCGATAAAAAAGCTGAATCCAAGATGCCAGATTATTTTTTCAACTACCAGCAAGGAGCACGCCGTCAGCGCATTCCGCCTTCACGCCCTGGATTATCTGTTAAAGCCCTACACCTACGCACGGCTGGAGGATGCCCTCGACTGCTATGAAAATGCTGCCTCAAAATTCACTCATTATATCGAACTGAAGGAAGGGCGGTTTCAGACGAGGGTTCTTATCTCAGACATTATGTACGTAGATTACCACAACCACTATACCCAGGTACATACGCCGCCAAGACTTATCCGCTCCTACATGCCCTTCGGGGATTTTTCTCCCATGCTCTCCCCCTACAGGCAGTTTTTATGGTGCTACCGGAATTGCATGGTCAATATGGATTACGTTGATTCCTGGCAAGACAGCGACTTTATCCTCAAAAGCGGAGAGCGTCTTCCCATTTTCAAGGCTCAGCGCAAGACAATCATTCAGACATATGCAAACTACATCTTTGACTATGTAAATGGAGGTATGAAATCATGACGCCGGCTCATATCATAAATACATTCTGCTTTATACTTCCCTGTTTTGCGCTCCTTCTCCTTACTTTTAAGGATCATCTGCGGAAACCTGTCCTTATGCATATTGCCGGATCCATCCTTTTATATCTGGTAATTGCTTTTTACGGCTCCGGAACCTATGCCGCCTACGCGGCATTTCCGGTAAAATACATTATCCTCAGCCTGTCCTCCATTATCCTGGGGGCCGTCATCTTTGACATGGCCACCGGATACCGGCTGGAACACGGCATCTTTATCGTAGCCATCGCAAAATGCTACGCAGAACATGTCACGCTGCTTTCCATGTACGCCTATTTTCTCATTCACGGCCGTCTTCCTTTCTATGACACGTTTGACGCATCCTTGATAAGAGCCGTTCTGACTGCTGCCACCTTCCCGTTCATCTGCCGCTTTTTCCGGAAATCGCTGCGCCCGGCCCTGGACTATGCCGTCTCTTTCTCCATATGGAGCCAGGTGTGGATTATCCCCGTCTGCAACAATCTACTCTATAATATGATATTCTCCATAAATATCTCTTCCCCCGGCTCCATGCCGGACAGATTTTTCTGCTACATCCCGCCCCTTTGGGTGAGCCTGACCTTTGCCACCTATGTACTGATCGTAAAGATGGTCATCGTAGTCATGGAAAATGCCGCTCTCCAGGAAAAGCTGCACATCTCCGAGACTGTCTCGGCGGCGCAGCGCAAACAGACGGAAATTCTCCAGTCACAGATTGAACAGACAAGCAGACAGCGCCACGACATGCGCCATCACCTCCTCGTGATAGACTCCTATATCGCGGCAAATGATATCCAAGGGCTTAACGGCTACATAAAAGATTACCGCTCCTCCCTGACTCCGCCCACGGAAACCTTCTGTGAAAACCTCTCTTTAAATTCCATCATCGGCTATTATAAAGAGCTGTCAGAGGGCATAGGCTCTGCCTTCCATATATCTATATCCCTCCCGAAAGAACCTCTCATTCCGGATGTGGATCTGTGCGCCGTAGTGTCTAATCTTCTGGAAAATGCCGCCGATGCCTGCGCCCGGATGAGTTGTGAACGCCGTTTCATCAATGTAAAAATATCAGCCACAACCAACTCCCTCCTTGTCATCATCGTCGAAAACAGCTACGAGGGAGAGATTCAGCGCTCCGGCAATACTTTCATTTCTTCCAAGAAAAAAGGACGCAAGGGGATTGGCATCTCCTCCGTCCTCAATACAATTGAAGAATATAACGGCATATCAAAGTTTGAATATCAGAACCATATTTTTAAAGCATCGATCCTGCTGAAAATAAAGTAGCATACCGCCAGTACATTTCCGCAAACCGCATCACGCTCCCCAGCTCTATATGCTCGTCCGTGCAGTGCGCCTGCTTATCATCCCCCGGCCCCGCGATTACAAAGGGCACCGGCAGCACCGGGATCAGCTGGGAGGCGTCCGTGTAAAAGTGCGTTCCCCGCGGCTTGCCGGACATCCCCATCGCCTCCGACAGCCTTAGCATACGTGCCGCGATCCTTTCACTTTCTTTTGTTCCCACCGCCGGACGGCAGTTGAGCGTTTCTATGCAGATGTCAAGCCCGGGATGCGCCTCCTTAAGCTCCTTTCCCACCCTTACGGCATGCTCCTCCACTTCCCCGCAGCCAATTCCCGGCACTGTGCGGATATCTAAGACAAGCTCCGCCTCCGGAGGGATCATGTTCGTCATAATGCCGCTCTCTATCTTTGTCACCGACGCGCTGGCCTTTCCCAGGATCGGATGTTCCCCCGCAGATTCCACACGCTCTTTCATCCTCCCGGCAAATTTATACGCAATCTCCGCCGCGTTGACGCCAAGCTCCGGCCTTGAGGCGTGGGCGCTCACTCCCTTTACCCGCACCGACAGCCAGACAGCGCCTTTCTCGCAGATGCTGACCTGCCCGTTTGACGGCTCGCAGATGATCACTTCCTTCACATCGGACAGATATCCCCCTCCGGCAATGGCCTGTATGCCAAGGCCTTTGTATTCCTCGTCGGCAGTAAAGCAGAAATAAACGTCTTGTTTCAGCAGATGCCTTTCCTCCCATATCTTTTCCATGGCAAGGATCATCGCCGCCGCGCCGCCTTTCATATCCGCCGTTCCACGCCCGTACATGACCCCGTCTTCCATATGGGCGTCATGGGGCGGGTACTTCCACTCTTCTTTCTTTCCGCATGAAACCGTGTCCAGATGGCCTATAAAGGCAAGCGCGCCATCATCTGACGTTTCCCCTGGCCGGGCCTGATCCTCTGCATGAACCTTACTTTCCAGTTTCCTCCCAATCTCGACAATCAGGGATGCCCTCCCCTCCCCGTGGCTAAGTTTCGTATATGCGATGCCCTCCGGCAGCCTGCTTATGATCTTATCCACAAGCATTTCTTCCTTCCCCTCCGGCTGGCATGTGTCCGTCTGCACAAGCTCCCTTAGCAGCTGTGTGCACCTGCTCTCAGAAGGTTTCCATATATCCTGCAATCCGCTGCCGCCCTGCGGCATTTTCTCTCTCATCATCTGCTCCCTCCCTCATCTTACATATGAATACATAGAAAGGTCTCCGACCCCGGTTTTTCTCACCATGCCGAACTTGCACAGCCACCCCCCGGCTCCAAGGCCCCTTCTCACAATCCTGTTTTCAAAGGATACGATCTCGCCGTTTACTATCGTGTACGCGGCGAGCTTATCCTCCGGGTCGACGACCGTGATATTGGCAAGCGCCCCGGCTCCAAGATGCCCCATTTTTTCCTTCCACCAGGAATTTTTCGTCCTCCCGGCCAAAAGCCTTGCCGGGTTGCAGGTCATGGCCGCCACCGCCCTGCTAAGAGACAGGACGCCCATCTCGGAAAGCTCTAAAATAGCAGGGATATTATCCCTTGTATCGCCAAAGCCTTTCATCGTTCCCTGATTCTGCCCGTCGGAGACAAGAATATCCACCCTGCCCTCCGAGAGCGCGTCGTAGGCCAGCCTCTGTGACGACTTTGTCATCTGAAGGCCCTCCCTGCTGCCAAGGCCTGTGCGGAGCATGGTCGTGACAAACTCTCCCGTGATCTGTTCCCCGTCTATGAGCTTTAGCACTCTCTGCATCCCCTCCTCCGGGCCGCAGTGGGTTTTGCAGCCCGCCGCCGTCGCATGGGCAAGGTGAAGGGGCCTCCCCTTTGACAGCCCCGCCATGCGCTCCGCGTGTTCCGGGTCCTGAGTGTGAGACATATAGAGAAGGCCCGCCTTCGAAGTAATCTCGTAAATCTTCTCAATGCTTTCATCCGGCATGATAAAATGCCCCATATGGTCCTTGATGCCGACGACCAGATTGGCCGTCGTATTGGTAACGGCGTTCCTTGTCATCTTCTCGGACAGGACCGCCGCATCTGCCCTTCCCTGGAACATCGCCGTAAGCTCCTCTGCCGTCATCCGGGTTCCAAGCACGTTTGCCGCGCCTAAGTACACCCCCAGATTAAGGGGCAGTCCCCTGTCAACCTCAGCCCCCAAAAGCGCCGGGGCCATAAACGTATTCCCCGCTCCCGGAGACAACCCTGCCGTCACGCCGTCTGCCGCCGCGCAGAATACGGAATCCGTAGTAATCTCAAACAGATCCCCCAGATGGAGGTGCATGTCTATAAGCCCCGGCATCACAATAAGCCCCCCGCAGTCGATGACCCTGTCTCCGGTTTCCGGCATGATAAACCCGCCTGCCTGGTACACGGTTCCGTCAAGAACCGCCAGGTCCCCAATCTCATCTCTGTCATTTCCGGGATCCACAATACGGCCCCCTTTTAAAATCAGACGCCCCCCGAAGGAGACGCCTGCATACCGGTCCTGCACCTTGTCTTTTGCAACATGTGCCAGATCCCCGCTCATGAAATTCAATTTATTTTTATACATCATCCAACACCTTTACACTTTTTCGGATAATCAGCTCCGGTTCAAACTGAATCTTTTCCTTTTTCGGTTTCTTCTCTTTGATGCCTGCAATCATCTGATGCACCGCCTCTTTTCCCATCTCGTACACCGGCTGCCTGACACTTGTCAGCGGAGCGTTGAAGATATCCGAAAATCCTACATCGTCATACCCTACCACCGATATATCTTCCGGAACTGTCTTTCCGTTTTTCCCAGCCCAGCGGTATACGCCGTAGGCCGACAGCTCGTTGTAGGCAAAGATTGCCGTAACGCCGCGCTCCATAAGGTACTGCGCCCCCCGCTCGCCGCTCTCCATATCGTAATTTCCCACGTACACATTTTCCCGGTCAAAAGAAATCCCTGATTCCTCAAGCGCTCTTCGAAAACCCGCCGTCCTCATGCGGGAGTCTTCCAGATTGCCCGGGCCTGTAATGCATCCGATTCTCTTATGGCCCATCTCCGCCAGATGCTTTCCTGCCAGATACCCGCCCTTTTCGTGATCCGTCGCCACAAAATAGGGCTCCACGTCAGACACATACCTGTCCACCATGACATGGGGAACCCCCAGCTCCCTGATAAGTCCCAAGGTCTCTCTTAGCTGCGACGTATCGTCCTCCTTGGCAAAGCACAGAATGATCCCGTCCGCGCCCTTGTCGTCCAGCGTGCGGATATATTCCATCTCCCGTTTATGATAATCATTCGTGTTGCAGAGGATGAGATTCCACCCCTCCCGGCGGCACTCATCCTCCACACCCTTAGTAAGCGTAGCAAAAAAGCTGTTGCTCACATCCGAAATGACAAGCCCGATGGTTCTTGTCTGCTTTTTTATCAGCCCTACCGCCAGCTGGTTCGGACGGTATTTAAGCTCCTTCACAACTTCCATCACCCTTTTCTGGGTCTGTTCCGGAATAGACCTTGCCTTATTGTTCAGCACAAGTGAAACTGTCGTCACAGAACACCCTGCATATTTCGCTATATCTTTCATTGTAACACGCATTTTTTATTTTCCCTGACCTCTGCACATGATAAAAATATTTTACCAGTACGCCGCTTAATTGTCTAGGAAAAACTTTTTACCTGCGCCTTTACTCGCTCTTCGTCACCCAGTCCGCGATATTTTTCCACAGCAGGCCATAGTGTTCCCATTCGCAGAACTCTACGGGGGCCCAGTGGGGGGCGCAGTCTGTCGTCACTACGGCGGAGCGTCCTTTTTCGCACTCCATGGCCGCGATAAACGGGTCGCCTTCCACTTCTGCCAGCACCTCAGCTCCTTCTCTTGCGATTGTCTTGTTGTAGCCCAGCACATCCGGGAACTCCTCCGGGATTCCTTCCAGAATCTTATGGGGCTTTACTGCCTTTGGCGTCACGCCTTCGCAGTGCTCCATCCGGTCGTCCACGGTAAGGACTTCCACCGGGAGCACCTCCTGTACCGGGGTGTCATGCCATTTTCCTTTGGCGTCCACGCCGGAGAAGGTCAGGTAGCCGCCCACCATGATAAGGCCGCCCCCCTCCCTGACATAATCCCGTATGAGCTTTGTCCGGTTGGGCCTCTTTTCGCTCCTTGCAAATGTAGCGCTGGGCAGCAGAAGGGTATTTGCCCCGATGTCGGAAAGAATCACGCAGCTGTATTCTTTCAGCTCTTCCATCGTAAAAGGGAACTCCTCCACCGCTAAATGGTTGGGGAGGAAGTCAACTTCGTACCCCCCTTTTTCAAGCGCCGCCTTAAGCCATTTCTCACCTGTCTCGTACACAGAGGTGTAGAATGCGTCCGCACCCTTTACATGCGTGGTATAACTCATCCATGACTCCCCTGCCAATAATATTTTCTTCATCCTGCAACCTCCGGTTTTACATTCTTTTTAATCTGCCATCTTTGAAATAATAAATATCCTCTTTTTTAAATCCGTACTTTGACCCCGGCAGACTGATATGGGGCTCAAAAGTAAACATAGATACGGAAGACAGCTTGCGGGCATTGCCTTTCTCGCTGTATATCCTGTCCTCATCCCGCCTCTCAATGGAATGTCCGAAATTCCCCAGGCAGTCCAGGTTCCGATATCCCTTTTCCTCTGCCAGCGCGTCTATCCTCCTATGGAGCTCCTCAAATGTCATATCCTCGCCGGCAATGTCCAAAAGCGTCTCATGGAGCAGCTCTTCCATGAAAAGCCCGCCTCTCCACTCCTCGTTCTTTATGTCTTTTATATCCCGCACAAGCTTTCCGTCCTCAAGGATGAGCGTCCTGGCAAAATCTCCCCATACGCCCTGCCTCTGGGGGCTTAAGTCTATGGTGATGATATCGTCGCTCCCAATGAGCTTATCCGCCGCCTCGTACCCGGACTCCGGAACGACCGATACCGCCGTCTCATCCCCGGAAAACATAAATGCCCCCACGCCGCACCACCAGAAGGAATCCGCGCCGCGGCTTAACATGTACTCCTCGCATTCTGCCCTCAGCTGCCTCAGATTCATGCCAGGCTTTACGATGCTCCTCACATAATCCATCGTCTCCCGGCCCAGATCCTGCATGGCAAAATACTCTTTCGAAATCTCTGTCACCGGCCTATGCCCCTTTCTGTTCTTCCGGCGCCTCGCCCCACTCCATGATCAGGTTCGCGTAGATCTTAATGGCGTCCAGATATTGGTCTACTGTGACAAATTCATTGACCGCATGGCACTGCTCAAGAGAGCCCGGGCCGTACTGAAGGGTCGGGCATCCCACAATATTGTGCCACGTCCTGGAATCACATCCTGCCGGAGAGCCAACAAGCCTTACCTCCTGCCCCCTGGCATCCTTATAAGCCTCCTTAAACGCTCCCACAAAAGGATGGTCAAGCTCCATCTCAAAAGGATTTCCCATCTGGTAGGTCGTAACTTTCGGAAGGTGCCCGCTCAGCCATTCGTCGCCCTTGCACCGCTCATAGATTGCGTTTTTGTACTCTTCGATTACCTGCTCCCTGCTCATAACGCCCGGAAGATAATGGACGCAAGTCTTAAAGCAGCAGTAATCCGGTATAGTAGAGCCTGCCTCTCCCCCGTAAATGACGCCCACATTGCTGGACGGAGGCGGGAGGAGCGGGTGCTTGTACTTAAGGAGCCACCTATGCTCCAGCTGGTTGATGGCGTCCATCAAAAGATACGCCTTTTCGATGGCGTTGACCCCCGCGAGCTTTAACCCGGAATGTACCGCGATTCCCGGCACTTCCACCTGGAAGAACACCCATCCCATATGCGCCACGATGACTTCATAGTTGGTAGGCTCGCACACCACTACCGCGTCCGCCTTCACGCCGCTCATGGCAGCGCACAGAGAGCCGTTTCCGCCTCCCTCCTCGTCACAGACAGAGGCATACTTTACCGTGACAGGCAGTTCCATCCCCGCGTCCTTTAACACCATGCCGGCCATGATCCCTGCCATCAGCCCGGCTTTCATATCGGCGACCCCAAGCCCTGTGATCCGGTCTCCTAAAACCTCCGGTTTCAGCGGGTCGATCTTCCAGTTCTCCAGGTTATCCGCCGGCATATGGTCGATATGCCCGTTAAAGAGAATGGACTTTTCAGATTTTCCCTTAAACGTGGCGTACACGTTAAAACGGTTGTCGTAGTTATGCCCTTTATTTCCCTCATTGTAAAGCTCGTTGCACTTAAGGATGGCCTCCTCGCTCAGCGGGTCTTTCACCACCTCGTCCGCACCCATCCCCTCAAACACTCCGGCAAGGTACTCCTGCCCCTCGCCCTCTAAGCCTCCGTCAATCCCATGCCCGATGTCATGAGTGTCGATGCTTACAAGTTTCAGCAGATAGTCAATGTACTTCTGCCTGTTCTGTTCTATCGTTTTTTCAATAATCTCACTGTATTTTTTCATCCTGTCAGCTCCTTAACCTGCGTTCTGCCGCGTCTGCAAGTTCCTTCGGGTTCAGGATATCGTTCCCAAGCCCAAGCTCTTTTGCCACCATTCCCATCTCCGTACGCTTTATCTTGCTCTCCTTTATAACCTCATCCCTCGAGAAGATCTCTCTTGCGCTGCCGTCCGCGATAATATGCTTGTTCGCCATGGCGACGACTCTCCTGAAATTATCCGCCACAAATTCCATATCGTGGGTAATCGTCACAACTCCGATCTTCTGCTCCCTGAGGTACGTCAAAAGCTCCTCCAAAAGCCGGATTCCCCGAAGGTCCTGCCCCGCCGTAGGCTCGTCCAGGATAATGTACTCCGGGCGGACCACAAGGATGGCCGCGATGGTGACCAGCTTTCGTATCGTATACGGGATCTCATAAGGATTGCTCTTTAAATACTCCCGGATCTGCATGACATCCGCCGCCTCATCCACACGTCTCTTCGTCTCTTTTTCCGTATATTTATAGTATTTCGGCATGTATGCGATCTCGTCATACACTGTCTGGTTGAATATCTGGTCGTCCGGGTTCTGGAACACATAGCCCACAAATTTGGCAATCTGCGCCGTCGTATAATTCTTCGTGTCCATATCGTTGATGAACACCGTGCCTTCCGTGGGCTTATTTAACCCGTTCATCAGCTTTACAGCCGTCGTCTTTCCCGCGCCGTTCTGCCCTACGATGGCCACCTGCTCCTCCTGCGATACCGTGAGGTTTAAGTCCTCATTGGCAAGAAATCCGTTGGGATACCGAAAGCTTACATGGTCCAAGATAATCTGTTTCATACGCTCCCCTCTCCTCCCCTCTCCTCAAGCATGACCGCAAGCTGTCTGACGCAGCTTTCTTTCGTGATCGGCACTTCCGAAAATTCATGCCCCCGGGCTTTAAATTCCTTGTAGAAAGAAACTGTGTGGGGAATCATTGCCCCCTGCTCCGTCAGGGAAAAATCAGAAAGGACCTCCGAAGTCCGCCCCTTCGCAAGCAGCTCCCCTTTCTTCAGCACAAGCACCTCGTCCGCATATTCCGCCAGAAGGTCAATCTTATGCTCCACAAGGACAATGGTCTTCCCCTGCTCCTTCAGTTTGTGGATGATCTCAAAAATCCCTGCCGTCCCGTCGGGATCCAGCTGCGAAGTCGGCTCGTCGATCACAAAAGTATCGGTGTCCATGGCGATGACCGACGCAAACGCCACCTTCTGCCGCTGCCCGCCCGAGAGGGCATTGGGGTTGTTCTGCAAGAGATGCTCAATGTTCAAAAGCTCTGCGATGGCAAAAACCTTCTCTATCATCTCCTCCTTCGGCACCCCGAGATTCTCCATGCCAAGGGCAATCTCTTCAAAAACTGAGCTTTTCACCCCGCTGATCTGGGTAAAGGGATTCTGGAAAATATATCCCATCTGCGTAGAGAGCACATCCATATTAAGCGTCCGTATATCCTCTCCGTCAATGAGCACCTCCCCCGTCAGTTTCCCTTTGTAGAAATGAGGGATAAGGCCCCGGAGCAGATTGCAGAGAGTTGTCTTCCCCCCTGCGTTTTCCCCGATCACCCCGTAAAACTTCCCTCTCTCAAAAGATGCCGTGACGTTCTTAAGCGCTGGCTCCTTCGCCAGAGGATATACATAGTCCACATCCTTTAATTCAATATAAGCCATCCCGCAGCCCTCCATACAACAGATAATACAAGCAAAATATCCACAATTACTACAAGCGCCTTTTCTCCCGCCTTCACCTCCGGCAGCTCCGACAGGTACGTGTGGGTTCCTGCCGCAGAAAATGCCCTGGCATCCATAGCGATGGACTTTTCCTCCACGCTTGAGATGGCGTTGAGCACCAGCGGCCCCATCACGGGGATGTAGGCTTTGACCCTTCGGATTACATTCCCTTCTGTCTCAATCCCTCTCGCTTTCTGGGATTCCATGATCACCTTCGCATTCACCCCCAGGTCGCTGATGGACTGGAACGCCGACAGGATCACGAAAGATGTCACATGGGATACGCCTTTCTTTTCAAGCGCATAGGTAAGGTCGCTCCACTCTGTCGTCTGTACAAACATAATGACCGCCGCGCAAAAGGCAAGCACCCCCGATGTCAGCACCAACGCCGAATCAAGGCTTTCCACCGAGACGTGGATCCCCCATTTCTGCCATATGATCTGCTCTCCCGGAGAGAACGCCGCCTTCATCCCGAACAAGAATACGCCGAAAAACAGCAATATCTTCCAGTACACTTTAAGGTAGGAACTAAGGCACTGCGCCAGCACCGCCACCACCAGCATAAATACCACCAGGCCGAACCCGTACCGGTAATCCCCCAGGATGAGAGCGCTTAAGCCAAAGGCAAGAAAGATATTCAGCTTGCTCAGAGGATTTAAGTCCTTAATAAAATTACCCGTCCGTTTCGGTTCAAGGAACTGGTTTGCAAATGTTCTGTTATCCATAACACTCTCCCTCCTGCTGCCTTAAAAAAGGCAGCACAGGTTTTCTTTAGTCTTCCACTTCATCAATAAAAAATCTCGCATTCGGCAATTTTACTTTTAATCTGTCCGGAATTGCCTTTAATACAAAGAAAATGATAATCAGGCATACGATCTTATCCGTTCCCTCGCTCACCGCCTCGCTCACAAAAGTTGCAGGCAGCACTCCCCATCCGGATGCCATCAGCGCAGCCGCGATAGTGGTAGCTCCTGTTCCCGCGAACCCGCCGAGGAAAAATGCCGTCGTCGGAACTGCCAGACACACCGCAACAAGCGCCACGGCGATTCCGGACAATGCGGATTTCCAGAGAGACTTAAAGATTCCCCACTTCGCAAAGAAGTAAGAAATGACAGCAAACAGCATGCCGATCTCGATATAGGCAAGCACTGTCGGCGTCGTAATAGCGTTGATCAGCTGGGTCCCGACGGCAACCACAAGCCCCGGTCCGATTCCGCACAGCGCCGCCGTGACAAATGTGCCGATACAGTCCAAAAATACCGGCAGCTTTAATGCCAGCGCCAACTGTCCGCCAACTGCATTGACTGCGATTCCGATAGGGATTAAAAAGATTGTCAGCTTGTTCCATTTCTTCATGAAAAATCACTCCTTTTCCTTTAGTAAAACGTTTTATTAGTGTTTTTTACATAGTAGCACCATTGCTTTTATTTGTCAATCACATTTTTATCACAGTAAAGTGAAAAATTGGAAAACTTGCCGAAATATGGGGAAAATTCAGAAACAATTTTACATTAGCGTAACAAAAAAAGACACTGGTTATTCTTTGCCAATGCCCTTTTTCAAAATTATATAAAATATGTGACCCTGTCACTGAACCGTCCGCCCCTCTCCTGGTGCGTATATTGCCCCATGGGAACGATGACGCAGCTTATATGCAAGGCAAAAAGCACCCCTACAAAGTCAGTTTCCGAAGACGTTTCTTATCGATGATCTTAATCCCGCCCCGGGAGACTTCTACGATCCCTTCCCCGGCAAAATATTTCAGCACCCTCGACACCACCTCGCGGGCAGACCCCATATAGCGGGCAATCTGCCCGTGGGTCAGCGAGATCGTGTCAGACCTGGTTCTCGCCGATTCATCCGACAGGAAAATCGCAAGCCTTCTGTCCATGCTCATGAAAAGAATCTGCTGCATCACCCACATCACATCCGAAAAGCGGCCGACGGCAGTCTCAAGCGCAAAGATCTTCACACATGGGTTGCGCTCCGAGACGGCGGCAAACGCCGCCCCGCCGATTACGCAGCACTCGCTGTCCTCCTCCGCGTCCACGAACACGTCGAAAGTGACGGCGGAGAGCACACAGGAGGCAGAGAGCATGCACATGTCGCCCCGGTGCAGCCGGTAAAGGGTAATATCCTTGCCCTCCTCGGACATCATATAAAGCCTCAGGCTCCCCGACCGCACAAAGATTACGCCCGAACATTCATTCCCGTCATGAATATGCGCTCCTTTCCGATAGGCATTAACGCCGGAATTCCGACAGATATATTCTCTGTCGGAATCCGGTATCTTTTCCCAGAAAGGGAGTATCTCTTTAAAAAACTGTTCCAATGCTGGCTTTTCCATACCAATATGCCCTCTTTCACAGGATTAATACGATGCATCCGGCCTCGATGCCTGCGAAAATGAAATATCGATTTCATTTTTCTTCATAAACAGCAGCCCAAAAGAACCAGGCCCGCAGTTGCTTGCTATCGCAGAAGATGCTTTCTGTAAGTAAACTCTCTCAAACGGGCAGTACTGGCGCACAAGATATTCAATATACTGAAGTTTATTCTCATCCAGCCCTGCATATGTGATAAACAAAACACGGCGGTCAATATTTCTTGCATCCCTCAGCGCTGTCCGTACATACTGTTTCGCAGACCGCTGGAAATCCCCTGCTGTCATCCCGGTCACCGTCATCCTGCTCCTTTTCAGATTAATCACCGGATGCAGCAGCAGCGCGTCGCATAAAACCTGTATCCTCCTGGAGACCTTCCCTGCCTGGCACATCCTGTGCGTATTGTCAATGACAAAAGCAGAAGAGATATAATTCCTGAGTTTTTTCACCGTATCTACAACCTCATCTTTCGATGCGTAGCGCTCCGCCAGAGATGCCGCATATAATACCGACAGCCCCAGGCTGCTGGATAGATGCCCGGAGTCCACTACAGTAACATTCTCAAAAGACTTTGCCGCCTCAAGGGCATTGTAATATCCTTCGCTTACGTGTTTTGCCATCGTGACATGAACTACATTCTGCGCCTCGGTTAATTTCTCTGCAAAGAACCTCTCATAATCCTCTATCTCCGGCGCCTGGGAGAACCCGTCATCCCCCTCCGCCACATGATACAGCATCTCATCTGCCGTAAGCTCCAGCTCATCTAAAAACCGCCCCTGCTCCGTACAGACATAGTAAGGGCATACAGAAATATTAAACTCTTTCCTAAGAGCCGCCGGAAGGTCGCATACGCTGTCTGTCGTCACCATGATAGATCGCCTTTTTTCTTGTTCAAAGATCAGGATATCTTTCCCGACTTCAGCCTGGTTCGCCTCCTCATTCAGTTTCACCATCTCTCTGGGAAGGACGCTTAACACCGCCGCCTCAAGCAGCGCGCCGCTGACAGGTTTTGCCAGATATCCGTCGAACCCTTCTTTTCGGTAAAGCTGCTGGTTATCGCTCCCCGCATTCGCCGTCAGGGCGATGACAGGCACAGCCTGACACAGGCCTCCCGGCTGCCGGCGCACCTCGTGGAAACATTGGATTCCGTCCATCTCCGGCATCAGGTGATCCATCAGGATGCAGTCATAGTGCTGGATCAGAGTCTTTTCGAGACACTCTTCTCCGCTTAATGCCGTGTCTATCTGAATCTGCGTCTCTGAAAGCAGTTTCCGCACCACTACCAGATTCATATCGTTGTCATCTACCACCAGTATATGTGCGTCAGGCGCCTCAAAGCTCTGCTTATACTGCTCCCCGTCGTGGACTTTCGCCCGGGAAGTCAGCGTAAACGTTCCAAGGCTGCTGTCGTCTATAATATCCTGCTCCAGCATGACAGTAAATTTCGACCCCTTCATATAGACACTATCAACGCTGATCTTGCCCCCCATCAGCTCCACAAGCTGCTGGACAATGCTAAGCCCCAGCCCGGTGCCTTCGATATGGCGGTTCTTTTCTTCATCCACCCGCCTGAACGCATTAAAGATATAAGGTATATTCTCCTTTTTCACTCCCTGCCCCGTATCTTCCACCGTATACCAGACGCGGACTCTGTTGAGCGTAAGCCTCTCACACCGGACAGAGAGGGTGACGGAACCCTCGCTCGTATATTTCACCGCATTGTTGAGGAGGTTGATCAAAACCTGCTTAATGCGTACTTCATCGCCGCAGAGCATGCTCGGGATCGAAGGGTCTACCATAAGCTTAAACTCCAGCCCCTTCTCCCTTGCCTTGATCCAGATCATATTGACAATTTCCGAAAACACCGCCCCTGTCTCATAAGAGACTTTCACAATCTCCATCTTTCCAGATTTAATCTTGGAAAGGTCCAGGATGTCATTGATCAGCGTCAAAAGCATCTTGCTGGCTCCCTGGATATTTCTTGCGTTTTCCGCCACATCCTCAGGGATATCCCCCCGCAGTATGATCTCATTTAACCCGATGATCGTGTTGATCGGCGTGCGGATCTCATGGCTCATGCTGGAGAAAAAGTGGTTTTCCGCCCGGTTAAGCTCCTCAATCTCCTTCTTCTGCCGCTTTGAAAGCTCATTCTCCTCTTCATAAAGCCTGTTTAAGAATATCAGCAGCACGCTGGTCAAAAGCCCCACCAGGATTACAGAATAAGCCGAGTCGAAAAACGAATGTTCAGCCGTATTATTTGCAACATACTGCGGAAATTCATAAGCAATATAATAACAGAGCAGCGTCTCCGCCGTGCAGAGAGCGAAAAAGACGATTTTCCTCCTCCCCACAAGAGTAATGCTGATATAAATAAAATATATAACAAGCCATTCCGGCACCCCGCTGTAAAATCCTCCCGCCGTAAAAAAGCTGAACGGGAAGAGCACGAGGATTAGAACCGCAATCACCGTTGCTCCCTTATTGATGCATTCCGCACAGTTCTTTGCGATACTGAACTTCACTATCGCCGCCATAAAGACAAGGCTCGCCGCCAGCACAACAAAGTTGAGGATGCTCCTCCCCATCGGCAGCGCAAATGCCGCCGCTATCATGCAGCCAGCCGTCGCTATCCGATACAAGCGTTCCCGCAGACTAGTTTTATGGTCAAAGATGGTATCAAACCATTTTTTAATCACTCAATGTCTCCTCCTCTCAAGATGCAAAGCAGCCTATAATCCGGCAATGCTTCTGCAGACTTCCTCATGCATACGCACAAGCTCTGCATGGTTTTCGCGGATAAATGCCACATCTTCTTTCTTTCCCGCCTGTTCCAGCGCCTTTGCGCGCTCAGAAAGCTCTTCCGCCCCTATGGTCAGCGACGTACTCTTGAGCGCATGGACTTTCACAGCATAATCCTCCCAGTTCTCATCCTCATAAAGGGAGATGATCTCTTCCCTTTTTTCTACGCTCTGGCCATAGAACATCCTAAGCATCTCCAGGTAAAAGTCCTCGTCCCCGCAACAGTAATCAAGCCCAATCTTAGAATTAATGCCCACTTCTGACAGAACGTCAAAAGGATTGAACGGCTCCTCCGGCTCAGGCACGACATCCTCGGCTACAGGCTCCTCGCTGTACCGCATGAATTCCCTCGGCAGGACTCTCCTGAGGACACGCTCCAGAGTCGTCCTCTCTATCGGTTTCGGTATAAATTCCGTAAATCCCTCATTCCTGAACATCTCCCTGGCCCCGCTGATCGTATTGGCCGTCAGGGCAATCACAGGCAGATCCTGATACACTCCGCCGTGAATCTGCCGGATGCGCCTTAGCGTCTCCACGCCGTCAAACCCTGGCATCATATGATCAAGGAAGATGATGTCATACGGCGTATTAGTACATATCTCAATCGCTTCTTTTCCGCTCAGGCATGTATCCACCTCTATGCCGTAGCTCCCCAGGACGCCTTTCGCCACCACAAGGTTCATCTCTTCGTCATCGACGGCAAGGGCATGCACGCCCGCGCAGTAAAACGGTCTCCGCCCTGCATTCTGCGCCTCCTCGAACACGTTTTCCTTCACTTCGCCGTTTAAAAGGTTTACAACGGAAAGGGCAAAGAACGGCTTGCGAAGCATAAGCAGCCTACTGTTCCTGCTCAGCATATAATCCCGCTCCGCAATCACTACAACCCGCAGCGTCTCTGCCAGCTCTTCATAATATGTACGGTTCTCCTCATATTCTCCCTGGGTGATGAACACGTGGGTCAGCTTGTAGCTGCGGAGCAATTTCTGCAGCCCTTCAAAGTTGTGCGCCTGATATCCTTCAAGCCCCAGTCCTTCCATCAGATGGAAGATCAGCCTGTCATAATACTCTTTTATCTCATCACAATTGTATTTATCCGGCCGGAAATAACATGCAATGCAAAGCTTTTCCGCATTCACCACCGACATGCACGGCTCATCGTCCGCCACTCCCTGCGGCAGTGTTATATGGGCATGCAGCCCCCTCTGCCCATTGCTGTCAAAATGGATGAAACCGCCCATGGCATGGAGAAGACCCCTGGCAATAGGAATTCCAAGCCCCAGGCCGCTGGAAAAACGGTTGCTCCCGGTCTCCACCTGGTAAAACTCATCATAAATCTGCGTAATCTGGGATTCTGTCATGCCAATGCCCGTATCATACACATCTATTACAAGATTGACCCCGTAGCTCTCCCGGCGGAAGTCAACGCAGACATAGATGCCTCCTTCTTCCGTAAACTTAATGGAATTTTCCAGCAGTATCTTAAAAACATGGGAGAGCTTTTCCGCATCCCCGATAAGGGTTGAAGGCATCTTAAGATCCATGTCAAACACAATCTCAAGCTGCCTCCCGCTGTGTGCCGACGACATTGTGATCACATCATTCAGCACCGACGTGATCATGTATTCTTCTTTTGCCGGCGTCAGGGTTCCCTCCACAATCTCCGTGTAATCAAGGATATTATTAATCTGGCTGGAAAGACGCTTTCCTGCCATCTGTATGGAATGTATGTCTTCCCTCACTTCAGCGGACATGCTTTTTTCAAACGCCACCTCGCTGAGGCCTATCACCATATTGATAGGCGTCCGCAGTTCATGGGACACATTGGACAGGAAATCTGCGTTCTGCCGCCCTACAATCTCAAGCTGCTCCGCAACTTTTTCATATCTCTGCCGCGCCTCCAGCCTTCTGTTGATCCGATACCTGGCAATCGCCGCAGCGCCGACTGCCACCATGCATCCAATCATCAGCCGTATCACATCCTGTATTCCTATATCGGCCGTAAATGTGTGCAGGATAAAAATATGATACAAAAGCTGAAGCGCATACAAAGACACCGTCATATACACCAGACTCTTGCTGTCCAGCATGGAAAAGACAAGAATCATGATGCAGACCACGGCAGGAAGGTCAAAGAAACTCTCTGCATGCACCCCGAAAAAGAAAAACTCAAACATTATCACTCCGGCACACAGATTCTCATAATGCGACTGAGAACCGATCTTTCCGATGTGAAGGCACCACACGCCGAACACGGCAAACACAATCAGCGGAATCATCCATATCTCCCACGACATGGCCACCGTAATTAGAGCCAGCATCACGCTGAACACGCTGACAATGCTGGCCAAAAGCAGATATTTGCTCGTCTGCCCCTCCGTCCTCATTACTCCTCAAACTCCTTTGCAACCCGTTTTAAAAGCTCCTGCGGCTGGAACGGTTTTTTCAGATAATTAACTGCCCCCAGCCTGATCGCGCTCATCACGTCATCCTCATGCCCCGATGCCGTAAGGAAGATCACCGGAATATCCACAGAACTCTCTTTCATGCGCTCAAATGTCTCGATGCCATTCATCTTCGGCATCGCAATGTCGAGAAGAACCAGGTCAATCTTCTCATTTCTAAGGACATACAATGCCTTCTCCCCTGAATCCGCAAGAGATATCTCATAATACTTCTCCAGGATCATCTTAGTTCTCATCAAGTTCATCGTGTCGTCATCTACCACTAAAATACGTTTCTGCATACATCTGCCTCCTGTTCGCTCCTTGAGATTTTCAAAATCTCCGTAAAGTATATTCTAAAACAACAGAGAAATAAAATCAAGTCAAAAACCACTTGGAAACCCCATTCTGTCCGCAAAAAACAACTCATTTGAAAAGTGACTTTGTCACAGACTTTCTTTCCCAAGCCTGTTATCCTTAGTTTACAAAAATTTCGGAAAGGCAGAATACCATCATGAAAATAGTAATTATAGGCGGAGTGGCAGGCGGAGCCACTGCGGCAGCCAGAATCCGCCGGTTGGATGAACATGCAGAAATCATCATATTTGAACGTTCCGGATATATTTCCTATGCAAACTGCGGCCTCCCTTATTATATTGGCGGCATCATAGAAGATCCGGAAGAGCTCACCCTTCAGACTCCTGAAAATTTTTTCTCTCGTTTTCGGGTAAATGTGAAAGTACGTCATGAAGTCACCACCATCCATCCGGAGGGAAAAAGCGTCTCTGTCCGGAATCTGGAAACCGGCGAAACCTTCAGCGAGAGCTATGACAGGCTCATTCTTTCTCCCGGGGCAAAGCCGACCCAGCCAGGTCTCCCCGGCGTCGGCATTCAGAATATGTTTACATTGAGAACTGTGGAAGACACCTTCCGCATCAAGAAATACATCTCCGAAAAAAATCCAAAATCCGCCATCCTGGCAGGCGGCGGATTTATCGGCCTTGAACTTGCGGAAAATCTCAGGGAACTGGGCATGGACGTCACCATCGTCCAACGTCCGAGACAGCTAATGAATCCTTTTGACCCCGATATGGCTTCCTTTATCCACAGCGAGGTAAAAAGGCACGGCGTAAAGCTGGCCCTCGGATATACTGTAGAAGGTTTCGAGGAAGAAAACGGCGGGGTGAACGTATTGCTTAAAGACAGGCCCCCTCTTCACGCCGATATGGTCGTACTGGCTATCGGTGTCACTCCGGATACCGGCCTTGCAAAGGCTGCCGGGCTGGAACTCGGCATTAAGGGAAGCATCCTGGTAAATGACCAGATGGAGACTTCCGCGCCCGGCATCTATGCCGTAGGCGATGCCGTACAGGTAAAGCATTCTGTCACCGGACAGGACGCACTGATCTCACTGGCAGGCCCGGCAAACAAGCAGGGGCGTATCGCCGCAGACAACATCTGCGGTCATGCCAGCCATTATCACGGCTCCCAGGGAAGTTCCGTCATTAAAATATTTGGCATCACGGCGGCGGTCACCGGAACAAATGAAAAGAACGCAAAAGCAGCCGGCCTCGAAACAGATAAAGTATACCTCTCCCCCATGAACCATGCGGGCTATTATCCCGGAGGGAAACTGATGACGATGAAAGTTATCTTTGAAAAAGGCACTTTCCGCCTCCTGGGAGCGCAGATCATCGGCTACGATGGCGTTGACAAGCGTATCGACGTACTTTCTGCCGCCATCCATGCCGGGTTAAAGGCAACGGCGCTCAAAGAGCTTGACCTTGCCTACGCCCCGCCTTATTCTTCTGCCAAAGACCCTGTCAATATGGCAGGCTTTATGATTGACAACATCTCGAAAGGCATTTTAAAACAATTCCACACGGAAGATGTAAAATGCCTCCCCCGTGACGGAAGCGTTACGCTGCTGGATTCCCGTACGCCCTATGAATATGCCCTCGGACATATTGATGGCTTTGTGAATATCCCGGTCGACAGCCTCAGGGAACGCTTACAGGAGCTTGACATCGAGAAACCTGTCTATGTCATCTGCCAGAGCGGGCTCCGCAGCTACATCGCCTGCCGGATCTTGTCCGGAAACGGCTATGACTGCTATAATTTTTCCGGCGGTTTCCGCCTTTATGACTCCGTTACAAATGACCGCTGCCTGATTGAAACCTCTACAGGCTGCGGCATGGACGGCAGATGATTTTTTTCTTCCAATCATAAAGATGCCGCAAGGCTGCAAATCCCTTTGCGCCCTGCGGCATCGCATTGTTTCAGCACCATGTCACTGCATCAGTTTCCTATACAGGTTCAAATCTTCATCCTTAAACACATTAAAGATCACCCTCTCAAGCTTTGACCTGGTAAGATAACGGTCTACTGCATCTACTGCAATCTGCGCCGCAAGCTTGTTAGGAAAATGGAACTCCCCTGTGGAGATGCAGCAGAAAGCCAAAGTCTTAAGCCCCTCTTTCTCCGCAAGGATCAGGCAGCTTATATAGCAGGACCTTAACTCTTCTTTCTGCTTTTCCGTAACATTCAATCCCACAGTAGGGCCCACTGTATGCAGGACATATTTCGCCGGGAGGTTGTACCCTTTTGTAATCTTAGCCCTCCCCACCGGCTCCTCACGGCCCTGCCGTTCCATGATCTCCGCGCACTCATTTCTGAGCTGGATTCCCGCCGCCGAATGGATTGCATTGTCAATACATCCGTGGCAGGGAACAAAGCATCCCAGCATCTGGCTGTTTGCCGCATTTACTATGCCGTCTGCGGCAAGCCTTGTGATATCCCCCTGCCAGATAGACATGCGGTCTGCGTTCTTAATCCCCGTACACGGGTATTCATCCGATACTGCCGGGATGTCCGGCACAGCCACGATTCCCTTTGCGGCAAGCTCTTCTTTCAGAAAGGCATCCTGCTCCTTTATATACTCTTCCGGGGCGGCTCCCGGCCACCGCACGTTCATAAGGCTTCTGAGGAGCATCTTCTTTTCAAAACAATCCGCCGGCTCTCTCAGAGACGCATACCCGTCGTTCTCGTTCTTCAGATATCCGATCAGGCTGCTGATCCTTTTTTCTTTTATTGATCTCCTCATTCCGAACCCTCCTCTTTCTTCCTTGCCCTTTCATTCCTCCCTGTACGCAGAGATTGTCATCGTTCTATTCTCTCAAGCTTTGCAAATCCCGCAAACATTTTCTTTATCCCGGCTTTGTCGAAGTCCACCGCCACTTCATAGTCACGGCCTCCTTCCACAATGCTTTTTACCGTTCCCTCCCCGAACTTTATATGACGCACCCTGTCTCCGACACCATATGAAAGGCTCCCGCCGGACGCTTTGCCAAACTGCCTGACCGGCTTTGCCGCCGAAAATGCCTGTGCTTTAAAGGTTTCTTTCGCCTGCCTGTAGGCAGTCTGCCCTGCCCCCTCCAGACGCATGCGTTTTTCTTCCTCGCGCTCCGCCTCTCTCTTAAAGATTTCCCCTGTCGTGACAAGCTCCATCGGAATCTCCATCAGGAACCTGGACATCCGGTTATACTGCGTCTCTCCCCTTACCATGCGCCTCTTCGCGCAGGTAAGCGTAAGATTCTCCTGTGCCCTTGTAATCCCCACATAGCAGAGCCGCCTTTCCTCTTCCACCTCATCCGGATCGTCCGCCGTGATGGACATATAGCTCGGAAACAGCCCGTCCTCCATCCCTGCCAGATATACATGGGGAAACTCCAGGCCCTTTGCGCTGTGCAGGGTCATCAGCACCACATAGTCAGTGCTCTCGTCCAGGCTGTCGATATCCGCCACCAGTGCCACCTCTTCCAAAAATCCGCTTAAGGTCGCCGGCTCGTCATGCTCCTCGCACGTCTCCTCATATGCAGACAGCTTGCTTATAAGTTCGTCGATATTCTCAATCCGCCCTGCCGCCTCCTCGGAGTCCTCCGCCTCAAGGCTTTCTATGTACCCGGTCTCCTCAATGATCTCCCTCAGCAGGTCCGAAGGGCACATATCCTCCGCATCCGCCTTGAAATGCTCGATGAGAGCCGCAAACGATTCTAGTTTTGCCGCCCCCCTTCCGATGTCCGGAATCAGATCCACGCTCCTCAACGCCTCATAGATGCCGATTTCGCGGGATGCGGCATACTCCTGCACCCGGTTGATGCTTGTAAGCCCGATTCCCCTTTTCGGCACGTTCATGATCCTGCGGACCGCCAAGTCGTCCTTCCCATTGTCCACCGTCTTCAGATAAGACAGCAGATCCTTAATCTCCCTTCTGGCATAAAAGTTAACGCCGCCCACAATCTTATAAGGAATATTAGCCGTCACAAATTTCTCCTCAAACATCCGCGACTGGGCGTTGGTACGGTACAGCACCGCATGGTCATTGTAAGCGCGCTCCCCTTTCCGGACGTTTTCCCGGATATCGGACACCACATACTCTGCCTCGTCATATCCGGTGTCAAACTGCCGGAGCATAAGCTTTTCCCCGATTCCGTTGTCCGTCCAGAGAGATTTATCCTTTCTCCCTTTATTGTTGCTGATGACCGCATTGGCGGCATTTAAAATGTTGCTGGTAGAGCGGTAATTCTGCTCAAGCTTTATCACCTTTGCATTATCGAAAAACTGTTCAAAATTCAGGATGTTCTTAATATTCGCCCCACGGAATTTATAGATGGACTGGTCATCATCCCCCACCACGCATAGATTCCTGAGCTTTGACGCCAGCAGGCGCACAAGCTCGAACTGCACCGTATTCGTATCCTGGTACTCATCTACCATGATATAGCGGAAACGCTCCTGATAGTTTTCAAGCACATCCCTGTGGATCTGGAAAAGCTGAACCGTCCTGAGCAGGAGATCGTCAAAGTCAAGGGCATTATTGGCACGCAGCTGCTTTTCATATTCGCCGTATACGTCGGCAATCTTCAGCATGCCAAAATCTCCCCCCGCGTTCAGCCGGAACTCCTCCGGCGTCACCATCTCTTCCTTCGCGTGGGAAATAGCCGCCAGAAGAGCACGCTCCCGATACTGTTTCGTATCGATCTGAAGGAGTTTGCAGATGTCCTTCATCAGCGTCTTCTGGTCGTCCGTATCATAGATCGTAAAATTGGTGTCATACCCCAAAAGCGCGATATGCCGTCTCAGAATCCGCACGCACATCGAATGGAACGTGCTGACCCAGATGCTCTCCGCGCCAAATCCAACCATCCTGTCCACCCGCTCCCGCATCTCCCCCGCGGCCTTGTTTGTAAACGTAATCGCAAGGATATTCCAGGGGTTCACCCCCTTCTCGTCAATCAGGTACGCAATCCTGTGGGTCAGGACCCTGGTCTTCCCGGAACCGGCCCCCGCCAGGATGAGGAGAGGCCCCTCCGTGTGGAAAACCGCCTCCCTCTGCCTGTCATTCAAAGCATCATACACACTCAAAACACTCATTTCCTTTCTCATTCATTCGGCATTAACTGCCGGCTTTTTCTATTGTACCACAAAATCCGCCGCAGCACATTGCCTTTTTTCATCATCCTTTCTGTCATCCTCGCTATGCGCCGACCGCGTTCCCTGTGTAAAGCTGATAATATTTCCCTTTCTCCTCGATCAGCTGTTCATGGGTTCCCCTCTCGATGATCCTTCCCTGTTCCAATACCATGATGCAGTCCGAGTTGCGTACCGTGGACAGCCTGTGGGCGATCACAAAGGTAGTCCTGCCCTTCATCAGCTTATCCATGCCGTCCTGTACGATACGCTCTGTCCTCGTATCGATGGAGCTTGTCGCCTCGTCTAAGATGAGCACCGGAGGGTCTGCCACTGCTGCCCGGGCAATGGCAAGGAGCTGCCTCTGGCCCTGGCTTAGGTTTGCCCCGTCCCCGGTCAGCATCGTGTCATACCCATTGGGGAGCCTCCGTATAAAACCGTCCGCATTGGCAAGTTTTGCCGCCGCCACCACTTCCCCGTCCGTAGCATCCAGCTTTCCGAACCGGATATTTTCTTTCACCGTGCCGGTAAACAGGTGGGTGTCCTGCAGGACAATCCCCAGAGACCTTCTCAGATCCGCCTTTTTAATCTTATTGACGTTGATTCCGTCATAGCGGATCTTTCCGTCCTGTATATCGTAAAAACGGTTGATCAGATTGGTGATCGTCGTCTTTCCCGCCCCGGTGGAGCCTACAAAGGCAATCTTCTGCCCCGGCTCCGCAAACAGTTTCACATCATGGAGGACGATCTTTTCATCGTTATACCCAAAGTCCACCCCGTCAAAAACTACGTCTCCTTTTACTTCCACATAGTCTACGCTTCTGTCCGCCTGATGGACATGTTTCCACGCCCAGCGGCCGGTGCGCTCTGCACTCTCGATAAGTTTCCCGCCTTCTTCCCGCACATTTACAAGCGTCACATATCCGTTGTCGGCCTCCGCCTCTTCGTCCAACAGCTTAAAGATTCGGTCCGCGCCTGCCATTGCCATCACCACCGCATTTAGCTGCTGGCTGATCTGGTTGATCGGCATGCTGAAACTCTTATTGAAAGTCAGAAAGCTTGCAAGCCCGCCCAGGGTAAAGCCGCCTACATTTCCAAGCGCAAGCGCTCCCCCCACGATGGCGCAGACTACATAGCTTACGTTTCCCAGCTGTGTATTGATGGGCCCGAGAAAATTAACATAAGTATTCGCCTTGTCTGCGCTGGCAAAAAGCCTGTCATTCAGTTCCCGGAATTCTTTCTTGCTTTCTTCCTCGTGGCAGAATACCTTTACAACCTTCTGCCCGTTCACCATCTCCTCGATGTGCCCGTTCAGGGCGCCCAGATTCTTCTGCTGCTCCACAAAATATTTTCCGCTCCGGGAAGCCGCCTGTTTCGTGCACAGCACCATAATCCCCACCATGACAAGGGTCACGGCAGTAAGCGGCACATTTAAAATCAGCATGCTGACAAACACGCTGACAATCGTCACCCCGCTGTTGATGATCTGCGGGATGCTCTGGCTTATCATCTGCCTTAAGGTGTCAATGTCGTTTGTATAGACCGACATGATATCTCCATGTGCATGTGTGTCAAAATATTTCACCGGAAGCCGCTGCATATGCTCAAAAAGCTCATTCCTGAGCGCCCTCTGGGTTCCTTGTGTTACCGTTACCATAATCCGGTTATATGCGTAGACGGATACCACTCCGACCCCATAAAACATGGCCACTCTTCCGATAGCGCGTGCAAGGGGGCCAAAATCCGGCTGATCCGTCAGGAGGAACGGCGTGATATAATCATCAATCAATTTCTGCATAAACAGCGTTCCCTGCACATTGGCAAGCACCCCGGCAAAGATAAGCACGATCACCATCACATACGGAATCCCATAGCGGGAAAAGACATATCCCATCAGGCGTTTCAATATCTTTCCCGGATTCTCCACATTCGGTTTCATTCCTCTGGGCATGTGCCCTCTTGGCATTGTCCTTCCTTTATTCTCTCCCATCTTCTACTCACCCGCCTTCTCATCAAAATCACCGCCGCCCTGGGTCTGCGACTCGTATACCTCGCGGTAGATCTCATTATTTTCAAGGAGCTCTTCATGAGTCCCAAATCCGTGCACCTTCCCTTCCTCCATGACAATAATGCGGTCCGCATCCTGCACGCTGGAGATCCTCTGGGCAATGATAAATTTCGTCGTATCCGGTATCTCCTCCCGGAACGCCCTGCGTATCCTGGCATCTGTCGCCGTATCTACCGCGCTGGTGCTGTCATCAAGTATCAGCACCTTCGGTTTCTTAAGGAGCGCTCTCGCAATACACAGCCTCTGTTTCTGCCCTCCTGACACGTTGCTGCCTCCCTGCTCGATATAAGTGTTGTACCCTTCCGGGAATTTACGGATGAATTCATCTGCACATGCCAGCCTGCACGCTGCCGCGCACTCCTCGTCTGTGGCGTTTTCATCACCCCACCGGAGATTTTCCAGAATCGTTCCGGAGAACAGCACATTGTTCTGCAGTACGACAGCAACCTGGTTTCTCAGCACTTCCAAATCATAATCCTTTACATTTACGCCTCCCACCAGCACCTCCCCGGACTCCGCGTCATAAAGGCGGCTTATGAGGCTCACCAGGCTGCTTTTCGCGCTTCCGGTCCCTCCGATGATCCCCACCGTCTCACCGGAACGCACTTTCAGGTTGATCTCCTTAAGCACCGGCTCGTCACTGTCCTTTTTATAGGAAAACGATACGTTCCTGAACTCTACATTTCCGTCCTTCACTTCCGTCACCGGATGCTCAGGATTCTGAATCGTGCTTTCCTCACACAACACTTCCCCGATACGCCGGACGCTGGCCGTACTCATGGATATCATGACAAATACCATAGACAGCATCATAAGGCTCATCAAGATGTTCATGCAGTATGCAAGAAGGCTCATCATCTCACCTGTCGTAAGCTCTGATGACACGATCATCTTTGCCCCGATCCAGCTGATAAGAAGGATGCATGAGTATACGGTAAGCTGCATCAGCGGCGCGTTCACGATCACATTGCACTCTGCCTTTACAAAGATATTGTAGATATTCTGGCTCGCCTTTTTGAATTTGTCTGTCTCCTCCCCTTCACGGACATACGCTTTCACTACCCGGATTGCCGATACATTCTCCTGCACGGACGCATTCAGCTCGTCGTATTTAGGAAATGCCATCATAAAATATTTGGTGGCATGGCGGATAATAAAAAACAGGATCACGCCCAATATAAGCACTGCCGCAAGATAAACACTTGCAAGCCTGGCATTGATCGTAAATGCTATGGCCATGGCGCACAGAAGACTTGCGGGAGCCCTCATAAACATCCGAAGGGTCATCTGGTATGCCATCTGTACATTGGTAACATCTGTCGTCAGGCGGGTAACCAGCCCCGCCGTGCTGAATTTGTCAATATTGGCAAATGAGTAGGTCTGAATGTTGTTAAACATTGCCTCCCTTAAGTTTTTCGCCAGGCCGGTGGATGCCTTTGCGCCGTACCGCCCGCCTAGCATCCCGGCAAGCAGGCCCAAGAGCGCCGCGGCGATCATGACCGACCCAACTTTGTAGATATGCGCCATGTTCCCCGCATTCACGCCCTCATCAATGATAGATGCCATGAGATACGGTATTACCATCTCCATTGCCACTTCCAGTATCATATAGACCGGCGTCGCTATGGATGCCGCCTTATATTCTTTTACTTCCTGCAAAATTCTTCGCAGCATTCTATCCCTCCTTCTTTGCACCTGATGTTCTCTCTTTCCAGGTTCGCGTGGATCTTGCCGCACACCCGGAAAAATATCTCCAGCTCCTCCCCGCTGATGTCCTTTTCCAAAACCTCATTCATCCGGTCAAACATCTGCCTTAGCATCTCATTATTCCTTATGCCTTTTTCTGTCAGGAACACTCTCTTAAGCCTCGCATCACGCTCTACAGCTTCCCTCCGGATATACTCTTTCTTCTCTAAGATCTGAATCAGGTTGGTAACGGTAGATCTGCCAATCGAAAATGTCTTCTCAATGTCTTTCTGAAACACTTCCTTTTCCCTGTTCTCATACAGGTAACGCAGAATCCATCCATGCATCATAGTGATCTCGTCAATACCGCTCCTTTTGGCGTTATGTGCCAGATATTTTGAAACGATCTGATGGAGCCTGTGTATCTCCTGACCCACGGCTCTTTTTTTGGTTCTCACGGCCGCACCTTCTTTCTGTCAAATATTTATCCGTTCCCGAATTGTCCATTCCAGAACAGTTTAATATCGAATTGTTTTCAATCGAACTATTCGACGACGAACTATATTTTATAATTTCATCCTTTATATGTCAACCCTGGTTCATAATTGTTCATATTCTTTTCACATAATGCCATTTTTCTGTTGTCATCTGGTTTTCATTACTATATAATAGTTGCATTGAGGTGATGATGATATGACAATAGACACAAAGAATCTGCTGAAAAGCATTCTTGCAAATATTTCAGATATTAGTTATGTAAAGCCGGAGGATATTCCAAACATTGACCTGTATATGGATCAGGTCACTACATTCATGGACAGCCATCTCCAGTCCAGCAAGCGCTATGAAGACGACAAGGTGCTGACAAAGACGATGATCAACAATTATGCCAAGAATAACCTTCTCCCCCCTCCCGTAAAGAAAAAATATTCAAAAGAGCATGTCCTGGTGATGATCTTTATCTACTATTTCAAAAACATCCTGTCAATCAAGGACATTGAGACGCTTTTATCGCCTGTTACCGGACATCACTTTGGAAATGAGGATGGGATGGACCTGACCGCCATCTATACAGAAGTTATGAATCTGGAGCACTCCCGCATCGATTCCGTCGTAAAAGATATCGTAAAGTCTTTCAACGGAGCTGGCGAGAGCTTTAAAGACGCCCCGGAAGAAGAGCAGGATTACCTGCAGCTCTTTGCATTTATATGCAGCCTGAGCTTTGACGTGTATGTAAAAAAACTGCTGATGCAGAAGTTAATTGACGAATTTGGAGATGCGGACGGCAAGAACGAAAAAAAGAAGAGATAAGGCATGCCTTATCTCTTCTGCTATGTCTTACTGTTCTGCGCCCGTTCCGCCGCCGTCAATCCTTTCAAATACCATGTCATAGCCGTCATTCCCATAATTCAGGGAACGATTCACCCTGCTTATAGTCGCCGTGGATGCCCCCGTCTTTTCCGCAATCTCAAGATATGTCCTGCGCTCTCTCAGCATCTTTGCCACCTCAAATCTCTGGGAGAGGGATAGCAGCTCATTGATCGTACAGATATCCTCAAAAAATGTGTAGCACTCTTCTTTATCCTGAAGACTTAATATCGCACTAAAGAGATAGTCAACTGCCTCTGTCCTGATCTTCTTACTCATATTAGCAATCTCCTTCTGATACAAATTCGCCTTGTCCTCATTTTAGCACAGTAAATTCGTAAAGTCCACACCTTTTTCTGTTTCTCTCTTTCTTTAACCCCTATCCTTAAGCCTCCCCCTCTTCAGGACGCTTTCCAGTTTCCCGACAGACGTATTCGCCACCAGCTCTTCTGGGAAATCAGCCGCTTTCAGCACCTCGAAAGCATATGTGTAGTCCGCAATGGATACATCCACGTGGGAGTCCGTTCCAAGCACAGCCATTGCTCCGTATTTCTTACACTCTTTCAGCATCTTTATGGCGTTTTCTCTTGTATTTTTCCGAAACCCTTTAGGGCTTAACGACGCATTGTTTACTTCCAGGAGCGTTCCTGTCTCTTTTGCCGTCCTCGCAAGGATGCCATAATCTGCCGGAAACCTCCCGTCGTCCGAATGGCCGATGATATCCACCCGGGGGTTTTTCATCGCGCCTACATACGCCCCCGTGACCGCATCCTTCGTAACCTCTCCCTTATAGCAGGGCGTGTGGATGCTGGCGATGGATATGTCAAGCTCCTCTATCACATGATCCGGCAGGTCAACCGTACCATTCTCATCCATGATATTAAGCTCCACCCCCATAAGCAGCCTGATTCCGTACATTTGCCTCGGAACAACCCTCAGGTTCTGGAAATAATATACATGGGTGCTTCCCGGCATCTGAGGCGCGTGATCCGTGACCGCCAGCCCTTCAAGCCCTTTCTCCGCAGCCATGGCCGCCATCTCCCTCAGCGTATTATAAGCGTGGCCGCTGACCAGCGTATGTGTGTGGGTATCTATCCCTATCTTCATCTGTCATCCTTCTTTCTTTAAGCTCAAAAAACAATTTTTACAGCATATAATTCTAACCTGTTTTTTCTTTTCTGTCCATGCATAATTTTGCCGGCCATGTATATATTTGCTTATTTTGAAGATTCTA
>OFGH01000414.1_pt1 | contig 39429 bp, 23 predicted proteins | sample 1521721 | NCBI WGS metagenome assembly OFGH01 (sample SAMEA3504132, study PRJEB24116) | mouse gut metagenome | biome: mouse gut; feature: mouse-associated habitat; material: faeces | place: Denmark | collected 2011
CCCCCCAGGGTGTCACCGTTTCAGAAAAAATAAAGCGTTTACTTGACAAGGAAACCAAGCGGAAAAAGCAGTAAAAACTTGTCGAAAATTTGACGTTTTCCTTGACATTTAGTATAATATAAGTGTCACAAGGACAAGAAATGGTGACTGCCGGATTGGAGGCTATGATGAACAGGCAGTACAATAACCAGGGCGAAAAATGGACGGCCCTTTATGTCCGGCTCTCCCGCGACGACGAGAACGAGGGGGACAGCAACAGCATCCAGCACCAAATCGAAATCCTCACCAAATACTGCAAAGACCATGATATTTCCCGTTATCAGATTTATAAAGATGACGGATTTTCGGGTACAAATTTCAAGCGCCCTGGATTTTTGGATATGATAGGGGATATTGAGGCTGGGCTGGTCAATATGGTGATTGTCAAGGATATGTCCCGGTTTGGCCGGAACTATCTGGAGGTGGGGCTATATACGGAAATCCGCTTCCCTGAGATGGGCGTCCGCTTTATCGCCGTCAATGACGGAGTGGACAGCGACGATCAGATGGGTAACGACTTTACCCCGTTCCGAAATATCATAAATGAGTGGTACGCCAAGGACACCTCGAAGAAGATACGGGCGGTATTCCGCAATAAAGGTATGTCGGGCCAGCGGTTGGCAGTAAACGCCCCCTACGGCTATATAAAGGGCGAGGACGGGCATCTGTTGGTGGACGAGGAAACGGCTCCTGTGGTGGAGTTGATTTTCCAGTTATGTGTTGAGGGCAACGGCCCCGGCAAGATTGCCCGGATGCTGAAGGAGCGGGAAATCCCGACGCCTGGGACAATCACGTTTCAGCGCACGGGCCAGACAAGCCGCTACTTTCCGGACGACCCCTGCCGCTGGAACCCCGCCACCGTCCTGAGTATTTTGGGACAGGACGCCTATTTAGGCCGGACGACCAATTTCAAAACCACCAAGCTCTCCTATAAGAGCAAAAAGACGGTCATCAATTCGCCGGATAAATGGGCGGTATTTGAGGGCACCCATGAAGCGATTATCGACAAGGAGACATGGGAGATTGTGCAGAAAAGCCGGGAACACCGCCGCCGTCCAACCAAGATGGGAGAAATGGGGTTGTTCTCCGGGCTGGCCTATTGTGCCGACTGCGGCGCGAAGCTGTACCACCACCGCAGTATCACGTTGACGAAAGAGCAGGAGAGTTACATCTGCTCAAACTACCAGTCAAGAAAGAAATGTACTGCCCACTATATCCGGGCCGTGGTTTTAGAACAGCTTGTACTCCAAAATCTCCAACGTGTTGTTGCCTACGCCCAGGAGGACGAGAACGAGTTTGTGCGGCGCGTGATGGAGAACAAGACCGCCGTACAGAGGGCAGAGCAGGAGCAGGCCAAGCGCAAGCTGGAAAAGCAGGAGCGGCGAATCAGTGAGCTTGACCGTATCATTCAACAGCTCTATGAAGATCGTGTTTCGGGGGCGTTGAGCGCGGAGCGGTTTGCAAAGTTATCCGGGGGCTACGAGAAAGAGCAGGAGGAACTGAAGCAGTCCGCAAAGGAATTGCAGGCTATTGTAAACACGATTGAAACCCAGGCCGTCAATGTGCAGAGCTTTCTGAAGATTGTGCGGAAGTACACCGCGCCGACGGAGCTGACCCCGGCCCTTTTACGCGAGTTTGTGGAAAAGATCGTTGTCCACGCCCCGGACAAGTCCAGCGGCCATCGCACCCAGCGGATTGACGTGCATTACAATTTCATTGGCGAAATTGATTTTTCCCCGGAATACAGCCAGGTTAGCAGACAGACAACCGCATAACGCTACTGCATCATGCGGTTGCCTACCATATTCCTGAAATGTTCTTTATGCGTACTGTCCATATTGGTACGAAACCGTTTGACGGTGTCGCTAACATACATCTAAAAAAGTTATCCATAATTTCTAGAACACGGTCCATATTTCCTGGTAACAGTCCGTTTAGATTAAACAGATCGTTTAATACAAAATAATGTGTTGGAAAAAAATCCATGTTATGGTATACTATTCCTACGTCCAAGGACCGCAGCGTCCTCGAAACGAAGGAGAACCAATATACAAAGGAGCTGAGGTGGAATGAACAGCTACAGGGCCCATATCGAATGTAATTGTAGCGAACGTGAACTAATTGACACTTTCAACTTTTTGGATGCGGTCCTTCATAAGGAACATGGCTTCCAGGCTGGATCGGACTGGGTCCCCTCCTTTACGTTCTGCTTACAAGAGTTAGGGGAGGGATACCAGCGGCATGTCCCTTCCAGTCCTGAGGCCATCCTTTCCGAGGTGAAGCGATTTCTCCGCTTTGGGCTGGGCGACTTGGAACGGACCCAGATTGTCCTGACCGTTACAATTGAAGATGATGCCGGCCTGGACATTTTTACCTACCGTTATTTTTTCCTTATTATAAATAAGCTGTTGCGGAAGCAGGATCGGGCGTATATTGACTGTCCGGACACCTATTATCATAAGGTGGGTAGCTATTTCTTTTTGCAGACCCTGTCCCAGGCTCCGGTGGAATTATGGCGGCGTGGGGCCGGGGGAAGGGAAAAAAAGTTACTACAGAACTTTTCACTTTCCTCGGAGTGGCTGCCAGCTATGTATCTGCCCAAGCGCAGCAGCGAGCTCTATAGGGTTTTGGAAAACCCCCTTTTTAAGGACATAGAGAGTCTGAAAACGGCCCTTCAGACCTGCCATGAGCATGCCAACCGGCTGAATTTTGCCCAGGAGAAAGAGCTTTGTAATAAAACAGTGCAGGAGCAGTACGCCTTTTGTCTGGGGCGCTATTTTTCGTACTGGCTCAACGGAATGCTCTCAGAGATCGAAATTTCGGAGCAACTCTACAGCACCCCAGGAATCTCCCAACTGCTGTTTGCCCTACTGTGTAAAAAAATATTGGGGCAGAAAAAACGGCCAGGCCAGCGCGATGCGGAGAAACTTTTGGAAATCTGCCGCGACTTCGGCGACTGCATCTTGCAGGTGGCGGAGAATATTGTCAGCCATACGGAGGGCGGCGTACTTAGTGTCCGGATCAATGATAACTGGGGCAAGATTGAGGATGTGTTCCAGGCAAAGAATCAGGGTAGCGCCCGCTGGTATATGCGAATCTCCCTTGTTGACTTCTCACGAGGCAGTATTTTAGACAATATCAAGGGGAAGTCCGGGGTAAATGGGTTAACTTTCTCTCATATTTTTATGGAGCCGGAAATGCCCAATGGCGTTCCACAGGAGGAGTACCAGCGGACCGTTGAGGCGTATGAGAGGTATTTAAACGACTCGGAACAAATTATCCACCACTATGGGCTGGCGGTGTTCCACAATATAGTTAATCAATACGGGGGTTGCTTTACGGTCAAGAGCAGCATGCGGAGGACCGTGTCTGCCGAGGATTGGTACGTACGGGATTCTGAGAGTATCCAATACAAGGGTATGGAGCGGGATGTCCCGCATATCCCAGGGAGCGAGTATGACATCCTGCTCCCACTGGACAAGAGGCTGTTTGAGAAGCGGGAACAGTCGAGACATCCCTCGGTTCTGTTGAAGCCGAAGTACATCGTGCCTGCCGCGTCCAGAAAGGTGGTATTTGAAGAAGGACTTTTGAACCATTTTAACGATCCTCTATCCAATGTGGTTCGCACTGCAGTAAATGCGGATGCGCTTGGATACCAGCAGATGAAGGAGCAGGTGGTCAAAGTGTCGGCCCAGGATCTGGCAGACAGGCTGCTGGCGGAGGGGCCGGAAAAGATTAAAAACAGCGTTTTTTACTTCTACCTTTCTGACATAGCGGAGCAGGTGTTTGGCCGCACGGAAATTGTGGCAAAGGTCATTTTGCAGGTTATCGCTGAGCTAAAGGTGAGGGCGGGACGGTGTGATGATAAGCAGGAGTGGCTGTACTTGGTGCTTTATGGCCTCTCGGAGAGTAGGTTGATGCAGTTTATCCGGCAGTTCGCTCTCTTCTACCACCGCAGTGAGGGAAACCGGCTGATGCGGGGGTGCCGACTGTATGTAGTGTCGGAGAACTATCAGGTAGAGGTGATGTTTGCTGGAGTCAGGCTGAGTGTCATTTCCGATTACTGTAAGAGCCGGCAACTGGTGACGGGCACCTTACTCAGGATATCAGATCTCCTGGCCCACATTGCAGGCAGGGAAGAGATGGCTGCCGGGGATGAGGAGGAGATTGAGGCTTTCCCCTTTGAATTGCTGAGTCGGATGGAGCAGTCCCAGGACGGGAAGGGGGTCATTTTATCCCCGCACAACAAGTGGTATCATAAAAATCTGGAGACTGTACTGCAAAATGACATCCACGGTGACGATCTGGGATGCTGTCTGCGGGATGTCCACGTACGGGTGGGCAGCGTACATTTGAATACTTTTTTTGAGGGCCAGCTCCTCTTTTCCAATTTGTACTGGTATCAGATCTTTGCCCACTATATCTGCGAGACGGTCCTGGCCGACAAGAAGATTACCCCCAAAATGGACATCCTTCTGTACGGCTATGAGACCTACTCGGAGCAGATGCTGTTTGCTGCGGCCCAGAAGCTGCGAGTGAAGAGACGCAGGGTCTATTATGCCGTTTTTGAAAACCCGAAGTACATTACCGCCGCAGAGCTCAGCAAGCAGCAGGTGCGCTATGTGGATCAGATGCTGAACACTGCCGTTCAAAATCTTTGCGTCGTTTATCTCTATGGAATCGGGACAACACTGACCACCATCAGCCGGAAGATGAACACCCAGCTAGAGCATGCCTTTCAGGAGAAGGGAAAAAAAGAGTTGCTGGATCGAGCTTACAGGAAAGGAATGGTGATTGTTCAGATATCCGATGAGAAGCGGCTCCAGGTCAACCGGGAGAAGCATACTGTTTCCTGCCAGACTGCAGAGTTGGATTTTCTGACCGACAAGGCGTGCAGCTATCTGGTGGAAATCCCGACTAAATGGTTTCCGACTAAGGAGTGTCGCTACTGTCTGCGGGCAAGTTCCTACCTGGACGAGCGGCCGCTGATCCAGACAAACGAAACTTCAACAGTGCCCATGATTCTGATTAAACCGAAGCAAAGGGCGGAGTCAAAAATCAGGTTCAAGCAGGATGGAAATTACACCCGGTCCTTTCTTCAGAACCCAGGCAGTGCACAGCACCTCTATTACAGCCATCTGAACCGGGGGGAAAATCATTATCAGTTTTATATCCGAACGGCAGCGCTGCTCAATGATTACCTGCAAAGGGACGATAAGAAACTCAATGCCTGGTTCCAGGAAATCCGGAAAAAGGAGGTAGAAGATGTACAGAAAAAAGGAACAGACCAGATCAATATTATTGTCTCCCCGCTGCACTTTAGCAACGAGTCCTTAGTGGCCGCCGTAAATGACCGGGTGTTTGGTGGCGAGGCATATATCATTAACTTCGATGTGAAGAAGGAGTTCCGGGATAGCTTTGTGGCTAAATTTCAGAATTACCTCTCCGCACTGGAAATGTTGCGTCAAGACGGAGGAAGCGTGGACCTGGAATTGAACTTCTATTTTGTGGACGACATCATTTTGACCGGCAGCACGTTCAGCCGTGCCAAGTCGCTGATTTCCAGCATGCTGGGGGAGTTCGCCAGGGGGGCCTGCGGGGAGGCCTCCGGTATTTCGGTCAACCTGTTTAAGGGGATCATCCTGCTGGTGAACCGGAACTCCAAGCGGACAATGTGCAACTATTTTTCGCAGTCAAGCCTGAGAAAGGACGAAAATGGCTGTTTGGTGTTACCCGTCTATACCTTTATCGAATTGAACACGCCCGCTATCCGTTCTTATGGCGACTCCTGTCCCATTTGTAACAAGGTGGTGCGCATCCAGACTCTGGAGAAAGAGTCATCGCTGACCTATGTGGAGAAGCACTGGCGAGAAAAAACGAAATATCATGGTTTAAAAAAACTGTCTGATGCCAAGGCCGACAAAATCAAAAAGGACAATGAGCACCAGGACGATGAACTATACCAGACGAGAGGTCTGCGCCGTTTGCAATGTTCGGAGGCAGTCTGGGCACTGCTGAAGGACGGCGGCATGACAACGGAAAACGCACGTGAGGTTCTGGAGAACGAGATCAATAGCCACCTGTGCCGACTGGTGCGGCCGGAGGAGCGGGTGGAATACTTGATCTCTTACTTGAAAATTATCTCTAGAGAGCATGTGGTGCTCCAGGAAATGGTTCAGCCTGTGGCCTTTCAGCTTTTGCTGTCCATCTTTTCCGTCTTTATCGAGGACGACGAGGTCCCGGATAGGGCGCTCTGCCAGACGGTTCACACTTTGGTTCAGGATCTGGACCACCCAACCCTAGCCTACGCCCTGTACCGGATCGTCATTGCCAGGCTCTGCACCATGGGCTCCACCGTGTTCTGCCGCAAGGAACAATTGACGGCCTGCTTGGAGAAGGGGCTGGAGCTGGAGGAGAAAGCCAAGGCAGCGAGCAGCAAAAGCGTGGAGTCATTCTCAGAGTTCCTGTGCATCCAGATCAAAAAGATGCTCTTCATCACCCAGGACTGCGCATCTCGGGTGGAGGAGCTACAGCTTGTCCTGGAACAGTGCATCCGGAACGAATTGGAGAGGGGCGGTGAAACACTTGAAGAAGATTGAGTTTTTCGCCTCCATGTATCTGGAGGCAGTTTGTGACGAGACCCGGGTTGCATTTCTCGAACATTGGAGGGAAGAACAATCTGGCTTGGCGGACAAGGTTGGAACCTTTCGAAAACGAATCGAGACGGAGGATTACAGCAGCCTACTCAACTCCTTCCGGGAACTTATGGGAGGAAAAAAAGCAGTCATGTTCCAGACCAAGGCCCAGAATGACCTGACAGGGAAGCCAGAGCAGAGCATCACGGTGCTGACCAGCTCCCAGGATGAGGAGCAGGAACAGATTGACATTTTGCGCTCCGAACTTCTGGAGTTCTACTGCAACCACGATTCCCATATGGATCGCCCCTTCAGCCAGATGCTGCTGGACGTGAAGGATACGGCCCGTGTAGTCTTGGTGGGCAGGGAGCAGAAGGACCTGGCCGTTCAAAACTATGTGCGTCAGCCCTGTACCATCGCCTATGCCAGGCTGGATTACACCGACCGCCTGTGCAGCGATGAGACCAGATGTATTTTCTTCGCCTTTTTTTACCCGGAGGAGCAGAGCAGGGATCTGATGGAGGTGCTAAAGCACCTCCAAGGGTTTTTGTCCTTTCGCCACGATCTGAAACAGCGCATTGAAAAGGATTTCAGCGGCAATCTATTTGGAAAACGCGCAGAGGAGGCCTGGCGCATCGGCTGGCTGTCAATCGAAAAGGCCGGCGCACATACTGACAGCTCCGGTGTCAACCGGCTTATCAACCAGCGTTCCGCGAAAGATAACGAGGATATCCTCGATATCCTGTTCGGTCCTGCAACCTCCAAGCCAGAGGACAGCAGCCAACTGCTTAAACTTACTTACAATATCCTGATTGCCATGTATTTTCGGGCGGTCATTAGTGATGGGCAGGAGCGATTCAGATCAGCTGATAATATTGAGAGCGGCGATGGAGGTGCCTATTATAAGGTCGGCAACCTGATTCGGTTTTCGGAAAAAGATTTTGGGAACCTTAAGTTGCGCTTCGGCAACGGACAGACAGCAGAGGACATCAACAATGCTCTGCTGTACGGGGCACACAACTCAATCCAGAGTCAGGACGGCAAAAGCAGCTATACCGGTATACCTGCGGATAAGTATATTACCTTTCGGAGCAAATATCTACGGGCCTTTCTGGTGGACATCCTCTGCAATATCGAGACTCACGGGGCAAAGGGCGAGTGTGCGGAAATCTATATTGAGGACTGCCCCACCCCGCCTGGATATCTGGTATTCCAAAACCAGGTCACAAACAGTTCGGACAATCCGGAGCTCTGGTGCAGGGAGAAGAACTATAAGCTAAAGCAGTCCATTGAATTCGACCATGTGGAGACATCCATCCCCAAGGGGTTCTCCCTAGGATGTATCGCCCACTGCATGCGCTGGGCCGGGAAGCTGATGGCGAGTTACTCCTGCAAGAATGGGAAAACATATTTTACCATCAAACTGCCCATAATACAGTCAAAGAAAGAGGAGAATACAGAAAATGGCTAAGTTGCTGATTGTTGAGGATCACGTGAGAATGGTCCGGATGATCCAGAGGTATCTCCATGAGATCAATTCGCAGTTTACTCCGGAGAACACATTCTGCTTCTCCCCCCAGGGCCCTCTGAAGCTGAGCCCTCTGAGCAGCCTGCAGGACGACCATGCTCGCGCTATCCTGACAGGAAAAAAAGAGGCTGTCTTTTCCAAAGTGTTCCAGTTCCTGGATGAGCAGTCGGAGGAAACCGTGCTGATTCTTATTGACGTGCTGCTCAATACCCAAAAAATCAGTGCGCCCTCCATTGAACAGTACCGGGCAGACCACGAATACAGCTGCGAGCTGTACGCCGAGCTGCTTCGAGCCAAAAATGGAAAGCCGATCCCGGGTTGTGACAATCTCAACCCAGATAAGTTTTTTCATATCATTTATTCCCGGTCGGATGCCAGCATCGGCGTGGTGGAGATGGTGCTGGATGAATTGAGCTGCAAGGATGAATTGAGCTGTAAGCGGGGTGAATCGGGCCGGAACTATTTTCCCAAAGAATGCGCCCAGTTTGAAAATATCTCTTGGTGCCTAAATGGATATGACGTTACAGATCCGGATTTCGGTGTGGCTGAATCACAGAAAACAGGCAGTGTGCCGCTGAAACTACCCGATGGGTACAGGAAATTTATCAGTGATTTGAAATGAAGGGGAGAGCAGCGATGTATATCTCAGGCATGCCCATGAAGCGGCTGGACATGAACTGCAAACCTCCAGCTCCGCCGGGGACCTATTACCACTACACTTCTCTGGAGACTCTGTGGGCCATTCTAAAGACGGAGACCCTAAGGGCAACCCAGGCCAAGTTTTCCAACGACAGCGAGGAGATCAAAAAGGGAGTGCGCATTTTGAAAGATCTGTGCGCCCAGGACGATGACGGTTCGCTGAAGAAGTATGTAACCTGGCTCGAGGACGAAGGCGGCGAGAATATCGACTGCTATATCGCCTGTTTTTGCGGCGACAGCGACATCTTAAGCCAATGGAGGGGCTACTGCCGCAGCGATGGAGTAAGCGTTGGTTTTGCCTTTGACGAGACACAGCCCTGTTACTACTTTGATCATGACACCGATGATACCGATGACATACAGGAACCGCAGAGGGTCAAACTCTACCCGGTCTGGTATGTAGCAGCGGAGGGCAAGAACCGTAAAGCCAATAAGATTATTTCCGAGCAAGACCTGAAGGCCAGCCTTTTAAAGGAGCTGAAGGTTCGGGACGGGCTGTCTCCTGAAACTTGCAAGGAGTTTATGGATGCCGTGATCCCGCTGATTAAGCACGCAGGATTTTGCGAGGAGGATGAGTACCGGCTGATGATCCGGAACACGCTGTCGGAGCATGGCGGACAGACTCCCTTTCCCCTGAACAAATATGTCCAGTATGCCGAGTTGGACGGAATAAAAAGGCCCTATATCACCATCCGCTTCGGTAAGAAGAAGCTCGTCACTCATGTGAAGGAAGTTCGGCTGTACGGGCTGGAGAAAGACGGTGAGCAGGAACTGCGCCACATTTTGGAGGCATCCCTTATTGGGAAGGATAAGAAGCCAGCGTACCATCTGGTGCGTGAAGAAGACTGGACAGGGACGCCTCAGATTATCATTGGGCCAGGGGAAAACCAGCAGGAGATATTTGAAGCCTTTGATCGGATACTGACTGCGGATGCGAAGGAAAACATCCGTCTCTTTTCAGGAGTCAAGCTCTGGTGCGGGGGACGCCTGCCCATTCGCAGCATCAAAGTTTCTCCCTGTCAGAATCAGAAAGAGGTCATCGAGTCCATCCGGCACTACTGTGTACATCAAAAATTCTGGATGAAGTATGTGGAGGTAAGCGGTTCCGACACGCCGTACCGCAGACCGAAATAAAAGTTTATCTGCAAATAATCCGCACAAATCTTATTCACAGATAAGCTCTTAGACTGCTAAGCGAAAGTAAAAAGGCAGGGTGTAGCAACCAAGTGTGGCTACCGCGCCCAGCCTTTATTATGGTTGCAGTTTTTCACGTTTGTTACGCAGTAGAAATTCGATTTTATGGATTAAGGTACGATAAAGGACCTATTGACAAAAATAAAACTATCTCCCATCAGAAAATGGTTCCGATTATATGGGGTTTGTGCGGCGGGTGGGATTATCCCAAATTGATTTTGAATCAGCCCTGTTGTGACTACTTTGATGCCACCGCATTTTATTTCCAGCATACTGCCTGCTTGTCACAATAAACGGACAATATAAAGAAAAATCATAGAAAATTCATAGAAATAAGGACTTTTTCTAAAAGCCGGTTTATATCAATGCTTTTCTCTGATTCTTCTCTGATGACCACCCAGATTTCAAATTGTTCCCGTCATGGCCACTTTGATACCACTGCTTATTATTTGCAGAATATTGCCCATGTGTAGAAAAAACGTAGATAAAAAACACAAAAGGAGCAAAATACTCAAAGAAATCTGCCGATAGCCACGGTTTTGCTAACAATTTCAGGCAACCACTCCGGTTTCGAGTTGTTCGGGTTATTGTGAAGATAAAAGATTTTAAGAGACTTTAGCCCGCTTTGACACCCCGTTCCACTCCGATTTCAAGTCAAATGAATGACAAAAATAGGGTGTAGAAAAAGTGTAGACAGGTGTTATCCAAACTCCGAAAAGTCAAGTGTATCAACGGGTTCAGGGCTTGTAACCTATACGATTTAGGTCATATGTAGAAGTGGTTTTTAGAAGAAGTTGGGAGATTTTGAGAACTAAGGAATCCTTTGATATCAAGGGTTTCAGAGCAAAAACGGGAATGTATTTTCAGGCGTAGAACAGCGTTTTTGCTCCAAAGTGTAGAAAAAACGTAGAAATCGAACAATCGTATCATGCTAAACGAGCCTAAGCCGTAGATGCGAATTTGGTGGTTTACCTGAACTTCGACAGATTCATAGAGGTATATTGTAATCAAGACCGCTCCGATCAATTCGGAGCGGCCTTGATTGCAGTAGGCTTCTCGATGGTATAACGATCTTGTTATAGACTGTGCAGTGGCGCTTCAACATGCTGTCTGCATGGATCATAGCGATCATCATACAGTCACTGTCCACAACTGAGAAATTCAACTTATATCCAGCTATCTGAGCCAGTTGCCGGAAATAGAGTCACTGAGTATGTACATTCCGTCGATTTAAAATGGGGAGTCTTATGATTTGCCCTCTACATAGCGGTCTAAACTGTGCCGGTGTCAATATCTCGGGGCGTTCCACATTGACGTCAGAAAAATCTTTGTCGCCGGAGAACTGCACATCCAAGTCTTCCCGAATTGCAGTGTAGAGCACCGGATAGTCTTTCATCCAGAACAGGGCAGACCAGGTATCGGTGACCCCAACGGCAAAGCGGATAGACTCCCGGACCCGGCTATATTTCCCCGCTTGTTTGGAAAAAAGCCTTCCAGAACTTCAATGTCCCAGATAGAAACCAAGTCTCCGTCGCTTCCATACTTTGTGTGGACTGGAAAGTCTAAACCCATAATAAATAGTCCATACAAAAGTAAGATTTCCTATTTCAAATTATTTGAACATATGATACAATTGGAAATATAATATGGCAATAGCGGTAGAATAAGGAGGTCATCTATATATGAGTGAACCGACAATCAATAATTATGGAGGACAAGTCAATTACGCAACAGATAACGCCCAGATAATAGCTAGCCAGATAATTGGAGAAAGTGGAACCGAGTTTGATCAGCTCAGTAAAAATATCTTAAAAGAATTATCTCAGTTGAAACAGGAAGATGCGGATACAATTTCTGATACGATCGATCTGGTGAAAGAAGAGCTCATGCAGGAAACTCCTCGGGCTGGCCGCCTTCGTAATGCGATAACCCTGTTAGCTCCTATGATAACAATAGCAAACGGATTTCCTACGCTAGCACAAAACCTTCAGTCTTTGGTTTCTTATATCCAATCACTTATTCATTAACACACAAGGTGAATTGCTTATGAACAGAGATGATATGCATATTACGATCAATGTGTCTCCAGGTGGTCAAGCAAATATTGCGTCTGAGAATGGAACCATTCAGGCCATCTGTTCTTCTCCTGCACCAGCATGGTGCCTGACTAGGCCGCCCGTTAAAAACTGTTTTTTTGTTGGCCGGAAACGGGAAAAGGCGGAGACGAAACAGCGTCTTTCTGTATATCATAAGCTTTTGCTCCACGGCATAGGTGGTGTGGGAAAAACCGCACTTGCCAAAGCAGTATATTTCGACTTACAGAAGCAATACGCACATGTTGCATGGGTCGATTTTGAAGATAACTTAAAGGATTCCCTATTGAGATGCGTTTTGTTTTTTGACTACCAACTTCCAGTGACGGCATCGGAACAAGAAAGGTACCACAAACTGATACATTTTTTTACGAACGCGAAAGGGAATATACTTCTGGTCATTGATAACTTTAAAGCTGGAATAACAGAGGATCTCTCGGAGTTGATGCGGTTGCCCTGCGATATTCTGGTTACATCGAGAGGCGAAATGGATGGGATTTCCTGTTTTCCTGTGGACAGACCGGAGGAAGACGAATGTAAAGAGCTTTTTCTTACTTATTATCCCTATCGTGCGGAATTGTCGGTAAGGGATAACAATACGTTGTCCGGTTTGCTCGTCCAAGATTTGAAGCGGCACACCTTATCAATCGAACTTGCCGCAAAAGCGATTGCCTACAGTGGCGATTCTATTGATGTGTTCCGTGAAAAATTCAATCATGTAAATTTTCCTCAAAAGGAACTTGGAGTCTCTGTGGTCTCTGATTGGAATGATCCTTACCTCCGTGAGGATATTGCAATACAGATTGGAAAGATTTATCAGTTATCGGAATTGACACCGCCGGAAGAAGAAATCACAAAACTGGTAAGTATCCTCCCTCCCTTTTCCCGCATAGCAAAAAATGATCTGCAAAGCTGGTTATCCTCCAAAGACCCGTATGCGCTGGCATCACTTGAAAGTCGAGGTTGGATTCAGCAAGAAAGTACGAGCATTTTTATGCATGAGGTCGTATGCGAGTGTGTGTACCGCTATCATGAGATCAAATTTACTGATTGCCAAAGAATGCTGGATAATCTGGAAAGAAGGATGAACTATGAGCAGGACGGCAACCTGCTCTTGCGTATCAGGTACGCAGAATATACCCTCCATATCATCCGATTGAAGAAAGGCGAAGATATTGCCTTTTGCCAGCATTTGGCGGTTAAGGACGCAGCCCTCGTTTTTAAAGAAATTGGAAAATATGCTTATTCAAAGGAGCTTTTGGACACGATTATTCCGCACTGTGGTGAGGACAAGCCAGGCGGGAACCTTCTGCTGGCAGAATTATACAATAATTATTCTAAAGTTTACAGCATGCAATCCAATGTAGAAATGGCTCTTTCCTGGGCTCTCAAGGCAGAAGAATGCATTGACAAAATCAAGGATGATACATCAAGTAATTATTATTATCAAAAAATGGTTATTAAAAAGACAGTAGGTACGCACTTTACCAATTTAGGAAAATATGATCTGGCACGAAAAAAGATGGAGGAGGCTATCAAACTTTCTTCCTATGTCTCGAAAGAAATGCAACTTCAAGTAGCGAATATGTATTCTGATTACTCTTTTTTGCTGTCTTCGATGGGGGATTTTTCTGGTAGCGCACAGAATTACGAACAAGTACTTGGATTATATGACAAGTGCGGTCTACCAAAAGAGAACACATGGCGATACACTACATACACAAATTATGCAGATGTTCTGTTACACAACTGTTGCTATGGGGAGTCCATTCAATACGCCTTCTTAGCGTTGGAAGGCAAATACAAGATATATGAAGCTGATAATTTAGCAATTGCAAATGTTTTGTTGTTAATGGGGAATATCTTTCGTCGAGAAAAACGGATGTGGGATATTGCAGCACTTTTTTATCAGAAAGCAGACAAGGTTTTTCGACTGCGCCCAGGCTGCGACGGACATTGCGACGCACTTGCATGCCTATCTATTGTGACTCACAACAGTGATCTTGCCCAATGTGCATTCGACATGATGAAAGAATCTGAAAGGAATAATTACTGTGTAGATACGTATATAGATTTGATTCTTGCCCTGCAGGATCAATTCCCAGAAAAAGCAATTTTTGTAGGAAACTGGTCATTGAAATGCCTCGAAAAATCCGCTGTTCGACACCCAGCGGAGCAGTATATTATTGCGCTGCTTGTTCAGCTTTACTATAAGATGGGAGATCGCATTCAAGCGAAATACTATTTGCAACATATTGAAATGGAGGAGATGGAAGGAAGTTCATGGTACTACAAAACTACGAAGGATATCCTTTCCAAAGTACCCTTATTATAGTAATGGTCAAAAAATGTGGTCGCAGGAAATATTGTGTAAAAAGGTCACATTTTGGTACCAGAAAGAAAATCCACACAAAAATATTGGCAGTCTTAATTTTGGCCCTTGCAGGCGTTTTGCCTGGCAGGGGCCTCATCTATGCTTCATTTTAGAGAGATTATTGAGGTATATTGTAATCAAGACCGCTCCGTTCAGTTCGGAGCAGCCTTGATTGCAATAGGCTTATCCTTATCGTCACACAGGAAGAAATGACATTTTAGGGTGATGCTCTGACGAAAAGCCTCAAGGCTTTCACGGGTATGCATCTGTTTCATGGCTCAGATGTGGATGGTTAACTTCCAGAAGTGATCCACCTGACGGCATCACTGTCAAAGAAAACGATGCCATCAGGCGGTAAACATCTTTGAACAGAAGCAGATAGAATTTTCTTTTTCCTGTATATGCAACAGTTCTTTCAATGCCTCACACAGTGTGCTGAAAGCTTGAGAGAAACTTCGTGTTTTCAAAACCTTCTCCTTTTTTCCTACGAAGGTCTCCTCATTTTGTCATTTATTATGGTTCGTGGCCCGGAGTATCTGCCGCGCTGCCGTTTTCTGCTTCAGGGTCAGAGATATCAAGTTGTTGAACAGTTTTTCAGTTCAGGCATCAATTTCACCATCTTGTTCTTGGAAAAGGACTGAGCCAAAGAAATGCCAAAATAGCGATTCAGTCTACTTCCGTCAAATCTAAAACGGCAAATATTAGCCATATAATTTATCTTCCCAAATAGTTTCACTTACCCTTACTAGCTTGTTATCCCTCAGACAGTAAACGGAGCAACGATGAATCGCTTTCGGTGGTAGCTTCCATTTTCGAAACATCGATCGCAATACTCGTTTTTCGCCTAAAGATGTCCAAACCATAGTATATCCGCAGGCATCTAAAAATTCCGAAAGCTTGTCCTGTCTGATGTAGAATCCGCTTTCCTCGTGTAGCAGTTCAGAGCTGTCAAAACAGATGGGATTTCCTGTATCATCAACAAATAGGCTGTTGCTGTTTGTAGCATATTGCAGCTGCAATTTGCTACAGAGTTCCTCGCAAGGCTTATACCAATAAAGTGAAGTTGCCTCGGTCCCCCAAGAGTTTATATCTCCTCTTCGCTCACTGTAATACTGCCTAACCGGAATCAATACCTTTTCATGAAAGAGCGGTAAGGCATCATCAATCGTTTCCCAATCAACATATCTGTAGTAAGGATTTTTAAAGAAGCTGTCTGCATCCGACCAAAAGTATTCTTTGTTGTATATTGTAGAATTGCTATGCAATTCGGGCATCCGACATTGCATAAGGTCAACTGTAGCAAGGGCTTGGAGGAATCGGTCAGCATGCTCATTTTTTACAATATACCCCCGGATTTGATACCACATGTTCTTTTGCGGAATATCGTAAGCGCGAACTCCCAACTGTTTGGGTTCTGTCCAGTTGTAATTTCCTGTAAGGAGAAGGTAGGATTGCCCCTGATATTGCAAAGTCATGCATTGTTCAAGTGAAGGCACAACTGCAAAATCTTTGAGCCACTCATCATAAGAATTGTCTGGGATCGTATAAAGAACACGACTGCCAGTAGAGCATATTTTATCGGTTGTGTGTATAGGAAGTACTGTTGGATCAATATTCCTAATATTTGGATAAAAAGAGCCTTTACAGTATTCCTGGAGAGAGTGCATAAAATCATCATCTACTGCCATCTGATAATGATCGCTTACCTGTGCGGCCAACTCATAGAGGACAATCCACTGATATTTTTTTCCAATGCGCTCTCTTTTTCCTGTCTGTGTTCCTATTCCGACATGATTTGTACAGTTTCGGTCATAGTGTCCGTGCTTCTCGACATCGTAGCCCAAATCAAAAATACGCTTAATTGCGATATTTTTCAGGTCCATAGGATGTAATTGCTTCCATGAACTAAAATAGGCTTGGAAAGTATACCGACCAAAATCGCCATAGCCCCCTGGCTGTCCATCTCGACTATATTCAACTTTCATAGAATCCAGGATTTCGTTCTGTGCCCAATGATGATTTTGGAATGTTTTGCTTCTATAATCTAATCGGTAGCCCTTTATTTCGTCATCAGAGGGAACTTGGGGAAATTGACTGTTGTATGGGGGTGTAACTTTTTCCACATCAAAATCGCAGCCATCAATACACCCAATATGGTTCGCATAATCGATGATATTCTTTGCGTAAGTCCTTAACAGTATATTGGGATATACCTCGTCTTTATCAAAAATAGTGGAATAAACATATATTGCAAGCTCCCTGATATGTTCTGGTGACTGTTCATGTACAACACAGCCAAAAGCAGCTCCGAAAAGCCGTTCAGCAATATATGGGTCATCAATGCCATCGAATCTTTTTAGAACAGAAATTAAAGCCTCCATGTGTGATACCAAAATACAAGTAATTGCCTTTGTTGCTCTATCCCGGAGTGTATTATTAGGCGAGATCAGCAGCCAGCAAAGGATTGTTGCAGAGTTGGCAGCAACAGAGTCTGGAATATTTTGTGTCCGTGAGTAATTTAATCCCCAGTCAATCAAATGGCTAAGTGCAGAATCAGAGTCATCGTATAGTTCATCAAATAGTGGAATAAATTCTTCATCCCGGTCAGGCATTGAATATTGCTGAAAAAAACGAAAAGAGTTCTGGGCATTTAATGGATGATTGGATCGTGCGGACAGAGCAAACAACACATCAATAAATTGGTTAAAACTATTCTCATAGTTTAAAATTTCTTGATCGATATATTTTATGGTATCTGCTGTAAAACTGGAGTCTTTTCGCCACCGCAATCCATAAAGAAATGCACTACGAATTCTGGCCGCATCCCATGCGGTATTTGATGGAAAGGCAGCGCTCAGTTCACAATTTCTATTTTCAGCTAGAATAATACCTAAAAATTGAAAAATATCTGATCTATTTAAAACCCAGGAGTATTTTTCTAAAAATTGCTCTTGGGGCAGTTCAGAATATGCCTCAGCTATTTTCTCTGCAAGAAAAAAGTCTTCCAGTCGCTCATATGTGATGTAGACATATTCATTGTTGTCATAGCCTATACTTTGTGTAAGTATGCCTTCCGAAAGCAGTGCGCTGTATATATCAGATGTGATGTTCCATTGTTTACTAATTTCAACGAACAACTCTATAGCAGTCTCAACAGGGAGCTGGACTGCGGTGGTCTGTTCACTGACACGTTGTTTGACCATAGCACGAATGATTTTTGTCACTAATTTATAGGCTTTATTATAACCACATTTGGCAGCAAGCTGACTTTCCTCGAAGTCTATATACTGTGCATAAACGGATGGCAGAGAGAGATTCTCCAAACAGATATGCATATTCTGATGACTTTTACAAAACAGGGATAAAAACAGCGGATTGCTAAACTCGGTATCAGGAAATACTACAGAGTCCGTAGTGATTCCGTAAAACGAAAAATATTGGTGCATTGCCTCATAGGAAACCGAGGAAAAGCCGTTATGTTCTATGTGCAGCATATTGGAGTAAAGCAAATCCTGCCGCTCAAAAAGAGTCTTCTCATACTGTGTTCGGATGGAAACCAAAAGCCCCAGGTGGAGATATTCTTTTAGAAATTCAACAAGGCCGGGAAGTGTATGATTCCAAAAGGATACACCAGCGCCTTCGTTCAGTGCGTCAATACAAATCAACACCCGACTGCCCTGCCCACAGGCTATCGATTCCAAGGTATCAAAAAGTTCATGGTAGGTAATATCGCATCCAAGTAAATTGGGTAGGTTGGATATTAAATCCATGCTCGCTGGAATTTGCTGTCCCAAAAGGAGTAAGGACACTTGTTGAATCGCTTCTTGACCTTCAATAAAGTCTGCAATCAAATGTGACTTACCTGTACCGCCGTCGCCAACTAAAACTATATACGGAGATATAGCTGCCTGTACTGGTTCACTTGTTAAATAGTCACTGAATTCATCTGCAATAATTTGTTTTTGGTAAAGCTGATAAACCGCACTGTTCAGTGCCTGACTTTCTTCAGTTTTGTGATATTCATCGATCCTTTGTGCAAGCAGATTTTGAATATCATCAACAAGCGTAGCCAATGAATCGATGTCATTGGCTGTGATGTTGAAAAAGTCTAGCGCAATGACAAGCTTTCTGATTTCATCACATTTTTCTTGAACTTCTTTGATCTCTGTACGTCCGATGGAAATCAAAAATTGATCAACATTTTCTAAAAAAGTTGACTTAAATCGCCTGTCAATAGAGGCCCCTTGCAAAACATTCGTCAAGTCAAGGGGTATATTAAGCTTTGGAGTATATCTATCTCCAAGGCTTTTTATTTGCCTAGTATTCCAAGAATAGATTTTCTCCTTGACTCGAGCTTCTGCTTCAGAAGCCGTTGAAATGGAAGAAAGCTGGTTTAGGAGAGCGGAGATTGTCTGTTCCTGCATTTGAAAATGATCTTTTAGAACCACTTCAAGTTCATTAAGTTTCAGATTATTTTGGCACAGCAGATAAAATAAGCCCCGATTTTTCAAAGGTATCCGTTCAATGAGAAATTCTTTAAACATCATTAGAATACCGGATAGAAATTCCTCAATAAGTGCTGAATCACTTGGCGACAACACCTTCCCAGTATTATCAAAAAGATAATCTGAAATTTGAACATGTAGGTTATCAAGAAATGTTTTTTCAGGAATGGCCTCAGATGATGGTTCTAAGATATAACACACAATATGTTCAATAACATTGTAGTGCTTTATATATGCGGCGAAGTGTCCTGTAGTGACAACGGTTCCATCATGTTGCTGTTCAAATTCAATTTGCCAGTCTTGCAAAGTCTGAAGGAATGCTTTAACCGCTTCTTTATCTTGGAATGCATCAAGCTTTTGGATAAGTTCATTCGACAAAAGATTTACAGGAACTCCACTGCCAAAAGTTTTTACCAGATCGAACACCATAATTATCACGCTCCCTAATCAGTTTATCACAAAAGGCACCGAAAAGAAAGGTAATTTGGATTTTCAAACAGGAAACACCAAAATCTCCATTTACTTTATGCAATAAATTCGCTATAATAAGAAAAATGAAGGGAGGGCAGAACATGGAGCAGGAATATATCCTTCGGCTTTATGATACTGATCTGTTGACGTTCGCCCTGTCCGAGCACGGCATTGAGGGCCTGAAAGCCGAGATCCACGAAATCAACCATGCAGAGCGCAGCCGGTTTCCATTGGATATGGAAGTAAACGGCACAGGCCTGCTGAAGTGGCTGCAAAGGCGAGTGATCCCAAAGAACCGTGCCTATGTTGCCGAAATTCTCAAGACATTTGGCCTGAGCGTCAATGATACCAAAGGAATCATTGATGTGTGCAAGGGGCTGTCCCTGAACGACAGCTTTTGGGTTGTACCCCAGGGGTTTGCAGGGACCTTCTCGCAATATAACCTGTATGAGAACCGGTTTTCGGAGATACTATCCCTGGTAGCCTATACAGGAATTGGTCAGAGCGATGCCGCCTTTACCACCTCACCAGAGTTGACCACGAACGGGATGCTTCCCAAGGGCTGGCGATTTATCGAGGGAGACGGTATCTATCTGTACAAGGGTGGGACTTCTGGAGCAGCCAATACAGGGAATGAGCCCTATAGCGAGTTTTACGCCAGTCAGATTGCCCAGGCCATGGGTCTGCATGCAGTGCTCTATGGGCTGGAAAACTGGAAAGGCATCCTGGCCTCTCGCTGTAAGTTGTTTACAGATATTGATACGGCATACATTCCCATTGGCCGTATTGTCCGGGAAGGTGGACTGAAAGCCTGTCTGGAATATTATAAAAAGATGGGAACTGAAGCATACGAAGAAATTAAAAGCATGCTGGTGTTCGATGCTGTGATTTACAATGAGGACCGGCACTTCGGTAATTTTGGTGTTCTGCGGGACAATCACAGCGGAGAATTGCTTGGGGCCGCGCCGATTTTTGACAATGGGCTGTCGCTGTTTAATTTAGCTATGCCCGAAGATTTAGAGTATCTGGACCGCTATGCGAAAACACGGGGCTCAGCTTATGGGGTAAGTTTTGAGAATATCTGCCGGGAGGTCATGGGACCCATTCAGATGGGCCAGCTCCGCAAGTTGATCGGATTCACATTCCAACGGCATCCCAAGCTAAATCTTCCAGAAAACCGGCTGTTGACCATAGAGCGTCATATGCAGAAACGGGTACGTCAACTTCTGGAATTGACACCAGTGAAAGAAAAAGGCAAAAGGCGTTCCCAACAGGAACGCTGATAGAGCAAAAGGCCCTGGATACACTTCAAAATTGAAGTTTACCCAGGACCTTTTTACGTTTGGGAACGGTTACGAATGGTCAAAACGGGCGGAGACAGCTTTCAGGTAGTCAACAATCGTCAGACGCTGGGGACAGATGCCTTCACACTGACCGCAGGCGATACAGTCCGCCGCCTTTCCGAATTTTTGTGTCAGCGCGTCATAGTTGGAGAAGGAAACCGTCCAGCCCTTATGTTCCATATCCTCTCGGGTGATCTCGTTGTACAGAGAAAAATACTGGGGAATGGCAATGTGCTTGGGGCAACCTTCCGTGCAGTAGGAACAGCCTGTGCAGGGAACGGCAATCTGGCTGTTAATGATCCCGGCGGCCTTGTGACACAAGGCGGTTTCGTCCTTGGTAAGAGGGGTAAAGTCCGCCATGTAGGAGAGGTTGTCCTCCATCTGCTCCAGAGAGCTCATTCCAGAGAGAACCATCATCACACCGGGCAGGGAAGCGGCAAAGCGGATGGCCCAGCTGGAGGTGGACATCTTGGGGTCTGCTCTCTGGAACAGGGCCTCCGCCTCCTGGGGGATGCGGGCCAGAGAACCACCCTTGACCGGCTCCATAACGATCACTGGCTTATTATGCTTCACACAGACTTCATAGCACTTGCGGCTCTGAATCCACTCGCTCTCCCAGTCCAGGTAATTGATTTGGAGCTGGACAAATTCTGTCTCCGGGTGTTTGGTCAAAATTTCGTCCAGCAGCTCAGCGCTGTCATGGTAGGAGAAACCTGCGTGCCGGATCAGGCCCTTGGCTTTCTTGTCCTGCATCCAGCCAAAACAGTCCAGATCCTCAAATTTGGGATAACCGCCAGCGTCAATACCGTGGAGCAGGTAGTAGTCAAAATAGCCCGCCCCGGTTTTTTCCAGCTGGGTGTTGAAAACGTCCTCACGCTCTTCGGGAGAGTTGAAGAAACCGGGGTGAAGCTTGGTGGCCAGCGTAAAGCTCTCTCTGGGATGGCGGTCTACCAATGCCTCCTTGGCCGCCCGCTCACTGGCGAAGCCCTGATACATCCAGGCGGTGTCAAAATAGGTAAAGCCCTTATCAAGAAACACATCCACCATTTTCTTGAGCTGCTCCATATCAATGGAAGCGGCGTCCGCCGGGTCGAGGAGGGGCAGACGCATCAAGCCAAAGCCGAGTTTTTTCATGTCTTCACATTCCTTTCCGATGAGTTGAAAGCAAATATTCGCTTCTAGTTTTCTTGGACTGATTTTAGTTTATCATAAAACACAGAGAAAAGAAAGAACCTTGTTCTATTTGGTGCATCTGCTTCGTTTGTCTGTAGTTCTTTGGTGGTCTTGGTAATAGCTTTGTCATCGGTTTTCGGATATACTTGCTTCACAATCAAAGGGAAGGAGCTTATAACAATGGCAGAAACAAAGAATTTGTGTGCGAAATGTTGAGCTCAACATTTCGCACAAAGGTTTCTTGTAGCTGGCATGGTGCTATTCTCCTTTCCGCTGATTGCAAGGCAAGTATAGCCGAAAGGCATGGAGAAAGCTATTACCAACACCACCAAAGAACCAGAGTGCAAACGAAGCAAATGTAACAGTGGTGGGAAAACAAAAGCCCCAGAGCTGCCGGACTTTTCCGGTCACTTTGGGGGTAGGTGGATAGCGAGTTTACTCCGTCCATAAATAGCGGACTTTGCATCTTTGGTGCGTAAATTTTTTGAAACGGGAGGCTGTTTTGAAATATCTAACTTTTTCCTTCTTTTATTGGCTATAATCTTCGGATTTTCCGCACATTGTTTGACTTTATCACGGTGTTTTTGGGCGGCATCTCGTTTATCTACACAAGGTTACGAAACGGGGTGAAATCATTGTCTCCACGCTCACTGTCCACCCCATCATTGACGGCAATGAATCGCACATCATAGCTGGGAAAAACGATTTCCGTATAACGACCGACCTGCAAGTAGTCCCGTCCAAAACGGCTCATGTCCTTGACGATCCAAGTGCCTACTAAGCCCTGCTCCACCAGAGAAAGTCCTTCCTGGACCCCAGGCCGGTTGAAGTTCGTCCCGGTATAGCCGTCATCAACCAACACACGGATGTTAGTAAAGCCTCGTTCTGCTGCATATTTGGTTAAAATGGACCTTTGATTTGCAATCGAATTTGACTCGCCGTCAAGGGCATCCTCATTACTTAAACGACAGTACAAAATAGTGATTTTCTGCTGATCCACGTCATTTTCTCCTTTCTTATGTGGGTCAGCTGACAGTACCGTAGTGCATGGATCGATATTAACATAACTTTTTGCATTTGTCATTAGGAAATCGACCCGTTCTCTGAAAAAATGAGGCGCTTGACCTTGTTGGCCAGCGTCTCATTTCCATCACACTCTGTTTTGACGATGTACCAAGTATTTCCGATTTTCCGTTCAACAATGTCACAGAATGGATTCTGGGGCTCGTCCCAAAGACCAGCAGGAGGGAAAACCATAGGCTCATAGCAGGCACAAAGGTCAATAGGTTCATACACATAGCTCTTGAAATATTCGTCAAAATCAATTATCATTCAATTATCTCTCAATTTGTTTTGTATGATGCTCGCTTTGGTACGCTTGTAGGATTTCCGGCGGGATATGATCCACTGTCCGGCGCAGTTCCTCCAGTTCTTGAAGCTGCTGCGACACCTCCAACTGGCGTTTGATGCTCTCCTTGCTGGAATTGACTTGCTTTTTCAATCCAGCGTTCTCGGCCCGGAGTGCTTTATAGGCGGCATCATACTTCCGCATCTGCGTCTGCATCCGCTCTACGCCGGGGATGTACTGCTCCAGCAGAGTCTCAATCTCAGCACTTTTCTTCTTGGCGTTGAGCGGATTGACCTCCCCAAGCAGTTTCATCAGCATATTCCGCTGGCGGTTGAGATGTGCCGCCTCCTTGAACAGACGGGGCGGAATGTGTGTCCTGCCAGTTTCGCTGGCACTTTCGCCCCGCTCCAGATCAGGATACTTCCTGACCATGTGTTTCCAAAAAATATCCTGCCACCATGTCAGCTTCTTCTTGTTTCCGACAATATCCTTGGCACTCAACCGCTTGTCCGGTGTCAGCGGGACAAAGGATAGGTGCATATGAGGCGTTTTCTCGTCCATATGAACCACGGCGGAGATAATCGTACTTTTATTCTGATGTTTCGTAATAAAACGAACCGCTTCTTCAAAGAATGTCCGAATTTCAGCCCTTTTCTTCCCTTTGAAAAACTCTGGGCTGGCCGTCACCAGGGCCTCGACCACCCGAACGCTGTCCTTTCGAGTACGGCATCCGGCCTTGGCAATCTGTTTCTCAGCCTCGGCACGGTATTTCCGCTCTGGCTGGACAAGATGGTAATTGAGATGACTGCGACTAACATCCACATCGGGATTACTGGCGTATTTCTCCTTTTTTCGCTCGTTATGGGCCTCAATTTGCCCGATTTCCGGTCCCTTGTACTTGGCAAAGCGGAGAATGGCATACTGCGGCTTCTGCATCGCGCTCACCGTCTACCCTCAAGCTGTGCCGTAAGCCTATCCGCCGCTTCACGCAGCTTATTGGCTTGAATCCGGGCAGTTTCCGTCTGTTCGTCAGTAAAGTCAGGACTGGCCGCTAAAAGCGAGGAAAGCCGCTCATATTCATTAAGAATCAGACTTGAACTTTCCATAAAGCTGTCAAAGGATGAGGGAGTATCAGCCTCGGCGGTTTCCGGTTCTCCCTGCTTCAAATATGTGTTCACCGATTTGATCTCGCTGGACAGGAACTGCGCGGCGCACTCAGCCTGACGGTCCGGTTCCAAGCGGGCCAGCTTCATCAGCTCACTCCGGGGAGGCTGCTTATCCATTTTTTTGAGAATCTCACTGGCTTTCGGTGTCAGATGTTCGGCCAGATACAGGTGACGCTCAACAGTCCTGGTCGAAACACCCAGCTTTTCAGCGGTATCTTCCACAAAAGATTTCGCTTTGGGTTCGCACGACACATTGTCGCGCGAACTTTGGTGATTACTCACATGGCCAGGGCGGTTCCGGGCAATCGTCTCTGGATGCAGAGTTTCATAGAGTTTCTTCCGGCGGGCAAGCAGACTGCTCACTTCTGTGTTGGTCAGACTTCTGCGGATCACATTCTCGTCGATCTCCGCCAGTTCCGCCCGGATGCTGTCAATACTGCATACAGTACATTCGATTTTAGCCCAATCCAGCAGCTTCGCCGCTTCCAGCCGGTGTAGCCCGGCAATCAGGGTGTGGCTGCTGTCAACTGTGATTGGATTGAGCAGGCCCACGTCGGCTATGCTTTTAGACAGTTCGTCGACATGGGTTGGGTCGGCCTCCCGCCGTCCGGGGTTGATTTTGATTTCACTGATTGGAATACGCAATGATTTGATACCTCCTAAATTGATTTGGCAAATGTTATTTGCGTATTTCAATATACCGGAAAATCGTCTATAGCCTTTAATTCCTGCATAAATGCCCGAAAAAACAAATCAGCCAGGAAATCCTGCAAAAATGCAGTTTCCTGGCTGACCCCAAATTATGATGTTATTTTACAATATTCGACATTCAATCGAGCAAATATATGGTAAGATAAGCAGAAAGGGGTGGATATATGGCGAATATGTTATCGGATACTACGGGACGCCGCATTACCGGGCTTCGTGAACGTGAGGATATGACCTTGGATGAGTTAGCGGCTAAAATCGGCATCAACGCCACTACACTGGGCCGCATAGAGAAGGGCCAGACGCAGAAGATCAACAGTGATGTGCTGGTGGCGCTGGCGCGAGAGTTCAACGTCTCCACTGACTTTCTGCTGGGCCTGACCAGTATCCCGGAGCGCAAAAACTATGATATAAGCGAGTTGGGCCTCTCAGCACAGTCGGTACGGAACCTTTACACGCAGAGGGTCGATACGGATGTGGTCAACCGCTTGCTGGAGCATCCACGATTCGCCACGCTGACTGCTATGATTGCACAGTATCTGGACGATACTTTTGCTGCTGGGGTGGCTGTGCAGAACCAGATTTTTGCGTCCATGAGCGAACTGCTGGTAGGAGCAGGACAGCGAGAAGCAGCCCAAGCTGTCAACCTCTCTAAAGTCCCGCCTCATCAAGTAGAACTGACAAAGATCCAGAACACGTTTACGGCCATGCTGCGAGAAATGAAGCGTGAGATTGGCTCAGATTTAGAACCCGCAAAGGCAGTAACAAAAGAAGTTGTTGAGCGTATGATGACAGAATTGTCAAAGGACCAAACGGCACCTCTAGTCTCCATCTCGCCCGAACAAATCACGGATGCCATTTTACATACAGTGGACGATGGAACTGACCCGGAGAAGTTGGCAGAGTTCCGGCGCGGGCTGGTTTCGCTTTTTGAAAATCTGCCCAAGGCGAATGATACAAGCGGCCAGTAAGTGGCTTTACATTCGCGCCCAGACGGGTGGCTCGCGGGCCCGATTATCGGCCCGCTGGCGATGTCGCTGCGGCGGGACGGGGGACGAGGGACGGGGGCTGTATATACCTTTTGTCCCTCCCAAAATCAGGCAGTGGGATGATTGCTGCCGCTCCATCCCACTGCCTGATTTCCTGGTGCGGGAAAGTGACTGCGCCAGACCGCGCCGCCCCTTTCCCGCGCCAGCCGGGACAAAAGGTATAACACACTAGACTTTCTCCGAAAGTCGTGTGCCAAGAGGGGAGGTCTCCCCCCTTGGATTCCCCCTCCATTTTCGGGGCGTTGGGTACCCATGCTGCCAGATCGCAGCCTGGATACCCCGCCCCGAAAATGCTAACAACTCCACGGTTCTGCATCCGCAGAGCCGTGGAGTTGTTACTGCTCGTCTGGAATATATTCAGCAATATCTTCCAGACGGCAATCAAGGACCGTACACAATTTGTTCAGTGTCTTGGTTTCCATGTTGTCGTTTGCCCGCAAGCGCCGGATGGTCTTGCTGTCGACACCGCACTTTTCCCTTAATTGGTGTGTGGAAAAGCCGTTTTCCTTCATCATATCCCACAGTTTATCGGAAATAAGAAATAGTTTTGACTTTGCAATTTGTTTTTGTAAAATAATGCTTATATGAGACGGCCCGGAAAGGAGAAATTAGAAATGTAAAAAATCGAAAAGCCCCAAAAGCCTTTGATCCTCTACTGCTTTATCGTCTTAGTGGTCATGATCCTGCTGAATACCCTGCTGTTTCCCCGTCTGATGCGCCAAGAGATCACGCAGGTGGACTACGGCACCTTCCTCACCATGCTGAAGGTAGCCGTGGCCCAGGTGGAGCAGGACGTCATCTACTTCGTTGACACCTCCGAGGAGCCTGGCCTGTACGCCAGATCACCTTCCATGACCCCAGCCTGGTGGATCGCCTGTGGGAGAGCGGCTGCGTGTTCGACAAGGTGAGGCCAAAGGAGATGAACCCCATCCTCAGCTTCTTCCCGACCTTCAGGGCCGCGAGGCCATCCTAAAGGTTCACGCCGCCAAGGTGAAGCTGGCGGAGAATGTGGACTTTAACACCATCGCCTGTGCCGCCTCCGGGGCCTCCGGTGCGAAGTTGGCCAACATGGTCAACGAGGCCGCCCTGCGGGCCGTACGCCAGGGACGGAGGCTCGCCACCCGGGAGGACCTCCAAGAGAGCATCGAGGTGGTCATTGCCGGGTATCAGAAGAAGAACAAAATCCTCTCCGACCACGAGCGGATGATTGTCTCTTACCACGAAATCGGCCGCGCCTTGGTGGCGGCGCTCCAGACCCACTCCGCCCCGGTGGCGAAGATCACCATCATCCCCCGCTCCCTTTTCAGTCACCTTTGAGCGTAAGGTTGTCCGCACGGGCCGCAAACCAACCCCCCAAAGAAAGCATCACTTTTTCTGCCTTTCCTTCAACCGCTGTAACTCTATATACTCCACAACAGCTTCTCTTCCATGTTCGCTTAAAGAAAGTATATCCTGCACCAGCTTCTCACAAGTACAATCACGAGTGACATATACCATCTCCAAAGGCTTCTTTTCATCATAGGAACACCGCCCGATTAGATAATCAGCAGACACACTATAGTATTTTGCCAGCGTGATAAAATGCCGCAGCGGAAATTCATATTCTCCCGTCTCATACTTGGAATAATGCTGCTGAGAAATTCCCAAAACGGCTGCTATATCACTTTGAGAGTAATCGTGATCTTCCCGCAGTTCCCGAAACAATTCCATCACGCTTTTCAATGTCAGTCCCACCTTTTTCAAGGAACGTATCATACATATATTTCTATGTATTTATCTTACTTATTCAATCATGTATAATACATATAATTCAATGTAAAAAGGGGACGATGGAAGTGACAACATTATCTTTCTGTTGACCACTTGCATTTCCAAGAAAAACAGAGTATCATTGTCTATCATAGAGTTTGAAAGGAGCGTTCAGGTTGAGCAGGCACACAGTAGAAGTTTCGGAAAAGCAAAGCCCGATGGAACGGATTGCGGCTTTTATTGTGGACAAACGCAAAGCCTTTTACCTGTTGTACATCGGAGCAGCTATTTTCTGCGTCTTTTCCAGCGGCTGGGTGGCGGTGAACGACGATCTGACCAGCTACTTGTCTGACACCACCGAGACCCGGCAAGGGTTGACCGTGATGGAGGCGGAGTTTGTCACCTTTGGCACCAGCCGCATTATGGTGGACAATATCTCCTACCGTCAGGCGGAGAGCTTGGCGGAGCAGATAGAGATGATGGAAGGTGTAAAATCGGTGGAGTTCAACGGTTCCAGGGACCACTACACCAACGGCTCCGCCCTGTTTTCCATCACCTACGACGGGACCGCCACTGACCCGGTGAGTCTGGAGGGATTGGATGGTGTCAAAGCCCTTCTGGACGGGTATGACGTCTATATCACCGGCGACACCGGCGACTCCGCCTCTGAAAGTCTGAACGCCGAGATGCAGGTGGTCATGGTGATTGCCGTGGTCATCATCCTGGTGGTGCTGCTGTTCACCTCCCACACCTATATGGAGATCCCGGTGCTACTTATGACCTTTGGCATGGCGGCACTGATGAACAAGGGCACCAACTTTATCTTTGGCGAAATATCCTTTGTCTCCAACTCGGTGGCGGTGGTCCTCCAGCTGGCCCTGGCCATTGACTACGCCATCATCCTCTGCCACCGGTACACCGAGGAGCGGGAGCAGCTGGAGGCCCGGGAGGCGGTGGTGGCCGCCCTGAGCAAGGCCATTCCGGAGATTGCCGGCTCCTCCATGACCACCCTGTCCGGCCTGGGGGCCATGTGCTTCATGCAGTTCGGGATTGGTCAGGATTTGGGCCTGGTGCTGATGAAGTCCATTGTGCTCAGCCTGCTGGCCGTGTTTACCCTGATGCCCGGGCTGCTGCTCAGCTTCAGCAGTTTGATCGACCGCACCCACCACCGGAATTTTGTGCCCAAAATCACCGCCTGGGGCCGGCTGGCGGTGAAAACCCGTTTTGTCATGCCGCCCCTGTTTGTGGTGCTTCTGATTGGCGGTTTTGTGTTCGCCAACCGCTGCCCCTACGCCTACGGGCAGACCGAGCTGACCACCTTCCGCCAGAGCGACGCCCAGATTGCCCAGCAGCGGGTGAACGAAACCTTTGGCCGGGTGAACACCCTGGCGGTTATCGTGCCCAAGGGGGACTATGAGCAGGAGGGCCGGCTGCTCCGGGAACTGGATCGTATGCCCGAGACGGACACGGTGCTGGGCCTGGCCAATGTGGATGCCATGGACGGCTATGTCCTCACAGACCGGCTGACACCCCGGCAGTTTGCCGAGCTGACCGATCTGGATATTGAGGTGGCCCGGCTGCTCTACTCCGCCTACGCCGTGGACCAGGAGGACTACGGACAGGTAGTTTCCGGCCTGGACAGCTACGGCGTACCCTTGATTGATATGTTCCTGTATGTCTATGACATGATGGACGAGGGCTACATCTCTCTGGACGCGGACATGACTGAGACCATTGAGGACCTCCACGTCCAGCTGACCGACGCCCAGCTGCAATTGAAGGGGGAGAACTACAGCCGTCTGGTCTTACAGCTCAACCTGCCCGAGGAGGGGGAGGAGACCTTCACTTTTCTGGACACTCTGCATGAAATTGTGGGCCGTTACTACCCGGAAAATTCCCTCCTGGTGGGCAACTCCACCAGCGATTTTGACCTGTCCGCCTCCTTCGGCAACGACAACATGCTCATCAGCATTTTGACCATCGTATTCGTCATTCTGGTGCTGGTGTTTACCTTCAAATCCGCCGGGCTTCCGGTGCTGTTGATCCTGGTCATCCAGGGCAGTGTCTGGATCAACTTCTCCTTCCCTTACTTACAGAAGGAACCCCTGTTCTTCCTCAGCTATCTGGTGGTCAGCTCCATCCAGATGGGCGCAAATATTGACTACGCCATTGTCATCGCCAACCGCTATGTGGAGCTGAAACAGACCATGTCCCTCAAGGATGCGGTTATCGAGTCGCTGAATGAGGCTTTCCCCACCATTATTACCTCAGGCACTATTTTGGCCTCCGCCGGCGTGGCCATCGGCCTGCTGTCCACCACAGCCTCCATCGCCTCCATCGGCGTGTGTCTGGGCCGGGGCACGTTAATCTCCATCTTCCTGGTGATGGGTATCCTTCCCCAGATTCTGCTGCTGGGCGACACCATCATTGAAAAGACTGCCTTTACCCTGAAGACCCGGCATCTCGTCCAGACCCACACCGGCAGTCTGCTGGTGGACGGCCACGTCCGGGGATACATCTCCGGCATGGTGGACGCCGATTTCAGCGGCATCCTCCATGGCAGCATCAATGCGGCGGTGGCAACGGGGGCTGTCCGGCCGGAGGAGCCGCCCCAACCAGCGGCAATCCCTGCGGGAAAGGGGGCGGATTCTCATGCGTAAACGTGTCGACCGGCTGTTCCCCATCCTTCTGGCGGTCTGGATTCTGACCTCGCTGGTCCTGCCCGCCTGGGCCACGGAGGAAAGCACTGTCACCATCTCCAACGTAGCGGACCTCCAGCGTTTCGGGAAAAACTGCGCTCTGGACACCTGGTCCCAGGGCAAGACTGTTACCCTCACCGCCGACCTGGACCTGAGCGGGGTGGATTTCACCCCCATTCCCACCTTCGGCGGCACCTTTTTAGGCCAGGGACACACCATCTCCGGGCTGTGTCTCACCTCCGCCGGTTCCACCCAGGGGTTGTTCCGCTATATCCAGCCCGGCGGGCTGGTACGGGACTTGACCGTCAAGGGTACGGTGGCCCCCGGGGGTACCCGCTCCACCGTGGGAGGCATCGTGGGCAACAACGCAGGAACCCTGCAAAGCTGTGCCTTTCACGGCGTGGTTCAGGGGGATGCCACCGTGGGCGGCATCGCCGGATACAACAGCATCACCGGTGAGATTACCGGTTGTTCCGTCTCCGGTTCTGTCAGCGGCAAGAATATCACCGGCGGCATTGCGGGCCGGAATTTGGGGTTGCTGCTCAAATGTGAAAGCAGCGCCGGAGTGAATCTGACCCGGAAGGAAACCAATGTGGACCTGATGGACGCGGATGCGGCTGCCATCCTGGAGGAGCAGGCCGCGGCGGACGACGAAACCTACCACCTGCTGGACGGCTGCTTTGATACCGGTGGCATCGTGGGCTATTCCAGCGGCGTGGTGCAGAGCTGCGTCAATCGCGGCACGGTGGGCTACCCCCATGTGGGGTACAACACCGGCGGCATCGCCGGGCGGCAGGACGGCTATCTGTCCGGCTGTACCAACAGCGGCACCGTCTACGGACGGAAGGACGTGGGCGGCATTGTGGGCCAGGCGGAGCCCTATGTGCTTGTGGACCCTGGCCGGGACACGCTGGAGCAGCTGCGCCAGGAGCTGAACACCCTGGAAAACCTGATTAACCGCGCGCTGGACGACGCGGAGCGCACCGGAGACAGCGTCTCCGCCCAGCTCAGCGCCATGGGAGACTACGCCGGCAGCGCCAAGGACAGCACCAAGGAGCTGCTGGACCGGGTTTCCGATTTTACCGACGAGAACATCGGCACCATCAACACCCTGACCGCCGACATCACCGGCGCGCTGGACAAAATTTCTCCCGCCCTGGACGATCTGTCCGACGTGGGCGGGCGGCTGGAGCGCCTGTCCCGCCAGCTGGGGGACGCTTTGGATTCTCTGGGCGGCGCGGTGGACACCGGCGATCGGGCCGCGCGGGACCTGCGTCTCGCGGTGGAGAAGCTGCGGCAGTCCGCCTCCGGGCTGACCACGGCGGTAAGCCGGCTGGAACGCGCGCTGGACGCCTTTCAAGACTTTCTGGAGGATTTGGGAAGCGGCTCCATCTCCGTCAGCTCTCTTCTGGCGGCGCGGGAGGAGCTGCGTCAGGCATTCCGCGCCCTGCGGGGAGTGGGGGATGATCTGGATGATGCCCTGTCTCAGCTCCAGCAGGCCCTGAGCCGCTCCGGCGCTCTGTCCAGCCAGCTGGGAGACGCCCTGGATACACTGGAGGAGGCCTCTGACACCTCCGCCGTCATCGGGCGGCTGCTGCGCCGGGCGCTGGATACCATTGGCGATGCGGTGGATACGCTCACCGAGGACGGTCCTGCGGAGTTCACCCCCCTGGGGGAGGACTTCCGGCAGGCCGGCGACAGCCTTTATGATGCCATGAGCGGCCTGCTGGAGGAGATGGACGGGCTGAACAGCGCCCTTCAGACCGGGAACGGCACCCTGACCGCCGACCTGCGGGCCATCAACCGGCAGTTTAACGCGGTATTCACCCTTCTGCTGGACGCAATGGATGACGCCAGGGACACCGCTGAAGGCGGCCTGGAGGGCATCATTCAGGACACCTCCGATGAGGACATCTCCGCCACCCGGGAGGGCAAGGTGGCGGACTGCTCCAACCTGGGAACCGTGGAGGGAGACCGCAACGTGGGCGGCATTGCCGGTGCCGTGGCCATTGAATTCGACCTGGACCCGGAGGACGACACGACCGGCCGGTTCTCCTTTGGCAGCAGCTACGAGACCAAGGCGGTGCTGATGAACTGCGTCAATCGTGGGGCCGTCACCGGCAAGAAGGACTGCGTGGGCGGTCTGGCGGGGCGCATGGACCTGGGTACTGCCTTGGAGTGCCAGAATTACGGCCCGGTAGCCAGCACCGGCGGGAACTATGTGGGGGGTGTGGCCGGCTATGCGGACGCCTCCATCCGCAGCTGCCATGTCAAGAGCACCCTGTCCGGAGAGAATTACGTCGGCGGCATTGCCGGCTGGGCCAGCCGTCTGCGGGACTGCCGTGCCATCGTCACAATCGAGGAAGGCACGGAGTATCTGGGAGCCATTGCCGGCGGCATAGAGACGGATGGGGCGCTGTCCGGCAATCTCTTTGTAGACACCGGCACCGCCGGGGTGGACGGCGTCAGCTACGCGGGGCGGGCCGAGCCCATCCCCTTTAACGCGCTGAGCCAGCTGCCCGATATTCCGCCAGAGTTCACCGCCTTTACGCTGACTCTGGTGGCGGAGGAAAAAACGGTGGCGCAGATTCCCTTCCTCTACGGGGAGGACCTGTCCAGGCTCGACCTGCCCCCTGTGCCAGAGCTGGAGGGCAATTACGGCGTCTGGCCGGAGTTTGATGTCTCCGGCCTGCGCTCCGACCTGACCGTGAACGCGGTCTATACCCCTTGGGTTACTGTGGTGGCCAGCCGGGAGCTGTCCGGAAAGCTGGCCCTGGCCCTGGCGGAGGGACAGTTTACCGGGGACGCCGTTCTCCATGTGACAGACAGCGTCCAGGTTCCGCCCCAGGAGGCGGGGGAGCAGGCCGTCGTGTGGGACGTCGTTCTCGCTGGAGCGGAGCCAGAGGATTCCGTTCCTTTGCGGCTGTTAAGCCCTGACAGCGGTACCCATGTCTGGCAGTATCAGAACGGCCAGTGGCAACAGGTGGAAGCCGTCCAAAACGGACAGTATCTATTGCTGACCATGACCGGAACCCAGGGCACTTTCTGTATCCAATCTACTCGGAGCGCCCTGTGGCTGATCCCCGCTGTCGTGGGCGGTTTGGCTGCCTTGGCAGCACTCGTGCTGATTGCCGGCAAACACAAGAGAAAGGCCGCCAAGGCTCAGAAAGGAAAAGAGGAGCCAGCATCGAAATAAAATGCCCCGCTCGCTGGATAGACTTATTTCATCCGGCAAATCGAATCCCGGCAAAAAGAGCAGGGGCGCAGTACCGGCCTGGACCATATTCTGCCGCTATAGACTCAAAGCCGCCGTATCACGGAGAAACGTGATACGGCGGCTATTCGTACTCTGAATCCACTATATTCCAGCCACCGCGCGGCGCAGAGAGCCAGGCAGACGGGACCGATGGCACACACTTGCTTGGTAAACTTCTAATAAGCACAAAGATGGGCTGTGGATAATTTATAAATCCATAACCCATCTTGCGCTTTTGCACTACGAATTGTCAGCCAACAGTCTCCTTGCGTGAGTTCCTTACCACTATTAACGCAACGGGTTGGCGGCTTTTCCAACTTTACCGCCATGATGTACAGCCATGGTTATTCCTCCTCTTGTGGCTTATGCAATTTCCGAAATTAAACGACCATAGACAGCCTGGTCAAGGTCGTTATCGTCCATACAACCAGCAGAGCGGTTATAATACTTCGGTATACGGGTATGATAGTCGCTTAAGGCATCTGGATGTCTTTGCGTGTACTCGATGACTTTGGCATATTCCCAGTGCTCGAAATCACGCTCCATGTTTTTCCAGACGTCTATTTTGGCAAGGTTCTCATATCCTAGTTCCATCTTCATCCGTTCGATGATAACACCATATAGGTATTGATGAGCTTTAAAGAGAAAGTTTTTTCGCACCCACCATTTTGGGACGAGCAGAATTTTTTGTCCGGTGACCGTCCAATATGGCTGCTCAGTTTCGACCCAAGAGTGAGCATGTAAATCCCAGGACTTAATTATATGCTTGCTAGTGGGCGTTTTATCATAAGTGCGCATAAGTTCGGCAGTGAACTGGCTGAGAGGAAGTCTCAAAATATTTGTCAAAAGATCACTCATGCAGTCCTCTGCAAAGTCTTCAACAAAAATGGATATATCTTGTATCCGGGAAATGGATGGGATGTTGTTCGCCAACTTACACAGACCGCTCAGACTGTCCCGCATACCGTGTGGTGTCTTACCTTTCCCGTTATAGCCTGTGCCATATCCAAGCTTGGTGTCATTGATTTCATGCGCTTCGTCAAAGACAGCGGTACAGCCCCAATGTCCATGCCGCATATCCCAATACAGTTTATCTTCGAAATCGGATATAAGTGCGGCAGCATATCTGCTGAAATCATCTTGACTTCGTTCAATCAGGCAGGGGTCAAGAAACAGTCTGGTATCGCTGCGGGTTGTAATGTCGACAAAGGGAAAATGCGAATGACCAGGTGGAAGGCCCAAATGGGCGGAAATATGCATTAAATCGTACTCCTTTGCAAATAAAATATCTATCGTCAACACACAGTAAAGGAAACGCTCCTTGTTTCACCTCTTTTCGGACGACAGATTTTACTTGCAATCGGCTGCGAATCATGGTAAACTCAATTTGCCACAATCGATGAAGTACCATTCGCTGTGCTTTGTCGCCTAAGAGCGCCGGGGAGACTCGGCGTTTTTTCGTTGCCTTGGTTTGTGTGGTAGAAAGATTTTCTAAGAACATTGTAGAAATGTATCGAGATCGTTGGCCTGTTACTCAAAAGTGAGTTCTTCTTGATTTATATTGTAAATTTCCAACTGATTTTGAATATTCAACTCACTGACAATATAGCCTCTCATATTACAGGCCCTAATAAAATCCTGAATGCGGTTGATACCATTAATCTCTCGTAAGGTAATTACAATTCCAAAATTCAATTCTCCCATAGTTCGCATTGCCAACCGTTCTTTTGATGTTACCGCAAGTCCCCAAAATCGGTCACCATATGATTTTAAGGGACGATTCATCTTTATTATTTTAGATATGAGTTTTGTGTTTTCCCATTTTCGAAACTCCTTTCGAGACTGTCGTTCATCAATGTGGGAGCCAGTTTCGTCTTGAATATTTTCGTTAATATCATCAATTTGCCCATTTGTCTTTACACGTCCAAACCTTAATGACAACTCCCGATTTGTATAATCAACGCCTTGAGAGCGCGTACATTGTGGGAAATAGCATAATGTTGCTCGAGCTATATAGGGGTATTTGCCGTCTTCATCTCTGGGAACGGGAATAGCATAATTAGTGGTTCTATATGATTTTGATGTCCCATATACGATAAACTTGATTTCGTTACTGTCTGTCGAAAGTACTTTGTTGATATCGATTGGAACAATACCATATCCCGTAAGTTCCTTGAGATTTTGCGGGGCCGTTTTATAACTCCACTCTGCAGATGCATCAATAATCAGCGCTTTTGCTACTTCTTTGGGCAACCCCATAACATCAATTAAATAGCAAAGCTTTCTGCTGATCCAGGGGGCTGCAAACGATGTTCCATACACTTCTTCTTTGCCAAACGGGGAATACGCAAATATCCGTTCATCATAATCGCCGCCGTAATATGCAACATCTGGCTTGTTAAAGAAAGACAAAATATTTCCTTTGCGAGAATAAGAAACAGGTGTACCATCTCGCCTGACGGCGTTTACTACAAGGGAATTTAAAGAATCTGCAGGAGAACCAACCCGTATTATATCGGAGTGGTCATTTCTGTTATCGTTAGTCCCGGACACAACAAAAATGACATTTTTTTGAGATTGCAGCTCATCGAGTACAGCTGCATCATATGAAATAAAATTTTTTGATACCTCGTCTTCTGCGCCCAAGGAAAGATTCCAGACATGTATGTTGGGATTTTGATTGACGATTTCTTTGATTTTTCGTACAAGCCGAGTTATTGAGATTTGATTGGAGCAGACACCAAAATGTTTCACACGAAATCTTCCGCAGCCATCATTAAGCCAAGGGTTTAGTCTGGGCCCATCGACAAGGATAGACGTTACTTCAGTTCCGTGCTTTCTTTGATCGCTGGATACACCTACTTTCTCATATTCATCTAAATAATCAACATTCTCAACCCAGTTATGAAAATATACTTGTTCGGCGAATAAAGTGTCAATTACCCCGATTACTGGTTCATTGACCGGATCAGGAATTTGAATTTGTTCTTTAACAGACGTGTCCTTAATGTCATCAAGGACCAATTTAGATAAGTCGGAGGAAATCATTGAAATCAGATAGGGCACCTTATCATTAAGAAATTCGTACAGTTCCTTTGTTGCCGAAATTGTATCTTTTCCATAAAATGAATAGCGATATTTCATGTCATCTATCTTAAGCTTTTCCAAAAGATTTTCTGTTGAGAGTTCTGTCTTATAAAATGTGATCAAAAAAGAATCCTGTACCGGAACTTCTGTTATATGAGGAACAGAAAAAGAGTCAACGACGGAACAGTCAATTATAATATTTCTGATTTTATCTTTTTTGATGCCATAGCCATCATATTGAATGGCACACTCAGGTTCCTTGAAATTTTTGGCTGTTGCTTTTCCACCCAACCTTTCGGATAAAAAACGACGGGCCTCTTCAAGATCATGAAGAGTGTTTTGAATCGTTTTAGCATCAGCGTAATAAGTGATAATATGATTTTCTTGGCCCTCTGGAGCATCAGAAAATCTTGCACCGACAACTATATCATTGGGCTCCGTTCGGCTATTAGGTTTAAGTAATGCTTGAACCCTATTAGACTTGGCAATGATGTCATTATAATTTATATCGACCAAAATATTGTTTAAGACTTTAGGTACACTTCGATAATACCGTAAAACCGCTCTTAGTGTTTCGATGAGCTTATCGATTTTATCAGTCGTGGTTTCGGCATGGGCTCTGAGATTCCTTGATTGAGGTTTTTGCTTATTACGTTCATCTGCCAACAACAATTTAACTTGCAGAATGGAGTTCATTTATTGATCCCTCAACTTTCTTGAAACGCTGCTCTTGGGGATGCGGGATAAAATTTCAATTTCTCTGGTTGTAAAACCACGCTCACTTAACTGTTGAATATCAATTGAATCTGAATTGCCATAGAAGGAACAGTAAAATTTCCTTAAATAGTCATATTCGCTTGATTCGTCGCTAAAGGCGATGGAAGTTTTAATTATTTGTTTTATTTCACCTGGGTAGGGAATGCTATCAAGATTTTTTAGTATTTTATTAAAAAGCCGCATATCCTGCTTGGCATTCTGCGCTTTTTTTAGAAGAGCAACCAGCAAAGAATCCGAAATTTTGATTAAATCTTCTTTTGAATATCGATCAAAGGAGACAGTGGCATCAAATCTACGAAGTAATGCTTTATCAAAATTATCATAAAGATTAGTAGTTGCTATAATGGGAATATGTTCATTTACTCTATCAAGTTCTTTGAGAAAGACGGAAGTAACTCTCCCCATTTCACGTAAATCATTTTGATTTATTCTATCGAGTACAAGGGAGTCAATCTCATCAAATATTACGATAACTTTATTGTATGGCAAATGATTAACCTCATCAAAAAGCAACGCTACATTTTTTGCAGTTTCACCCAGTCGGCTGTCAACTAATTGTTCAAAGTCAACTATCAGAATATCTCTGGCAAGTATTCTGGCTATTTGATATGCAGATTCAGTTTTTCCACTACCAGGGGCTCCATAGAATAAAAATTTCGACAAATCAGATTTGTTACTAATGGCACGTGCAATGCCTATAACATCCTCCTCAATAATATCTGGCAACATAAGGGGCCTGGTCGAATATTCTACTTTCCTTAAATATTTTAAGTTTTTGTAATTAGATTGGGGGACATAGAAATTGGCAGTTGAAATTAGTTCCATTAAATATTGTGCTATTTTAGAATCACCATTGGCATCAAATTCTCTTGCTATCTCAGCAACTTCGGAGGCAAATGCATCATTATTTTTTTCGACATGATATCGAACTAAGTTGACCAGATTCTGTTTCTTCATTGAAATCACCCCATTAGTAAGCATAGCACAGCTTGGGACAAATGTCAATAATTTGGGACAATAAGTATAAATTAATTTTTGCAAGGTCTATCCTCATTAGACTGGGGATAGTTCCTTGTTTACTGGTACGCAATATTTGACAGGGCATTTTCCGCCGATTCGCAGGAAAACGGTGCGTTCCACACTGCCTGGAACGCACCGTTTTGTTCCATATCTGGTTATGCATAGAAGTTGACACTGTTGGGTATCCCGACGAACATGTAGCAGTAGGTGATGCCGTCGTACTGGGTCACGCCCACGCCGATGCAGTCGCATCTCGGGTCGATCATGGTCTGGAAGTGGCCGGGCGAGTTGCTCCAATTGTCGACAGCGCGCTGAGCGGCGTTGTCTGTACCAGTGAACACGGTGAGGTTGTCGCCGAAGCCGTAGGGGTAGCCAGCATCGACAGCGGCCTTGCTTTCCTCTGGGGAGTGGTGCCAGGTGTACCGCTGGTTGGAGCAGGCTTGGGCGGCGTTCATCAGGGCCTCATTGACCGGCAACTCTGACACTCCATTGGCCTTTCTGGTCTGGTTGATGAGG
>OFGH01000419.1_pt1 | contig 39264 bp, 26 predicted proteins | sample 1521721 | NCBI WGS metagenome assembly OFGH01 (sample SAMEA3504132, study PRJEB24116) | mouse gut metagenome | biome: mouse gut; feature: mouse-associated habitat; material: faeces | place: Denmark | collected 2011
CGCAGCGAGGCCGCCGTACCGAAAGCAGTACGGCGGCCTCGCTTTATGCTGGATTCTATCGATCCGCTTACTTCGCGTGGGCCGGGTCCAGGCCCACCATTTCCAGAATCTCGCCCTTGGACTTACCGCCCACCTCCCGGCGGACGGACTCGCCGCCCCGGAATACCATCAGGGTGGGGATGCTCATGATCCGGTACTGACGGGCCAGCTCTGGCTCCTCGTCCACGTTCACCTTGCCCACCTTTACCTGATTCTGCTCCTGGGCGATCTCGTCGATGGTGGGCGCAAGGGCCATGCAGGGGCCGCACCAGGAGGCCCAGAAGTCCACCAGAACCGTCTGTTCCGAGCGGAGCACCTCCTGTGCAAAGTTGTCCTTAGTCAGTGTGATATACGCCATTTTTTGTTCTCCTTTCCGAATTTTGTGTTTAGTATGCCTTGTTTCTCTCAAAAAAACAAGGGAATTTTTGCTTTCTGTCCGCGCGATGCCTCAGGGCTCCACTCGGGGATTGTAGTAGCGGCCCCGGGCCTCGTCGGGCTTCTTCCAATGGATGGCCTGGGCGGGACAGCGGTGGAGGCATCCCAGGCACCGCACGCACTGGGGCTTGATCCACGCCGGCCTGCCCCCGGAGATCAGGATGGCCCCGCAGGGACAGATCTCCTGGCACAGCCCGCAGCCGATGCAGTGGTCCGTCACCACAAAGGGCTTGGTGGACCGGCCGTGGGCGTACAGGGGGTAGAGGACCGCCGTCATGGCTCCGGAGGCCGTGCCCCGGCAGCGGTTGTAGTCCCCCAGGCCCTTGGCCCGGATGGCCCGGGCGGCCTCGTCGATATACTCCTCCGCCGCGTCCAGACGGGCCTCCGCCTCCTCCGGGCCAACAACCTTGAACATGGGCACGTAATTGTCCACCATGGGGATGCCGAACTGGGCGGACAGGGACAGCCCCTTCTTCTCCAGTAGCCCCGTCAGCTGGTCCGCCGCGCCGCCAGTGCTGCCGCCGCAGGTCATCACCGCGTAGATATACTGATCCCGATAGCCCGTCAGCTCCAGCTTCTCCACAAAAAAGCGGAGAATGCTGGGCAGGCCCCAGAAGTAGACGGGGAACACGAAGCCAATGCGCTCCTCCCGGGATACGTCGTAGCGGTAGCTGCGTCCGCGGACGGCGTCCCGGAGGAACACCGTCCGGTCGCCGGCGGCGGAGGCGATGCGTTCGGCGGCGTACTTGCTGTTGCCGGTGGCGGAAAAATAAAAGATCATGGGATAAAGACCTCTTTTCCTTATGATATCAAAAGGGGATGGGGAGCCTCTCTGGGGGGTCTTACACGCCCCAGAGGTTCTCCGGGTACAGCCCCTGCTCCGTCTTCTCCCGCAGGGCCGCCACCACCGCCGGCTTGTCCTCCCGGTAGGTCACGCCGTACCACTTGTCCGCTGTGGACAGCATCCGCACCTGGGCCCTGCCCCGGGAGAGCATATCCGTGACCAGCATGGGCAGGTAGCACTCCCCGGCAATGGGGTCCTGGTCCAGAATGCGGTCCAGGAACAGGGGGAACCGGGCCGTGGCCTCGTCCAGGAAGCTGCGCTGGAACCCCCAGAAGTTCATGGACACCAGGGTCTTGCCCTCCAGGTGGACCCAGGAGCCGTCCTCGGCGGCATAGCGGCCGCCGTCCCCATCCTTCTCAATGCCCTTGCGCTCCTCCACCTCCTCCAGCAGGCCGTCCTGGTTGAGGTGGCAGATGCCCCGGGTCACGCCGCCGTGCTCGGTGACGGTTTTGCCCAGGTGGTAGCCCACCATGGCGTACTGGAAGCAGTCCGGCCGGTCCCGGTGGTGGGCCAGATAGTCGTAGATCACCCGGAAGGCCTCCGGGCCGTAGTAGTCGTCGGCGTTGATGACCGCGAAGGGTCCCTTGATGAGGTCCCGGGCCGCCATCACCGCGTGGGTGGTGCCCCAGGGCTTCTTGCGCCCGAAGGGGACCCGGCAGCCCTTGGGCAGGTCCTCCAGCTCCTGGAAGGCGTAGCGCACCTCCATGCCCCTGCTGATGCGGTTCCCCACAGTCTCCCGGAAGTCCGCCTCCAGTTCCCGGTTGATAACAAATACCACCGTCTCAAAGCCGGCCCGCCGGGCGTCGTAGATCGAGTAGTCAATAATGCTCTGTCCGTGGCCACCCATGCTGTCCATCTGCTTCAGACCGCCGTAGCGGCTGCCCATTCCCGCCGCCAGAACCAGCAAAACAGGTTTCTCCATATGCAATTCCTCCATCATTCATTGGCTGGGGGCCCACGGGCCCTGCCAAGTATTAGGATATCACAGGGGCGGAAAAATGTAAACGCGAAATCCGATTCCTTAACAAATGTTTTATAAATACAGGGGAAAAAGCATGGCCCCCCACGCCGCAGGGCGCAGGGGACCGGGAGCGCGAGGTTTTCTATAAAAAGAAAAGCCACGCCGTGAAAGCGTGGACGCACGTCTCTCTCATATTGCCAGGGGGTGGGGTTACCGCTCGCTGATAATACTGTCGCGCTCACCGTAGATCATGTCGTCAATATCGACGCCGGTGAAAAGGCTCGTCATGTTCGCTATCACATCCTTTCTTTATTTGTTTTTATGCAGTATACCACACCGGAGAGGAAAGCGCAAGGGGGAATTTTTGGGGAAACAGGGCGAGGTGTATGTATTACAAAGAGGTGACACAAGAGAAGAAAAAGGTAACGAATAGGAGCGGCCTGTGGTACGGTAAAGTTGCTCAGACCAAACCGAGAGGCAGGCGCTGCCTATTCGCTATGGATAAGATAACACAAACAGTCCGGTATAGGCAATCCCTAGGCCTTGTTTGATAAATGGCGGAATGCCCAACGGCGAGAGATTTTTTCGCCAATCAAGGCAAATTTTCGCAGGCGGGCTGTCGCCCGGCAAAAAAATTTAACGCAGAGTGGCGGAAAAGGATCCGTCGTTTGGGTGTTTTGACATTTTTCAAACAAGGCCTAATTTTGTATGCGCAGAAACATGGAGAGGCCAAGGCGGCTATCCGGTACCACACTAACCGACAGTATATCTACCGCTGGAGCAAACGGCACGACGGGACGTTGAAGTCACTATGAGAAGATGAGCTATCCCGGCCAGCAAGTACAGATCGACGTCAAATACGTTCCGAAGAAGTTGTCTGGTTGGTATCGCTGCCGAAGTGGGCAGATACTACCAGTACGCGTTCCTGGATGAATACAGCCGTTTCCGGTATCTGGAGGCATTTCAGGAGCACAGTACCTTTTCTTCCGCTCAATTTATAAAGTGCGCCCACAAAGCAACATATAGCAAGGCTCTTTTTGCCCCTACTGCATAACATGAGGGCATAAAAAAGCGGCGTTCCTGTTCTCACGGTTAGGGATAGAGAAACGCCGCGTCTGCGTCGTATTCAGTTTTCATTTATTCTCTTTTACTCATTGTGTCGTTTATAGCCTTGGAAACGGTATTCCCTCCAGGTCATTTCCAACTACCGTTACACTCCAAAAAAACTTCAATTTCACCTTTAGCAGGCATTACACGCAGCGCCCCTTTTTTTGTTGTAATAATGGACGCTGCCGCATTTGCATATACCAACATCTGCATTAATTTTTCCTCGTCCAGATTATCAAGGCCATATTCCAGAACAGAATTAAGGCAACATGCACCAAAGGTATCTCCGGCTCCGGTGGTTTCAATCGTATTCTTCTGTAAAAACGGAGCCGCTTCTGCTCTCAGACCCTTATAATAAGCCCTGCTTCCCTCTCTTCCCATAGACAACAGAATCAGCGGTACATCATGCAGCTCTTTCAGACGGCAGATTCCATTGTCAAAATCCTTTTCCCCGGTATACCACTGAATTTCATTATCAGATATTTTCAATATATCACAATTAGATATTCCATAAGCAACCTGCGTCTTTGCCTCCTCCATGGATTTCCAGAGAGGCGGCCGTAGATTCGGGTCAAAGGATATAAGCACTCCGTTTTTCTTCGCCAGGCCCACCGCTTTTACGGTAGCCGCTCTCACCCCTTCATGCGTCATGGATAAGGACCCAAAATGAAAAATCTTTGAGTTTGCAATCAGTTTTTCCGGAATCTCGTCTTCCATGAGCATTATATCCGCTCCCGGATTACGGTAAAAAGAAAAATCTCTGTCCCCATCCGGAAGCTTATGCACCATGGCAAGCGTAGTATGTACTTCTTCATCCGTCAGCAGATAGCCGGAATCAATTCCGGCCTCCTGAATGGCAATTTTTAACTGTTGCCCAAAGAAATCCCTTCCTACTTTCCCTATAAATGCAGTTTGACGTCCCAGCTTCGCCAACATCGCAAGTACGTTACAGGGCGCCCCTCCGGGATTTGCCTCAAACAGCGGATTTCCCTGGGCACTCATTCCGTTTTCCGTAAAATCCACCAACAATTCACCCATAGCGGTTACATCATATACTTTCATAGCTGCCACCTTTCTGCACCGTTCCAGCGGACATCCCTCCAATACTTATTCCAAGTCATATTTCAATACATCCATAACCGCCTCGCCGTCCGCGAAAAATGAAATTCCATTGGCAGACAAGTCTGTGTAAAAAGTTAAAGTAAGAACTTGTTCCCCATCATTCACAAACACCTCAGCGCTGAACCGATCCAAAATAATCCTCAGTCTCAGGTCGCCTTCCTTTACATGTACAAGACTTCTTCTCTGATGAATATAAGCTCTTCTTGACCCGGAAAACTTTCTGTCAATCTTCAGCAGAGATTCGTGGGGACGGAAGCTGACCGCCGTATGGCATATCTCATCCTGGGCAAAACGAACCGCAAATTTCCGAAGGGCCTTACTCCCCTGCACTGTATGAAGAACCAGTTCCATGTCTATCTGCCTCCCACTGATACCATCCAGTCTGGTGATTCCTTCAAATATCACATTATCATATCTCACTTCCCGGCTCCGAAACTTTTCCAGTTCTCTCACCGGTCTCTGGTACAGACGTCCCCCTTCTATGGACAATTCCCGTGGAAGACTCATCTGGCCGAACCATGCATGTTTGGAATCTCTCATGGCACAAGTATCCCAGTTCTGCATCCAGCCTATCATAATCCGTCTGCCATCCGGAGCGGCAATCGTCTGGGGCGCATAAAAGTCGATCCCGTAATCGACCGTCTGATCATGCTCCTCTATAAAAGTATTCGTTTTCTCATCATACCCCCCAATCAGGCATAAAGTGCCATTCCCATTATGATATTCAAATCCCTTCGGCATCATATCCTGGGGACTGGTAAGAAGCACATACTTGCCGTCCAGTTTAAAGAAATCAGGGCACTCCCACATTCTTCCAAACCGGCCTTTGTTTTCAGCCAGTATACTCAGAAAATCCCAATGAATGCCATCCTCACTTTTATAGAGCAGAATCCTGCCATCCTTATCCTCTGTGCAATTTCCTACCACACAGCGGTAAGTGCCATCCCCTTCCATCCATATTTTGGGATCCCTGAAATCATTCCTGCTTCCGCCCTCCGGCAGATCTCCTCCGTCCAGGACCGGATTTTGCTGATATTTTTCATAATCCCTGCCGTCGCCTACGGCTATGCACTGGGTCTGGATATCCCGACAGCCTCCCTCTGTCCGCGGTTCTTTCACCACTCCCGTATACATCAGCATTTGCCTGCCATCCGGCAGTTCCAATGCGCTTCCGGAAAAGCACCCATCCTTATCATAAGCAGTATCCGGTGCCAGCGCCGCCGGCAGATAATCCCAGTGCAGGAGATCTCTGCTTACCGCATGCCCCCAATGCATGGGACCCCAGACAGAATCATAGGGATAATACTGATAAAACAAATGGTACGCTCCTTTATAATAGGAAAAGCCGTTTGGATCATTCATCCATCCCACTCTGGGCGACAGATGAAATGCCGGACGTCTCCCATTAATGTCTGCTTCCATAGTCTCCTCATACTTTCTTGCTTCCCTTAAAGTCTGGCTTATCATAATAATTAATCCTCCTAAATCACTTGCTTTCTTTTTTTAAATCGTATACTATATTATCTATCAGTCAATTCCCTGAAGGAGATTTTATGAAAACAAAGGTTACCATCCAGGATATTGCGGACGAGTTGAACCTGTCCCGCATTACAGTGTCAAAAGTATTGAATCATTCCCCCAATGTCTCCGAAGAAACCAGAGACCTGGTTTTGAAAAAGGCTCAGGAAATGAATTATAAATCCAATAACACGGCTATCTCCAATGCAAAAGAATCCGTCCCGCAATCCAAAAGCTTTGCGTTTGTAGTACACATGGTTCCTGACGCTTTCCATAGCGGTTCATGGATTATCATGCAGTTGGATCAGGAAATCCGCAGCAAAGGCTATTCCCTTACCCTGCATACCATCACAATGGAGGATGTCGCTTCGCTGACACTCCCGCCTAACCTGAATAAAAGCCAGACAGCGGCAATCGTATGCGTGGAGATGTTTCATCCTGACTACAGCAGGCTGATCTGTTCCCTAGGAATTCCTGTCCTGTTTATTGATGCAGGAGTTGGTTTCTATTCCATGAACCTGAACTGTGCCCTGCTGCTGATGGAAAACCGTGCCAGCACACTGCATATGCTCACATCCCTTTGCAGAAGACACCATCTTACTTCCATGGGCTTTGTAGGGGATCGTGACCACTGTATCAGTTTCCGGGAACGCTATGAGTCGTTTATTGTGGCGGCATCCGAATGCGAGGCGGAAACCCGGCCCTACAATATCATTGCCGACGATCATTTATACTGCCAGCCCGGATGGATGACGGCACAGCTTAGGAAAATGGCCAAACTGCCCCAGCTCTTTTTTTGTGCCAATGATGTGCTGGCGCATATCCTCATGCTGGCTCTGGAAGAATTGGGAATCCAGATTCCCAGGGATGTCTTTGTATGCGGTTTTGACGGGATCCCTTCTATTAATGCTTTCAAAAACAGCCTGACCACTGTCCGCATTCCCTGCAAAGAGCTGGGAATCTGCGCGGCGCAGATTCTGCTCCAGAAAATACAAAATCCGGAGTACATCTGCGGAACCACTTACATCAACGCAGAAGTCTGCTTCCGTGAATCTGCCCCCTGCCCCTGATTCCCTGCTCCGCTGCCATTCACGGTGGAATTTTCCTGTCCGAATCCTTTCCGAAAAACCGTCTGCCTTATCTGGCAGACGGAATTCTGATTGAAATATCACGGAACACTGCTTCCGTGTTACTTGAAAAAATCCCCCAATGGGCTCCGTCCACTGACTTATAAATCCTATTGCTCAGGGCCTTGGTGTCATCAATGTAAAGGATAACGATCTCATTCTCCATCACCAGCTTCACATGGTATTCCTTATCCGGCTCAAAGTTGAAACTGGTCTCGATCATCGGTTCCACATAGGCAATCCTTGAAAGGACACAGCCTTCAAAGTGAACAGAATTATTTTTCGCATCCAGTACCAATCCGGTGTAAGTTCCATACTCATCGCCCATGCCGAAAGCGAACCCCGCATATCCCTCCTCCCCCAGAGAGACCGTGCATTCCAGCAGCATGGAAGGCACGCGCATCCCAAAATCAGCCAGAGCCACTTCGTCCGCCGCGGCGGACAGCAGATAAGCGCCATCCTTCTCCTGTACCTCTCCCAATGTCTTCTTTACGACAGGCGTTTTTTCTGTCACAAAATAATCCTGCAAGCCGGAGGGTTCCCTGACGCCCAGCGTACCGTCCTCCTTCTGTACAAGCTCATGGATCAGAAGGCTGCCCGCCCAGTCATAGTAACCCGTATCCTTTGGTTCCGGCTTACGGCCGATCCAGCCGCACAGATATCGATGCCCTTCAAACTCAGCGGTTTTCGCCGCGTAAAAGCAAAAGCCCGTTCCGTCCAGTACATTGTCAGGCGGTGCCACAAACGGCCCGTAAATAGAATTGCTCATGGCATAGAATGTCACCCTTTCCCAGCTGTAGAACAAGTAATAATAATCCCCCATCCTAAACAAGTCCGGACACTCCAACATATACAAGGTTTCAGGCGCATATAAGGGATCACACAATGTCCACGCCGACAGATCCGTTGAAGTATACCTTGCCACTACGCCGCCCAGACTGTCCTCACGGGCAGCAATCAACATCCAGTAACACTGCTCCTCCTCATTCCAGAACACAAAGGGATCCCTGAAATCATCGCCGGAATAATTCTCTGCCGCGTAAAAGGTATCCTCCGGAATTTTTGTCCAGTTTACATTATCCTCGCTGACGGCATGCATCACACATTCCTTGTCCTTTCCCGCCTCCGGGAAAGTATCGTTATGACCTGTGTAGAAGCAGTGGTACCTGCCATCCCGGTCTTTCAGAACGCTGCCCGTCCCGATCGCCAGATCCGGATCATCCATGGAATCGCCAAAGGGAATCGCCAGCCCGTCATCGCTATATTCATACAAGTTTGTGGTGGAAAACTTATAAATCGGATGGTATCCGGCTCCGTTATGATCAGTGTCATATAAATAATACAATTGAAGCCCATTCTCGTCCGCCATCGGCATCACATCGCCAACCCACGCGTTCTCGGAAACAGGATAAATGCGGTAAGGGACACTTTCATATTGCTCCACAGTCTCTGCCTCACTTTCATCTGCCGGTTCTGATGCCGGCTCATCCGCTGCGTCCGGTACCGGTGTCTCATGGCTGTTTTTCCCTGAATCCCACACGGTATCCGGTTCCTTCGTTTCAGGAGACGGCTCCTTCCCTGCACAGGCTGTAACTGCCGCAAAACAGATCGCCGATAATAAGAAAAACACTCTCTTTTTCATCTCGCTATCTCCCAGTTTATACTCGTGGTCACAAAACCCTGCCAAATAACCTGACTCACGAACGAAAAACGCCATGGATATCCCTGTAGATTTTCGCTCGTGAGTATCATTCCGCAACCGGAGCTTAATTTCCAAGCGTAATGGTCGCGCCTTCTTTAATCTGCTCGTCCGCATTGGTTGCGAAAGTGCTTACCGGCGTGCCTTCAACCAGACCGGAATGGATCGTCCAGTTTGCATCCCAGTATTTCTCAATCCCGATAGGAGAAAACTTAATATGAGCTTTCAGCGTATTCATCAGGTCAACCTGATCCTGTCCGTACTTTTCAACCTGATCCTTATTTTCATACTCATGCTGCAGTTCATATGCCATCCTGATAAAGGCAGCCGCACCTTCCGGGTTCTTGCTTGTCACAGGAATAGAAAATCCTGTAAGAGCGCCTCCGCAGTCGTAGGTCTGTCCGGAAGGACCTGTGGGCATGGGAGCCCATGCAATCTCATAATCACACTCATATACAGTAAGCGCCGCAAAACCATACTCACAGGTCATAGCCAGCTTGCCGCTCTTAAAATCACTGACAAATTTATCTCCGTCAGGAATCATCACGAATTTATCCGTGGTATAAGCATTCTGCAGGAAGGTGAAGGCTTCTGTCGCCTGGGAGGTGGTATAATTGCTGGAAACCCCATCGTCTGAGGCATAGTTGATGCTCGGAATACCATTGGTAGCCAATATCTGTGTATAGATGCCATCCCACCAGCCAAAACCATAGATATCGTTATTACCGTCTCCGTCTGTATCTCCTGTCATCTGAAGGCCCACCTCACGGAAGGTATCCCAGGTCCAGTTGCCCTCATTAAAATATTCCATGGGAGTCTTGATACCCATCTGGTCAAACAATGTCTTATTGTAGCTGATAACGACAGGAGAAGCGCTTGCGCCCACTGCATATGGCACTCCTCCGAAGGTGAAAGCCTGCGTGATGCTGTCATACCAGAAATCATCGTTTATATCGATATACTGAGAAATGTCCTGCATCACTTTCTTCGCGCCATAGGTAGGATAATTCTGGTCATGCGCCTGTGCCAGGTCGCACACCTCGCCGGCATTAACCTTGCCGATTACCGTCGACTGCTGCTCACCCCAGCCAACGCCGATTACCTCTACGGTTCCGCCATATTTTTCCTCAAAAGCCTGCTTTGTGGACCATACCAGGTTAAAGGCTTCCTTTCCCTCCGCTTTTCTGTCCTCCACTTCCTTGTTCCATGCTTCTTCCGTCATATCCCACACGATGACAAGATCTGCATTCTCCAGAGTATCCGGCAGCGTACCGGCTGATCCCTGCACATCGCCGTCCTCTCCACCGTTACTGTTGTCCTCCTGCGTTGCTTCCCCTCCATTATCTGAGGAACTTTCGGGATTGCTGCTTCCGGAATTGCTGCTTCCGGGATCCTTATCCCCGCCCCCGGGATTTTCTCCGCAGGCTGCAAGAGACAGCGTGCATACAAGTGCCATTGCTGTTGCCAAAAATTTCTTTTTCATTTTAGTCTCTCCTTTTCTTTATTTGATGCCTATATGTTCTATGCTGTCAGCAAGCTTCCTCTGGCTCACTATGTACAGCAGAAACATCGGAAGTATGACCAGCAGACATCCCGCCTGGATCCTGGTCTGAACCCTTATGGGGTCGAATTCTGTCTGCCCGCCTATCACCGCAGCCAGATCCATCCTGAGAGAAGACAGGGCCACAATCAGCGTCCTCTCGGAAGTTCCCAGCAACTGCTTGGACAAGTAATAATCATTGAAATGCCAGACAAATGAAAACAGGAAAACCGTTATAATCGCGTTCTTGGCATTGGGCAGCATAATGTGAGTAAAGGTTCTCAAAGGACCACTGCCGTCCACATAGGCAGACTCCTCCAGCGCGGCAGACATTCCCTCAAAAAACTGCCTGAATATGTAGATATACAGGCCGGAACGAATTCCGGAGCCCAGGGCGGAGGGAATAAAAAATGCCAGGTTATTTCCGATCAGGTTGATCACCGTCTGACTTCCCGTAATTTTGGAAAACAATGTCATAATTCCCAATGGGTCAAAATATCTCATATTCATGTAATAAGGCAGGATAATCGTCTGGGTGGGCACAATCAGGGTCAGAATCACACAGACAAAGAATACATTCTTCAGCGGGAATTTGTATCTTGCAAACCCATATCCCGCCAATGCGCAGGAAGCCACGTCCAACAGCGCACAGCCCAGCCCAATTCCAAGGCTCCTGAGCAGCGCATCCAGGTATTTCATGGTCTTGAACGCATCTGTAAAGCCCGTTGCGGAAAAATGCTTCGGTATCCATATGATGCCGGGATCATATGAGTCAATGGGTGCCTTGACGGAAGCGCTTATCATGTAGAGAACAGGATAAAGCAGCTGATACGCCAATAGTATCAGAATGACGTACCGCGCAATGGCTCCAAGCCACTTCCTTTTTTTTAAGCGGTATAGGAAGCTTTCTTTTACATGCTGCATTTTATTCATATTTTCCTCCATTCCGAAACGTTTTTTCTGAGGAACGCGGGCAAAATCCCCAATTCCGCACTGCGGTCAGGGAGTTTGGGACGCTTCGGCACAAACTCCCGATTAAAAAATCAGCCTAACACCTCCATGCCCGTATCTATAAGCATTCACTCAATTTAATCTTCCGCCTGTACAATAAAACGTTTCATAATCAGATATACAATCACCAAAACCACTCCTATCATAAGGAAATACAAAATAGACAAGGCACTGGAATACCCGAAACGCATATTGGTAAACGCCATATTGTAAATCATCTTGATGATGGAATTCCCGAAATCCGAGAATATGTCAATGACGCTGTATACAATATTCAGCAGAATCATGGGAGTCAGCATGGGCAGCGTAATTTTAAAGAACTGCTCCAGCGCGTTTGCCCCTTCTATATCCGCAGCCTCATAAACATAGGAAGGAATATTGTGGAGTCCCGCCAGGAAAAGCAATATCTGTACGCCGGAACGCCATGTCAGGTCAAAAATCCTGCTTATGACATTATTGATGAATCCGATAATGTCCTGCGACAGCCCCATCGCCGTAAACAAGCTGGTAAGTCCGCCTCCAGAGAACAGATATGCGGTCTCGGCGCCCTTAACCCCGGTGGAAAACACATCCGTTTTCAGAATGTCCATCAGCACTCCCGAACCGATGATAACGGGCAGGAAAGCAATTGCACGCATGGTGGTCCGCCCCACATATTCCTTCTTCAGAAGCATGGCAAAGCAGATACTGTATACCAGAATCAATGGCACGGTCACCAGCTCTTTCAGGGAAGCCGCACACTGGATCAGAAATTCCGTATCCCGAAACAGCGCATAAGAGAAATTATATGTTCCGATCCATTCACCCGTCATTCCTTCCGGCGCGGGCGACAGATCCTGAAACGCATAGAGACAAGATTGTACAAACGGTACTACGAAAAATAGAAGAAATCCCACCAGCCAGGGCGTTATAAACAGAAAACCGTAAATCTTCTTTTTCTGATAATAAGGAATCATCTTTTTCATATTTACTTATCTCCTTTCCGGACGAACCCCCAGGCCGGAACCGTAATCTGTTCCACAATAACATCCTCCTGTCCGTAATTCACGTAAACCATCTCGCCGTTTTCAAAGACAGTGGCATAGACCTCCCCGCCCAGCTTTTCATGGCTGATAATTCTCTGTCCAAATACACCGTCAAGAGCCTCCAGTTCCATGAGGACATCCTTTATTTCCTGTTCCCAGTCTTCCCAGCAGAGGGAATAATATTTCTGGTATTCCGTGTCCTGAAGCGAATCCCTCTGTGCTGTCATAAGCTGGAAGGTAGGACTGACGCCATATTCCACAGCCTTTAAGAGCATTTCCCTCACATTGCCGCCTTCATTTACGGGAGTACTGTACAGTGCCACGGAGCCGCCTACCACCATCTCATAAAAAGGCACCGCTTCATCCTCCACATCAAACTGGCTGGAAAACACCGGAGCATTCACAATCACATCCGCATAAGGAAATGCGTATGCATATGCCCCCTGAAGCAATAAGCTGTCCGTAGAAGCTGCTGCCATCTCCAGGGCCTTCTCCCAATAAGCGCCTGTCTCATTATCGGAAATGCTTTCTGACCTATAGTCGGCATACACCATATTGGCAATACCGGTTAAGCCCAGGCTTCCCACTCCCTTCTTTTTTGCGCTTTCCAACAAGGAAGTCATAATTTCTTCCTCATACTTGGGAGAAACCAGATAATAGGACTTCTTTCCCGTATCCCTGCTTCCTGAGGTCAGCAGATACTCATACTGCGCGGAAGCGGATTTTGATACATTTCTGACCCCCTGATAATCCCGGTATCCGTTTCCTGCTTTCCGGATTGTTACAGTGTCATATACGGGATAAAAGGGGATCCCTGCTTCCTGCAGAGCCTTTGTCATTCCGTTATACCCTTTTTGCCCCCCCCAAAACTCCTTCGTAGGTCAGTTTTGTGGGCATCATGCTCATGGAACTATCTTTTTCCAGATAACGCATATTAATCTGGAAAGAATTTCCTGCCTCCTTCTGCAGCTCCAATACGGTATCTTTTAACTCGGCAAAGGAAGTCAGCTTTTTCACCGCACGATAAGGCACTCCCAATAAGGTCTTGCTTACCTCCACACCGCCCAGGAATGTCAGGTTGACGCTTTTCTGCGCTTCCCCGGCAGTCTGCTGCATTCCCTTCTCTTCTATCAGATATTGACGATAGCGGGAAGCCATCCCATTGTATCCGGAATTCTCCTCCAGGAAGAAATAGGATACCTCGTAATAAGAAAACTGATTGTGCTGCGGCGATAACATGACCACCGACTCTTCATTATCACTGCCGGATAAAAGCGTGTTGTACTCGCTCTGTATAAACAAAGCATTGGAATATACCGCGTTATTCGCCGTAAGCCTGCCGGCAATTTCAGCCTTGATCTCCGTCTGATACTCCCCTTCTGTAATCACCGCCAGCAGCGTATCCTGCCCTTTTTGTATTCCAAACACCGGCATGGTGGCATTCTGGGTATTCAGCAAATTACTCTGCACATTCAGAGCCAGATTCCTTCCATACACTTTCTGGGAATATGGCTGATAAGTCTGCTTTTGATTGTTGAAATAAATCAATGCTCCGGAACCGTCCGGTACCAGCAGATATCCCTCTTCCTCCCCGGAACCGGCTCCAAAGTAGGGCAAAAACGCAATACTTGTCACCTGCAGATTTCCATGCTGCTGTATCTGTTCACTGAATATCCTTGCCACCAGGCGATCATCCCGGATACCGAAAAAGCATGGAATCTCGAATCCCTGTTTTGCAAACTGCAAGTTGACATATACGCCGTCGTCCCCATATTCATAGGTATAGGTATCTGCCTGAACAGACTCGGCAAAGCTGTTTGCGGTAAAGAAATTACTCTGGTCGTCTGCATAGGACAGTTCCAGCAAGGATTGTACCCGGGTTTTGTTCTGTCCAAAAGCCACCGCATCCTCTGCGGCATTCTCAGGATTACTCCTCCACTCCACTCCCGTTGCCTTGTCCTTTACCCTAAGCTGCACAAGGGACGGTTCAAAGTATAATTCCAGATTCTGATTCTCACAGACCAGCTCCCATCCTTCCGGAATTCCCTGTACTGCTTCCGGCTTCCATGTCATCTCTTCTACAGTTTCTTCCTGGGCTGACTTATTCAGGAATAATACAAAACCGATAAACAGGCCGAACATTGCCAGATAGACCAGTCCCTTTATCAGGATCTTCCAGATATTCATAGTATTGTTTTTCACGTTTATCACCCCCCTAGCTCATCCGGAATATCAATTCTTTTGCCACTGTCATCACAAAACCATATAAATCAGATGCCAGATTCCCAACCAGCATAATCAGGAACAACAGAATGAACATGATGAATACAGTGCAAATACAGCTGAACACATTCTGAGCAAAACCGTATTCATGCATGATCATGAGCCCGATAAATAAGATAACCAGACTCCATGCCGCGCCGGCTACCTGCACATATCCCCCGAAGGGTTCTTCCCTCACCAATATATTACTCAGCCATACAGACACGATATTTCCCAGAATAAAAGGGACACAGCAATACGCCCCGTAAATCCAGATATCCCGAAACCTCCCCGTGCCGTTCATCAGAATCGCCACGATCCAGTTGGATACAGCAAAGAGTACAAAGGGCAAAAACACACTGATAAACTGCAGGAATACATTTAGTTCACTCAGCTTGTTACTGTTAAATATGTATCCTGTGTTCTGGCGCTGATATATGGAAGTCAGAAAAAATACGGTCAAAATGATAATAGTAAAAATCGTATTTCCCTTTTCCTTAAAGCGGATGTCATAGGAGCAGTTAAATGGGTGCATTATTGTATAGAAAGGGTTCGTAGCTGATTTTTTCTCTTTCACTTCTTTTTCCTCCTATCTCCAATCCGTTTTCTCACCGACAGCGCCGCTGCCAGACAAACCACCGGAGCAATGACATAGGGCCCGTACTGTCTTACCACTGCCATTCTGTTTTTGCCAAAGGCTTTAGAGTAGCTGTATTTGTCGCCGCTGTAACGCAGATACTGCAAAGCGTCTGTATATTCCCCTACCTGAGTATAGGCTTTTCCTATTCCGTTATAGGCCAGTTTGGAATTCGCATTTCTGGAAAGCACCTCCATCCAGAGTGCGGAAGCCTCTTCATACAAACCTTCATTATATGTGCAGATTGCATTCTCCACCAGTGCGCCGTACTCGGTAGGCTCAAATACGGTGATATTGTTTTTCAGTCTGTCCAGCACATAGACCCTGTTTCCATAGACCTCAACCGCCACCGGTGTGGAAAAAGTTCCCAGCTGACTTCCCATTCCACCAAACACTGCCACCAGATTTGCTTCCTGATCCCTCTCGAAGATCCTTCCGCTGGTCAGGTCAATGGCAAAAATGAAACCCTTCTCATTTGCCTTCACATCAATGAAGGACGGATAATTGGGCCTGCCTTTACTATAAGATAATTCCTCGTCACCAAAATTGAATTCTGCGTTGCCAAGGGCAAAGTAGGTATTATTCCCCAAAGGATTCAGCTTCTTAATCTGACTCTTGGGAAGCTGGGTTCCCACTGTGGAAGTATATACAAAGCCATCCTCACAGCAGTCTATATTGGAATACTCAATCGGAAGGATACTTGTCATGGCTGCTCTCTGCTCATCGGAGAGAATACTCTTCCACATATAATTGAACGCTACCTGGGCGGTAACCTCTACCTTATTGGCCCCGAAGAATCCCATAAAGCTGCCGTCCACATCAAACTGCAGAAGCCCGCTGTAACAGCCCTTGGACAGCACATATGCCCTTCCGTAAATATCCAGTCCTATCTTGGTAGGAGAAAATACAAAATCCTCTGAAATCAGACTGCTCACCGGCTTTTCTATGGTTCCCGTCACTTCCCCGTCCTGAATAATCAGAATACGGCCGGCCTGTGTCTGAGAGGCATATATGACATGCTCCTCTGTAACATACATTCCCTCAATGTCCGTCAACGGAATCTCTTCCCCATTCATGCGGACAGTTTCCATGGAGTCCAAAAGTTCAAGATCCTGGTCCAGGATCAGGATCCTGTTATTTCCGGTATCTGCCACATATAAGCGCCCGTCCTTATCCATAAAAAAATCCTGTGGTGTATTCATGTGGCCTGCCCCGATCTCCAGTCCGTTTTTCGCCATTACCGGCTGATAGCTGGCAGGCGCAGCCACGGATCCATCCCATTCGTCATAGGTATAACTGTTAAAATTTGACTGGGCCTCTACCTTCATATCCGTGCCTGTAAACATCGTCACAGCCAGACATAACACTATCCCGTAAGTCTTTATTTTACGCATTTCCGCCTCCTATATTGGTTCGTTGCTCTTTTCCTGTTCCCTTTCACACCGGCTCAGTCCTTCATTCCCGCAAAGGTCATGGTCTCCACCACGTTCCTCTGCATCAGGATGAACACAATGATCGGCGGAATCATGAGGAGCACCGAACCGGCCATGCCGGAACCCATTCTGGCATATGCATTGGAAGCACTGACCTGCTCCAGTGCAACCTTCACCACCTTCAGCTGCTCGTCATAAACCATTTCCTTGGAGAGACCGTTCCAGATATTGACAAACTGGAAGATAAACACTGTCAGGATTGCAGGTTTGATATTGGGCATCACAATCTGGAAATATACCCTCCATTCCTTAGTCCCGTCCATTCTGGCCGCTTCTATCAGGGCATCAGGTATCTGCTCAATAAACTGCTTTATCAGGAACAAGCCCAGGGAAGAACCGATACAGGGACATATGTAAGCCCAATAAGTATTCAGCATATTCAGCTTGGCGATAATGATAAAACCCGGAAGGAAGGTTACCTGCCCTACAAACATCAGACCAAGCAGAATAATGGCAAACAACCCGTCCCGTCCCGGAAATTTATGCTTTGCAAGGGGATAGGCGGCCATTCCCGCAAACAAGATATGTAAAACCGTGCCTGTCAAAGTCACCAGCAGTGTATTGAACAAATATCTGCTGAACGGCACCCACATATTGGACATCAGCTGGGACAGCTCCGAATAATGTTCAAGAGTAGGCCTGAGCACATAGAGCCTGGGTGGAAACTGGAACAGCTCTTCCGAAGGCTTCAGCGACTGTATCAGCGTATAATAAAGAGGGAATGCCATAAATGCCCCCAACAACAGCAGAAGGAAAATCACGAAACCATTTCCGATCCTGGAACGCCTATTGTCCATCCCCATTCTCTTTTTTCCTATGGCGAACTTCTTTACCTGTTTTTTTTCTTTCATCCCGGCACCTCCTAATGCCCCATTTTACCAATCAGCCATGTGGCAAACTTTTTGGAATACTGCATCATTACCACCAGTACCACGGCCATGGAGCAGGCATACCCGAATTCATACCTGAGATTTCCGTAATCCATGATATGGGTCACAATGGTCTCACCCGCATAACCGGTACTTGGAAGACCTGCCAGAACGGAGGACACCTCGCCCACGGCAAAACAGTTTATAATCTGCATGACAACGGCAAAGATCATCTGGTTTGCCATGGCAGGGATGGTAATGTACCAAAGCTCCTGGAAACGGTTCTTCACGCCGTCCATCATGCCTGCCTCATACAGCGTCTTATCCACATTCTGGAATCCTGCGATAAAAGTCAGGAAGCTGATTCCCATGCTCATCCAAAGCTGTACAATAATCAGCGCCGGCATGATACATGTCTCATCCGTGAGCCAGCCTATGGGTTCATTTATAAATCCCCACTTCATCAAAAATCCGTTGATCAGTCCATACTGGTCAGCACTGTAGATCAGCCGCCATACATTCCAGCCCGCCGCGCCTACAATGGTAGGAATATAGAACAGCGCTGTCACAAACGCCCTTGCCAGCGGCTTCAGTTCATTGATCATCCAGGCTATCAGAAAGCAGATGACATAGCTGAGCGGACCGATGATAATGGCAAAGACCAGTGTGTTTTTCAGGGCTACAATGAAATATTCGTCATTCAGGAAAATCTGAAAATAATTTTCCAACCCTACAAATACAGGCCTCTGGACCATATCATAATCCGTGAAGCTTAAAACTATGGATGCCACCACCGGCAGGATCGTAAAAACCATAAAAAACAGAAGATAGGGAAGCATCATCAGCCAGCTGGTCTTATAGGTGATAAAGTATCTCAAAATCTTATTCCTGCTTTTCTTTTTTGTCTCCATAAATTAGTCTCCCTCCCTGGCATTCAGCTGAGACTGCTTGCGGATCAGCTCTTCATTTACCGCGTTCATCCAATAATTCAACGTGTCTCTGGCATTCTCACCATTGTAGTATACTTGTCTGAAGGCATTATCCACATTTCTGGTTACATAGTATCCTCCCGGAATCTCCGGTACCTCCACTACATTTTCCCATTGCTCCAGAAGCATTTCTTTCTCGTCATCCCTCCACAGGCTTCCCCTGAATGCTTCCAGATTAGCAGGTGTATGTCTTCCCAATGTGCTCAGCTCCGCCTCGATTTCTTTGGAGTACATTTCCTGAATCTCCGCACTGTTCCACCATTTCAGGAATTCCCATGCTTCTTTTTTATTCTCACAGTCACCCAGGACAATACTGCAGGTGCCGCTGGCGCTTGTGGCCCGGTTGATCTCCGTCCCCTGAGGTGTTCCGGGAATTGCCGTCATAACCCACTGTCCGGCAATTTCAGGTGCCGCTTCATTCAGGTTATTGTACAAACCGTAGGTAGAAATTACGATGGGCATCTCTCCTGTCCTGAAACGGTTAAAGTCATCCTTATAAAGATTGAAATCATACTGAACATAGAAATCAATCCATTGTTTAAACGCATCATATGCTTCCGGTGTGGTCAGATTGGAAAGCATCATATCACCGGATTCCCGGTAGATATCTATCCCTGACTGTGCCAGCAGAGTCGGGTACAGGTTAATGGTTCCGATTCCGTTATTCATAGTGGCATAACCGTCTGCGTAGGGCAGTCCTATGGACAGACTGTTTGCCTGCAGCACCGGCAGCAGCGCCATCAGTTCCTGCCATGTGTCAGGAATCTCAAGTTCCAGTTCCTCAAAAATATCCGTCCTGATATACATGACATAGAATTCCTGTGTCTCCGGCACGCCAAAAATTTTACCCTTATATTCGTAAGGCACAAACGCGCTGTCCGCATACTGCTCCTGCAGTCCTCCAAAGCCCTCCATCATACCCAGTTCGGCGACGGCTCCTCTGAATGCCAGGTTCATTGCCTCTCCTCTGGTGGTGAAGATATTGACATCCGGTCCCTGGCCTGCCAATGTCGCCTTCACCAGTGCGCCCTCTACCAGACTGATGTTTACGGCAATCCCTGTTTCGGGGGTAAAATGCGAGTCGATCAGGCGTTTCATTACATTTGCCTGGTCACGTCCTTTTCCCATCCATACCGTCAGGGTCACATCGGATGTCACATCTCCTTCCGACGCCACTTCATCATAAGAATGAGAGAAGGAACCCATAAAGGATCTGATCCCATGCCCTATTTTACTCAGGATGCTCCCTTCTGCCAGAGGCGTGTCAGCGCCTGCACCCGCCGCATACAAATAATCAATCTGCAACGGCTGCTGTTCAAATTCCAATACCCACTCTGCCAAAGCTTCAATATTTGTCTTAAATACGGAAAGTCTTCTGGCTATAGTATAGGGTTTTTCACAAAACGAAGTGACCTGGGTGGTCATCTGGGTCAATATTCTTGACGAATAACAGCCTTTCCCGTACAGGGATTCCAAATAATCTACATAACCGTTCAGTTCCGCCAGAATGGCAGCCAGTTTGTCCTCCAGTCCAGGAATGGCATTTTCCAGTCCGTAGTCCCTGTAAGCATCCGGATCCGTTCCGGTTATCATGATGATCTCCCTGTACAGGGCATTCACATCCTGCAAAGTAGCCTCCATCCGGTCTATAACCTGCTCCATTTCGCCAAGCACGACCTCCATCCGCAGGCTATGAGTTCCGGCTGTCAGATAAAACAGCCATGGCGTATCTCCGGCTCCCAGGAATTCATTCTGCCAGTTTACACCATATTCAAAGGTCAGCCCTCCCGCTTCCGCAAAAGGAACCTGTCCATCTATCTCCAGTCTGCGCAGACTGCTCTGACCCTTATTCTCATTCTGCCTGCACCTGAGTCCCAACTGGTAAAATCCGTCCTTGGGCACTTCTACCTGCCATTCAATCCATTGTCCGCTGTCCGACCAGTTTGTTCCTCCAATGGTATTGTAGCGGAGACAAGTGGCATGGTATGGCACAGTGAAAGGACTGGAACGGTCATAAACCGCATATAACTGCGAAGAAGATTTCATATAGGGAGTCTCTCCCTCTACCTGTATGTAAACATCCTTTTCTGTTTTCTCTGCGCCGGAATGGAGAGAAAGATATTCCTCATAGGATGGAAGCTCCTCCTGATATAACCGCAGATAACGGAACAGACCGGACTGGCTGGTACCTTGTACAGCAATGGTATGCTCACCTTTTTCCAGATACAGATGAACTCTGTCCTTCTTTGCCTGCCTGAAAGGTTCTTCTGTCCACAGACTGACCTCCGACTGTGCAGGTCGGATTTCATCCTCTGAAGCCGTGCGCCGGAACTCACCACTGTCCGTCCAGATCCTGGTCAGGGTAATTGCTGAATCCGTTACTTTGCTGCCGTCAAGCAGGATCTGGAATTCCAGTTCCTGCCCGTTTCCCTCAAGCGCCATATAGCCCGCACTCAGGTAATAATCGCCGCTTTCTTCCACTGTAAACATCCATTCGGCCGCATCGTTTCCTTTCCCCATAAGCACAGGCTCATCCCCGTCATTCGCCTGAAGATAAATGCCGGAGCCTTCCGTCCCCAGCCTTCCCTCCGGAACCGTGGATACATTTTCTCTCGGGAAATCCTCTCCATGCGGAGCCAGCAGAGACAAAACTATCACTATGGTCAGTATCGCTGCCATACATCCGCTTACTATAAGTTTTACCTTCTGATTCCTTTCCATATAATGCCGCCCTCCAAGTTTGTATATTGCTTTATATCGAAAGTGTACCATTTATTTTTCTTTTTTACAATACATCTATTTACATTATTTATTTTTTGTAAATTTATAATAAAATTAAAATGTAAAATTTGTGATATTTTTCTAAAAGTAAGTCCTATTTTTGTCTATTTCTATCATAGTGATGTTTTCACTCTTTTATTATGTTTTTGCAATATTATATTGTAAATTTACAGTAAAAGTTATTGTAAACTTCACAAACGAATACTTCCTATGTTTGCGGCTGCTTTTGATCCTATCGTTTTCGCAGATGGCTTCTCCCAATACTTTACACCCTATGTATTCCGGGAATATCAGTAAACAGCCAATAGCGGGCGCTGAAAAAATCCAGAAAAAATCAGCAAATGAAAAGATTTTCTCTGGATTTTTACATATATGGAACAAGGGCATCGCCCAATCATCTATTTGATGATTTTACGACACCCCCGTCCCGGATAATTGTAAATGATTATGTACTTTTGAAAATGCGGTTATTTTCGTCTCGTCCGCAAAATCCGAAAACCGTGCGCGCTTTGCTTTGTACGATACCGGCACCGGATCCTAAGCCCTGGCAGAATATTTCGCCATATCCACATGCTGTATGGTTCCCGCACTGCCGTTTTCATATAAAAAGATGCCGCTGCTCCGGACGGCGCCCTTTGTCCGTCCCTCCTGGCTCTTCATGGTAAAATCGGTGGAAACGTTTTTCAGACAGATGGCTCCCACCCCTTTCTCGGCAAGTGTATAAAGCACATCCTTACCGTTTTCATCCTGGCACCAGATCTTCAGCCTGCTCCAGACCTCATCATTCTCGTCAATCCAGCCGTTTCCGTCCCCGTCATACTCTGCCAGGTCCGCAAAGCCGTTTCCGCTGGATGTGCCGAATAATTCATTTCCGTCGTTGATGATACCATCCCCGTTTTTATCCAGGGCCAGATAGCCGCTTCCCGGTCCCAGCCTGGATATCTGGTCTTTCTCCCCATCCCCGTCGATGTCAAAGAAAAAATTCTGGTCGGAGAGCTGCGCCAGATCCGTGTCAAGATTGATCACCAGGGGATCACACATGGAGAAAGTCCCCATCGTCATATTATGTTCATAATATTGCTGGAATTCACGGCTCATGCCCACATTTACATTAAAATGGATACTTCTGCCGTCAGAGGTCTGCACCGTTCCCTCTGTGGAAAAGGAAATGCTCTCCGCCTCCGTGCGGATCACTGTCTGATTATAGTTCAGGACCCCCAGCCTGGCAGTCACATTCATCATTTCCCCGGACTGTCCGTTCTGATACAGCCCGCCCGAACCCGCGTCACTTCCCCAGCCGCTGCGTTGTTCCCAGGAGGTCTGGTCTGCACCGGAATTCTGGATACCATTGTTTTTCATCCACCGGTTCAGCCGCTCTCTCCTGGCCGAAAATAATAATTCAAAAATATAGCGGACAGTGGCGTGACGAATACTGGCATATGTCTGACTGGCAGAATTCCGCACCGCTGCCCCGGAACCCGAAGTCTGCATACGGGTCTGCCAGTCCTGAAGTGTATTCGGGTTCCCTGCCTCCATACCCTCCGCTGCTTTTTCCCCGCCGGCATTTTCCGCATTCCCGCCATCCATGCTCTCCAAAGCACTGCCGTTCCCTGCCAGACCCTCCTTGTATTCCATGGTTATCCGGCGAATGGTAGTGGAGGTTGCTTTGTAATTTCTCACGGAAGCCATCCCTATATTGCTGGAATCAATCCTCATTCTGATCTCCTTCTCATCTCTTCCATTTCAGTCCTGTCATGCGCCTCCTCTCCGCGCATTGTCACTCCACTCCCCTTGTGGGGACTTTCGTTTCCGGACTGGTTTGCCGGGCATTTCTCTCTTAATTTGCGCAAAAAAATGGCATTCAGCAGAAAATCCTTTTTCCGCAAAAATACCATCCTTGGTGTCCCGATATGTTCTGTTGCAGGGGACCGCCGGCCCAGCCGTCCCCTATGTTTAATATATCGACACAAACTATTCTTTCTTTAGCTTCTTTTGGGTTGTTTTGCCTGATTCATCTTCGCCGTCATGATACCGGCCAGCATTTCCCTGGGAACGATAATGCCTGCCCCAAGAGGGTTGATGATAATTCCCAGAGCCGGGCAGATATTCCCCTTTGCGTCCCTGCGCAGCACCATGGCCGCGTAATCCTCAATTTTCAGGGCAAATGTGGGAAGCTTCTGATTCTTCTCCTGCCACTTTTCATATTCGGTGCTGTCCGTGAATGCCATAAAAAACCGCATTCCCTCTGCCCCGGTCAGCATGGGAAACTGCACCTTGCTTCCGGGCGCAATCACCAGTTTTCCTTCCGGCCCTTCGGTGGGAGCCGGTTCCACAATGGCAGGGGACAGAAAATTTGCCTTTGTCAGTTCCCCTACAAACATATTCCTGTGCTCCGGGGTGTCCTCTGCCTTCATCAGCTCTATGGCGCCCACCAGCATCGGATTCGATACGGATATATTAAATTCCATGATTTCCACCATTTCTGCGCTGCTTTTGCGCATAGATTGAAATTTTAATTTTCAATCTTTCTCCTTATTGATTTTTTGCCTGCCGGGATCCGGTGCCGGGAAAATCCCCGGTGTGCGTATTCCGGGCAGGCTCAGTGTTCATTTTTGTACCTGCCGCCGTGTCCTTTCCTTACGGCCCGGCATTCTGCCGGCTTATTCCACCCGGTTATAATTGATCAGGCAGCCTTTCAGGATAATCTGTCTCTCTTCATCCGTCAGCTCGCCCAGCTGCAGTTCAAAAGAGACAAGACCTTCCCGGCCTACCACATAAGCCGGAATCTTATCCGCCTTCTCTTCCACGGCCTTCCGGATACCGGGAAGGAAAAGGTAATCCAGGTTCCGGAACGGCAGCCGGCCTTCCGGAATCAGGAAGGGCAGCATTCCCCAGTTGATCAGATTGGAGCGGTAACGCTTTGTGGCATACTCGTGGGCGATATTTGCCCAGCCTCCCAGAACCTTCTGGCAGGAGGCCGCCTGCTCTCGCGCGGAACCGTCTCCCGGTTTCACGGCAAATATGACGGAGCCAAATCCTGTGTTGGAATGGCTTGTCTCCGGACAGGTCTGCCTGATAATGCCCATCAGGTCTTTCAGCACCGGCAGCACCTGGCAGGGATGCTCCCCGGCCATACGTGCCTTCTCCGCCTTCTGAATCTCCTTTGCCCGGGGCACATAGTCCGGATCCTTGCGGCTTAACGTAAACTCTGCCAGTCCCAGCGGATTGGAGCGGTAGGAGGATGTTTCCCCGGAGGGAATCAGTTCGTCCGTGGTGGTAACGGGATCATGGATCTCACTCACCACCTGCAGAACCAGATTCTCCGGCAAAGCCCCCATCTCCGGCCAGTCCTTGATATTGGGCCCCAGCTGAATCTCCGCATCCGGATCTGCCACTCCCCTGGAATCAAACACACGGTTGGCATAAATTTTGCTGTCAAAATGATACCTATATTTTCCAAACTCCCCGTCGAACTCCGTGGCAGGCGTCAGCACGCCCCCATTGGCGGCGGTGGCGGCAATGGAACGGGCGTCCATCAGCGCCACGGAAGAAATCTGGCCGTTCTGGAGCTTGCTTCCCTCACGGTTGGGGAAATTCCGGGTGGAATGCCTGATACTGAACGCATTGTTGGCAGGTGTATCCCCGGCGCCGAAGCAGGGGCCGCAGAATGCCGTCTTCATAACGGCACCGGTCTCCATAATGGACGCCGCGCAGCCATTTCTCACCAATTCCATGTACACCGGCATGGATGCGGGATACACGCTTAAGGTAAAGCCATCGGAACCGATGGATCTGCCCCGCAGGATATCAGCCGCGGCACAGATATTTTCAAAGCCGCCACCCGCGCAGCCGGCGATGATTCCCTGATCCACCATGAATTTCCCGTTTTTCACCTTATCCTTCAGATGAAACTCCACCGCATTGTCCAGGCTTACCAGTGCACGCTTTTCCGTCTCCTCCAGAATATCGGACAGGTTGGCGTTCAGTTCTTCTATGGTATAGGTATTGCTGGGATGAAAGGGCATGGCGATCATGGGACGGATTTTGGCCAGGTCCACCCTGATCATGCCGTCATAGTATGCCACATCCCCCGGTGCCAGCTTCCGGTAGTCTTCCTTCCTTCCGTGAATCTCATAAAACTCTTCGATGGTCTCATCCGTCTCCCATATGGAGGAGAGGCAGGTGGTCTCCGTGGTCATCACGTCAATGCCGATTCGGAAATCGGCGCTTAAAGACGCCACCCCCGGCCCCACAAATTCCATCACCTTATTCTTTACATAACCGTTTTGGAACACTGCGCCGATGATGGCCAGCGCCACATCCTGGGGTCCCACGCCCTTCACCGGTTCTCCCGTAAGGTAAACGGCCACCACCTGGGGTCTGTTGATGTCATAGGTCTGTTCCAGCAGCTGTTTTACCAGTTCCGGACCGCCTTCCCCCACGGCCATGGTGCCCAGCGCACCGTATCGGGTGTGGGAATCCGACCCCAGAATCATCAGCCCGCCCCCGGCCAGCATTTCCCTGGCGTACTGGTGTATCACCGCCTGATGGGGGGGCACATAGACACCGCCATATTTCTTGGCGCAGGAGAGTCCGAACATATGATCGTCCTCATTTATGGTTCCACCCACCGCACACAAGGAATTGTGGCAGTTGGTCAGCACATACGGCATGGGAAACTTCTGCAGCCCCGATGCCCGGGCTGTCTGGATGATACCCACGAATGTAATGTCATGGCTGGTCAGTTTGTCAAACCGGATTTTCAGCTTCTCCATGCTGCCGGAAGTATTGTGCCTGTCCAGAATTCCATAACAGATAGTCTGCTTTTCCGCTTTTTCTTTGGTGATATTTCTGCCTGTCTTACTGAAAACAGCCTGCTGTGCCTCCGGCGTATCGGCAATGATCTCCCTGCCGTTTACCAGCCAGGCACCGCCCTGCAATAATTCAATCATGGCTTTTTCCTCCTGTCATGCTCATCTCTTCTGCCTCTTACGCGAAAAGGCTCATTCCCTCGCGTCTGCCCGGTTCCGGGACACCTCATTTCTTTCCCCTGATGTGAATCAGGATTCCGTTTCCCTGAAATCCGGCGGCGCCCACCAGCTGCAGCACCTCTTTTTCACCTTCTATGACATCTCTGTCATAAAAGTGGACATGCCCCGCCAGCAGCAGTTCCACCGGGCTGGTCTCTCCGACAGTCAGCGCCAGAAAACGCTCCGACGCTTCATTGGGATAAATCCCGCCGAAATTCCCGCCCCCGATTACCACCGGGCTTTCCCATGCTTCCACAGCTTTTCCCAGCACGGACTGGGTCAGAAAGGGCACATGGGCCATGACAATCACCGGCCTGCCCCGGGACAAAATTTCCTCATATGCCGCCAGGGCCTCCGGGTCCACCTGATTGGTGCTGTCATCTATGCCCACCAGAACCAGTTCTCCCAGCTCCAGGGAATGCAGCGCCGAATTTCCTCCCATAAAGGCCTCCAGTTTGGGCAGATATGTCTTCCTGGCAGTATCTGTCATATATTCCCATGGATATGTCCAGTCATGATTGCCGTTCACATACAGGTAAGGCATCTGAAGCCCGGAAAGCTGCTCTTCCAGCCACCGCAGATTTGCCTCCGAAGGACTGTCGATGATATCCCCTCCCAGCAGGACCGCATCCACCTTATTCTCATTGGCATACCGGATCCACTCCGGAAACTGCTCTGCCGAAGAGACGCCTTCTTCATTGAAAAAAGCCGGATAACGCTGTTCTTCATTGCCCGCCTCCTGTTCCGATGCATCCCTGTCCCTGACAATCACATGGGTATCCGTCAGAAAAAGCAGGGTGTACTCCCCTTCCACTCCTTCCAGATACAGTGTCTCCTCCTCCATATGCTTCTCCCATTGTCTCTCCCGGCCGCAGCCGGTAAGGCCAAGCAGCAGACACATTACCGCAAGGGCGTGCCACTTCGCACGCCCCCCCGGATTCTTTCTCTTTATGAAATCCATTTTATTCTCCACTGCTTCCGGATTCTGCCCCTTACAGAGTCACCTTATCCAGATGCCAGATCTCATCCACATACTCCAGAATGGTTCTGTCGGATGTGAACTTGCCGGAACATGCCACATTCAGAATGGCGCTCTTTGCCCAGTTCTTCTGATCCCTGTAGGCGGCCTCCACTTTCTTCTGGGCCTCCGCATAAGCCTTGAAATCCTTCAGAATGAAATACATGTCTGCCTTTGACGTGGACAGTGTATTCAAAAGGGAATTGTACAGCGGACGGAACAGCTCCTTATTGGTATTGTAAGTCCCGTCGATCAGCTGGGTCAGGATCTTGTGGATGTCCTTGTCGGAATTGAAAATCTGCATGGGATCATACCCGCCGTTATTCTCAAAGTGAATCACTTCGTCGGAGGACAGACCGAAAATAAAGGCATTTTCCCTTCCCACTTCTTCCACGATCTCCACATTGGCGCCATCCATGGTTCCCAGTGTCAGCGCACCGTTGAGCATAAATTTCATATTGCCCGTGCCGGATGCTTCCTTGCTGGCGGTGGAAATCTGCTCGGACACATCTGCCGCCGCAAAAATAATCTCCGCATTGGACACATTGTAATTTTCAATAAACACCACCTTGATACGGCCCTTGATGGCGGCATCATTGTTCACCACATCCGCCACGGCGTTGATCAGCTTGATGGTCAGCTTTGCATTGCGGTAGCCCGCCGCTGCCTTTGCGCCGAAAATAAATGTCCTGGGGAAGAACTCCATCTCCGGATGCGCCTTCAGTTCATTGTACAGATACATCACATGAAGAATATTCATCAGCTGTCTCTTATACTCGTGAAGTCTCTTCACCTGCACGTCAAATATGGAATCCGGATCCACATCCACGCCGTTGTGCTCTTTGATATATTTTGCCAGACGAATCTTGTTCTGGTATTTGATTTCCATAAATTCCTTCTGGGCGGTTTCGTCGTCGGCAAAATCCCTGAGCCCGCTGATCCGGGGCAGGTCCGTGATCCAGCCATCGCCAACCTTCTCCGTCACCCAGTCTGCCAGAAGCGGATTTCCGTGCAGAAGGAAACGTCTCTGCGTAATGCCGTTTGTCTTGTTGTTGAAACGCTCCGGGAACATCTCGTAGAAATCTTTCAGTTCCTGCTTTTTCAGAATCTCCGTGTGAAGCCTTGCCACACCGTTTACGGAGTAGCCCGCCACAATGGCCATATGGGCCATCTTCACCTGTCCATCGTAAAGAATTGCCATCTTGCGTATTTTTTCCTGTACGTTCACATTGTATACATGGGCATACTTCTCTTCGATCTGCTGCACAAATCTGCGGTTGATCTCCTCCACAATCTGGTAAATCCTGGGGAGCAGTCTGGAGAACAGGTCAATGGGCCATTTCTCCAAAGCCTCTGCCATGATGGTATGGTTGGTATACGCGCAGGTTCTGGTGGTGATATCCCAGGCTTCGTCCCAGCCCAGATCATAATCATCCAGCAGGATACGCATCAGTTCGGGAATCGCCACCGTAGGATGGGTATCGTTGAGCTGGAAAGTCACTTTCTCAGGGAAACGATGAATATCGTCATGCTTCCTCATATATTTCTCCACTGCCTCCTGCACGGACGCGGAGATAAAGAAATACTGCTGTTTCAGGCGCAGCTCCTTGCCTGCGTAATGATTGTCATTGGGATAGAGCACGTCTACCAGGTTCCTTGCCAGGTTTTCCTGCTCCACGGCCTTGCTGTAATCGCCTTTGTCAAATGAATCCAGCTGGAACCCTGCCATGGATTCCGCATCCCAGATACGGAGCGTGTTGACAATGCCGTTTCCGTAACCCACAATGGGCATATCATAGGGAATGGCCCTCACGGCCTGATATCCCTCCTGCACAAAGTGATTCCTGCCGTTCTCATCACAGCGCACGGACACATGACCGCCGAACTTAACCACCTTTGCGTACTCCGGCCTGCGAAGCTCAAAGGGATTGCCCTCTGCCAGCCAGTTATCCGGCACTTCCACCTGGAATCCATCCCGTATTTCCTGCTTGAACATGCCGTAACGATAACGGATGCCGCATCCGTACGCAGGATATCCAAGCGTTGCAAGGGAATCCAGGAAGCATGCTGCCAGACGTCCCAGACCGCCGTTACCCAGAGCCGCATCCGGCTCCTGATCCTCTATGACATTAATATCAAGTCCCAGTTCTTCCAAAACTTCTTTTACACCCTGGTATGCTTCCAGGTTGATCATATTATTACCCAGAGCACGTCCCATTAGAAATTCCATCGACATATAGTAGACCATCTTCGGGTCTTCCTTCTCGTAAGCCTTCTGGGAATTCATCCAGTTGCCGATAATCCTGTCCTTGATAGAAGCAGAGGCAGCCTGGAAAATCTGCTGAGGAGTGGCTTCTTCCAATGTCTTACGGTACATGGTCATGACATTGTACAAAACACTTCTCTTGAAAAGGTCTTTATCAAAGACGGGCTTCTCTGCCGGTGCTTCCGCCACGGCAGCGGCATCTTCTTTTGCCATTTCCTCTCCGCTGTTGCCGCTCTCCAATACCGCCTCATCTGTCGATTTTAAATTTTCCACGTTTTTTCTCCTTTCGTTTCTCCGGTTTTCAAGACATCATTTTCTATTATACCAAAATTCACCTGGCATTCCAACTACTTTTTATACATTTTTTCTCCAGGGAAAGGGGCTGCTGCATTAAGTAATTAATGCAGCAGCCCTGCGAGACACCCTTTTCATTAAGTTTTCTCATTTTTTGCTTAGCTTGTCACATCACAGCCATTTGCATACAGACCTTCCCACAAAGATTTGTCATAATTCATATAATCAAAGGAAAGCCTCTTTAAATTTGGAAGTTCGGTCACAGTCCCAATGCTTTCATCACTGATTGAATTCCCACTCAAATAAAGCTCCTCCAGTTCCGTAAGTCCGGACAGCGCGCTGATTTCGCTGATAGAATTCCGATCCAGATAAAGCACCTTTAATTGCGTAAGACCTGACAACGCACTGATTTCGCTGACGGAATTCTGACTCATATAAAGCTCCTTCAATTCCGTAAGTCCTGACAACGCACTGACTTCGCCGATGGAATTCTGGCTCAGATAAAGCTCCTCCAGTTCCGTAAGTCCGGACAGCGCGCTGATATCACCGACGGAATTCTCACCCAGATAAAGCTTCTTCAGTTTTGTAAGGCCGGCCAACGCGCTGATATCACTGACGGAATTCCCACTCAAATTAAGTGTCTCCAGTTCTGTAAGTCCGGACAGCGCGCTGATATCACTGACAGAATTTCCACCCAGCTGAAGCTCCTTCAGTTTTGTAAGACCGGACAACGCGCTGATATCACTGACGGAAGCATTATTCAAATTAAGCGTCTCCAGTTCCGTAAGTCCGGACAGCGCGCTGATATCGCTGACGGAAGTATCACTCAAAGAAAGCGTCTTTAGACCCGTAACCTCTGACAGGACACTGATATCTTTGGCGGAACTCATATTCAAATCAAGCGTTTCCAAATTCTTAAACTTTGACAAATCACTAAGATCATCCAAACCGGAAGAGCCAAACAAAGAAAGTTCCTTTATCTCCAGCACATCGCTCAGAGAAATCTCTTCTTCCCCGTGCAAACCCAAAGCCGACTTAGCCGCTATTTTTACCCTGTCGCATTTCCAGTCCAGCACGGAATCTTCCGATTTCACCTCTTCCGTAGCGGCAGGTTCTGCAGAGTCCTGTGGCAATCCCTCCTGCATAGTGGCTGTATTTTCCTCCTGCACAGTTGCCGCGTCATCCTCCCTGCTTTTGCCGCATCCCACAGCCAGCATTGTCAGGAGCGCTATGCCAGCTATTGCCAGACTCTTCCCTTTCCTTTTTATCATTTTGAATACATCCTTTCTTTTCTCTGGCCTGATACATCATATTTTCTCAACGGCGATAGTGACCTTCTCCCCGTTTACATTCCATTCCTTCGCTACCGCGTAATCCCTGTCCTGCTCGATCTGCTCTGCCAGCACCTTGCCGGAAATGGCTTCGCTGTTGCGGAAAGCGATGGCTCCCAGTTTCTCATTGCCGTTGACAGACACCCTGATATGATCCATAACCTCAAAGCCCGCATCCTTGCGCATGGTCTGAATCTTGCTGATGAGTTCATAGACAAAGCCTTCCTCAATGAGTTCTTCTGTCAGGTTCGTATCCAGCACCACGGTCAATTTTCCATCTTCCTGGGAAACATAGCCGCTCTTCTGGGTCATCTCGATAAGCAGGTCGTCCTTTGTCAGTTCCACCTCCGCATCATTTACACAAAACGAGAGCTTTCCTTCGCTGTTCAGTTTATCCATGGCCGCATTTCCGTCAAGGGCCGCCAGTTCCTTCTGTATGCCTCCCAGCAGCTTTCCGTACCTGGGCCCTACCGTGCGCAGCTGGGGCTTGAAGGTGTAAGTGGTATAATCCCGCACATCCCCGGTGTACACCACTTCCTTCACATTCAGCTCATCTTCAATGATGGCCGTATAGAAGTCTTCCAGGCCGACCGCCTCCGTCTTCACATACATCCTGCTGACCGGCTGGCGGTTCTTGATGCTCACTGCATTTCTGCAGGCCCGTCCCAGCACCACGGCGTCCAGCACCTCTTCCATGTCCGCTTCCAGCTTCCTGTCCACAAAGGCTTCCTCTGCCGCCGGGAAATCACACAAGTGAATACTTTCCGGTGCATTCTGGTCCCCGGTGCACACCAGGTTCCTGTAGATCTCCTCCGTCATGAAGGGAATCATGGGCGCCGCCGCCTTGCATACGGTAACCAGGGCAGTGTGCAGCGTCATATAGGCATTGATCTTATCCTGCTCCATGCCCTTGGCCCAGAAACGCTCCCGGCTCCGGCGCACATACCAGTTGCTCATCTCTTCCACAAAATCCTGCAGGGCCTTTGCCGCCTCCGGGATCCGGTATTTATCCAGATTCCGGTCCACCTGTCCCACCACCGTGTTCAGCCTGGAAAGCAGCCATTTATCCATCACAGGAAGCTTCTGGTATTCCAGCGTATATTTCGATGCGTCAAAGCCATCGATATTGGCGTACAGCACAAAGAAAGTATAGGTGTTCCACAGTTTGTCCAGGAACTTGTGCTGTCCCTCCAGCACCGTCCTGCCGGAAAAACGCTTGGGCAGCCAGGGTGCGGCGCTGGTGTAAAAATACCAGCGGATGGCATCTGCCCCATACTGGCCCAGGGCCTCGAAAGGATCCACCACATTCCCCTTGGACTTGCTCATTTTCTGGCCATCCTCGTCCGCCACAAGTCCCAGGACGATCACATTTTCATAAGGCGCCTTGTTGAACAGAAGCGTGGATTCCGCCAGCAGGGAATAAAACCATCCCCGGGTCTGGTCAACCGCCTCGGAGATAAACTTGGCGGGGAACTGCTGTTCAAACTTGTCCTTGTTTTCAAAAGGATAGTGGTGCTGGGCAAAAGGCATGGCACCGGAGTCAAACCAGCAGTCGATGACTTCCGGCACGCGCTTCATGGTCTTGCCGCATTTGGAGCAGGGGAACGTCACTTCGTCAATATACGGTCTGTGCAGCTCTGTCTTCTCCACTGCCCGGTCTCCGCACAGCATGCCCAGCTGTTCCCGGCTTCCCACACATTCCATATGCCCGCATCCGCATTCCCAGATATTTAAGGGAGTGCCCCAGTAACGGTTCCGGGAAATGCCCCAGTCCTGGATATTTTCCAGCCAGTTGCCGAATCGTCCCTCTCCGATGGTGGGCGGAATCCAGTTGATGGTCCGGTTGTTTCGCACCAGGTCGTCCTTCACCGCAGTCATTTTGATAAACCAGGATTCCCTTGCGTAATAGATCAGTGGTGTATCACAGCGCCAGCAGAACGGATAATCATGCTCAAATCTGGGTGCGGAGAACAGCTTTCCCTCCTTGTCCAGGTCTTTTATGATCTCCGGATCCGCATCCTTCACAAATTTCCCCCCATAGGGCGTCTCCTCCGTCATATTTCCCCTGCCATCCACAAACTGTACCAGGGGCAGTCCGTACTTCCGCCCCACATTGGCATCATCCTCACCGAAGGCCGGCGCAATATGCACGATACCGGTGCCGTCCGACATTGTGACATAGTTGTCACAAGTCACATAATGGGCTTTCCTGCCCTGGCGGGCCGCTTCCTCTCCCGCGCAGGAAAACAGAGGCTCATATTCCCTGTATTCCAGATCCCTGCCGGAATAAGTCTCCAGAATTTCATAAGCGTCCTTCCCCTCCCCGGCCAGGGAACCCAGCACGGAATCCAGCAGGGCCTTTGCCATATAATAAGTATAGCCGTCCGCAGCCTTTACTTTTACATAAGTCTCCTCCGGATTCACGCACAGCGCCACATTGGAGGGCAGTGTCCAGGGTGTGGTCGTCCAGGCCAGGAAATAGGCGTCCTCACCCACACATTTGAATCTGGCCACGGCGGAACGCTCCTTCACCGCCTTGTAGCCCTGGGCCACCTCGTGGCTGGACAGGGGAGTCCCGCACCGGGGACAGTAGGGCACAATCTTAAAGCCCTTATACAAAAGTCCCTTGTCCCAGATGGTCTTTAAAGCCCACCATTCGGACTCGATAAAATTATCGTCATAGGTCACATAAGGGTCGTCCATGTCGGCCCAGAAGCCCACTAACGCGGAAAAATCCTCCCACATTCCCTTATATTTCCAGACACTCTCCTTGCACTTGTCAATAAAGGGAGCCAGGCCGTACTCCTCGATCTGTTCCTTGCCGTCAAGCCCCAGCATCTTTTCCACTTCCAGCTCCACCGGAAGTCCATGGGTATCCCATCCTGCCTTTCTGGGCACCATATAGCCCTTCATGGTGCGGTATCTGGGAATCATATCCTTGATGGTACGGGTCTCCACATGGCCGATATGCGGCTTGCCGTTGGCCGTGGGCGGGCCGTCATAAAAGGTGTACACCGGGCCTTCCCTGCGGCTTTGGATACTTTTTTGAAAAATGTCATTCTCTCTCCAGAACTGTTCTACCGCTTTTTCGCGGTCCACTAAACTGACACTGGCAGAAACCGGCTGATACATATTGATTCCATCCTTTCTTTTTCTTTTCCTGCAGACAAAATAAAAAAGCTCCATCCGTAAAAGGACGAAGCCTGCCGCGTTCGTTTGACCACCTGTTACATCGTACACTGCCCGCCGGAAATTACCGCGGAAGCCGTCTTCCGTTCCGGAACATTTCCATGGGTTTCATACGCTTTCCCATAACGGCGGAATCCCGTTCAGGGCTACCGGGCCAGAGGCCTTTTGTCCTGACTGCTCGGAAGTGATCTTCCCTGTCCCGCTACTTGCACCGGTCTCACACCCGCACCGGCTCGCTGCTGCTTTCCCCGGACAGCTACTCTCTTCGTCATGGCATTTTCTTGTCTGTGACTATTTGTTTCCTTACCGATACCAGGGATGGCTCCCTTTGATATCATGATATGCCATTATAGCCTTTTGTTTTTCGGTTTGTCAACCCTATTCGGATCTTTTGTGTAAATTATTCCCCGTTTTCTTCTGCCGGACAGCCCCTCCCCCAGGCAGGAGGCCCCGGTCTGCCGCCCGGAACACATTTTATGCCGTTTTTACGGAGAAAGGCTGCCCTGCCTTTCGGGCCAGGGGGACACGGAAGATACCGCAACAAAATACCGGTCTGTCCCTGCCTTTATAAGGCAGTAACCCTTGACAGTACAGGCCTGTGGGAGTATGATAACGAATAATCAAATACCCCGCTACAGGCAGCCACTTGGCTCGTTGCCCGCGGGAATAAAACCGGGCCGTTTACAGCCGAAGCAGGCAGAAAAGAGGACGCTATGGACAGACAAAATCTCACGCTGATGACTGACTTGTACGAACTCACCATGATGCAGGGATACTTCAGCCACAAAGACCAGAATGAGACCGTTATTTTTGACGCATTTTACCGCAAAAACCCCTGTGACGGGGGATATGCCATCTCTGCGGGGCTGGAGCAGGTCATCCGCTACATAGAAGAACTGCATTTTGACCGGGAAGATATTGACTATCTGGCATCTCTGGGAATCTTCCGGGAAGACTTCCTGCATTACCTGAGCTCATTCCGCTTTTCCGGAGATCTCTACGCCATCCCCGAGGGCACTGTCATGTTTCCCAGGGAACCGGTCATCAAGGTAATCGCTCCCATCATGGAAGCGCAGCTGGTGGAAACCGCCATTCTGAATATCATCAATCACCAAAGCCTTATTGCCACCAAAGCGGCCAGGGTCTGTTACGCCGCCAGGGGAGATGGCATCATGGAATTCGGACTCCGCCGTGCGCAGGGGCCGGACGCCGGCACCTATGGGGCCAGGGCAGCCATCATAGGAGGCTGTATCGGCACCAGCAATGTGCTCTGCGGCCAGCTTTTTGACGTCCCCGTGAAAGGAACCCATGCCCACAGCTGGATTATGAGTTTTCCGGATGAATACACTGCCTTCAAAACATACGCGGACATGTATCCTTCCGCGTGCATTTTGCTGGCAGACACCTATGATACCCTGAAATCCGGCGTTCCCAATGCCATACGGGTGTTTACCGAAATGCGCCGGGCAGGCATTCCCCTGACTTTCTACGGTATACGCCTGGACAGCGGCGATCTGGCATATCTTTCCAAAAAGGCAAGGAAAATGCTGGATGAGGCCGGATTCCCCGACGCCGTTATCTCTGCCTCCAACGATCTGGACGAATACCTCATCGACAGCCTGAAAGCCCAGGGCGCCGCCATCACTTCCTGGGGTGTGGGCACCAATCTCATCACCTCCAAGGATAATCCTTCCTTCGGCGGTGTGTACAAGCTTGCGGCCATCCGCGGAGAAGACGGACGTTTCATTCCCAAGATCAAACTTTCCGAAAACAGTGAAAAAATTACCAATCCCGGTGACAAAAAAATTTACCGGATCTATGAAAAAGACACCGGCAAAATCAAGGCCGACCTGATCTGCCTGGCGGACGAGGAATATCTGGATTCCGATGACCTGGAGCTCTTTGATTCCCTGGAACCCTGGAAAAAGACCAGGCTGAAGGGCGGCACCTACCGCCTGCGCTCCCTTATGGAACCGATTTTCAGGGGTGGAAAACGATGCTATACCTCTCCCAAAGTCATGGATATCAGGGATTACTGCCAGCGGGAACTGGACACCTTATGGGACGAAACCAAGCGGCTGGTAAACCCCCACGAAGTCTATGTGGACTTGTCCCGGAAACTCTATGACACCAAAATCAGGCTTTTGAAAGAGATGAGCGAAACCTGAAAACGGCATAGCCCTCACCGGCTACACCGTTTTATAAAATGCTCTCCCCTACTGTTCCATCTGCCTGCCCAGAAAACCTGCAGCCGACATCAGAAGCTTCTGCTCCACTTCCCCCATGCGGCTTTTGTTGTCGTTCTGCAGGAGCACAACGCTGCCGATAATATCGCCCTCACAGAGAATGGGGGCGATGGCCTCGTGCTGGTACTCATCTCCTCCCTCATCGCAGACAGGAACAAAACTCCTGTCCCCCCGGGAAGCCATGATGGTTTCCCGATTATGGATTTTCTCGTCCATCTGTCTGCTCACGGACTTATTCACCATCTGTTTGTATCCGCCTGCCGCGGCGATAAACTGGTCCCTGTCCGCAATCAGGGCGGCGTGACCGGAGACCTGGGCCAGGCTTTCCGCATACTGCCTGGCGAAAGTGCTCATCTCCCCTATGGGAGAATACTTTTTCAGGATAACCTGCCCCTCCCTGTCCGTAAAAATTTCCAGGGGATCCGATTCCCTGATATGCAGCGTCCTGCGGATTTCCTTCGGAATGACTATCCTGCCCAAATCATCTATACGTCTCACAATTCCCGTTGCTTTCATAAATAAAATCCTCCATTTACAAATCTTTGTCTATCCACAACAAATGTCCTGCAGCCGCACTGCCGTGCCGGAGCCTTGCCCATGTGCCATACGGCCCATGCAGGTTGAATCGTAACACTATTATTTGTAAATAAAGGATTTTTATACCTAAATTTTATGATAACGGGGGCCGCACAGCCCCCGCAAAACACCGGATCCGTCAAAAATCATACGGTTATGCCCATCACTCGTCCACACTGTAATTGGGCGCTTCCTTTGTGATATGGATATCATGAGGATGACTTTCCTTCAGGGAAGCGGCAGAAATCTTTACAAACCTTCCGTTTTCCTTCAGTTCCTGGATGCTGGATGCCCCGCAGTAGCCCATGCCGGAGCGCAGGCCGCCCAGAAGCTGGAAGACCGTATCCTCCACCGCTCCCTTGTACGCCACGCGTCCCTCCACGCCTTCGGGAACAAGCTTCCTGGCATTTTCCTGGAAATAACGGTCCTTGCTGCCGTTTTCCATGGCGGCGATGGAACCCATGCCGCGGTACACTTTATACTTTCTTCCCTGGAACAGTTCATAATCCCCGGGGCTTTCCTCACAGCCGGCAAACATGCTTCCCATCATACACACATTTCCGCCTGCCGCAATGGCCTTGGTGATATCACCGGAATATTTGATGCCTCCGTCCGCAATCACAGGCACCCCGTACTCCCTGGCCGCTTCATAACAATCCATGATTGCGGTGATCTGGGGAACGCCGATACCTGCCACCACACGGGTGGTACAGATAGAGCCCGGTCCGATACCCACCTTGACGGCATCCGCACCGCTCTCGATCAGATCCCTGGCGCCCTGTCCGGTGGCCACATTTCCGGCGATCACCTGCAGGTCGGGATATTTTTCCTTGATCATCTTCAGACAGTTCAGCACGTTCCGGGAATGGCCGTGGGCGCTGTCCAGCACAATCACGTCCACCTTGGCGTCCACCAGTGCGGACACACGGTCCAGCACATTGGCCGTAATCCCCACACCCGCACCGCAGAGAAGCCGTCCCTGGCCGTCCTTTGCAGCAAGCGGATATTTGATTGCCTTCTCGATATCTTTTATGGTGATAAGTCCCTTTAAATTGAAATTGTCATCTACAATGGGAAGCTTTTCCTTTCTGGCATTGGCCAGAATACGTTTCGCCTCCTCCAGCGTAATGCCTTCGGGCGCTGTGATCAGCCCGTCGCTGGTCATGGACTCCTTGATTTTTTTTGTGAAATCTGTCTCGAATTTCAGATCGCGGTTGGTGATGATGCCTACCAGTTTCCGCCCTTCCGTAACCGGAACACCGGAAATGCGGAACTTTGCCATCAGCGCATCCGCGTCGGCCAGGGTATGTTCAGGGGTCAGGGAAAACGGATCCGTGATCACTCCGTTTTCGGAGCGCTTTACCTTGTCCACTTCTTCTGCCTGTGCTTCAATGGACATATTTTTATGAATCACACCGATACCGCCCTGCCTTGCCATGGCAATCGCCATACGGTGTTCTGTCACCGTATCCATTCCCGCACTCATCATGGGAATGTTCAGCTTGATCTTTTTTGTCAGCCAGGTAGTCAGATCCACCTGGTTAGGTACCACTTCCGAGTAAGAAGGTACCAGCAACACATCGTCAAAAGTTATGCCCTCACCGATAATCTGTCCCATTGTTCCTCCTATTCCATTGTCGTTTCAGCAGCATGCCATACATTTCCCTTCCGCCGGCATGTCCCTCCCCCGGGTATCCGGATGCCGTTCCGCCCTGGCGGAAGCGTACTGTCTGCCGTACACCTGCCTCTGTTTTTCAGTTCCCATGAGTTTACCAAAATTTTACAATTCTGTCAATGAAATTTTACTATGAAACAGAATCTTGCGGGGGATAAAAAAGCGCAGACTGTCCCTATA
>OFGH01000422.1_pt1 | contig 39141 bp, 58 predicted proteins | sample 1521721 | NCBI WGS metagenome assembly OFGH01 (sample SAMEA3504132, study PRJEB24116) | mouse gut metagenome | biome: mouse gut; feature: mouse-associated habitat; material: faeces | place: Denmark | collected 2011
TGTAGGGGCAGGCTCCCCCAGCCGCGACAGCGGCTATAAAAGACATGATTTCTGACATATAATCACCTCCTCCCGTTGCCGGGTATCGGTTGGACAACGTTAAAATTATATCACGTATTCCCGCAGTTTTCCATATTTATTTTACAAGTCCCGTATCACTCCCCGCTTTATCCTGTTTCTTCCTCCCTTGCGCTGCACGTTCTCCAGCTTTTGAACTTTCCCGTTCCAATACTCTATAGCGTTCCTGATTTCCGTCAGGTTCGCCCGTGTCAGTGTCCGGGAACCGATTGTATAACTTTGTCCTGTTGCAACTGTCATTTCTGCTTCCAGCCATACATCTAAATGCTTTTTCGCTGTTTCAAGTGTAATTCCAGCCATTACAATATACCTCCGTTGCTTCTTCTCTTTTTTCTTTTCCTTCCTGCCGCCGCTCCTGCTGCCGCCGCTTTCTTTTCCTCCGGCTTCTTCAACGGAAGCTGCGTGATTTCGATTGCCGCCGTTGCATAGTTCCGGCAGTCTAACGCTTCATTCCTTTTGTGTTCCCCCTTGTCCTTCAGCTCCCATGCAAAGTACGGTCTTCCCATTTTGTACCGCAGTACCTTTTTTTCGGAAGTCAGCCCTTTAAAATATTTTTCGTCGTACCCCTTCCCCTGTTCTAACGGGAAATGACAGTACCCCGGACCCGGCGTTTCAAGTTTCAATCTGTCCATCAGCCAGCTTTTCCCTGTGTCAACGCCTATCGTGAAAAGGTATGCTTGTTCACGATTGCTTTTTGACGGTTTCTGTATGTACGCCGCTGCGCTGTCGTTGCTTCCCTTGATTGCAAACACTTTCCTGGCAAACCGTTTTTTGCAGAATTTATATACCCTGTTTGTGAAATGCCCGCCGCTGTCCATGCAGGTACAGACAATTTTCAGCTTTGTCCCGTCTTCCTTCGTGAAGGTCTGTGAAAGAAATGTGTCTAATTCCTCCCAGATTTTATCCCCGTGCAAGTCCCCGTATATTGCGGCGTACTTTATGCCCCAACTCTCATAATCAGGACCCCACCCGACAACCTCAATTTCAAACCTGTCGTCCTGCGTATCAACTCCCGCTGTCAGGTACAGAACTTCTTCCGGGACTTCGCAACTATAGTATTCCCTGCGGTTCAAAAGTACGTCGTCGTCTACGCTTTCCCCGTCTTCTTCCCATGTCTGCCCCATCTCGGTATTTGTCCATACCTTCATTAGCTGCACATTCCCTTTTTTTACTTCCTCATTCGCTTCAATAAACTTTTCGACAACCTCTTTCCACGTTGTCAGTGTAGAAGCAAGTGTATTCAGGTGGAAGCCTTTCACCGGGTTTTCCGGGTCCTCATGTACAAATTTCCCTTCTGTATAGTGTTCCTTCCACTCCGCTTCACTTGAAATGACACCGCATTTTTCGCAGGCATAGCGTATTTCTGACAGGTCGTTTTTATCATAGACAACATTTCCCCATACAAGCGGCTGTAATTCCCCGCAGCACGGGCAGGGCGTGTTCCATTCTCCCCGGCTGCTGTTTTCGTATTCAATTTCTATCCGGGAAGCCCCCTTGATAGTCGGCGTTGAAATATCCACCTGCTTTTTGTTCCAGTACGTCGTTTGCCGCTTTGCCGCAAGTAGAAGCGGGTCCCCCTCTGCCCCTGCGCTTGCCGGGTATCCGTCTATTTCATCAGCAAGAAGAATCCTGACCGTATGGCTCCGCAGTCCCGTGGGGCTGTTCGCTCCTGCAATCGTAACGAACCCGCCCGGAAAAATCTTGTGCGTGATTGTGTTCCCGCTGCTTCTTGATTTATCGTCTATGTGCTCCGCAAGTACAGGCGTACTCCGCAGCATTGGTGACAGCTTTTCTTTTGAAAATTTTTCTGCCATATCAATGGTGGGCTGTATAACCATTATCGGTGAAGGGTCGTAATGTATGTAGTACCCTATCGGGTTCAAAACCATTGCGTCAGTCTTCCCCACCTGCGCCGCTGACATAATCACAACTTTTTTTATTGATATATCCGTGATTGCGTCCATGATTTCTTTCTGGTACGGGGCTTTTGCTGTCTTCCACCTCCCCGGTTCCGCAGTCGTCCCGGCAGCAAGCCGCCTGAACTTGTCAGCCCATTCAGATAACGTCAGGTCTGGCGGCGGTTTTAGAACCTTGAATAGCCTGCGGAAAAGCTGCGCCGTGTTATCCCTCATCTTCCCCGCCCTCCTTCGTTATCCTGTCAAAATCAGATAATTCTTCCAGCGTTTCATCAATCGCCGCTTTCATCAGCTTAAATATTTCCGTCTGGTCTTTCTTCTTCGCAAGAATCGGGCTTAACTTTGCAGGGATAGCCAGAAGACGGGTCCTGAAATTTACAAGCGTATCTGTGACAATCTTTTCAATGTCTTCTGTCGTGTGAAGCTCATTCTTCCGCAACTGTAGTTCCAGCTCCTGATTCTCCCTTTTCGCCCGCACCAGCTTTGCCCGCTCCGTGTTGTAGTCCACCTTCTCTTCTGCTTCCGGGTTCTTCTGCCGCAGGAAATTTATATACTGCTTTGTCGCCGTCTGCAAGTCATACAACCCCGGCTTGTATTCGGTCAATATCCCTTTGTCCCGCAGCGTCCGCACGTTCCTTTCCGTCATGTCCAGATACCGTGCTATCGCCGCCGACGTGTACAACTTCATTTTTTGACGCACCCCCTTTCAAAATATTTCCCGGCAGAAACGGAAGCCGTTTTTTTCATTTCGTATCTAGGCAGGGTCTGGGCGTCCTCGTACCCGCATAGCTTCCAATCGGCTGAAAGAACCTACACCCATTCAGTCGCCGTCCATCAAATCGTCAATGATTTCTTCCGTTTCATCATCAATAATGAACTTACCTGTTAATTTTTGTTTAGCAAGCTGATATTTTCTTTCTTCCAGCGACAATCTTCTTTCTTCCATCTCATATGACTTGATACTGTCTATCTGCTTTATGATACGTCCATGCAGGCGGTTCAGTTCTGCTTCTACCTTCATAGCTCTATCAAATGCACTTGATTTAATGATAGTCTTCATTGCTGTCTTTAGCTTCTCTGTACCCCCTTCCGGGTCCTGCACCTGCCCTGTGTCAATGCCGCTGTCCTGCTCTCCCTGTACCTCTTCAAGCGTCTTCGGTACTGCCATATGTACCAGCTTATCAGCATAGAAAGCCCCCTCCGCTTCCGGGGCTGTGTACTGCTTCAATAGCCCCTCCAGATATGCCTTGCGTACTAACAGGCTTTGCAGCTCCTCCGTCATCTTCTCTATGCTGCCGCCTGGCTTTACCGCTTTTATTTTCTCCGCTTTCTCCGGGTCTATGTCGTCAATCCCCGCTTGTGCAAAGGCTCCGTGTGTGACGGCGTTTTTATTTCCGTCCTTTTTAGGGGTCCTGCCTGCCGCATTTTTATTTCCCCTCTGCCCGCCCTTTTTCTTCGGGGCTTCTTTCAGGCGTTCTTCCCACTTGTCCTCTGATTTCCACTTGCTTATGCGGGCTTTCGGAACGCCTGCTGCCGCCGCAAGCTCTTCAAGCGTCATTTTCCCGCCGCTTTCTATGTACCTTTTCAAGCTCTGGTCCCGCTCCGGGTTCCTCTTTCTTCCCATGCCCTCTTTCACTTCCCTTCGTTCGTTTTCGCAGCTTTGCCCCGCCCTGATTTCGGAAATATAAAAAAATCAGGGTTTCAAAATCCCCGGAATATGAAGCCAGCCTTGCTTCCCCTGCATTTTGAAGCCCTGTTTCTTTCGCCTTATTATACCAGCTTTTTCCGTGCAATGCCGGGCAATCCTTCATTCCTTTATTTCGTATTCAGAAAGTATGCGGTTATTTTCAAAACCTTTCAGAAGCCGTTCCACCGCTCCGTCCCGGATATTTTTACACTGTCTTTCGCTGTAGTGCGTCCGCTCCGCTACCTGTTCCCACTTCATGCCGTGAAAATAATACCCGAAAACAACATTTTTTTGCTTCATTGTCAGCCGTGACACTTCTTTCAGGATTTCAACCTTTACTTTCTGCAATTCCTCTATTTCCTGCTGGTAACGCTGAATATCTCCCCGCACATACTCCGGGATATTCAATGCAAGCCGTTCTGTGGGGTCAGAATTTGCATATTTCCCCTTTGTTGTGTCGCTGTAGCCTACCCCCTGAATCGGATTGTAATATTGTTCTAAATCTGAAATAAAGCTGCGTCTTGACTTTATTTCTCCGTCAATCTTCGGGAACAATTCAAGCAATTTCAGGACTTTGTTTTTGTTCATGGTCTTTGCCATCCCTCTTACCTCCTTCTTTCCACACGGCAAGGGCAATCACCGTTTCCGGCGTTGCCCTCTCTCCGTTTTCTTTCATGTTTTCCATAATCTCCGCAATATCCGCAAGCAATCCCACTATGTTCAGCCTTCTTCCCTTCTTCTCAATTCCTGAACCGTAAATCCTATAATGCAATAATCGTCTTCAAGCCCTGTCCAGTCTTCCCATACATACGTTATTTCTGTTACAATCTCCCGCCCCGTGGTTCTTCCTGCCGTGTACTCCTGCATTACCACCGTATCTCCTACCCTGTACCCGTCATTCTTTAACAGATAGAATGTCAGCGTTTCACTTGCAATTTCATTGTACTTTGAACCCGCCAGCGTGATTTCATGCACCTTCTTTTCCGCTTCACTCGGTAACTGCTGCATTTTCTCTTCCTGCTGCTGTTCTTTCAGCTTCCTTGCCGTTTCCCGGTCAATTTCTGCCTGCTGTTCGTCGTACCGCTGTTCATCTGTCTTTCGGGCTTCTTCCCGGTTCACATAGGCATTGCAGGAAGTGACCGTGCTTTTCTTTTCGTGGCACGTTTCGTAATTTTCGCAGGAATAGCAAATTGAAGTGATATTTTCCGGCTGCGGGTCTTCGTATTCTTCCGGCTGGTTCATGAAGTCTTCCTGCTGCCCCTCTGTGGCTTCCTCTGCGCCCTCTGTGGGCGTTTCTTCCTCTTCTGCGTGTTCTTCCTTACCTTCCCCCGTTACGCCCGGCATAATGTCTTCTGTGAAGCTCATTTGCCCCGGCATTTCCTTTCCGGCTTCCTCCCTCTGCTTCATTTCCTTTGCTTCCATCAATGAAAGCGTCCCGGCTTCCTCCACCCTGTCCGCTGCTTCCTCCTGCCCCGCTGCGCTCATGCCGCACAACTCAACCGCTACAGAAACATTGATAACGCTTTCTTTAAAGTATTTCATCAGGCGGGCAGAAAGATTGTTATAAATGGACTTATACCGTCCCAGTTGCGCTTCCGTTGTCCCTGTTATCTCTGCAAGGACTTCACGGGTCCTTCCGTTCAGGCTGTATTCCTTTTTCAGCTCTTTTGCCAGTTCCTCTGCCTGAATTGCTTCCATCATCTTTTCCCAGTCGGTCTTATCCCGGAAGCGGTTTGCCATAATCAGTGCCAGGCGGTCCCGCACGTCCGCTTTTTTGAAGATACAGGGGACAAACCGCATTTCCTCTTTTCCCTCTTCTAACAGGGAAAGTGCCGCAAGCCGTCTTCTATGCCCCGCAATCACTTTGTATTTGCCGTTTTCCGGGCGGCTTACCAGTAACGGCTGTAATATGCCCACAAGCTCAATAGAACGCTTCAATTCGTCGTCTACATGATAGAAATTGTCTTTCGACGGTACAAGGTCATGAACGTCAATATTCATAATGGCGTTTTCCTCTGCCTGCTGCGTGGCGTTGTCCTGCTGCCCCGCTGCGCTTTCCTGCTGCTGTCCTCCGCTTACTTCCTCCAGCTCCTTTGAACGGCTGTTCAATAAGTCTGTCAGGTTGAATTTTGCTTTTGCCATCTCTTTTTCCTTCCTTTCCGTGTCCGATTCGGTCACATTTTCAGATATTCTTCAACCAGCTTTTTATAGTCCTGCGCCGCCCCGCAGCGGCTGGAATAAATCAAAATCGGCTTCCGCTCAAATGTACTGGGTTTCATTTTTGCCGTGCGTCTGATATGCGTATCAAAAAGCGGGTATTTATTGCATACTTGCAGATATTGTTCCCCCTGCTGGTCTGCTTCGTTCAGTCTGTCATACTGTGTAATGAAGCACCCCCGGAAGCACAATGCCGGGTTCAGCTCTTCCCGTGCGTTTTCAATCTGTTCTGTCAGCTCTTCCAGTCCATCAAGTGAAAAGTCGTCAATCGTAATCGGCACTATCACATCATCAGAAGCAACTAGCGCATTTATCGTGCTTATGTTAATATCCGGGGCATTGTCTATAATGCAGAAGTCGTATTGCCCCGCTACCTGCTGCAACGCTCTCTTGAACCGTGTCTGCTGCGGGCGGCTCTGGTCAAGCATTACTGACAGATTCGCCGTTGACAGGTTCATATTTGCCGTGATAATGTCTAACCCCTCATAGTCCGTATGCTGAATGACTGCTTCCATGTCAATTTTCCTGTCCGTCATTACCTCTGCAACGCCCGCTTTGTCATAGCTGTGGCGGTTAAAGAACTTTGAAGCGTTCCCCTGCTTGTCGTTATCGACCAGCAGAACCTTCTTTTTGTGTACGGCGTTCAGGATATGCGCCATATTGACGCTTGAAGTTGTCTTTGCAACCCCGCCTTTCAAGTTGATAACAGAAATTGTCTTCATGTGTCCTTCCTCCTTGTATCTGGTATGATATTTTTATTTTCCCAGTAGTGCGCCGGGCGGGAATCGGACCCGCCCCGCAGGTCTTCACACCTGCTACCCCTCTGCAGCTCCCGGCTCTTCTCCGAACAAAAACCCTTTGTCTACAAGAAATTTTATCCAGTCGCAGCCTGTCACGTCTTCTTCTTTGATGAATTGATAGAACGCTTCTTTTGTTTCAACTCCGTCTGCTTTCATGAAGCGTTCGGCGTTTTTTACTGCGTTTGTCTGAAAAACGTGTTCTGCAAAGAATATCTTTTCACATTCCCCGTAATCATTTACCCCGTATTCTCCCCGCTTCCCCGGCGTTCTCATTAGAACCTTTACAACGGGCTTTTTGCTCTTGTTTCCTGTTCCCTTGCTGATAACAACTGCTTCACTGAATAACCAGCCATTCCAGCCCCTTCTTTGCTGTGAAAACTGTGTTCTAGGAACCTCTACTAAATCCCCCGGCTTCAACTTGCTGTATTCTGCTTTTTTCATGCGCCCTTCCTCCTTGCGTCTGTTATTTCATTCAATGCGCCGGGCGGGAATCGGACCCGCCCCGCAGGTCTTCACCTGCTGCCCCTCTGCGGCTCCCGGCTCTCTTTATGCTTCTACCGTTTCACTTCCTGCAAAAAATACTTCCCTGCCGTCCCAGTTTTGTATTTTCACTTTCTTTTCTTCTCTCCTGCTTTCATTGTATCTTCCTGAATGGTGGATTGCCGCATATGTGATTGTTTTCGCCGTTCTCTTTACAATTTCAAATACAACTGCGTGTTCCCCGTATCTTTTGCCGACTTCAAATGTCCTCATTCTTTTTTCCTCCGTTTGCCTGATTGATTATGTATTTATTATATACTTGCGCAAGTATATTTTCAATAGGCAAACTGCACAATCTTACGCAAGTATATTTGTTTATTTTTTATACTTGCGTAAGATATACGGGTTTTCAGACGGTCAGCCCGGCTTCCTTTGCCGTTATCAACGGTATGTATTCCCCGGACCCGTCAAGCTCATATGTAAAAAGAACTCTGTTTTCCCTCTGGAAATGTGTGCAGGCAATGTCTGTTATCTTCGCATATGTCGTCATATACAACGCCCCTTCCTGATTCTTTCCCGCTGGTGTAATAACCTGAATTTTGTCCCCGATTTCATACGGGCTTCTTGCGCTAAATGCCGCCACCTGCATTGTCCTTTTCCTCCATCTTCTTTTCATTCTGTTTTCTGACATACCACGCAACTTCCCGCAGTATGATAAACACAAGCCCCGCTGCCGCTGTCAGCAAAATAACTGCTATCCCTTTCAGGAAGAATCCTATTGCTTCCGCTGCCGCTTCAATCAATATCACTTTTGCTTTCCCTCCTGTTCTTCTCCCTCATTTGCGCCCTTGCCCGTTCAACGGAAGGTCTTATTCTGTTTACCGTCTGCAACTGTCTTTTTAAAAGCGGCTTGCGCTTCTCCGGCTGTTCTGCCGCTTTCTGCTGCCGTACTCTCTGCAATACCTCCTGTTTGCTCTGGCAATGCCTGTTCTTTCTCTTCCCCACTTCCTTCGCCCTCCTATCTTCTTTTCTTTTTCCCGTATTTCCTTTTCTTCTTTGTCGCCCGGCATTTCAAGAAAACGTCTTCTTTCGCCTTTGCAACTTCTTTCTGTACCCGTTCATGATTTCTGTTGTCCTCTTCCTCCTGCACAACCTCCAGAACCTCTACCGCAGAAAGCGGGAATGTGTAAGTACAGCCAGGGTCATAGGTTCCCGCTTCCCAGTCAGCCTTGAAGCCCTCAAAATCATCTTCATAAGCGCAAAACGGGTTATATTGTTCCGCTTCATACATTGCAAGCATTACCCGGTTATCGTCTTCCTTCTTCCAGCTCCATAAGTGCCAGCTTTCGTGATTGTCATAGTCCCACATGCTTACCCATAGTTCTAATCCGTCCCACAATTCATCAGCTTTCTTCATGTGCTTGAACTGATTGGAAGTAAAGCCCTGCCCCTTGAACTCTTCCCGATAGTCCTTTACTTCCCTTCCTGCCGTATGAAGCCGCACAAATGCAACTTTCGGAAGATACGGCGGCTTTTCCCTGTCAACTTTCACTTTTCCTTCCTCCTGTCTATCCTGTAGGCAATACGCATGATTGCTTCCATTGATTTTTTTATGTTTGCGTCCGTGTCTGCCGTAATACTTAACACGCCCGCTATATCCCGCAATTCCTCTGCGGTTTCTTCGTCTGACTTTTCAGCCAGACAGTCAGCGCATATTCCCTGCCCGTCCTCCGGCAGCGTCTTTCCGCAGATAATACATTTTTCACGGTCCATGCCCGCACCTTCTTTCACCAGTCCTGCATTTTCTTCACCTTTTCTGTCAATGCCTTTTCCCTCTCTATCAACGCCCGGACTTCATACGGGGAAAGCCCTGTTTCCTCATACTCGAATAGCTTCTTTGCAGCCCGTACAACGCCCACATTCTGCTTTAGAACGGGTTTTCCACTGCCTGTGCTTATCTCTGTAAGCCTTTCCCGTTTCCTGCCCTTCTTGCCCCTCTGTGGCTTCTCCTGCGCCTGCTGCCGGGCGGCAATCTTCGCCCCCTGTGAAACTATGGCATTATGCGGGATATAGCCCCGCATGGCGTTATTAGAAGCCCTGACCGCTGCTTTTTGTATGTTCACGTCTGCCCCTCCTTTAATTTGTGATTCTTAAAAACTGAAACATACAGGCTTCATCATGCAGAAGAATCACTTCCCCGTCTTCGTTCAGAGTAACAACCGTTAAAAATTTCGGCTTTGCAATCCCCTTTTCCTCTGCTTCAATCTCTGGTGGCGTGTCATTATACCTCCAGCACATATTCAGCGCATTATATACACGCTCTTTATAAACAACCTTAAAGCCCCGCATATCTATTCCCATGTTTTAGCCCTCCTTCTGTGTTTTCCGGCTCTCTATTGCAGGATAGCCCGGAAACTGCAAATACCCTGCAATTATCCTTTCCGCTTCCTCTGCCCCGTAACAAACCGCCGTGAAATATCCCTGTTCTTTCAGTGCTTCCAGCCATTCGTCCTGGCTGTCCGTCGTTTTGTTCCTGCCGTACTTCATTTCGATATACAGCCCGTGGAATCCGTTTCTTGCTACAGGCAAACATAAATCAGGAACGCCCGCTTTTACCCCCTGCCGCTTTAGGTTCGCCGCTTCCAGCGTGTTCCTGCTGCCGCCGTTCGGGATATGATAAATCAATTTCAGTTCCGGGTGGCTTGCCTGCTGCCATCCGCACCACTGTATCACTGTTTCCTGCTCTGTCGCTTCGCTTCTCCTGCGGTTCTGCTGCCTTGCGTAATAGTTCATTTTCTCTATCTCCCTTCTGTCAGCTTCTTAACGTGTGAACTCTTAAACAGGCATGACTGGGGATTGATTAAGAAATAGCATTTCTGCGGTATGTACAAATTCGGGTTATTTCTGAATTGTTCTTCCCCTGTTTTATGCAGTTCCCCCTTGATAACGTCGTTGTCAAATAGCTTTATTGTGACGACTTTTCCCAGATACTTTTCTAACTCACTTCTTTTCACTCTTTCTTTTCCTCCCGTTCGTCAAAATGCGTCGCCATCATGTCTGCAAGATGAAGCATAACTGCCAGCTTGCTTTGCCGGAAAGCGTTGTCTAAATCATACCCGCCGCCCCTTGCGTAAAAGTCGTACTGCCCCATGTGCCACCTGATTGCCAGAATCTCTTCTTGTGTCAAGTGCATAAATTGTAAAATCAGGATAACGGACTTTTCCCCGTGTCCGGCAGGGAAATTCTTTGTCAACTGATATTCGTTTATGCCCTCAAACCCAACTTTTCTATATGCGTCTATCTTGCATAAATCATGAAGAAGCCCGCAGATTGCCAGCGTTTCTAAATCATAATTCAAAGACTGCTGCCGCCGTTCTTCCTCTGCGTTCATCTGTATAAGCCGCCGACACACATTTATTGAATGTTGCGCAAGCCCTCCGGGTTCCGCTCCGTGGTGTCGCTTGCTTGCCGGGGCTTCAAAGAAGCCGTTTGCGTCCATCCATTGCAGAAGGTCAGCCGCCCCCGGTCTTTTTATGTAGTTGAAATAGTTCTTGAATACCTGTATTGTTTCTTCCTGCTTCATTCCTCTTCTTCCTCCGCTTTTAATGCTTCTTTCTACATTCAGGGCATAAGACTTTCTTTCCCACGCTCCACCCGTTCTGCCTTGCGTATTCAACAAGATATATTTTTGACGGGAGCCATTCTTTCGGTTCTCTCCTGTATTCAATGGCTTTCCCACACTTGTCGCATGAATAGCCGCTATAAAACATTCTTTCCCCCTTTCCTCTTCCTTGACAGCCTTTCAAGCCGTCTGGAAAGCCTTTGTATGTTTCCGTATGTCCCGCACTCTTTACACTCTGCCTGCCCGTAATGACCGGGGCAAGCGTCGCACTCTTCCTGCTCTGCTTTCAGCATTGTTGCCGTGGTCGCTGCCTGAAAGAGTGTGTCCCCGTCAAATTGCTTTTCCTGCTGGTCCTGCTGCGGTTCTTTTAATTCCTCTTCGCTTATCCCGTATTTGCTTTTTATCTTTTCATACAGCCGCCGTGCGTCCTGTCTTTCGCCGCCCACGCCCTTCTCTGCAAGGGCTTTCAGCTTTTTCAGTTTGTCCGCTGCCTGTTCTCTTGTCATGCCTGCTGCCCTCCGTATACTTCCACAAGCCCGCCTTTCTCCTGTGCAAGCTCCGTTATGCCCTCTTCAAGTGCAATCTGTATTTCCGCAAGCATACCTTCTGAAAGCCCGTACCTGCTTCCGATAAAGATATATCTGCAATTCCTTAAAAGCTCCGTGCCTGCCGCCATCCCCTTTTCCCTTTGTTCCTGGTCCTCTTCGTTTAGTACCTGCGTCAAGTACAAGTGCGGCGTTATCGGCGTATATCCGCAGTCTAACGCAATCCGGGTCAACTCCCTTGCATACTCCGTGTTTCTCTCAATATCGCCCCTGTACGGGCTGCATATATAGCATAATTTACTTTGCATTTCCCTTCCCTCCTGTCAGATTAAGTCAAACAATGAAAGCTGCGCTTTCTCTGCCTGTATGCGCCTGTCTGCGTCCGTGTAATACCCTTCGTCAATCTCTATCGCATACCATTCAAACCGCAGGCGTTGACACGCAACCGGGCAAGAACCGCTACCCGGTTAAATGTGACAATCCTTGTCGGGCAGTCAAACGACGTGTAGGCAATTTCACAATCTGACATTGACAAGCCCCGCTGCCCTTTGTCCCAGATTATCCAGCCTTTATGCCCTGCTTTTAAGTGCTTCACAAAATAATTGCCACCCCAGATAATCTGGTTTTCAGATACCCTTTCAAGCTCCCGGAAGTATTCTGCGCCCGGTATGCCTTTACTGTCCCAGTCCTTCTTTTCGTGTTCCTTCCTGCTTTGCTTTGGATTGCTGCACACTTTCTTTTTCTGTCCGTCATTGCCTATCCCATAGGGCGGGTCAACTATCGCAAGTTGAAAGAACTTATCCGGCATTTCCCGCATGACGGGCAGGCAGTCCGCATTTAAAAGCGTGTTCGGTTCATACCTCCACAATCTTTTTCACCTTCTTTCTGTCTTACATTTAATGTCCGGCACGTCTTCCCCTCTGTAATACTGCCAGGACTGCGGCGGTCTTTTCAGCCCGTACAGGCTTAATTTGTGCGGCGTGTCGTATTCCTTCGCCTGTGACACTGACCAGCCCCACAAGGGCTTCCCGCTTTCTCCTGCGTACTCTTTCAACTGCTGCCCGGTCAGGCAGCTTGCCCCCGGAACATCTACTTCCAGCAATCCCGTCCGGCTCTTTACTTCCGGGATAGTCCGTATTTTGAAAAAGCTATTGCAGATAAATTCCCCTTTTATTTCCCCTGTCCCTGTCACATACACAAGAACCCTGAACGGACCCTTCCCGGCAGGACGTGTCTTCCTGATTTCAAGCTGCTTTTCTCCCGCCAGAATCTTCTTCCACCAGCGGTCATGCAAAGACAATATGATTGTGTCCGATTCGGACAACCTCTGCTTTTCAGCCATCTTTCCTTTCCTCCTGTTCTGCGGCAATTATTCCCCGGAAGACACGTTCTGCACACGGTACAGCAATACTGTTTCCCAGTGCTTTTATCCGTGCATTGCTTGACATTTCCTTTCCGCTTGCCCCGTACTGCGTCCAGTTATCCGGGAATCCGTCAAGCCGTTCACATTCTAACGGGGTCAGGGAACGGACCCTGTATTTCTGCCGCCAGCTCTCTTCCGGGGCTGCCACGGCGTGTCTGTCGCTCTCTGTCAGCGTCGGGGAAATATCCTGCCCCACTCCCGTCTGATTGCCGCCGCTCCCCGCTTTCCTTCCCAGTACATTCCCGATAATCGTATATACGGGAAGAAGATAGTACCCCGTCTTTGCCGCCCCGCCGCCTGCCCGCCCCATCAGCGTCACGCTTTGTTTTGCGTCAATATATATCCTGTCGCCGGTCCGTCCAAAATCTAACTTTGTATGCTTCTTTTCTTCTCCCTCTTCAAAGTTCAGCTTCAACTGTCCGTCTGCGCCTTGTGCCAGTCCTCCGCTATTACCTCCAGAAGCGCAATCCGCAGTTTGTCCGGCATATCCCGTTTCATATCCTCTGCCCTCTGCAACATAGCCCAACACACTTTCGCACTCAAAAAGTATTTGTCCGGCACGGTCTGTTCTAAAATCTCTGACAAGATAGATTCGTTTTCGACGCTGGGGAACGCCCCAGTATTGAGCGTCCAACATTCTCCAAGCTGTACTTCCCCCCTGCTTCTAACCATTCCGGCATTTGCCCATCTTCCGCTTGCAGGCATTGGAATTGCGGTCTTTGTGATTTCTTCAAGCACCTTTTGAAAGTCCCTGCCTTTATTGCTTGAAAAAGCCCCTGCCACGTTCTCCCAGACTGCGTATTTTGGGTACTTTCCATTTGTCGCACACCTCATTTCATCAATAATTCTGACCGCTTCAAAAAACAGTCTTGATTCTGACCCGGCAAGCCCTTTCCCGTTCCCTGCTACACTCAAATTCTGACAGGGGGAACCAAAAGAAATAATGTCAACGGGCGGTATCTCTGCGCCGTTTATTTCCATGATGTTCCCTAACTGCTGCATATCCGGGAAATGTTTTGCGCTTATGTCTATGCAGTCCGCTTCAATTTCGCTTCCCCATACAGGCGTTATGCCCTGCCGCTTCGCCGCAAGCGGAAAGCCTGCTATCCCGTCAAATAAGCTCCCTAACGTCATTTTCCCCGCCCTCCCCTGCTATGAAAAGAAAGCTGCTGGCATAAGCTCATACCCGTCAATATCTTTGTTTTCAAGCGGCTTGTCATATTCGATATATCCCCACGCCATTCTTCCGATTTCCGGCACATATTCCCGGCTATTGAAATTGTGAATCAGCATTGCCGGATTGTCTTTCGGTTTCGGATATGTCCCCGGCATTACCGGGCGTTCTAAACTGTAATACTTGTATTTCATTCTTTTTAGCTCCTTCCTTCAATCTCTGTCTTAAAATCCTGCTTTTCCCAGAATCAACTCCCGCTTTATCTGTTCTTCCGCTTTCTCTTTGTCGAACCCATTCGCCACAATTACCTTTGCAACGTGTTCTGTGCAATACGGGTATTTTGCAGCTATTTCAGAAGCCGCCTTTTTCATTTCCGGGTCAAGCCTGTTGTATGTCGGATATGCCCTCTTTAACTCTCCGTACAGCATTTTCTATCCCTCCAGCACAACCCTTGTATAAATCATCATTTCAAGGTCTGAAAACGCAAATTCACTGATACTTTCAACGGGTACTTTCTCCCCCGGCGTTTTGTACATTGCCGCCCCTGCCCTTTTCTGCTCTTTCCTGTGTATGTCTGTTGACAGTCCGTGCCGCTTTACTTCCCGGCTCCTGTCAATCCCTGTATAGCCCAGGCAGGCAACAAACCCCCTGTAAAGCTCTCCTGTGCTGTCCTCAATAATCAGCCTGTCACTGGGGACAGCTCCCCGCATGAACTCTTCCAGAATCACTTCTTTTTCCCTCCTGATTTCCTGTTTTTCTTCTTCTGCTTCTTGTCCGGCTTCTTCCACATCTTCAAGTAAATGTGCCAGCCCGTTTCTTCGTAGTAGGCAGGTTCAATGCTTACAATGTCATATCCGGGGAACTGCTTCTTGAAGAACTCTTTCCCGCAATCATCAGACTTCGCCAGCTTCTCTATCTGCTTTTTCGTGTATTTATAATCAGCGTTCGGAAGCTCTACCGGGCGCACAAGGTTTCTGCTGCTGCTCCACCGTTTCTTCCCCTGCGGGTCCTTTACTATGTACTTGCATAGGGCTTCAATGCCGTTTTCGTTCGTCTGTATGCGGTCAGCATTTACCCACCCCATCTGCTTTATCTCTGCCCTGTACTGCGGGTCCTGCGCTTTATTCCAGTTAATGCGGGCAGTCGTCCACATCAGTTCTACATCATCACGGGACAAACCGCCGTTCATGATAATGTGATGGTGTACCCGCTTTATCATCTGCCCTTCCTTGTCGAATTTATATTCTGTCACAAGGATATATTTCAGCGGGTCCAGCCCTAACTTCCCCCGCCTGTATGCTATCCGGCGCAAGTAGTTATTCACTATCTTTTCCGCTTCCTCTATGCTGTCCGGCAGGTGGTCTTTATCGTATGTACAGGAAACGTGTAAATCACCTATGCCAAAATTCCCATTCCCTAACTGAACCAGATACCTTTTGGCGTTCTTTTCGTTCAGGTCTTTTTGCTTTGGCTCCGTTACCTTCTTACGCTTCCCCCTCTTCCCCTTTGCCACCTTATCCGCTTTTTCCGTCCGGGGTATTATATCCGCTTCCCGGTACTTCCCGCAGTCCACCTTCTTCTCCCTCATGAACACTTTACCCAATGCAACCACACCTTCCTTTGCTGTCCTTATACCTGTGTGGCGTGGGTATGTTCCGGGCGGGGACTCCCCCTCCCTTCTTTCCCTCCTGCTTATTATCCATGTGTTACGCAAGTATATAATATATATTATCTTACGCAAGTATATATTCTATATCTATATTACGCAAGTATATATATACTATTCGTAGGAATGTTAATACCCCATACAAGCCCGTTTTCCGGGATAAAAACCCGGCATTTTCAACGGTTTCACCGCTGATTTTGCTTGCTTTTACACCGCCAACATGGTATAATAAACATGAACTGATTTATTAAAAAATGTTAGCGAAAAGCCTTTGTTGAATGTGTTTGCGGCACTTCTTCAAAGGCTTTTTGTTATGTCCTTTTCCTGCGGGTTACAACGGCTTGTATAGCTCTTTCCTGCTTTCCCCGCACCACAATTTCCTTCCGTCTTCCGTCCTGATTGTCACTATTCCGTCACAAAATCTGTACCCGGCTTCAATCGTCCCTTCGTGCCACTCTCCTTCATGGAAAATCGCTGCGGGCTGACCGACAATATACGGAAATTTCGGTTTTTCTAATACTTCCATTTTTTCAACATCAGACACGCCGTTTTCATCAATGCACGGGAATAAATCGTTTCCCTGCCAGCAGAAAACAACGCCTGTTATAGAAAGCTCTACTTCTTCCGGCTCAAACCCCGGAAGCGTCTTTAATCTTGTACGCTTCACTGTCTTAAATCGCACATCAAATTCCCGTACTTCTCCGTCAGGCAGCACAAGCCGGGTCCTGTCGCCTATTTCAATCGGCGTTCCGTTTTTGTCTTTCAATCCTGTATACATTGCTTTCCTTCCCTTCTGCGGTCGTTATCACGCCCGCCCCAGTAAATCAGTTACCAGTTTCCAGTCTTTCAGGTATAAAGCGGAACGGAAGGACACACCGCTGCCGACGAGAGAACGGGCGTGGTCCAAGTGCCACGCCGCCACTCCACCGTAGGAAGAGTTGCGGAAGCTCGAACCCCGGAGAGGCACGGCTTCTTCAAGTTCACTGTCAGCCCATATCCCCGCTTTCTCCTGCTGCCAGTTCTGCGGCAATATCCCCAGTCTATGTACAATGTCCGGGACTTCTTTCAGGCTCCCGGCAAGCTTCAAATCCCGCATATGGCAACCGTTCCAGCCCCCGGCAATCTGCCCATCTGTCAGCACGACTTTTCCGCACTGTGCGTCAAGATACAGCGGCTTTCCGAACGGAAGCCCTTCTTCCCCCGGTTCCTCTGTCCGTGCAACTACCCACGCCGGGTCCTGCGGCTTGAAGTCCTCTGCCGCTGCGTTATTGTCCGGGATATACTCAATTACGCCTTTATGCAGGCGCAAGCCCGCCACACGCTCCCAAAAGTTCCCGCAGAGTCCGAAAACCCCTTCCGGCGTTCCGTCGTGGCTCCATGCAAGCGGTTCTGTCCCAGTCAGAACCGTGTAACCGTCGTAACAATACCCCTTTTCCTCCGGGTCGTCAGCGTTCTTCCCGTAGTCCGTGTTACCGCTGATAATATGCCCTGCTGCCGCTGCGTCTTTCATCAGGTAAACCCATTCTGCATTTGTCATTAAGTGCCAGCCGGGTCCTTTTCTCCGGCAAGCTGCCGCCGATTCATCATGCCCCATACTTTCAACGGGCTTCTGATACGGCAGGGAAACGGGTATTCCGTTAATTACGGTATTCGTATACTGTGAAATGAGAATAGCCGCCATAATCTCCCCGTTTACCTTGAACACTTCCGGCACGTCCTCTTCCTTGTAGGTTCCCGGCTCCATGTAAAACATTGTCATGAAGTTAGGAAGCCCGGCTTCATCATTCACGACAACCGCCGCTTTGAAAATGCCTTTTTCCTGTTCTGCTGTCATTTTTGACATTCTTCTTTTCCTCCTTGTATCTGGTATGATTTTATATAACAAGCCGTTCCCGGCGTGTTTTCGCTATGAATTGTCGCCCCGGAAAGCCGCCGCAAAACCTCTTTTAAACTTCTGCCAGTCTTCCGCTGTCCCTAACCTGTACCAGCGCATTTTTTCCGCTTTCCAGTCACGCTTCAACGCAAAACCCAGCCCGGCTTCCTCTCTTACCCACCATATCCTTACATCAGCAAGCCCGGCTTTTATATTGTCTTCATCATAAAATACCGTCCGGCTTTCCTCTCTGTGCGTGAATGTGAAGAAGTCCTGCAATTCCGCATAGACTTTTTCTGCCTGTATTTCCTCCGCATTATGCGGCATTTTGTTAAATTCTGCCACCGCTTCCCCTCCTATACCGCCGCCCGCTGCGGCTCTTCCTTCTCTTCATGCACCGTCACTGTAATTGACAGGTTTTCTTTCCGGGAAAGAATCATTGCCAGCGTTTCAAAGAACCGCTTTGCATTGAAAGTCCCTTCCACCTGAACGCCTGCTGCCGCAATCCCTTCTTTCATGTGCGCCACCTCCTGCGTCATTCTTCCGGGTCCGGGTTATAGCAATCATGCGTTGACCCGACAAGCCAGCCTGACATTTCAATTTCAATGTCCCCGCCGTCCGCTCCGTCTGATATGATTTCCATATCACCGTAGAAGCCCCACGCTTCCCCGTCCGTCGTGTGTATCAGGATATAACCCGCCTGCGGTTCCCGGCTTTCCTGCGGCTCCTGCCGCCCTGCATACCTTCCCGCACTGTACCCGGCAACGGCACACGTCAGGACTATTGCAGCCCTGACCGCCGCCCGTTTTGCTTTATTCATGTTTTCTTCCTTTCTCACGCCCGCAGCCGGGGCGGGCGTGTCATGCTGTCCCGATTGCCCCGGCAGGCAGGCTTTTCACGAACTTTGCGCCCTGAATGAAAGCAAGAAATTCCCGCTTTTCGTGATTGTCCAGCATTTCCATGAAGCCCATAACCTCCGCAGCTTCCTTGCCGTCTTCCTGTGCAATCATGGTTTCTGTTCTCTTTTCCTCTGCCATCTTTCTTCCTCCTTCCCTTTTCCTCTGTCCCCTGATACAATGGAAGTGCCGCTTCCGGGCGGCAATTCCATTGAAAAGGGGGTGTATGTTATGCCGCTTCACAAAGACTTCATCAGAAAAGCCGTGAACGACGCTGTTAAAAAGCACGGGTCTTCCGTTCAGCCGGAAGAATTAGAAAAGATATTGACTGCTGCCATTTACGGCATTTTCAATTCCCGTGATTTTGAAAACTACATCAAAGAAATTGTGAAATGATTTCCTGCGCCAGCCTGTACTACACATACAGGCTGGTATCTTCAAGCAACATTCCTTCTACCTCTGCGGCAAACTTATTGAATAAGTCCCGCAGCTCTGCAACCCTGCTTTCCTGCAATCCCTCAAATTTCAGATTGACTTCTGCGTATGCGTCCGGGTCGTCTGATACTATTCTTTTTTGAAATGTCACGCCGCTGGTTATCCGCACTTCTCTTTCCACTTCTTTTTCCATTTCCGCACGTTCCTTTCCGCACCGCCGCTGCCGCTTTTCACCTTAAAAAGCCGCCTGCCCGGAAAACTTGTTGTCCGACTATACACTTTTTAGCTGGTGTAACCGCTGCCCGTTTGACAGTGCTTTATTTTTAGGGGTCTGGCTTGCCCCTGATTGAACCGGGCGGGAATCGGACCCGCCCCGCAGGTCTTCACCTGCTGCCCCGTGTGGCTCCCGGTCCTTTATGCGATTTTGATTTTCTCTGTCGTGTGATATTTCCCGTCAAATACTTCAAGTTCAGCCGGATAACTACAGCCCCGGCACTCTCCCAAATGTTCCAGCGTGTACCGTGTGTTCAGGAAGAAGCCGCCCTTGTACGGTCCGAACCGCTCTTTGTATTCCTCTGCAAGTGCTTCCAGCTTCTCTTTTGCTTCAAAATCCGTGAAGTGGTCGCAGGTCTTCTTCAAGTGTTCCGCAAGCCCCTTCATTTCCTGAATGATTTCTTCCCGGCTTTTCAGTGCAAATCTTTCTTTGCAGATAACCTTCACAAACTCCGCTTTGCTTAACTGTGTAGCCATGTACATAGGTTCAATAATATTGTCATAGTCTGATACGCTTACTTCATATCCTGCAAGTGCTTCAAATTCAATTTTCATCATAGGGCTTTACCTCCGATTTATTTATAGCGATTTCTGTTATTGTTTTGAACGCCTGTCGTTTATCTGTCTATATGATATAACGTTCAGCGTTAAAAGTCAAGCGTTTTTTAAATTTCTATTGACTTTTTGAACGCTAGGCGTTATTCTTGACTTACAACATAGAAAGGGGGTGAACAAATTGACTGTCAATGAACGTATTAGATATTTCAGAAAAAGCGTCCTTCATATCAACCAGCGGCAATTTGCGTCAGATTTAGGAATGGCGCAAACTGGCGTTAGTGGAATGGAACAAGACGGCGCAACGGTTACTGACCGGGCTATAAAATCTATCTGTATGGCTTACAACGTCAATGAAGACTGGCTGCGGAACGGTACAGAACCTATGTACATACAAGCACCAACTTTCAGCCTTGACGACTTTGTACGGCAACGGGGTGGGACTGAATTAGAAGTTGACATTATGAAAGCGTACTTTGAACTTGAACCCGATATACGGGCAATGCTGGTTCAGCACTTCAAAGAACGCTTGACCGCTTCCCGTGCTGAATCTGCGGAACTTCCAGAAATGACCGTTGAAGAAGCGGAAGCGGCATATATAAAAAGTCGCTCCAAGATTGCACAAAAAGCGGGCAACTCTGCTTTGAGTACCACCGCAGACACGGAACCCGGAAGCGCAAACGGCAATAGCCTTGTTTCAAACCAATGAAAAGCCCGGTGGGGCTGCGTAAGCTCTGCCGGGCTTTTTCTCAAAATTTATGATAGGAGAATTTAAAAATGGGTATACGGTACAGAAAAAGTATAAAAGTGGCTCCGGGTGTCAAAATCAACCTAAACAGGAAAAGCGCAAGTGTGACAGTCGGCGGCAAGGGGTATCACAAAACCTTCAACACGAACGGGCAGACAACCACCAGCGTCAATCTTCCTGTAAAGGGCTTGTCATATACGGACCGGAAGGGCAGGAAAAGCAATTCTTCTTCCGCTCCTGCTGCCCGCTATGATAATACAGGAAGCGTTGTTGAAGCTCCTGCACCAAAAGAAAAGAAGATAACCGCAAAAGCCGTCATTCCTGACCCGCCCACTGCTGGCGTTGCTGTTATCGGGTTTTTCATTATCGTTGCGGGCTTCTTCCTCTCCGGGTCCTCTATCCCGGCAGGAATTATTGTCGCTCTCTTTGGGGCTTATCTTATTTATGCGTATATCGCACACAAAAGGAACCCGGACAGCGGCAAATATATTTCAGAAGGGCAGCTAACACGCTGGCGGCAGCTTCTTTCCGTTTCCTCCGGCACGTCCTCTGAACTGATTGAAAAGTCGCTTCCTGTCCTGCTTGACTTGAAAGCTGCTGTGGAAGAATATTGCAGCCAGCTTCCTGAATCTGCGGAAGCCCTGCTGAATACACAACAAAGAATCATTGATTTTTCAGAATTTGTGATAATCAAAGGGGACGACCCCAAAAAGGACTATGAAAGATATTCTGCTTTAATTGCAGAATCGCATAAATGAAAAGAGTGCGGCGGCAATACTGGGAATATTGCCGCCGCCGTGCAAAGTATATCATACCAGATACAACATACCGTCTGCAATTCTGATTATATCATCAGCAGGCGGGAAATAAAAGGAAGTGCAGGTGATTTTCTATGAAAAATAAGGAATTGCCGCCGCTGGTCCGTGTCGCCCTTTATATCCGGGTATCAGGGGAAGAACAAAAGATAAAGGGGCTTTCCCTTGAAGCTCAACAAGAACGGCTGGAAGCATACGCACGGGAAAAAGGCTGGATTGTGACCGGGGTATATATCGACGCTGCGAAAACCGCAAGAAAGAATATGCACAAGCGGGCAGAATTTCAAAAAATGATAGAATCCGTGAAGCGTGATGAAGTTGACTTGCTGCTGTTCTGCCGCCTTGACCGCTGGTTTCGGTCTGTCGCTGATTATTACAAGGTCATGGAAATATTGCAGGCGCACGGCTGCGACTGGAAGACAATAGATGAAGAATACGACACGACAAGCGCAAACGGGCGTTTGTATATCAATGTCAAGTTATCAATCGCCCAGAATGAAGCTGATATTTGCGGGGAAAGGATAGACGTTGTATTTGACAGCAAGATTGCCCACGGAACCGTTGTTTCCGGCTCCTGCCCCTTCGGGTACAGGGTCAATGAAGAAAAGCGGCTGGAAGTCGTGCCGGAAGAAGCCGGGATTGTGCAAGACGCTTTCAATCACTTTGAAAGCACCGTAAGTAAGCGGGGAACCGTGAAGCATATCCGGGAAACTTACGGCGTTAATTGGTGTGAAGCAACCTTCCGGCGTATGCTGTCGGAAACACTCTATACCGGAATCTATGACCGGGGCGGCAGGCGCAATGAAGACTTCTGCCCGGCAATCATCAGCAAAGAACAATTTGACCGGGTTCAATCCCTTCTGAAAAGAAACGCCCGCTCCGTTCCTTCCGGCAGGGTCTATATATTTACATCAATTTTGAAATGCGCTGAATGTAACCACAACATGGTGGGGCGTGTAGCAGGCGGCAACCGGGCGTATTATTATCGCTGCAACCAGCACTTTCAGCGTGGGCGTTGTTCTCACAAATCGGAAGCACGGGAAGACGTGATTGAAAAATGGCTTTTTGACAATCTGGAATCCGAACTGAACCGGGTCCGGCTTGAATGGGAAGTAAAAGCGGCAGAAAAGAAAAAAGCTGCCCTGCGGACAGATAAAGCGACCCTGAAAAGAAAGCTGACAAAATTAAAAGAATTGTATGTGAATGAACTGATTGACATTGACGAATACAAGAAGGACTATGAAATATATACGGCAGCACTCCGGCAGCTCCCGGAACCCGCAGCAGAAGAAACGCCGCCCGACTTTTCAGCCGTGGAAAAGCTGCTGCAAGCTGATTTTAAAAATATTTATGAAACGCTCACCCGTGAAGAAAAGCGTACACTGTGGCGGTCCGTGATTAAGGAAATCAGGATTGACAGCGAAAACAATATCACGGGTATTTCTTTCGGGTAGTGTTGTACTAATGCGACACTACCCGTGGGCTCATCCGCAAGAAGGATGCCTGCGTCTCTGGCCAGCGCCCGGGCGATTGCCACCCGCTGCTGCTGTCCGCCGGAGAGTCTCAGCACATTGCGCCCCGCTTCTTCCCTGGTGAGCCCTAATCGCTCCAAAACAGGCAGCGGCGGTACTCCGGAAGTGAGCGCCACGTTTTCCGCAGCTGTCATATAGTCAATCAGATTATAGCTTTGAAAGATAAAGGCCGCATTGTGTTTCCGGTGCCAGGCAAGTCCTTTTTTCCGGATGTCTTCTCCCTGATACAGCACCTGTCCTTCGGAGGGGCTGTCCAGGCCCCCCAGCAGGGACAGCAGGGTTGTCTTCCCGCACCCGGAAGGCCCCAGAATGGCGTAGATTTTCCCCGCCTCAAAGGCAGCGGATATCTTTCTCAGAACCGTCTTGTTTCCCCCGTAGGAATAGCTCATATTACATGTTTCCAAAATGCTCATTGTCATGTCCTCCCCGCGCTGTGTGTTATTCATGTTTTGTGAGAATGGCCCTGGGTTCCATCCTCATGACCGGAATGCCTGCTGCGCATATGGACAGCAATACTACCAGCAGTTCCAGTCCGCAGGCTGCTGCCAGGATATCCGCAGACATGCTTACGTCCAGTTCTTCCACCTCAGGAGCCGCAAAAACAGGCTCTAAATCAGAACTGTCGGCTGCAATCCGCAGTTCCGTATGGGAATTTGTCTGCTCCCTGTTCTGCTCGTTTGCCTGTGCAAGAAGCCGGTTGCCCACTTTGTCTGCCGCCATATTGCCCCAGAAACAGGAAATGCCAAATGCAAGAACGGTAATCAGTACGGTCTCCGTAATCCGCTGTGCCAGAATTCCCCATCTGCTTTTTCCCACCGAAAGCAGGATTCCTGTCTCATAAATCCGGGACTTTGCCCATATGCCAGTCAGCAGGACCAAAACTCCCATTCCTGCAGCGGTTATCACCAGAATCATGATCCGGATGCCCTCATCCATGCCCTTCAGTGCCTTTTCCGCGTTCCGGTAGTCTGTGTTTTCCTGGGTGATTTTAAAGCAGTCCCAGTTAATATCCTTGTTTTCCCGGATGTTTTTGATGATGGAATCCATCTCCGCCGGGTCATTGACGCTGAATATCACTTTCTCATATCCCGTCTTTTCCCCCATGTTTTCCAGATATCTGCCCATGAAATCCATCAGTGTATGGGAATCGACAAATACCCAGTTCTGCAGCATTTGCCTGGGTAGCGTAAACTGGTTGACCTGCTGTTCCCCGCAGATTTCAAACAGCCCCACAATTTCAAATACGCACTCCTGTTTTCCCTCCGGAACGTCAAAGCCTAACACTTCACGGTTCCATTCCAGCGTGAGTCTGTCGCCGATTTCAATTTGGTTTAATTCTGCCAGCTGACGGCTGATAATGGCCTGCCCTGCCCCATCCTCTGTAAACGGTTTGCCCTGGGTCACTTCCAAAAGATGATTGGCAAAATAAGAGCATTGGTCCAGGGAAGTCCATCCATGTACCGGCGCCATATGCGGATTGAAAGAATTGTAGGAGACAAAGTAATTCTGCTCATTCTCCACCAGGTCGTAATATTCTCCCGCAGCGGATTTCAGATTCGCCACTGCCTTGGCGGTTGCGCTGTACTGGGAGATTCCGGGAGTTTTCATAACTTCTTCAATCACATTATAGTCTAAGAATTCTCCCGCATAGTAACTTGCGCTGAAATTTTCCTGTCCTCCAAATTCAGCGCTCTTCATGTTGGCCGGGTTATCCATGTCAATTTCCATGCAGAATGTTCCTCCAAGCTGCCGCCGTAAATTTACCGCGGCCCTCCGGGATGCCTTCAGCACAGAGAAACCAATCAATGCGGAAATGCAGACCACAAATAATACCAAAAGGATAATAAGGCTTTGCTGCCATTTTCGTGAAACATACAGAACTGCTCTCTTAACAATACTCATACCTTTACCTCCCTGCGCGCTTCGCGCAAATATCAGTCAAGTTCGCTGTAGTACTAACTCAGTTTGGAAAAAATCCGCTTCGGTTGAAAACGCATCAGCCATAAATTGGACAGAAGCACGGATACAAGCAGCACAGTGCTTCCCCAGCCAAAGGTCAGAAGCATGGCAGAAAGGGCCAGCCCCATGTCCATCGTTCCCTCTATGTTCAGCGCTGCCATATAAAAAGAAAATTCCAAAATACAGAACACAAATGACACTACAAAGGGTGCCAGGGATGTCATTGCCATCTCCATAAAATGCTGCTGCACGATTTCTGCCTTTGAAATCCCTATGGACAGCAGGATTCCCGTTTCATGCTCCCGGGATCTATGAAAAAGGATCTGTGTGAGCGATAAAACCACTGTGCTCAGGGCAACAGAGATGATCAGCAGGGTATCTGAAAGGACGCTCATGTCCCCCAGGGAATCCGCTATTTTTTCATATTCCTCAATGTGGGCCGTGACTGCAAATGATTTCCAGTCTATCTCTTCCAGGTTCTGAATTTCCTCTATCATGGCCGGCACATGCGCCGGATCCTCTACAAAAAAATCTATATAATCGGCGCCTGTTTCCCCTGCCATCACCCCGGCGCTTGTACTGTCAATAAATATACGGTTTTCCAGCAGAAAAACCGGCGCAGCCACATCCGTATCCTGTTGTTTTTCCTCCACTGTAAACAGTCCTTTGACCGTCACACGGATTTCCCGCCCTGCAAAACCTTCCTGCGGGGAAATCCCGATTTCGTCCCCGATTTCCAGCTGATTCTGCAGGGCCAGTTTTGTGCTGATCACCGCCGCATATTGATCATCCACCGTCACCAGTTCCCCTTCGGTCAGCCGCAGCCGCTCCTTCTGAAAATCCCCGGCATACCTGCCCTCTGTATGGGCTTCCACCGACACCAGGTGCATTGCAACCGGGTCCTCCAGATATTTCCCGTTATAGTCAACAAGACTTATGTGGTTTGGGAGCATCGCCTCCCTTTTTATTACAATATCGTAGTTGTCAATGTTCTGGCTGCGCCGGATTGCTTCCGCCACTTCTTCATTTAACGGCTTGCCCACATAACGAATACTGGTCTGTCCCTCTTCCTGGTCCACTTCCACATTGTCACTGTTCTGCATATCCGGCGCCACCCGGAAAGCTCCTTTGAGGCTCTGCCTGGTTTTCGTCATGGCCGAATCCACGGCGCTCCGCAGCAGCAGTCCGGTAACGCCAAAGGACGACAGCAGAAAAATCATAAGAGACAATAGCAGTGTTTTTCCTTTTTTGCGGCAGACATATAGGCCCGCCCGTTTCCACAATTGCATAGTTTACCCCATTTCTGCGCGGCCTTTTGCGCATGTCAAATTTGTGGATGCCGCGCAGACACAAATTTGGGATTGAAAATTTTCAATTTTCAATCTTTACCCCCTTCTCAGAGTCAAAAGGTATTTTGACCCCTACATCATATCCTATATATGTTTCATCAATGTGGAATGTATCTTTCACCAATGTTTCAATGGCGCAGAAAAAACTCTTTATTATTCATTTGGGGAGAAAAATATGGTAAAACGCATGCCGCTTTTTTTCTCATCATCCAGCGAAAAAAATGGACTGAAATCATATGGGTATTCCAGGGTGTTTAAAATTTTTGCGGCAAGATACAGTCCCAGACCATTTCCTCCATTGGGATTCTCGCCGATACCGTTTCTGCTCCGTGAAAAATCCGGCCGGTAAAACGGCTCAAAGATGTGGGGCATATCATTGGGGGAAATGGGGGGACATTCATTTTCCACCACAATGCTTTTACCTGCAAAATAAATCCTCACCATACCCTGCGTTTTCGTGTACTTGACCGCGTTGGAAAGAAGATTGGACAGGACTTTTTCCATTGCGGCTTTTGGAAATTTTGCGGAAAAATCATCCGAAAAATCCGTATTTATCCGGACCTCCTTTGATTTTGCAATCAGCCGGTAGGGAATGAGCAGCTGTTCTACAAAGGACTGCAGTCTTACTTCTTCCATGGTTTCGCTTTCAAAAGTAAAGTTCAGTCTGGACGCATCCAGGATTTCCTGTATCATCACGCCGAATCTGCCCGCCATATCTTTACAGACAGGCAGGTATGTTTCCCAGTCCCTGTAGCGTCCTATCCCCATAATCATGTTGTCCAGCATCCCGCACAGCGCCGTCACAGGAGTTTTCAGTTCATGGGAAGCAGCACGCAGAAAGTCTATCTTTGCGGCTTCCGCTTCACTGACCCGTATATTTTCTTTTTGTAAGTTTTCAATGGTGGCCAGAAGACTCTCATAAAGCTTATTGACATTCTCGGAAAGCGCCCCGATTTCATCCCGGGTTTCTGCCCGGCAGATGGCTGATCTGTCAAGCTCCTTCATTCTTTCCGTGACCTTGGATATATCCGACAGTGGTTTCGTAATTTTTTTAGAATACACCAGGGCAAAAAGGCCCGACAGCAGCAAAGACAACAGCAGTGTAAACGGCAGCAATATCACCACGGCACTTTTGGCTTCATCCACCGGCTGGAGCGTGGAAAGCAGGACAAGGTAGCCGGATTCCCCCTCCTTTGTCCGAAAACCAGTGCCGCAGGACAATGTTGAACTGGTCTTTTGGTAAAAATCCCGGGAAACATATTCCGGGGCTGTCTCCTCGTCAGTCTGCACTTTCCAGCCGGATTCAAATTCCCCTTGTACACCAACGCCACGGTCATGGGAAACAAAGGGGCTTACCATAAAGTTATAAGTCTGGCCTGCATAGTTTACAAAGATACCCATCTGGTTCCGGAGTGCGTATTTTCTCACCACACTCTCTATTTTGTGCCGCGAATCGTATGAAATATCCTTTAATTCCTCCAGCAGCCGGGTCTTCACATCCCTGAACACTGCTTCCTTCTGACCTGTATATACGATAGGCATGAAAAAAAAGAACAGGGCGTGACTGATCAGTGTAATGACGGCCATCAGAGAAAACACATATAGAAACGTTTTGGGAAACAGCTTCATCTTTTTCATGGCCGCACCTCAAAGCGATACCCCACGCCTTTTACGGTTGTAATACAGTCCAGGTTCAGTTTCTGCCGTATTCTGCGAATATAGGTATCAATTGTCCGGTCAAAGAGCGGGGCGTCCAGTCCCCAGACTCCGTCAATCAGTTTTTCCCGTGTCATAACCCGCCCCGCATTCCGAATCAGCAGCTTTAGCAGCTGTATTTCCTTTGGCGCCAGCTCCACCGGCTCCCCGGCTTTCTCAGCCAGGTAGCCATTAAAATCCACCTTGATATCTTCATATTCCCACAAGTCTCTTCCGGCCATTTTTCCTGACCGGCGCAGCAGCGCCAGAACCCGCTTCCCCAGCAGAACCATGGATAAAGGTTTTGTGATATAGTCATCTGCCAGGGAGTCAAAGCTGCTGATCTGCGTGCCCTCATCACTCAGCGCTGTCAGCATCAAAACAGGAATCATGCTGGTTTTTCGTATTTCCTTTAACACCTGCAGGCCGTTTGTGTGAGGAAGCATAATGTCCAGTATGACAAGCTCTACCTCTTCCTCCTCCATTCGCTTCAGCGCTTCCGTCCCGTCAAAAGCCTGATATACCATGTGTCCCGCATCACATAAATAGTCGCAGATTACATCATTTGTCATCTTGTCATCTTCCACAATCAGAATGGCTGCCATATCTTTTCTCCTTGTTATGCAAACTCTTTTTATCATATAACATATATGTTTCAACAATATGACATTGACTGCAAAAAAGGACAGCCCGTTACAGCCATCCTCTTTTGATATTCCGGTCGGTTCACCGTGAACCCCTATTCCATATTATGTTATCCTGACGGCATTTGAAAATCCACAGGCTTTCATGCCGTCCCCTGAAAAAGACCAGTCACCGGGTTTCAGCCATGGCTTTCTTATTTTAACCCTTTCATCATCCGGGACGAAAGCAGGCATTCATCCCCATTGACCATGTAAATCACACGATTCTGGAAATCAATCTCCCTGATATTGTCCTTATTCACCAGAAATGACCGGTGACAGCGGTAAAACCGCCCATCCACTTCTCTTTCAATCTCTTTTATTTTCCCTAAAAATTCCATCTGGCGATTTTTGCAATGTAAAATGATCTTGTGTACATTGGGTGATGTTTCAAAAAAGAGAATATCGTCGTAGTCTACTGTAAATACCTTTTCATTCACTTTCACGGAAAAATTCGCATGTACTTTATTATGAACAGACGCAAATCTCTGGTTCGCCTTGATCATGCAGTCATATATTCTTTTTCCCAAATCCTCAGGAACATCCTTCAAAATGAAATCCAGAGCCTCTAATTTATAGATGAAGGTCAGGTAACTCATTTCCGAATGGGTGGTAACAAAAATAATAAAGCCTCTGGGATCATATTTCCTGATTTCCTGTGCCAGGGTCAGTCCTGTCATATCCGTACCCAGGGCAATATCCAGAAAATAAATTCCAACCTCCTGTGTTTTTTTCACTTTTTCCAGGATCTTATGCGGATCTTCGGAAACACAGCCCAGTTCCATGTCCAGGTCTTCCATAAGGACAATGTTTTCAATCACCTGCTGTATTTTATCTCGTTCCGCTTCCATGTCTTCACATATATATATTTTCAACATACAGCATTTTCTCCTTACCCTGGTATCATATTATACAAAATGCCTGAATTTTGTCAACGGCAGAATCCGTGCTCCACCGGGATCCCATTGTCCTGGAAAAAAGGAAGCCCTTCGCCTCAGTCCTTCATCAGTTCCAGAAATGTATGTTCCAGGGTTTCTCCTGCCTCATAAAGCCCTGTCATTACCACATTGTGGGATGCCAGTAATTTTGCCACATCCTTCTTTTCGTCTGCGCTAATCCGGATCCGCACTGCCTGCCCATCCTGGGAAGCCACATCATATCCGTTGTCCTGGAGAATTTTTCGGGCGTTTTCCGTATCCAGGCTTTCCATTACATAGGTGATCTGTTTCTCCCTGCTGTCTTCGCCAAAATCCATGAACCGGATGACTTCCCCTTTTTTGATCATGATTGCCCTGTGGCACATTTTTTCCAGTTCGCCCAGAAGGTGGCTTGAAATCAATACGGTGATGTTCTTTTCCTCCGCGATTTTCCGGATATATTCGCGGACTTCGTAAATCCCCTCCGGGTCCAGTCCATTGGTGGGTTCATCCAGTACCAGGACATCCGGATCCTTTAATAAAGCCTGGGCAATTCCCAACCGCTGCCTCATGCCCAGGGAATATGCCTTGACCTTCTTATGTGCAGCGTCCGCAAGTCCCAACAGTTCCAGCAATTCTTTTACCTTCTTTTTTCCCACGCCGTTTAATCCGGCAAAGTACATCAGATTCTGATATCCCGTATTGTACGGATAAAAACTGGGTGTTTCAATCATACAGCCGATGTCCCTGACACCGCTTAAATCCACTTCGCCCGTATAATTTCTGGTCAGTCCCACCAGGATTTTCATGATACTGGTTTTCCCGGCTCCATTGGGCCCGATCAGCCCCACAATCTCTCCGCTTCCAAGCTCAAAAGATACTTTATTTAAAATCTGAAAATCTTTTGCCCTTTTGCTCACATTGTTTACTCTCAACACACAATTCTCTCTCATTCTGCGCCTCCTGCTCCTATAATTTGTATTTTTTTGATAAGTTTTTCACAAAATTCAGTTCCCGGAATCCTCCCTGGTTTTATACCCCGGATTTTATGGTCCAGGTTTTATGATCCAGGTTCCATCATCCCGGTGCCATGGTCTGAGATCCATTATAGCGCAAAAATTCCTGGTTTTCCGTTTCTGTCGTAAATGCCCCTTTTTCCGTCATAACTGTTTTTTCTTGCCAATTTATCCCCATTGCAGTATAATCAGATAGCGGGGTGGCAGCTCTGTATCCCCTGCCAAACCCTGGCGGGAACCCCATTGCATGACCATAGAACTTTCAAGGAGATTGATATGCAACTGCTGTATTGGACTGCCTCCGCAATGATAGCGCTGTTGATAACCTGTGATATTTTTATATTGACCCACCCGCAGCTTTCCTTAAAAAAATATCCCGTTCTCTTTTTTTCGTTACTCATACATTTTTACTGTATGATATATTTGACCTTTTATCCCCTGCTGCCTATGATACTGGCGGTAAATTCTGCCCTGCTGGCGAAGTTTACCGGAAAATTATACACTGTTTTTTACGTTCCCATAGGTTATATTCTGAACTGCGTTTTAGGAAATATGGTGGGGTTGCTATTGAATCTGTTCGGGGACGTCTCCGTGAAAGACATCAATTCTGACCTGATTATTATGCTGCTGTATCATATCTGCACGATGATGGCCAGCTTCCCCGTTCTGTATCTGATCAGACGGCTGCTGCAGAAGTATTTCATAGCCACGTTTGAAAAAATGGGCCGAAAACTGGTTGTCTTACTGGCCCTGACCCTTCTTCTCTGCGCATTTATGCTTCTCACCATGGCTTCTTTTTTTGACAATATAGAGATTACGCACACGGAATACTTTTTGATGGTTTCTTCCCTGGTGCTTTACTTTCTGTTTACAGTCAGCATGATCTTTATCGTGCTGCACACCACCGGAAAGAACTATGAAGCCCTGAAAAAAGTGGAATATCTGGAAAACCTGAATGAATACACCCGAAATCTGGAAATGGTCTATGACAATCTGCGGGCTTTCAAGCATGACTACATCAACATCATGGCCTGCCTGGCCGCCTATATGGATGAGAAAAAATATGAGGAAATGGAAAGGTTTTTCTATGATTCCATTTTGCCGATGCAAAAGAATCTCACCCAGAAAAACGGCGCCCTGAACAACTTACTGCGTGTGAGAATCCTGGAATTGAAGAGTATTTTATATACCAAGCTGCTCCTGGCAGTGAATCAGGATATCGAAGTAACCATCGATATTCCGGATGAAATCGAACCGGATTCCATTGCCATGGACCCCGTTGACCTCATCAGGATGCTTGGAATTTATCTGGACAATGCCATGGAGGCCTGCCTGGAAACTGCACATCCCATCCTGAATTTCCATCTGGGCAGAATGAATGGGGACACTGTGTTTATCATAACAAACACCTTTGTTGACAAGGGCCTTTCTGTGGCCCAGATGCAGAAAAAAGGCATCACCACAAAGGGAGACGGGCATGGCATCGGCCTTTCCAATGTGTCCGAAATCCTGAACCGGTACGATCATATTTATCACGAAACTTCCATAAGGGACGGCCTGTTCATACAGCAGGTTCAGATTTCGCAGAAATGCGCACTATAGTACGCATTCTGCGTTTTTACGAACCATCCGGTCTGCTGCGCTATCGTTCTGCCCTTTAAATATCTTTTTTCTGTAAGACAGTGATACCGACCATTGAAAAGGCAATGCCCGTAATAAGAAATACGGCAATATTTTTGATGCTCCAGTCCTGATACATCAGCAACTGGTCGGACACACAGAACAGCACATAATCCATTACCTTTCCCAGGGCTGCTATTTTCTGTCCCATCAGCTGCAAAATACCGGGCATTACCCAAAACAGTATAATGAGATAAATAAAAGGCGTAATGGTGGTGTTCAGAAAGCAGGTGATCATCACTGCCGTTGCGCCTACGGCAAAGCCGTAAATCATGTAGATCAGGATTTCCTTTCCCAGGTTCCCAAGCAGCGTAGCTGCGGTCCAGGGCTGTTTACAGAGAATCCATGCCGCGTCATATAAAATTCCGCCGCATAAACCTGTCAGCATGCTCATCAGCACTATGCTCCCGATTTTTGCCGTGATGATCTGAATTCTTCTGCTTCTTGAAGTAAAAACAAATGTGGCCGTTTTCAGGTCAAATTCTTCCCCCAGGCTTCCTGCCGCCAGAAACATGATTAAAATACTGGCAAAGTTTCCAAAAAATGCGATTACATTGTGTACCCCAAAACTCTCCGGGAACGTATACGCACCGTATGCCATGCCTCCCCCCATAACCAGCACCATGATCAGCCCTAACCGGAACTCCCTCTTTTTCAGTAATTTCAGTAATTCCAGCAAGGTAATGTGTATTGTCTTCCTCATAGCCGCGCTCCTCCTTTCGATGTAAGCCCATTATAAGCCTTTTCTTTTCCCATGACCGTTTTTTTCTTAAATGAGCCTAAATCTGTCGTGAGCGTAACTTTATGTCATGTATTTCTCCTTCTGCTTAAGTCATTTCCGTAATTACATTTCCCCCAACTGGCAATTATGCTTCCTGAAGAAATCGACTCTTGGTTCCAGATACTTCAATTCATGACTTTCCATATCTTTAACATAAGCAGAAATCGGTTTCAGAATGTAATTCCAATCCCACAATTCCTCTCCCAAATTCAGATATTCCCTGAACATTTCGCATCCTTCCGGTGCAATTGGATGGATCAGAACAGCCATAACCTTACAGGCATAAAAGCAGTCAATCACCAGCTGCTTTCTGAATGCCACATCATCGGCAGCATCAGCTATCTTTACATTATTAACCCAGTGCTTATTGATTGACCGTATAAAATCATCCATAACATAAGAAATCCGATGGAACTCATGATTATACATATGACGTTCATAATCGAGAACTGCTTTTTCCGCCATAAGCCTGATTTCCTCACAGGCTTCTCCTTCCGGTATTTTACCACCACAGTTATTCTGAATCGCATAGAAACATGTCCGAATCAGCCGGTTGAATACATTGGTAATCAAATTGCCGTCTTTTAAGACCATGTCAACCCCCACACGTTCTTCCTCTTTCATAAATACCTGGGGTTTAAATCCCACGCTTTTGGAAGACAGCCCCAAACTCATAAAATGCATTCTCAGCTGGTCCCTGGTATAATAATCAAGCAGCTCGTCCGCCGTAGGCGGTTTTTTCTCGGAACTACTGCTGGCTTTGGTATCCATATATAACAAATGGCGGTTGGCAATAATATGGGACAGATGCACCTTTGCCATATTGGGAGTTTCTTCCCTCGGAACCTGCAATCCCGTAAATAATCCCGTCTGGGCGATGGCATAAAAGTAAATATTATCTTCTCCTATAAACTGATAAACTTCCGCTTCCTCATCATACCACCATTTGGACAGTTCATCTTCCCTTTCCCTCTCCGTCAGATATGCTAAAGTAAAGGAAATGGGCGCCCATAATGATTCCGGCCATACCCAGAAGGTCAGGTCTTTTAAATCCTCACATTCAGGAAAAGGAACTCCCCATTCCACATTGCCGGACAAACGAAACGGAACCAGCGTCTTTCCGGAGGTATAATGAATATTCTCAGAATCCAGAACACTTTTTGCCCTGTCTCTGTCATCCAGGTTTTCAAATTCAAAGACCACGGAAGGTTTCTTCTCCTCGTCAGTCAGTGTGTGCTTTGGTAATTTTGCCGCCAGCCCTGCCAGATCCTCTATATATTTCCTCGGCACATATAACAGGGGCTTCTTCAGAAATTCCTCCACCGTCTCTAACTGATATTTACGAGTGTTTGTGTTTTTACGCAAAAAGTCATTATAATCCTTCACCATACTGATACAATGTTCCAGGTCAAAATACCAGTTTTCAACTTCTTTCAGAACCGGCTTTTTGTCTGACAGGCAGCTGACAGGATGAATGAGTTCAGAAGGTAAAAACTGATGTCCCAACGAACATTCGTCCGCATATGCCTTGTCCGAAGTACATCCCGGTATCGGACATTTCCCTATTACCTGTCTTCCGTTTAAAAACATTTTCTTTTCTTCATCATAGAACTGTGGCACAGACAGTTTTTTAATATACCCGTTCTCATACAATGTCCGGAAAACTTTAGCTGATACCTTTTTATGGATAGCCCCGGCTTCTCCCAGCGCTGATGCACCAAAAAAGTCCAGGCTGATGCCATAACCCGCCAGAGTCTTTTTCTGTTTCTCATGGTTGTCCTGTACATAATCCTCCAGCGAACCGTCGTACCCTTCTTCCTGCAGCCTGCGGAAGCTTTCCATAATAGGCGAGCCATAACAGTCCGTTCCCGAAAGAAAAATGACATTATCTTTTCCAATACGGTCTCTCAAAAATCTTGCAAAAATATCGGCATGGATAAACATACCGCCCACATGCCCAAAATGCAGATTCTTATTTCCATATGGCATACCTGCCGTGATGATTGCCCTTTTGGGAAAAACAGGCCTCTCATTTGGTGTCAGTTTTTTACATATCATATACATTTTTCCTTTCTGCTATTTATGATCATTTTACCCATTTCTGCACAGCTTTTGTACATGGCAGAGTCTGTGGAGACTGTGCAGACACAAACTCCGGACTGAAAATCTTCAAAATTCATTCTTCACTGCTTCCCGTTCTTCCGGGGAAGCCCTGACTGTTCCGGCATCATAAACTTCCTTTCTCCATCATAAGAATCCATAAAATAGTTAAAATCGCGCGCCCCTGCGCATGAAAAAACGGCCAAAAACTCGCTTTGAGCTTTCGGCCGCTTTGTTCCAGTCAATCAGGAAAGATTCTTGTTATGAACATAACGCAAAAAGCCCATTGTCGGTTTTCACAATAAGCTGCTGTTGCTGGTTCATTTTGTTCATGCCAACTGATAATTTCATCATGGACCTGTCCTTCCTTCACTTTTTGTAATTTTATCAGCAGTAATATCCATTGTCAATATAATGATTCATATTTTTTCATGCTTCTCCCAATCTCATATACGCCTCCCTCTCTTCTTACTGCTTTGCCTGATCAGTTTTTATGTCCGCCCCTTCTTCAGGTTGTATCTTAAATAGCTTTTTACAAAACTCTGATAGTTCTGTCTTGCTATCAGCGCCTGTCCTTTTTTGAGATACACTGTTGTTGCATCATATTTCCTGATATATCCAAAATTCACAAGGAACGACCTGTGGGTACGGTAAAACTCATCTCCTGCTTTTTCTTCCAGTTCTTTCATTTTCCCATAGTATTCTATATCTGCCTCCATCGTATGCAGAATTACTTTCCGGTCAAATACCTCCGCATATACAATATCTTCCAGATTGACAGTGATATGTTCTCCCCCTGCGGTTATCATCAGACTGGGCATTTCCCCTTTCCCGCCTGCATCCTCCAGCTTTTTTCTGTCCTCAGACTGTTGTACTGCATTCTGCAATACCTCTGCAAATTTTCTGTCGTCAAAAGGCTTTACCAGATAATGGAAGGCCCCTACATCGAATGCCTGAAACACATAGTCGTCCAGAGCGGTCACAAAGATAATGATGGCCTTTTTGTTTTTTCTGCGCAGTTCCTTTGCCGTTTCCATACCGCTCTTTCCCGGCATCTGGATATCAAGCAGCAGGATATCCGGCTCCTTATCTGACGACAGCAGTTCTTCTCCTGACCGGTACAGTGACAAGTCTGCTTTCGGATAAAGTTTCCCGATCATTTCCGCAAACATATCCCTGATTTCTTTTTCATCGTCACATATTACTATCTGCATTTTTACTCCTATAAACGAATATCCACCGACACACAGGGCGCCGGCTGCCTGGGTGTGGTCCTGTCTGCTGCCACACCATCAGAGACGGAAACGTCTGATTTAGTATTTACCCTTTCTTCCTGCGGATCCGTACCGGACACATTCCCATCTGCATCCTTTCTGTTTGCGGCCTTTGTATCCTTATCATTCTCATCATCCTTTTCCTCCCTGCGGTCTGCCTTTGCTGCTACCTCCATTGTCCTGCCTGCGTCTGCCAGTGTGGAAAGCTGTGCTGATGCCGCTGCCTGTGCTTTCTGTTCTACCCGGGCAAGTTCTTCTTCCTTTTTCTGTGTATTGTCGCCCCTGGCCTGATCCAGCTTGATTTCAGACTCAAGGATTCCGGATCTTCCTTCCATTTTTGTTGCCACGCTGCCCTGTACCTTTGCTTGTTTTATGGAATTGTCCGCAAAAATAATTGCCGTCATACTTGCCTGTAAAAGTCCTGCGCTTTTGCTTCCCGCTTTTCTATTTCCTGCGTTTCCTATGCCGCCAGCCATGCCGTCCATAGAGGAACCTTTTGCCTGCTGTTTCTCAGCGCCTCCCATGGCGGCTCTGCGCTGCTCCATCTGATGCTGTCTTAGCTGCATATTCAGGTCACTGATCTGCTGCTGTATTTCCTGCCGCTTCTTCATCTTTTCTTCCAGTGTCATATTCTCATTGGAAGAAAGCTCCTGCAGCTGTTTCTGCGCATTGGCCATCTGGTTCTGAATGTTCTGGCTGTAAAAGTCTGTGGCCTGGTTCCTTCCCATTTGGCCCATCTGTGTGTTTGCTCCGTTAATACCGTTGATTGTCATTTTCCATTTCCTCCTGATATCATTTTGAAATTTGTTTTTTTCAGCAGCGGCCCCTCTGTCACCGGGAGCCGCTCTTGCCCTGCTTCAAAGTACCCTCCTCTTTTGCAGCCGCAGGCTCTACAAAGCCCACATCCTTACCCGGCGCTTCCTTCTTCCTATACCGCCCCGCCGGATAGCCCCTCCCGGCTTACCCGTCGCTGCAAAATCCTTCTGCCTTTCATTTTTATCCTGCTCTCCATCATTGTTTCGGAATAAAGTTCCGCAAACCAAACCGATATGCGGTGAACCAGCCTTTTTCTGCCGTGAACCCATTATGATACCTGCCATGCCAGGTGCCAGACTGATTCTTCTGACAAAAAAGTTATTTCATTCCATCATCAGCATAATACTGAGGCGGAATTCGGCATCCCGCAATTCAATGGCTATCTCTCCGGAATATTTCCTCGCCACCCTGCGGATATTGGCCAGCCCATGCCCATGGGTTTGACCATGACCATGGGTTTGCCCATGACCATGGCCTTCCGTTTTTTCTTTTGATGAAACGGGCAGTCCCTGTTCTTCATCCCATTGCAGATTTCCGGTGAAGCTGTTGCTTATCTCGATGATATAGGCATTATTTCTATGGTAAGAAAGGACGGATATATATGGCGCTTCCCTCTTTTCTGCCGAATGCAGCGGAAAACGCATGATATTCTCCATTGCGTTCTGCAGGGCATTGTTCAATATCACGCTGACATCAAAAGCGTTGATGTTCGTGCCGGTGGGATAATAAAAATCTGACCGGAAGCATATCTGCCTTTTCTCTGCTTCATTTTTTAATCCCTGCAGGATCACATCCGTAACGGGGTTTCCGCTTTTTATCTCCCCTGCCATCCGGGACAGGGAGGCCTTTAGTTCCTCGCCATAATCCATTGCTTCCTTCACATGGTTTCCGGCATAAAGCCTTTCCAACGTGAGGATATGGTTTGCCATGTCATGCCTGATACCCCGTATCTCCCGGTACAGGCTCTCCACCTGCCCGATATGCCTTTCTATGCTGTCAACTTGTGTGGCAAGCAGTTCGTTCTGCAGCTTTTCTTCCTGTCTTGCCTTGAAGTTCTGGAACAGCACAGTCATTACCACAATCGTAATAATGGATATGCCGAAATGCAGAAATGCCAGTCCATTGTATAAACCATAAATTGGCTCCATCCAGCTCATTCCCGAACTGGTCTGGTACTGTATCAGAATTCCATATCCTGTCATTCCTGTGATGGAAGGTACCATCAACATAAACATTTCCTTTATGCTCATGTCCTCCCTTTTGTAAATATAGGTTTTTACAATATATCTTACACTGATTCCCAATAATGCGAAGCCGATTACCGTATCCAGCAGTTCCACTCCGCCAAATATCAAAATCTTTGCCACCGGGCGTCTTTCCGGTATATAAAATGCATCCGATACAGCCTTTATGTTATATATGGCATCCGTTATTATCCTGGTCATATATTCCGAAAGCCAGTGCAGGGAAAAGAATGTTGCCGCTATAAATGTCTTCTGTTTATAATTCCTGCGGTCTATCCTGCACATGGCAAGAAACGCCGACAATACCCCCAGACTGTATGCCGCAAATGTGTTAATCTCCACCGGCACCAGATACAAGAGCAGCATTATGGCAAAATAAGTGATGCCAATGCGGACCGCCCCCTTTTTGTTTTCCATAAATGGCTTTGCAAAACGGTAAAGGATGTACCCGGTTCCATACATTGCCACTATGGCATGGACCGCAGATACCGCCGTCAATATATCCGTGTGTTCCATCTGTCGTCTCCCTTTCCCTTGATCATATCCCGGTACTGTTTTGCATACCCCTGGTCATTGTGCATTGCCATGAGAGCCTGCCCCTTTTCCAGACAAACAAGTTGTTGCATCATTTTTCATTCCTTTTGTAATTCCCCGGAGTGTGTCTGACCATTGTTTTCTGGCAGCTGTGCGTCACAGTTTTGGGAAACCGGGCCCGGATAAGGGAGACGCAGCGGGCTACGTTCACCGAATAAGGGCCAGACATACCGCAAAATGAGACGTACATATGGCGGGAAGGAATTTACAAACATGCTTTATGATTATATCGGAATTTTAATGTTACTATGAAACAGAATCTTGCGGGGGATAAAAAAGCGCAGACTGTCCCTATAAC
>OFGH01000427.1_pt1 | contig 38608 bp, 28 predicted proteins | sample 1521721 | NCBI WGS metagenome assembly OFGH01 (sample SAMEA3504132, study PRJEB24116) | mouse gut metagenome | biome: mouse gut; feature: mouse-associated habitat; material: faeces | place: Denmark | collected 2011
TGCTTGCTTGCTTGCTTGCTTGCTTGCTTGCTTGCTTGCTTGCTTGCTTGCTTAAGAATGGCACAGTAAATCATGTTTGTCAAGCTCTCTTTCTAAAAAAATGCAAAGTTTACCAACGCAATTATAGCAGAAATTTGTTTCCTCCGCAAGAGGTATAGTAGTGTATTGTGTCACTCTATGGCGTATGACGAAGTAAGCGGTATCTGGAAAGAAAAATAAAAAGCAGGTTCCCTCCCCACACATATCAGTGAGAAGAAAACCTGCTCCATTACGTTTTATTCTGCTTCGGTCAGTTCAAGCTGCTCAAATTCTTCGTCTGTCATGGTATGCAGCTTTCCGATTGTCCTATTTGACAGTTCCTCCATATCCGGGTCATCGAGATACGGCAAGGCCCTTTCAATGCCCTCTATAACCCTGCTCCTGCCTTCTCCCGCAAAAATGCAGATCAAATTACTTTCTTCCACCGTAAATCTTGTATTCATACTTTTACATCTCCCTCTGATTTTTCTTTTCATTTTCCTTTGCTTCATGGTCTTTGCCCTGGCCGGAAACAAGCGCCTTCTTTTCCGCAAGACGGGCTTTTAAGGAAGTCCGGGCTGCAGGTCTGTCCTGCATCTTCTGTTCCTCTTTCTGCGCCTTTTCCCCTGCCCCGTTATTCAGCACATTATCCACCATATTGTAATTCTGCTCTTCCAGTTCCTCAATCTTGGCAAGGGGCTTATACTCTGCCAGTTTTTCAAGCAGCTCCTTAGCCCGCTCCGCTTCTTCCGGCTCTGTCCCCTCCGCAGCCACATCGGAAAGCCACGCCGCAATGTCCTGGGTGTCCCTCTGCGCCAGAGTCTCTGCAAGCTCTGATACGTTCTCCGTCATGTTCTGGGTATTGTCACGGTAAAGATCAGGGTCATAATCAAAAGTAAAACGGTCAATCTCTACCGCAAGCTGTTCTGCGGGTGTAAGTTCCGGCATCCGCATCCGCCATACTGTCGATTCCATTTCCTCACTCATAATCCCGTCAATCTCCATTTCCGGCAGCTTCGCCACAAGCTCCGTAATGACTTCCATTGCCTGCGGATTGTTCTTTATGTCGGGGATATACTCCAAAATATCAAGGTCAATCCTTTTCCCGGTCAGAACGTCAATCCCCACATCTTCAAACGCTTCTGTTCCCGGTGTATGGATATTGATACCGATAGCAGGAATACCGTTCATGCGCTCTGGCGGTATCTGCTTCCAGATTGCGATTGCTTCTTCAACAGTAGGGATATTTTCATAAAACTCTCCCAGGCTGTGGAACTCGCCGCACTCCGCAACGGTCAGCGTGACTTCTGCCCGTGCCTGCCCATGCTCCTGGTGCATGGTTTCCTGCGCCTGCTCCTGCTCCCTTGCTTCACGCAGCCCGTCAAGGTATTCCTCTGCTTTGGGAAGGTATGTTTCCAGCGTCCCCGTCTTCTGTGCGGTAATCGGGTTAATGTCAACCTTTATGCCGCCGATATGGATTCCATCCTCATTATTAAAAGCGTTAAATAGATCATCCTCACGCTCATTCGTGGAAAGCTCCACCACCACATCAAGGTCAGAGCCTTCACGCTCCAGCCCCCGGCATCGGCTCCCGACTACTGCCACATCTACAATCTCCGCCCGAATGACATATTCATCAATCTTTGCCTGCACATGGCATTTTACGGCTTCCTCAATCTCTGCCGGGTTCATTTCGCTGATCTCATGGAATAATTCATCGGTCTTTGCCTTAAATTCTTCCACCGCACGTTTCCCTGGTTCAATTTTACCCGTCTCCCCGACACTGGTATCAATATATGGATTTTTCCATTCTGTAAAAGGAATATTTTCAAGGATACGGTTCTGCTCCCCTTCCGGTATCAGGTTTTCCATTTTCCCCTGCTCATAGAGTATATCAAATTTATCCATGTAAGGGGAAACATCTTTTATGCCGCTGAACTTTAGCTGAAGCCCGTACAGTTCCTTTACCAGAGCCTTTGTTTCCTCTGGCAGTCTTTCCCGGAAAACCTCTGCCCGGTCAAATCCGACTTCCTGATGCAGAATCTGCAGATCGCCCTTGAAGCGGCTGTTCTCCACTTCCTCCTGCGTAAATTCAAGCGGCACACAGTTCTGGTTGTTTTTCACATGGAGTACGTCAAATTCTTTTCCATTGATGCCGAACCCAAATACCGCCCTTGTCGTGTCTGTCCCATCGGCAGTTTCCCTCTCCCGGCACTCTTTAAACCTTGCGATTGCTTCTGCAAGGCTGTCAAAACGCTCTACTTCGCCTTTTTCCGGATTGCTGCCTGCTCTTGCGGATAAATCTTCAATGACATAGTAGGTGAACCTGTCCCCGCCCGGTTCTTCCTGTCCGGGACGCATGGATTCCTCTGCCGGCTCACGCTCCGTTTCCCGCTCCCCTTTTAAGGACTGCTTCATTCCCGCAAGCACTTCATCCCGTTCATCGCCCAGATCAATAATCTCGTCCTCATCTTCCATATCCACGGTTTCCACTGTTTTAGGCGGTTTCTCCGGTTCTTCCTGCGTCGGCTGCAGTTTGGGGCGTTCTTCTTTCGGATTCTCCCTTTGTGCCTGTTCCCTGTCCGTCTGGCTTGTTTCCGACTTCTGGACATCATGTCCAGAAGATGCTTTCTCCTGCTCCGCAGACATCTCTTTTTCCTGTTCCAATATCTCCCTGCGGAACATGCCGATAAAGCCGTCCAAAACTGCCGGGTGGCTGCCCACGATCAGCTCACGGTTCATATCTATTCCATGCACGATATTTTCAGAAATGGGAAATTCCGATGCCCATGCCTTGTTATCCCTGGAAAAACGTCCGTCCCATGATTCCTGCTGAATCGTATTGGCAAGGATAAATGCCATGCGCTCCGAACCGTACCGCTCTGCCAGAGGTTTTACAATATCATGGTTTAAGTGCATACCGTCAAAATTCTGCCGGATTGTTTCCTCAATCGCTCCCTTGCACTCTCTGTCAAATTTGTGGGATTCCATATATACGTCCACTTCCCCATGATCGGCTGCATAACTCAGGGTATGCCCATAGAAATCAGGATAAGGTTTCTGTCCGGTTTCCGGCTTCTGGACATCATGTCCAGAAGTATCTTTTGCTTCTTCCGGCCCGGCCTTTTCCATATCCTGCTCCTTTATGCCCTCCAACGCCCTTGTAAAATGCAAAAGCTCGGTAAAACCATAAGAATCTACAAAGTGTGTGCTGTTCTTCCCGTCCTCATGCAGCACTACAATATCGCTGACGGAAAGGGAATGCCCTCTGTAATCTGCCGGGTGGTCTATATTGAATTTTTCAAAAATGGCATTCAGTTTCCCTCTCTGCCCCTGCCCCTTTATGTCTGACAGTTCCCCCGTATAAATAAGGTTGTAGTTTTCCGGCATAATTTCCTTATAATCGTCCGACAAAAGCCTTCTTCTCAGCAGCTCCGCTGTGCCTGCGAAATGGAAATCACGAAGCTCCGGGCTGTCCTTCAACTGATAGATGCCATACTTGTCCGTATCTCCATATAAAAGCTGCGCCTCCTTTTCCGGTGCGCTCTTAGCAAGCTCACTCTGCATTTCCCGGTAATCCCTCTCATTTTCCCAATCTTTCTTTTCTATGCCGAAAATGCCCTCATACTCCGTAATCTGTTCCTTCTTCTCTATCAAGGTTTCCGAACCGTCCTCATGGAGCTGGTACACAGGCAGGTCATGGGCGAACAGTTCTAATGCCGTTTCTTTTGTAAGCGGCAGCATTTCCTCCCATGTATAGCCGTATTCCTCCATTTCCCACAGACCGATCATAGGGTCAGGAAGTGCGTCTATCTCTGCCTGTGCGTCAATGACCGCAAGGGCAGCTCCCTGGTTGCCTTCTGTTTCCTCATAATAGATATGTTCCGCAAGTTCCTTTGTCTTTTCCATGTTATTCAGCTTAAAAGCATAATTTACAATCAGGCTGCGCTCATCATCGGAAAAAGCTGTCCTGGCAAATTCCAGACGATTGATGATTCCCTCTGCCTGCTTGGAAGGGGATAAATGGTGCATCGCTGTTATATTCTTTTTATCCAGGTCAATCTCAAAGTCGTTAAACTGCGGCATCCCGGAATTTCTGCCATCGCTGACAATGATAGGGATATAGTCCGCCCCATGGCTTTCCAGACAGCCACGGATATTCTTCCTGTCCTTCTGTTCCAGTTTTGTAAGTGCTGCCATGATCTCCTGCACTTCCTCCGGTGTCTTGTTGGTAATGCGCTCCACCTCAAAACCCTCAGCATGGGTAATCCTTAAAATCACATCATCCGCCCCGATAGGCTCTTTTGCCCTCTCGTTCCATGCCATTTCCGCCTTTAGGTCAGTTACCTCGTTTGTATCTGTATTATACCGGACATCCAGGTGGTACTCTCCAAATTCCCTTGTCCCCTCATTGGCAATCTCCGTAACCCATGCGCCCCTGCTTTCCAGATATGCGGCTACACTCAGCCTGTCATCGTCATTCATGGCAGAGAGGGCTTCCACAATCTCCGCCGCATCCATGCCTCTGACGCTGACAAGGCTGTACTCGGTGAGGTCACTGTTCTGGATCAGCAGAAGGCTCTCTTTTTCCTGCTCCTGCATGATCTCCCGGTCACGCCGCAATTCCTGGAACTGCCCCTCAATGCCCGTAATCAGCTCCGATGCGGTTCTGCGAATTGTGTCAAGGGAAGATTTCAGTTCCTTCATGTCACGTCCTGATGACCACCCGGCAATATATCCAAAGGAATACTCCGATGTGTCTATCCCGAAGTGGCTGCAGACCGTGAAGGCGATGCTCTCCGCCTCCACCTCTTTCGTATTCCGGTCTTTTGCCGGCGCAAGAATATCGCTGTCCACTTCCTTGCTGTGCAGCATGGAATGTGCGGTTTCATGCACCATTGTTTTCAGCGTCTGGCTCTCGCTCATGCCCTCCTGCACCGCTATCCGGTTCTCCGTGGGGCTGAAAAACCCCTTTGAGCTGCCGGGAATGTCCTCAAAGCTGATAGGGGCAGGGGCAACATAAGTGACTGCCTTGATAAAGTCCTCATAGCCCTCCACCGTGGATAGCAGCTCCTTTGCCTCCAATTCCGGGATAGGCTCTCCGTCCGTCTGTGACACGTCAAACACAGATACCGCACGAAAGGCGGGGATTTTCACTTCCACTTCCTCCGTCTGTGGCATACCTTCCTTGTCAAGCATCACCTCCCCGGTCACAGGGTCTAACTTATCCCGTTCCTCTTTGATGATATAGGGGGCAGGGGCAAGGATACGGATTCCCTTTTCCCCTTTGTTCACATGGCGGTTAAAGTTCTTCTGCCATGCCCTGAAACCTGCGACCAAGCTGGCTTCGGGCTTCTGCATAGCGATCAGGAGCGTGTTGTTGACGCTGTAATTGTGGAATTTAGACATGGTGGAGAGATAGCTTTTATATTTCTCGCTCTCAAAAAGCTCTTTTAAGCCTTCTTCCAGTTTGTCGGTGATCTCTTTTACTTTCTGCTTTTCTGTTTTTGCGTCTGCCATATTTCCATTTTCCTTTCTTTTCACAAAACAAAAACAGATAAGTTTCCCTATCTGTTTCTGCTTTCCCTATTTTTATTTGATGATTTTTAAGCATTTCCGAACAGCAAAAGCAGCCATTTCTGACTGCCCTGCTGTGTTTCCTTATGTATTGCCGTTTTTCTCATACCGTGCTTCTGTTAAACGCTTTCATTAAGCTGCTCCCTCAGTATCTTTTCCAGTTCTTCCGGATGGTCTACCCACAACTGCGCTTCACCTATCGAAAATCCCGTTTCTATCAATAACAGAAACAACAGATTCCTGTAATAGAATTTCGGGGCATTGCTGTAAAGCCACTCAAAATACTCCGTAAATTCCTCAAGGGATATTCCTACCTCGGCTTTGTCCACCACCTCCCCCGCCTGCCTCTTTCTCTCCACTTCGTGAAGGTTCTCCCTTATCTGCTCCCAGTCGAAATGTTCCCAATCCCGGCTCCATTCTTTTTGTTTTTTCATAAAATTGTCCCTTGTAAAAAATATCCTCCTTTTCCTCCGCTATTCCTTCGATACCTGTCCTTTCCGCAAAATAAAGCCGTTTGCCTAAAAGCTCTTATAGTCCATAAATTTCTCCTTCAGCAAATTACCCGGCGGCACTCCACTTCCAGGATACATCCTTCCTGGAGTATCACTTTGAATATCCCTTTTTTATCGTTTGTTTCAATGTCCTTTATTCCGATCTCATCTGCATCGTTAAGTAAATCAAAAATTTTATCCTTGACGTAATCCAGTTTTTTGCATCTTTCCTTCATGCTTCTCCTTTCATGAAAACGTATGTTTCTATTACTTGTATTATAATACTTGTTGTAGATTACAAAATTACTATAACAAGTATAAAATAGAATTGCAAGTTAAATCATTTTTCATTTATCGACAGGAGATGACAAAATGGACAAAATGGATAAGGAATACGGGCAGTTAAAAATATGTCTGTCAGAGCTGATAAAAGAAAAAGGGCTGAACAGAAACCAGGTATCTGTCAAAGCGGCCATGAACTGGAAACAGGTAGACCGATACTGTGACAATGATATTTCCCGGCTCGATACCTTTGTTTTATGCAAACTCTGTACCGTTTTGGAGTGTAATATCCAGGACTTGCTGAAATTCGTCCCTCCTGAAAATAACCAAAACGGCTGAGTGTATTCCCCAATCCCCGTACCAAAAACATACGTTTCTGTGATTAGTCTTATAACACTTGTTTAGGATTACAAAACCTCTACAACAAATATAGAATTGAATCGTTGGCAGATACCAAAAATTGATTGCAGAGGTGGAAAAGTGGAAGATAATTATGGTCACATGGAGATTCGTTTGAATGAATTGTTAAAGGAAAAGGGACTGAGCAAAAACAAACTGTCACACAAGGCGGAAATGAACTGGAAACAGATCGACAATTACTGCACGAACACCATTACCCGCTTAGACGTATTTGTTTTATGCAAGCTCTGTACTGTTTTGGAGTGCGGCATAGAAGACCTGCTTGTGTTCTATCCTCCCGAAAAGCGGTAAGCCCCATTTATCCAATCCATTCAGCAGATTTTAAGTCTGGGCTTTGTCATGCTGCTTTTTATCGTATGCCCAGACTTTTTCTCTGCATTGTTTCAGGACAATTATAAAGTTTCCTCTTTATCCTTCGTTTTTTTCGGCATGGCCTTATCCCTGCCTCCCCCTGCGGCTTTCATTTTGAACGCTTCCAGCTTTTCCCTTAAAGATATTCTCTGTGCGGGCTTGTCACCCATCGCCGCCACAAGTTTCAGCCCCTGCGGATTGCCATTGTCCACTGCGTAATTGTGCCTTGCGTTTTCAACCGGGTATGGCATCGGCGTGTCGGCGGCAGTTTCCGGCTTCTCAATGGCACGTTCTTCCTGACCGTGCTTCTGGACATCGTGTCCAGAAGTATCCTGCCCTTTATTTTCTCCCTCCCCTATCTCATCCATGTCAGCGGCATCGTCCATGCCGAGGGCATCATCGCCCTTTTCATCCATGTTCAGCAGGGCATTTAAGGCGGAAAGGCGTTCCAGCTTTTCCGCAAGCTCCGATTCCTGTGCAAAAGGCTTGTTCACCTCCACTTTGGCTGTTTCAAGCTGCCGCTCCACCGTTTCCAGTTTTGTCCTTGCTTCAGCAAGCTGCTTCGGCATGGATTCCAGGGCATGGTTGATGCGGGCAAGGTTTCCGAGAGGGTCAGAGCCGACCTCAAGGTTATGGGAGAGCTGTCCTTTTAAGTTCATCACGAATCTATGGTTGAGGGAATCAAAGGACACCGACATCTTGAACCCGGCATACTCCCCCACTGTGGCAGGCACATTGACGGTTTTCATCTCCTTGCACATCTCTATGAGTGCGGTTCCGGCCTCCTTTCTGTCCGTATAGGTCTTATCCCCAATTTTCATCACAAACTGTTCCTTGTCTGCCGGAAGGTTTGTTTTCGCCTTCTGTATGTCAGCCTCCATGCCGCCGATCCGCTCTTTCAGAATGGCTATCTGCTGTGGGTAGTGCTTTGCGATATTGTCCTCCAGACGGTATTTCTGGCTTGTGTGGTTCGCTTTCATCAGCTTTAGCTTTGATACCTGGATGTCGAGATCCATCTTTTCTTTTATGTAGGGATTGCCTGTCGCAAGGGCTTTTACCTCCGCATAAGTGAGCGCCGCTTCGTCCACGTCCTCACAACTCCGCACCGGGGATTTGCTCGTCATGATCTGTGAAATGAATTTCTGTTTATTCTCGATGACCTGCCAGGAATAGCTGTCGAATGTCCCCTCCGTCACATACCGGAATATCTTGACTTTCTCATTCTCATTTCCCTGACGCAGAATCCGTCCTTCCTGCTGTTCAATGTCGGAAGGACGCCACGGCACATCAAGGTGGTGCAGTGCGATAAGCCTGTCCTGGACGTTGGTTCCTGCTCCCATTTTCTGTGTCGAACCCAATAAAAAACGAACCTGCCCGCTCCTTACTTTCCCGAACAGCTCCGCTTTCCTTGTGTCTGTATTCGCACTATGGATAAACGCTATCTCATTCTCCGGCACTCCTTTCTCCACCAGTTTATTTTTTATGTCCTCATAGACGTTGAATGTTCCGTCATTTTTGGGTGTGGACAGATCGCAGAAAATAAGCTGCGCCGATTTCTGCTCTTTCGTCTGCTCCCATATCTCAAACGCCTTGTTTACGCACGTTGCCGCTTTGGAATCCTCATTGTCCGACAGCATGTCATTGATAAGGCGCTGGTCTAAGGCTAATTTCCGCCCATCGTTGGTTATCTTGAGCATGTTGTCCTGATGCGGCTCCACAAGCCTGCTGCGTACTGCTTCGGCTCTGTCGGCAAGCGAGGAAACCATGTTCTGTTGGTATTCGCTGGGCTTTAGCACCACGTTTTCATACTCCGCCTCCGGCACGGGCAGCTTTAGCATATCCGGTGTCTGAATGTCGGCGCTCTCTTTAAAAAGGGAGATAAGCTCCGGCAGGTTGAAGAATTTCGCAAACCTTGTCTTTGCCCGGTAGCCAGTCCCTTCCGGGGCTAATTCTATGGCTGTCTGGGTTTCTCCAAAGGAAGATGCCCAACTGTCAAAATGCCCAAGCCCCAACCTCTGCAATGTGCCATACTGAAGGTATCGCATATTGGTGTAAAGCTCCGTCATACTGTTGCTGATCGGCGTTCCGGTTGCGAATGTCACGCCCTTGCCGCCCGTTATTTCATCGAGGTACTGGCACTTCGCAAACATATCCGAGGACTTCTGCGCTTCCGACTGCGCTATGCCCGCCACGTTCCGCATTTTTGTGTAGAGGAACAGGTTCTTGTAATAATGGCTCTCGTCTACAAAGAGCCTGTCAACGCCAAGCTGTTCAAAAGTCACTACGCTGTCTTTCCTTGAAGTGTCATTGAGCTTTTCAAGCCTTGTAAGGAGTGACTTTTTCGTTTTCTCCATCTGCTTAATGGTGTAGCGTTCCCCGTTATCTTCCTTTGCCTGCTGTATAGCAAGCTCAATCTCGCTGATCTGGCGCTCAATCATAGCTTCCTGCCGCTCCATGGAAAGGGGGATTTTCTCAAATTGCGAATGCCCGATAATCACTGCATCATAATCGCCCGTTGCTATCCTGGAACAGAATTTCTTCCGGTTTGCAGGCTCAAAATCCTTTTTTGTTGCCGCAAGGATATTTGCGCCGGGATAAAGCCGCAGGAAGTCGCTCGCCCACTGCTCCGTCAAATGGTTCGGCACGACAAATAAACTCTTTTGGCACAATCCCAACCGCCTGCTCTCCATAGCCGCTGCTGTCATTTCAAAGGTCTTGCCCGCCCCCACACAATGCGCCAGAAGGGTATTATCCCCATATAAAACGTGTGCGACTGCGTTTTTCTGGTGGGGCTTTAGCGTAATATCCGGTGTCATGCCGGGGAATTTCAGATGAGCTCCGTCATACTCCCTCGGCCTGGTGGAATTAAAGAGCCTGTTGTATTTTGCCACCAAATCCTGCCTGCGCTCCGGTTCCCGGAATATCCAGTCCTTAAAGGCTTCCCGTATGGTTTCCTGCTTCTGCGACGCAAGGGTAGTTTCCTTTTTATTTAAGACTCTCTTTTCCTTCCCGTCCTCCACGATTGTATCATATACCCGACTGTCTTTCAGGTTCAGGGAATCCTCTAATATCTGGTAGGCGTTCCGGCGGCTCGTTCCATAGGTCATATTTACAAGGGCATTTCCGTTGTCTGCATTTTTTCCCTTTACGTTCCACTGCCCCGTCACACCCGAAAACTGTATGCCCATGACTTTCTTATCAAACAAATGCTGCGGCGTTTCAAAAATGTCACGCATGAAGTCCTCAAGGTATTCCGGCTTTACCCAGGTTGCGCCGATACGCACCTCAATCTCCGATGCGTCAAGCTCCTTTGGCTGTACCTGCGTGAGCGCCTGCACGTTCACGTTAAACTCCGGGTGGTTCTGGGCATAGACTTTCGCTGTTTCCAGCTTATCCCTCACGTTTCCGCTTAAGTATTCGTCTGCTGTTTCCCATTTGTCTGTTACGGGATTCTTAAAGATCACCCCCGCCAGTTCCTCCGTTATCCTGCCGATCATTTTCCCATAGGCTTCACCCTCCATATACTCCTTATCGTCCAGGAGCAGGCCCGCCATATAGTCAAGGTCAACCTTCGCTTTCTCCGACAAAGACACCGCAAGGGCTTCTGTGGGCGTGTCAACGGTTGTGACGGTTTCCGCCTTTTTAATGGTACGCTTCGTGAACATATCCGCCTTGCCCTTAAACTTGCCTTCCTCGTCCGTCTTTTCAAGGGAGCATAACAGACAATAGCTGCTGTCCTGGCTGAATGCCCGCTTGTTTGTCTGGGAATTGATAAGGCCGTATTTCTTGGTAAAATCATCATACAGCCTGTTTAACTCTGCCTGCTTCTCTTTGATAACGCTGTCCGGGTATTCCTCAAGCTGCACATTGATCAGCTCCTGCGTACAGTCCCGGATAGCCACCATACCCTGAATCCTCTCAAGCATGGAATCTTTCATGTCTACGGGCTTCATAATGGAATTTTCCCGGTAATAAACCTTATCATCCACAAGGGTATAACTGTAATTCTTCACATCCGGGTCTGCCGGGATAGTCTGGTCTGCAAGGTCATCGGCAAGCTCGTCTATCTCCACTTCCTCGATTTCCCCTTCGATACGGCTCACCGCCTCCGCAAGCTGCTGTGCGAACGGTCTTGTAGTATCGGGGCTGCAGGTGCTTTCCATCCCATAAGGGCCGGAAACCATTTCCATTTTACCCACGATCATCTCCGGGTGTTCGGCAAAATAGCTGTTCATGGCGATACCGTTCTCATCTTCCGACAGGTGTACCCAATCCGGCTCTATATCCATCACCCGGTCACGCTTTTTTAAGAATAGAATATCGGAAGTGACTTCCGTTCCCGCATTTTCCTTAAATGCAGTGTTGGGCAGCCTGACCGCCCCCAAAAGCTCCGCCCTCTGTGCAAGGTATTTCCGCACTTCAGGGCTTTTCTTGTCCATTGTACCCTTGCTTGTCACAAAGGCGACCACGCCGCCCGGACGCACCTTGTCTAAAGTCTTGGCGAAAAAGTAATCGTGTATCAGGAAATTATTTTTATCATACTGCCTGTCAGACACTTTATATTGTCCAAAAGGCACATTTCCTACCGCCACATCAAAAAAATCGTTCGGATAGTCTGTCTTTTCAAAACCGGAAATTTTGATTTTTGCGGTTGGGTAGAGCTGTTTTGCAATCCGTCCGGTGATCCCGTCAAGCTCCACGCCGTACAGCCTGCTCTCCTGCATTTTCTCCGGCAACATACCAAAGAAATTGCCGATGCCCATGGCAGGCTCCAATACATTCCCCTTTTCAAAGCCCATGTTTTCCAATGCCTGATAGATACTGCGGATAATGACAGGGCTTGTGTAATGGGCATTTAAGGTACTCTCCCTTGCGGAAGCGTATTCCTGCTCCGATAAAAGGCTTTTCAATTCCTGGTATTCCCCCGCCCATGCGCTTTTGCTCTCGTCAAAGGCATCCGCAAGACCTCCCCAGCCCACATACTGGCTTAAAATCTTCTGTTCTTCTGGTGTGGCTATCCGGTTTTCTCCCTCAATCTGTTCAAGGGTGCGGATTGCCTCTATGTTCCTCCTGAATTTCTCTTTAGGCGCAAAACCCGTGTTTACCTTCGCCGCATCAGCGCCGGGGGCATCGTCTGTAATGCGGAAATTGACCGCATTGGATTTATCAATCTGCACCGCTTTCTTTGGTTCTGCCTTTTCTGGTTCTTCAAAGCGCAGCTTCTCAATAACCACATCATAGGGCAGATTGTTTTTTTCGCCCGGATAGACCTCCACTGTTTCCGCTGTGTAACCCGCCTGGCCAGGCTCTTTTTCTTCGGGCATAAACAGGTGTGCGTTCCGTTCGTCCTGCCGCAGCAGCTTCGCAAAGTTCTCCCTGCTTTCCAAACGGCGAGGGGGATTGAACAGGGAGCGATCCATAATCTCCACATTCCAATCGTCGATTCGGGTAATCTCATAGGGCTTATTGTCTATATATACGGTATTTCCAACCCGGTAATCCGGCTCTCCCAGTGTGTCTTTCCCAGGTTCATGCCCCTGTGCAAATATCTCTTTTACCTGCTCCGGTGTCAATTCTCCATTTTCTAACTTCCCCAGCAGTTCCCGACACTGTTCTGGCGTTCCCACAAAAAGCACGTCACGGGGGATTGCCCTCCCATTTCCCTCATTCTTGTAAGCCTGTAAGAAAAAGCGGTCATTTATGCTTTCACTGCGGGGATTGGCTTCTATCTGGTAAAAATACTCCGGTTCTGTGACTGACAGTTCCCCCTCTCTTTGGGAGAAATCTTTCCATACCCTCTCTGAAACAGCCCGGAAATAAGCAGATTCATCTTCCATGATCTCATATTCAATCTCTTTTAATTCCTCAAGGCTTTCAGCATCTGCTATTTTTTCACGGTATTTAAAATACACTGCCTCCCGGCTGAGAATCCCTTCCAGACGTTCCAATTCCGGCTCTGACATACGTTCCCATATATCGTCCTTCTCCGTGTGAATGGTAAAGCCTTCCCCATCATCATGGTATTGCAGAGTGTATTGCAGGGAATCATGCTCCCCACGAATATCACATTCAAAGTCATACACCGTAGTCCGAGAACCGGAAAAATATTCCCGTTTTGTCAAGACCAGATTCTTTATCTCATCTGCGGTCAGCGGCCTTTCGCCTGACCTCTGGACATCATGTCCAGAAGTTTCCCCCCGTGCCTGCTCCCTTTTGTATTCGCTCTGTTTCTGCATGGAGCTGAATACCATCTCATCATATCCAATCACATCAATCAGGTCTGCATGGCTGTCTATGTATTCCTGCGCCAGCTCACGGTTGATAAAGAAACGGTTATGTTCCAGGTACGGCACAAGCAGCCCGTCCTCCCCTGTTGTCACAAGGCGGTAGCGTATTCCCTCCCTGCCATCGGCATACTGGTGTGTGTAAAAGCCTATCCCCGGCTCTGCAAAATCTTCTGACGATTCCAGTGCAACCGTCACTTTCTCCGCTTCTTCCATACTGGCTGCAGCAAATTCCAGAGCGTAATCTTCCCCGTCCTCCTTTGCCCCATCCAGAGTTTCCGAAACAGAAAGGGGGCTTACGTCTGTACGGTGGGTATTATATAAGGCATACCCCTCCGTTTCCTTGTCAATCCAGAGAAATCCCCCGTCAGGCAGCTTTGCCGCCCACTCCGTGGGCTGTCCGTCATCATCATCCATTTCATGTACGATATGCCAGTCCAATTCCCCTTCGGCAACATCTGAAATATCATGCCCGTTCTGCTCCTGCGCCTGCTCTGTTTCTGCCTGCGCCACAAGTTCTTCCTCACGCTCAATATATCTTTTTGCCTGATTGATAAAGCCATTCAGGACAGCAGGGTGTGAAGCGGCTACTATATCCCGGCTCTCATACATGGCATAAGGCTCGATAGACTCTGCCCACTCCTTATTCTCCGGTGAAATCCGTTCCTCCTGCCTCCGGTGCATAATGGTGTTTGCAAGTACATAGCTGACACGCTGGGCGCCATATTCCTTTATCACGCCCTCCGCTGTCCCTTTTGGCAGGCGGTATCCGTCAAAATTTTCAGCGATTGCCCGGTCTATGGCATCTTTGCAGGCAACCTTTGTATCACGCTCCATTTTCTCCTGCGCTTTTTCAAGCTGTTTCTGCGCCTGTTCTTCTTTATATGCCGCAAACGCTTCTTTTCCTTTGGGAGATAAATACTTATCTTCCTGAACCAGCTTGCGGATACGCTTTTCCACCACTTTCCAGGGCAGAAGCACATCTGCATAAGGCTCTGAAATATTGCCTTTACTCAATCTGATGCCTTTAAAATCGTGATCCTCCCAACTGTGGTCAGCTCCGGCAAGTGCATGGGAACAGCCGCCTGTTCCGTATTCTTTTTTCAGGAAATCAGCGGCTTCTTTGCTGCCATGCCCCTCCATAAAATAGTCATAGATACGGAATGAACCATAATGAAAACCGCTTCCACTGCCGAGCCTGTGGTCTATCTCGTCCTGTGTGATAAAGTCCTCTTTCCGGACTTCCACGCTGTCAGATACCGGAAATGTCTTTTTTTCCAGGAGAAGGTTGTCAAGCTCCGCCCGTAATTCCTCATTTGACATGACGAAACGGACACGCATCTTTTTCTCGCCGCTTTCAAGCTGCGCCAGTGCCTTATCCATGTGGGATGCAGCCAGATCAACGCCCTCCGGTGTCGATAACAGTTCCACCAGTCCTCCATGGGAATCCGGGTAATTGTTTGCCTTTAATTCCAGTTCTTCCGGCATCTCTCCAATGCCGTCACGGAAAAAGAAATACAGACGGTCAGCGATCCGCCCCCGCTCCACTTCGTCCACAAGGTAGGCTTCGTTTGCCCCCATATAGGTGCCGCTTTCCACCTGGGAACGTATCTGCTGTTCTATTTCCTGCCAGTTCATGGTAAACCTGGGATTTTCCAACGCAGACGTGCCGTAGCCGGCAGTCATGCCCTGCTCATTGAACCACACCGAAACCTGCTTTCCGTCAAATTCAAAGCCTTTCCCGGTAGTCCCGTATTCTTTTTTGAGAAATTCCGCCATTTCCTCCGGTGGTTTGCCCTGCTGGTACTTGGCGTAAATACGCTTGCGACTGTTATCCCTGCCGCCACCGCTTTGCAGGATTGCGTCAAGCTGTTCTTTCGGCAGCGTTTCCTTTTTCGGTTCCGGACTTGTTTTTTCTGCCTGGACACTGCCCTGCTCTGCTTCCTCCATGGTGATGCTGCCTACCTGCTCCGCAAACATGGAAAAGAGGTCAAGCTGCTGGTACATTCCATTGGTGTCAATCTGCTCCGCTTTTTCCCCCGGAAGTAAATACACCCCGTCCTCCATATAGGAATTTACCCAATACCTGGCATCTTCCCATGATATGGTGGTTTCATTCTCCATTCCCGGTTTCCCGCTCATGTTGATGTGAAGCCCTTCCTCGTCGGCATGGAATCCTATGGCAGTCCCCGCCACATTGAAACCGTAATATGTGCCGAACCGGAAACAGTTTTTAAAATATTCCGTTTGCAGCCTTGTATCCGGCTCCATCGCAAAATAGCCCGCAATCTCCGGCCTTTTATGGATAAGGAAATGGTCTGAGCATAAAACCCCTTTCTGAATCTCCATCGCCTTTTCCGCAAAGGAAAGGTTCTCCAAAAAAGAGCCGGACAATGAATCTTCTCCATTATCCGGCTCTCCCGTTTCCTTATTCTGCTGTTCTTCGCTGTTTACAGGCTGTAAACCAATTCCGTCAGCACGATCTCCTCCGCCGAGTGCTTGATGTTGTTCATCATCTGCACCCATTTCATCTGATCGGACGCTTTCAATGCCTCGTCCACTCCCTCCGCTTTCGCCATCTGCTCCATCAGCACGTCCAGCCTCCGTTCTGCCTGTTTCTGTATCTCCAGACAGTGCGCTTTCAGACTGCCCTCCAGGAGCATCCCGCTGTAAATCCCCCTCCGGTGTTCCTTCAGATAGTTCCTCCGCATCAGCCCGTACTTGGTCAGCGTTTCCTCCGGCTCGCTGTTGGGTGTCAGGTTGGGTATCAGATAATCCCCGTTCTTCTCGTATGTCAGCTTCATGTGCAGTTCCCTCCGTTTCTATGTGATTGGTGTCTGTTTCCGTCTGTGTTTCGTTTTCGCTTTCACGCTTTAAAGCATTATAGCGTGGATCAGGTTCTTTTGCAAGCACTTTTTCAGCATTTTTTTCAGGTGTTTCAACGCCCTGCTGTCTGGGCTGTACCTCATTTGCCTTTTCCTGGGCCTTATTCCGGGCCGCCTGGCGGTCATAAGCCGCAACCGTCCTCCCGATCTCCATAAGGAGCGGCTTGCACATATCCGTTGTGGCATTACCGATCACGGACAATACTTTTGTAGTGTTAAACTCGCTGATATGGCTAAAATCCAGTTCATCCTTCCAGTAATCCATATCAGCGCCGCAGCGTGACAAAATAGTGTAGGCGATGCTTGCAGAGAGCGTGTCACGCAGCATTACCCCTACATTAAACTCGTCCAATTCCTCTAAGAAGCTGTCCTCTTTCGCATAAGACAGCTCCGGCAGGATTTCCATGTAGTAATCTTCCGCAATCCCCCTGGCAATCTCCATAAGCCTGCCCTCAAAGGAATTATTTTTATCCGTTGCCCCGTATGTCTTTTCAAGCTGTGCAAGCACCGCTTCTTTGTGTTCTTCCCGAAGCTCCCACAGGTACGGGGCTTTCCCGATCCGCCTCGCCTTATGCACGTCCGTCACGTCAAAGACGTATTTCAGCCTTGGGCGCTCGCTCTCCCGGTCTAAAAGGGCAATCCCCTTTGCCCCTCTGTTTACCCAGCAGAACATTTTTTCATTCCATATCTCCATTGTGGCGCAGGCGTTGGCATCCGGCCTCTGGGCATAGATGAGCATCTGATCCTCAAAAGGATATTTATACAGCCTTGCGGCTGTTTCCAGGTACTTCGCCCATTCCGCCCCGTTCTTTGACACCCGCTTTGCGGTTTCCCCCGCAAGCATGGAGATTTCATGGTATTTTTTTGAAACAAGATATTCTCCTGCCATTCATACCCTCCTTAATCCTGAAAATTTTCTTTTTTACAGCAAAAAAATAAGGCATACAGATTTTCTCTGTATGCCTTGACGCTGTACGAATACCGCTTTGTTTACGCCGATATTTTACCAGCAAGTTCCTTTACCCGTTCAACGGAAATCCCCGCATATTCCGCAATTTCCTCATAAGACAGCTTTCCTTTCTTGATCATGCGGACTGCCATTTCTTCTCTTTCCTGATAACGCATATCTTCCATAGCTTTGCACATGGCCGCAATCCCCTCCTTATCTTCCTTGAAATATCTTGCCCGGTCTGCCAGCTCCTTATAATTCATATCTGACGGGTTTGTGCAGGAAAAATCATGCATCAGTTTTCCTAAAGGAGTTTCGCTCCGGTATGCTCCATTCACATACAGTATGTGGGAACCATCACCGAAACTTACCGTTTCATCGTCCAATACCATATAGCGCTCTATCGGATATAATGGCTTGTTTCTGCCAAGCACATCATTCTCTGTAATGAAGATAACATACGTTTCAGGCAATTTCTCAAATTCCTCGCCCACATCAAGGATATTGACATCCATGATGCTGCTGTTGTACCTTGCCCTTTTTACCCCTGCTCCTTTATCATTACGCTGTATTTCAATATTGAATCTCCGCCCCCTGCTGTCAGCCGCATAAACATCGAGCCTCACTGACCTTCCCTGCAGGTTCTTCTCGTTATATTGTGTATGCACTTCCAACACTTCCAGGTCAGACATATCCAGTACAATGCGGAGTACCAGTTCGGTACATTCGACATTTCCATCAAAACATTTCGTCATAAAGTCATCATCAAGCAACCGGAAGCCCCTTATCCTCTGTAAATCTTCCTCATGCTTCTGCTCTGCCACAGTCATTCTCCCACCTGCCTTTAACTGTATATCCTCGGTTTTATCTTACCAAAAACAATCCGGTTTTTCAAGCCTTTCCGTTTTCCTCCGACTGTCCGTTTCTTAATCGTAAAACCCGTTTTCCTCTATGCCTTTTTCCAGAATGGACGCTATCAGCGTGTCAAGCTCCACCCCGTTGACCTCACTGACCACGATCAGCTTCGCAAGGGTGTCTTTTTCCACCGGCACCGCATAATGCTCCTTGTCGGGACACAGATCACGCACACAGACATCCAGTGCGTCCGCAATTTTACAAAGGGCATTCATATCCGGCTCCCGTATACCTGCCATGATGTCAAGCAGCGTGTTCTCATGGACACCGGACAGCGCCGCCAGTCCCGGTATGCTCATCTCCATCTCCTTCATGATGTGCAGTATCTTATCCCCTGTGCTTAAAATTTCCATTCCCATCATCCTTCCTGCCCTCCTATTCTGCCTTGTTCCCAAAGGAAAAGGCGGTGCTTTCCTTCACTTTTACAGCGGTAAACTTTGCCTTTACTTCCGCAACCTTAGATTCCAGAACCGAGAACATGGTTTCCACCTGCTCCGGCGTGTAGTCATAGGCGGAACGGTTGGCCAGGTTCTCAATCCTGCCAATGGCATCCATCGCCTTGTTGATGCGGTACTCCCCAAGACGGACAAATTTCTCCGCTTTGGTTTCCTCTGCCTTAACTGCGTTCCCTGTTACGTTTTCCATAGCTTCACTCATGTTCAGATCCTCCGTTTTTCTTAAATTTTAGGGGCATACCGTCAGTCCCGTATGCCCCGTGCAAAAAATATTGCCTGCTACTTTTTCTTTTTGGGAAATTCCAGCTTTATCTTATACTGTGTGCCTTTTACCTCTTTCCCGTCTTTGGTATAGGAATAATCTTCTATACCCTCCGGGATAAGGTACGCATCATAGCTGCCCTTTTTCCCCTTCAAACCTTTTACAAGGGTCTTTTTCCCGTCAAGCAGGCTTTTCACCTGGCTGTCGGAAAGGGAAGCCCCCATAACCCTTGACACGTTCATGCCGCACTTATTTTTACAGTAAGCGCCGAATTTCCCTTTTACCACATCGCCGCCGCATTTCGGGCATTTCCCATATACTTCCAGGTTTCCGCCTCCAAACATGGATTTCTGTTCCTCGCTGACACAGTGGTAAGTCTGGACAAGATTGCTGACCAGATCGGCAATCCCGTCCATGAATGCCTGCATGGGATATTCGCCTTTTGCTACCAGTGTCAGGGCATTTTCCCATTCGGCGGTAAGGTTCGGAGATTTCACCACATCAGGAAGCACCGTGATGAGCTTCACGCCGTCCTTTGTGGGTATCAATCTGCAAACGGAACTCCGTCCAGTTTTCTCACGCTTTACGAACCCGTCCCGGACTAACTTCTCAATCACGTCTGCCCTCGTTGCGGGTGTGCCAAGCCCCTTGCGCTCCACTTCATCGCCCATGTCCTCCGCTCCGGCACGTTCCATTGCGGATAATAATAAATCTTCCGTATAAGCTTTCGGGGGCTGCGTGAAATGCTCCGTCACTCTTGTCTGCACCCCCTCAAAGGCCATTCCCTCCGAAAGTTCCGGCAGCTTCTTTTCCTCTTTTTCTTCCTCTGCCCTGTCTGTCTTGTAGGAGCGCTTCAAAGCGGCTTCAAAGTCCTTCCACCCATTCCTTGTCACAGACTTTCCGGAAACATGGAAAACCGTTCCCTCACAGCCAAACTCCGCTTTCACTGTTTCATATTCGTGCTTTTCCCCGGTGGCGCACAGCAGCCGGTTCGCCGCAAGGGAAAGTATCTTCATCTCCCCCTCCGGGACAGCGGAAAGGTCAGCTTTTGCGATCTCCATTGTAGGGATAATGGCATGGTGGTCTGTCACCTTTTTACTGTCCATCACTCTTTTCATGTCCGGCTCTGCCCCAGACGGTTTCTCAAAGAGAATGGCTTTATAGACAGCCCCGATCACGCCCCTTGCGGTATCTTCCATATCGTCCGACAGATACTGGCTGTCCGTCCGGGGATATGTGACCAGCTTTTTCTCATAAAGGCTCTGGGTATATTCCAAAGTCTGCTTTGCGGTAAAACCGAACAAGCGGTTCGCATCCCTCTGTAACGTGGTAAGGTCATAGAGCTTGGGCGGCTGCAGGGTTTTCTTCTCCTTTGTGACCGAAATAACCGAAACGGTTCTGCTTTCACAGGCTGCAGCAATGCCTTCCGCCTGCGCCTTGTCCTCTATCCGCTCCGTTGCCGCATCCACCCCGTCCATGAGGATATGCGCCATATAATACTTCTCTTTCTTAAAATTCCTGATTTTTTCCTCCCGCTCAACAAGCATGGCAAGGGTGGGTGTCTGCACCCTGCCCACCTTTAACACCTTGCCGCCGTACAGAACGGTAAAAAGCCTTGTGCCGTTCAATCCCACAAGCCAGTCCGCCCTCTGCCTGCACAGTGCGGAATAATAGAGGTTATCATAATCGCTCCCCGGCTGCAGGTTCTCAAAGCCTTCCCGGATTGCGCTTTCCTCCATAGAGGAAATCCAGAGCCGCTTTATAGGCTTGCTGCACCCTGCCTGATGATACACAAGGCGGAAAATCAGCTCGCCCTCCCGCCCTGCGTCAGTGGCACAGATTGTAGTGGTGACATCTTTCCTGTGCATCAACTGGCAAAGCACGTCATACTGTGCCTTTGTGTCCGGTTTTACTTCTGTCCGCCATTCCCCCGGTATCATGGGCAGGCCCTCGTACTCCCACCTTTTCCATGCCTCCGAATAGGCTTCCGGCTTCGCAAGCTCCACCAGATGCCCGATGCACCAGGAAACAATATACCCGTTCCCCTCCATGTAACCGTCTTTTCTACCGCCTGCGCCGACCACACGGGCAATCGCCTGTGCCACGCTGGGCTTTTCCGCTATCACTAACTGCATTACTCGTCCTCCTTACCTTCAAAGAATCCATCTTCCGAACCGTCCTCCGGTTCTTCCTCTTCATTTTCGTATTCCTCGTCCTCTTCCTCGTCCTCATCTTCGTCCTCGATGAAGTCCTCTTTCTTCTTGCGGACTACCTTGAAATAATAAGCGCCGCCGATAAAGGCTATGGCAAGTGCGCCCATGAGGATATAGGAAACCATAGGGTTAGGCTCTGACGCTTTTTCTTCCGGCTCTGTTTCCTCTGTATTTTCCGTATCTTCCGCATTTTCTTCATCTTCTATATTTTCCTCTGCCTGCTCCTGATCTTCCGGAAGTTCCCCATTATTGTTTGGCAGAGCGCCGCCCTCTGTTGGGATTGCGGATTCTAAGGCTGCGGAATTTTTCGGCAGCGTTTCGCTGTTATCGGAAGTGGCGTTTAAAAGGTCATTTTCCGTAATCTCCGTAAGGAAATACACCAGTTCTTCTTCTCCGTCCCGGTCAATGATCAGATAGAAAACCTTATCCGTTGCGGTCTGGATTGTATAAAATTCCTTTCCCTGCCCGGACTTCTCATTTTCGGTATCCTTATCCCCGCTTTCCGCCTTTTCAGCGGCATCCGCCTCTGCCATCGCCTGCTTTTTCTGCTCCTGCGGCGTCTGTGAAACGGTGTTCCCCTCGCTGTCCGTCTTGGTATGCTCTGTTACCGTCCCGGTGGCGCTCCCCGGTTTGGTGGCTTCGGCATTTACCGGGAGCTGCTCTGCCGGGTTTTCGTCACTCTCATCAGCAGGGTCTTTGTAATACGGGTTTTTCGTTTTATAGACTTCTGACATATTCCCGGCATTGTCCATTGCGGAAATGGTGAAATACTCATACCCTGCGTCAAACTGCTGTAAACGGATATTCAGCGTTCCATTGGTCAGCTCCGTAAACTCATAGCCGTTCACATAGACCGCTTTTGCGCCGGAATCCGTATCATGCACCTGAATACTTAAAAGCCCGTCACTGACCGCAGCGTTGAGCGTGGGTTTTGTGGTATCAAAGCATCTCATTGTCCTGCTCCGCTCGTATGTATTGCCTTTCTGGTCTGTGACCTGCACATAGACGGTGCAGTTTTCAGAGATTTCCAGTTTCTTATCTTCCGTCACGTCCGTCCAGCTCCCATTCTGTCCGACTTTCGCCTGAATCTTTGCGGCTTCAAAATTGCCCGTATGCGCCGCATCAGTTACGGTAAACGTGACCGTTGCCCTTTCGTTATGCCACCCACCCGGACTGTTGATGTTAATCACAACATTCGGTGTCTTATACTCACAGCCTTTGTAATCGGCGGCACACACTTCACAGTCTTTGTCATAATCGTATGCGCCGCATCTCTTTTCACAGGTGCATACCGGCTCGATCTCGTTGCCCGATACGGTTCCGCCCTCTGTTTCACCTTCCGTTTCTTCCTCTGTGCCGTTTTCTGCCTGTTCCCCCGGACTTTCCTCCGTGCCGCTTTCTGTTTCCTGCTCCGAAACGCTTTCTTCCGTACCGCTTTCTGTTCCCTGGCCCGCAGGGTTTCCCTCTGCGCCGCTTACGGTTTCTTCCTCCGCCCTCGCTTCAATGGCATTGTTCCCGTTCATGGAAAACGCCACTGCGGGCATGGTGAATAAAATCATGGATAAAAAGAGCGATAATGCCGCCCTATAACGTTGTTTCATTTTCTGATTCATGGCCTGCCGCCTCCCTTTCTGTTTGCTGTGTCTGTTCCTCCTGCTCCTTTTTCCTAAGCAGGCTTAAAATTTCTTCCTCGCTGACTTTGTTCAGCAGAATCAGGCGTTCAAGGGAGATTTTATTTTTTTCAATGAATTTCATTTTCTCCGCATCTTCCGCCATCTGCAACTGGCTCTCCAAGTCCTTCTGCTTTTCCTGCAAGTCCGCAAGCTGCCCCCGGACTTTGGAAAGTTCCTTTATGATCCTTTCCTTTGTCACATTGCTTCTCCTTTCCATGCCCCTCTAAGAAAAGGCATAACATTTATTATTTTTCCATATCCATGCCTGGGCGCTTCCTCCCTTTTTCCTTATCATGTGGTTTCCCCATTGACACTTCTGCCTTTTTTTCTGCAAGCCTTTTCTTCACCGACACCCGCCCTGCGGCGGTTTTCTGTTTGCCTTCCTGTTTCTCTGGCGCAAAAGCCTCTTTCTCCAGTTCATCAAACAGCGCCTGCAGGCGGTTTTCTGCCTCCGTAAGCATATCCTTCAGACCGTCTATGCCCTCCTGTATACGGTCAGATGCGTCGCTCTCACCGCCTGTTTCAAGCATGAAGCGTTCCAGTCTGTCTTTTTCGCTGTCAATCTGCTGTGCCAGTTCCTCACATTCCGCCATAAGGCTTCCGATTGTTTCCGTTGCAGGCTGTTCCTCTGGTGTTACAGCTTTTTTTCCATCCATCTTCCTTCCTCCTGTCCATCCATAAAAAGATTGCGTTTCCAAACTTTTTTGTGGTATGATAAATAAAAGGCGGGAGTTTCCAAAATAACCCTCCCCGTTCTCTTTTCTTAATGATTCGCAGCATTTCTCTTGGTATTGTCACACTTTATTATCAAAAATTGATTTCTAATTCAGCCTTCCGAAAGCGTAAAAATGGCTCTGCCAGTAGGACGTATTGATACTGGCGTATTTGATCGGATCGCCGCAGTGTATCATCACACCGTTTCCGCAGTATATCCCCACATGGCTGACCGCACCGCCCGAATTGTAAGTACCCGTGAAAAAGATAATATCCCCCGCCTTTGCGTCCGCCGCCGACACGGGCGCACACTGGTCATAAATCCCTTGCGCCGTGGTTCGTGGCAGGTTATGCACCCCGCTGTTGGTAAATACCCAGCAGACAAAACCGGAACAGTCGAAAGAGGTAGACGGACTTGAGCCGCCCCATACATACGGATAGCCTAAATACTTGGCGGCTTCTTCCATAAGCGCCTGCACTGTCGCATCATCATAAGAATCCGGCGGTATTGCATTTCCCCCGCCGCTCCCTGCGCCCGGCGTTTCCCCGTAAAGGGTTCCCTCCCCAGCTTCAAAATAAAATAACGGGTTATAATACTCCCCGTTATACAGACACTCAATATGCAGGTGGCTTCCGGTGCTGCTCCCCGTGTTCCCCGTTGTTCCTATGGCATCGCCATGCTTTACGCTCTGCCCCGCACTGACGCTTAACGTGTCCATGTGGGCATACTTGGTACAGTACCCCTTGCTGTCCTCTATGACGATATAATTCCCATAATAGCTGTCATAGGCGGCTGTGGTGACTGTGCCGTCCATCGCCGCAAGGACTTCCGTTCCAGTTGGCACTGCAATATCCACGCCCCGGTGGAACTGCTCTGCTCCCGTTACCGGGTTGATGCGGTAGCCATAATAGCTGCTCACATAGTTGTACCAGTATAAATTGAGCGGCGTGTAAAACTGCTGTGTCAGGCCATGGGTTTCATTGTAAAGCGTATAAATGTCTTTCTGCTCGCTGTTCATGCGCCCGGCAGTGACCACGTTCAGATCTTTTGCGGTCAGCGTGACTTCCAGTATGGTTACGGTATATTCTTCTTCCTCCTCGTACTCATATTCTTCCTCTGTTTCCTCTCCTGTTACCGGGTCTGTGACAGTATATGTGCCTGTCTTTGTCACCGTCCTTGTCCTCGTTTCCGTTGTCGGGTTTAAGGTCAGCTCATACATCTCGTCAAAAAGGCTCTCGACCTCCCCCTGCACGTCCGCCGCTGTAAATTCGGTATGGACTGCGGAAAGGTAGCTGATGAGTGCGAACGGGTCATGCCCGATTGCATCAAGATTATAACGGTACTCGTCATAATCCGGATAATCCGTTTCTATGGAATCAATCTCTTTCTGCAATTCCATTTCCAGCTCTGAAAAAGCCAGATCCGCAGCGTCAATCTCTGCCGGAACACTCATATAGCTGCCCACCAGCGTGGTGCTTATCCCATTTGAGAACATCGCCCCGCAGGACGATACGGAAGTCATAATCATGATGAGCAGGATTGCAGCCGCACCGATCACTACAAGTACGGAAGCGTGTTTCGCCGCTATCTCCTGCAATTTCTTCGCAACCGTCGTGGTGATGTTTGCGGATTTTACAGCCGCCTCCTTTGTGTTCTTTGCCGCCTGCCCCGCCCGTTTTGCCTTTGCGTATTCACGCTTGATGCGCTGTTTCTGCAACCGTTTCTGCAACTGCTTCTTTAAGGTCTTTTCCTGCATTTCCGGGTTTTCCTCAAGGAATTTCTGGTAGCGGAAATTGACTTCTTTTTTAAACTGCTTTTTCTCCAGTTTTTCCACTTTCGCCCGCTGCCGCTGTTCCTTCCCCTTGTAATGCCGTTTTATGAAGCGGTAGCCATCTTCGGCTTTCTGCTCCGTCTTATGTGCGCCCTCCACTGCGGAATTATCCTTCTCCGCTTCAGCAACCTTGCCATGTGCGTAATGCGTAAACTCCGAGCCTGCCCTGCCCGCCATGCGCTTCACCGGGTTATCCGCCTGGAAAGGCTTTTCCTTTACCTCTGCGGTCAGCACATATCTTGCCCTGCCCGTCTTTTCGTCAAAGACACGCTCTAAGGAATACTCTTTCTTCTTTGGCAGCTTCTTCCTTGCCTTTTCGGTTCGCTTTGCCGCTTTTTCGGCCTTTCCCTGCAACTTATTTAATTTCTTGCTGCCCTGGGACTCTGGCTCTGCGCCGTCGGCAAAGGCATCGTCTTTTGCAAAGGTGGCATCTTTCGTCTGGAAGTCACGTTCAAAATCCGTTTTTTTCGTGCGCTCCCTGTCCTGATGCTCCCGCCTGCGGTATCTGCCCTTTTTTCCGCTCTGGTGGTAGGTGTCCCTGCGGCGGTAGTCGTCCTTAAAATCCTTTGTTTCCTCTGCCTGCTCCCCGCCGCTGTCCTCCGTAAAAACATTCTGCTCCTGCTTAAAATCACTGGTTTCTTTCCCGGATGCAGCGCCTTCTCCCGTTTTTGCTTCATGTTCAGCAGGGCCGTTCTCTTTCCTGAACTGCCTGGACTGGCTCCGCAGCTTTTTCTTTTTCAGCCCTGCCGCCTGTCCTGCTGTTTCCTTGACTTCCCTGCTGTCATGGTAAAAACTGCTTTTACCCGGTTGGAAACCGTCTGCCCCGGTGGAGCTGTTTTTCTGTTCGGTTTTATCATGTTTCGCTTCTTTACAGGAAAAAGCGTTCTTCTGCCCCGGCTTCTGGACATCATGTCCAAAAGTTTCCGTCTGCGTCAGCTTCTGGACATTGTGTCCAGAAGTGGCCTCCGCATCCCTGGCCTGATGTATGCCGGGCTGTTTCTGTTTCCCTTTTTGGGATATTCCGCCATCCTTTTTTTGTGGGATTCCATCAGCAAAAGCACTTTTATCCTTTGCAAAATCAGACGGTTTCCCTTTCTTTTTTTCTGCCACTGGCCGCTACACCTCCAAACTTTTTATTCTGTCCTGTGAAATCTCAAACCACCTTCTTTCCTTTTCCACGCCGATGAACCCTCTGCCATTTTTTATGCACGCTTCCCCCGCAGGGCAGCTCCCCATGAACGGGTCAAGGCATATTTCATTTTCAAGCGTGGAACACCTTACCAGATGCTCGATCATCGGCACTGGCTTTTCTGTCGGGTGCCGCTTTTCCTTTCCCCTGGGAATCCTTGTTTCTATCACTGTGGAACCGGAAAAATGCGCCCTCCGGAACCTCCCTTTCCGGTACATGAGGATAAATTCTGCCCGCTTGGGATAATAGGTGGAAGGCACTGTCATTTTCTTGTCCATCACCAGCAATTCACAGAACTTGAACCCGCTTGCGATGCAGGCATCATGTAAGGGAAAAAGATTTCTGTCATTGGACATCACATAGAAAAACCGTTCTTTTTTCAATATCCGGTACACTTCCGGCAGCCAGTCCTTGAAATTGATCTCTTTCGTGCTGAATCCGCAGTTTTGGAACACTTCGCCGCCCTCATAGAGCAGCTTTCCCTTCTTCATGCCGCCGCCCGTCAGCTCAAAAGGCGGGTCAGTAAAGACCATATCCACGCTTTCATTCTCCATGCTGCCCGCAATCCTTAAAAAATCGCCATGGTACAAGACGGCTCCGCTCCCGGCATATATGGCTGCAGCCTTTTCTCCCATTTGCCACCCCTTTCCGGGCGGTTCATTCCTGCCGCCCTTTTTTCTTATAGCCTCTTGGCACATAATCCTTAAAATCTTTTACTGAGTGAAACAGCCATTTGTTGTTTACCCACCTCTGCATCTTCCTTGTTTCCTCCGGCGCTGTGGGCTTTTCATAGATCATCACATACGGGTCATATCCCATATCCCGCAGGGCATAGATACGGTACAAGTCCTGTTCATGGGTGCTGCCATAGTTGGTCAGCACATAGACACGCCTTTTCCGCTTGTCCTTTACGGTTGTATATTCCAAAAATCTCTGAAAAAATGGTATCAGGTCATCCTCCGGGTTATCCCATGCGAAGTGCAGCATCTTTGTTTTTATCTGGTTGAGCGCCGCCACTTTCTCCGGTGTGATGAGCCGCACATCAAGCCCCTGGGTAAAATCAACGGTTGCCCCGCTGTCTGCAAGCTGCCCTAAGAGCCTCTCCCAATCAGGGCAGGCTAAGATATTTGCGTCCAGGAGCTTGATCTCCTTTTCGCCGCCCCAAAACTCGGAAAGGTCAGCCACCGCCTCCGTCTTTCTCCCCTCCTTTTCCCCAACGATACAGAATCCGCACCCACGGGGGCATCCCCTTGAAAGGAAACCGTATGCGGTTCCCGCATACTCTGGGTACAGCCCATAGTCCGGGCGGGTATGTTCCACGGTGTCAGGCAGCTTATTGTCAAGGCCGTACCCTGTGCCGCCCTTTATGACATGGTAAGCCTTTACGCTGCCTCCATAATCTTTTGAATAGGTGTCTGTGAATACCCTGCTCATATAAACAAGGTCATACCACTTGTTACTGTCGTACCATTCCACCGCATCTCCCCTTGCCTTATGGTAGGCTGACAGCTTCATCAGGCAGAGGTTTGGGAAGTTATGCCCGTCCACGTCAATCAGCCCTATTTTCAATCCGTTTCCTCCTGCTTCACCGATTCTTCGGGCCTTGTGTTCATAATTGCAAAAGTTTTCGTGTCAGACGGGTACTTATCCACGAATGGGATTACCACGTTGTCAAAAAGGATAAGCCCGCTCCCCGGTTCGGAATTGGTCACATGGGCAAGCTGCTTTTCTGACAGCCCTAACTTGTCGGCAAGGATTGTCTGATCTTTTGCGTTCTGGTTCAGCAGATAAACAAAATCAGAGTTTCCGAGTATGCCCTCGATTTCCTCTGATTTCAAAAAATCGCCCACATTCTGCGTTAAGCCTGTGGGTATGCCACCCCATTTACGGAACCTTTTCCAAATCTCCACGCTGTAAATGGCTGTCTGTTTTTCTTTCAAAAGCAAATGGAACTCATCACAGTAGTACCTTGTGGCAACTTTCCTCTCCCGGTTCTGTGAAACCCGGTTCCAGACCGCATCCTGCACGATCAACATGCCAAGCTCTTTTAACTGGTTTCCCAAGTCCCTGATGTCAAAGCACATGATACGGTTCTGCGAATCCACGTTAGTATGGTGGTTGAAATAATTCTGCGAGCCATGCACATATAAGACAAGGCTGTTGGCGATCCGCACCGCCTTCTGCTTCGCCTCTTTCTGCATCTCCGGCGCAACATCCCTCGGCTCATACTTTAACAGCGCATTGTATAAATCCTCCAAAAGCGGCATATTCTCCGGCTTCGGCTCTTTGAAATACCCGTCATAGATATGCTTGATGCAGGTGTCGATAATGCCTTTCTCATCATTTTCAAGGCCGTTCTTCCCTCCGGCTATCAGGTCACACAGCGTAATGATAAAATCTGATTTCAGCTTTAACGCTTCCTTGTCGTTCTTATGGGAAAGCTGAATGTCCATCGGGTTTAAGTAGTCCTTTGAGTTTGTCGCAAGCCTTACCACCTGCCCATGCAGCGCATCCACAAGGGCAAAATATTCTCCTTCCGGGTCACAGACGATCACATCATCTTTTGTCATAAGAAAACAGGATAAAATCTCCCGCTTTGCGCTGAATGATTTCCCGGAGCCAGGTGTGCCAAGAATTACCCCGTTTGGTGTCCGAAGCCGCTTTCTGTCTGCCATAATCATGTTGTTGGAAAGAGCGTTCAGACCGTAATAAATCGCCGGGGCAGGCATGAATAATTCCTGCGTACAGAAAGGCACTAAGATAGCTGTACTTTTTGTGGTAAGCACCCTTTCAATGCCCGTATCGTTGCACCCAATCGGAGCAGATGCCATAAGCCCCTGCTCCTGAAGGTATTGTAAGCACCGCAGGTTGCAGTTCGCCTGCTGGATAATGCCGGACACCCTCTGCGTGATGTTCTCAAGCGCCCTTTTGCTCCTGCCATAGCAGGTAATGAGGAACGTCATTTTTATAATTTTCTGGTTGCTTGTGTTCAGATCGTCAAGCAGCTCCAGCGTGTCTTTTTCATAGGTGATGATGTCCGTGGGAAGTATATCCATGTCATAACCTGACCTCACTGCCTTCTTCTGTTCCTCGATCTTCATTTTTTGAATGTTCGTTAATGCGCCCTTTAACATCTTGATTGCCTTCACCGGGTCCATGGTCTGCATGTGCATGGTGATTGTAAGGTTATCGTCAATGTCCAGCAGCTTTTTTAACAGCTCGTCATTGAACCTCGGCGCAATAATGTCAAGGAAATGGACGCTCCCGTACATCTTCCCGGACTTGAAGCGGCTCGGATAGCGGAAGTCAAACCCCGGCGGGGCTATGTAGTCCTTCACGCTCTTTCCGGATTCCGACATTTCCTTAAAAGAAAAGCGGAAAGCCTCCATTGTGTCCTGGTTGAAATATTCATGCAGGATACGCAGGCGCTCCTTCCCGTCAAGGCTTTTCGCATGGGTGCCCAGGTTCAGGAAATTTTTAAGCACGTCCGTTTCTATGCTGGCCAGCTTCGCCTTTGCTTCCCGGTATCCTTTGCACTGGATACCGAAGATCAGGTATTTTGACTTGATGATCCCGTTGTTTCCCTTTGCCGACTGTTTCTGTAACATCAATCGGTATTCCTCACGAATATCGTCAAAATCATCACCCTGCAAGGGTATATCAAACTGGTCTGTCAAAGTCTGCTCATTGACCTGCCTGTTGAATAAGAACAACTCAAACCGTATGGACGGGTCAAAGTAGTTGATAAGCCTGCTGTACTGCTCCAGAATCTCCCCCTGATCCTCAATCTCCAGAAGGTCATAGTTGATGTCATAAAACTCCACCATCTTTGTATAGTAATCGGAATCCACCTTGCAGATGCCGTCCCGGTACATCTTTTTAAATGTGATTGTTTTCTGCGCCGTGTCCGGCTTTTCCTGCTTTTTGTCATTCCCGGCAAGGGTACTCTTTAGCTCCCTCAGCCGTTTCTTTTCTGAAATATTAAGCCCCGCTTTCGGCTTGTTTTTCTTTGCCTGCGGCCTTTTCTTCAAGGTAACGCACCTCCTTCTTCATTTTTTCCCTTTCCTCCAACTGTTTGTAGAGGTTCTCCGATTTATAAGGGCGGATTCCCGGCATAAGTATCTTCTGCCGCACCATGAAGTACAGTATCTTTTCCGCCGGGAAACCGTCTTTCTCATACATTGCCAGAAAGAAGAACGGCAGCATAAGACCCACCATGATAAGCGCCGATGCCTGCGTACCCAATACCCCTTTTGTCACAAGGTAAAAGGGTATGCCCACCGCTGCGGCGCTGCCAAAGCAGATAAGCTGGCGTTTCGTAAGGTTCATCGCCACCTTTGTCTTGATGCCGCTCAAATCTTTCGGCACTGCTACTGATATTGCCATAAGCACTTTTCCTTTCCTGCTGATATAAAAACTGCCCCCTGCCTGTTCAGTGGGCATTCAACACTGATTTTGCAAGTGAGCCTGTCTTGAAAAGGCTGAAACAGAGGATAACGGTGTATGCCGCCACCGACCACAATGCCGTGTGCAGGTTGCTGGCAACCGCAACACTGGCAACGAGGACAGAATAAATGCCGACACATACCATGATGAAGAACCCCTGGAATGCCAGAGCGCAAAGCCCCTTGATGTAGTTGTTCCCGATGCTGCCCCATTCCCGGTTGCTCAAAGTCGCAAAGGGGACGGGTGCCACTGATATATAAAGGTATATTTCTATCATGCGCCCATATAAAACGACGGTGATAAGGACGGACATGATTTTCATGCACAGGCTGACGATCATGGTTTCTATCCCAAGCCCGATCAGTTCGCCAATGCCCATAGTGGAAAGCTGGCTATTGAACATACTTGTCAGTGTTGATGCCACATCAAGGCTCGTAGAGCCTGATATGGCACCTGCCGCATTTGTGACGATGTGGTTGCCCACATCGAAGATTGCCATTGTGATGTCGAAAGTCTTACTGAGCAGCATCACGGCGATACATGCTTTCACGAGGTAGCGGAAGAAAAATTCGCTCCCTACCTCGTGCATGTTGTTCTTATCCATTACCATTGTTATCAGCTCATAACATAAAATTGCGCTGATGATAAGCCCCGCTATAGGAATCATGACATTCTCTGAAAGGTTTTTTATCATGGAAAATATGCCTGCGTTCCATGCGCTGGGTGTCTGCCCGACTTCCCCGGCAATCTCTCCTACTTTCGTGTTCACGTCCGTGAACATCGTGCCGAGGTTGTCAAGCACCCACCCCTGAAGCATCTCCTTTATAAATTCAGTGATCTTGTCAATGATTGCGCCCATGAATTATGAGAACAGTGTTGTAAGCTGTGGAATCACCGTCTGCGCCACGATTACAATGCCTCCGCCTGCCATAAGCTGTTTAATGCCCTGTGATTTTGCACCCGGATTATCATTTCCATATCCCTCAAGCAGATTGATAACGCCCCATACTGCCACGCCTGCGCCGATTGCTGTAACGACTGTCTTTAAACCTGTAACTGCTGTTGTGAAAAAACTCATAATTTCTACCTCTTTCTTTCCTTAAATTTGATTTTTTGATAAAGAAAGAGCTTTGATATGTAAATTCCCCGCCCTTTGTGGTAAAATAGGGGCAGGGAAATCCTTTGGGAGAACCCTTGCGGGCATCCGGTACATTCTGTTTGGCGATAGGCTGTGCCGGGTGTCTTTTTTGTGCTTTCCCAAATACAATCAAAACTCCGTTTCCTGACTTCCGGCCTTTTACACGGAAATCGGTGGCTGGTTTACAGTTCCATATTCAGTTGTCTTTTCCGCACTTCTGGACATCATGTCCAGAAGCCACTATTCAGTTGTCCGGGGATTCACTTTCCTGCCCACTGACTTCCCCACAGTCAAAGGCTTCGTCCACCTCTGTATTCGGAGTGACTTTCATGTGGTGCAGATGCTTCACATAGTCCTCAATGTCAAAGGCGTTTTTCTGGTCATAATCGGACAGCTCCTTGTACCTGCCATGCTTCGTTATATCGAATTTATCCGAGAAGAATGGTCTGACACCTCTAAGCTGCATGATACATTTCCCGCCGTCCATGACCGCAATCTCATCCTGGCTCATAAGCGCCTTCCCGGTCTTTTGGTAATTCAGACCGTAGGACTGCGACGTCCCCCTTGTGTCCGAGGTATTGTAAAGGTCAATGGTTTCCTTCCCTAAAACGTCCTCCAGGTCTTTCAGAGTGGTTTTCTCCTTGCCGCCGAGGAATAGAGTGGTGTCACAATTCCCTTCGATTGTGTCAGCGTTATCCTTATAGATTGCCTTTAGCTGAGATTTAGACTGCAAAATAATAGATGCTGATATTTCCCTGCTTCGGATTGTGGCGATCAGCTTTTCAAACTGCGGAATCTGCCCGATGTTCGCAAACTCATCAAGTAACATCCTGACATGAACCGGGAGCCTCCCGTTATAAACATCATCCGCCTTGTCGCAGAGCAGGTTAAAGAGCTGTGAATACATAATTGACACAACAAAGTTAAAAGTGGCATCCGTATCTGAAATAATGACGAACAACGCTGTTTTCTGCTCTCCAAGCGTATCAAGCTCCAGATCGTCATACTCCATCAGGTCACGCAGCTCTTTTATGTCGAATGGCGCTAACCTTGCGCCGCAGCTAATTAAAATCGACTTCGCCGTTTTGCCCGCCGCTAATTTATACTTGGCATACTGCCGTACTGCAAAGTGGTTCGGGTCTTTCTCCGCCAGTTCGTCAAACAGAAGGTCAACGGCGTTCTTAAAATTCTCGTCATCTTCCCTTGCTTCGCTTGCGTCAATCATATCAATCAGCATGGCGAAATTCTGTTCTTCCTCCGGGGCTTCGTACCAGATATAGGCGATAAGCGCTGTGTAATACAGTTTTTCGGCTTTCACCCAGAAATCTTCCCCGGATTGCTGCCCCTCCCCTTTGGTATTGACAATGATCGTGTTTACGAGTTTCAAAATGTCCTTTTCGCTCCGTAGATAGGCGAAAGGATTGTAGTGCATGGACTTCGCAAAGTTTATGGTATTAAGGACTTTTATCTTATATTTGCCCTTTTTCAGCATCTTTCCACATTCGACTAACACAGTGCCTTTCGGATCTGTAACCACGAATGAGCTGTGCATCTGCATCAGGTTCGGTTTTACGAAAAACCTCGTCTTGCCCGAACCAGAACCGCCAATCACAAGGATATTTTTATTCCTTGCGTACTTCGGCTGTTTTGGTCTGCCTGACATCATCAGCCGCTCCGTTTGCGTCAAGAGGATATTGTTCTCAAACTCCGAATCCATATATGGCTCGATGTCCTTCGCATTTCCCCAACGTGCCGAACCGTACTCTACGCCCTGCCGGAACTTCTTGGCATTTTTCGCCTTGAAATACACTGCAAGCCGCAGCGCCACTCCGCAGCACACTCCGATCAGCAGGTCTTTCGGGTAAAAACTTGGTAACGGGTTGGAAAATAAATCCTCCATCCCCGCCATGACCGCCATCATCTTTGCGGAAGCGTCCTGCCCTGGCGATACCCGCCACAGCCACGCTATCTTGTCACAGAAATACCCGGCAAGCATATAGGGCAGGTTCATCAGGACAAGTTTCTTTTTATCCAGATTCCCGGTCTTTGCCTTGAGGTTCTTCGGAATGGCTTTTAAGTCTTTGGCTATGCCGTTTACGATATTACTCATAGGCTCTGCCCCCTGTCCTTGTTTTTCTCCCGGCTCCGTTCCCGGTTCTTGTCCTGCGATACTGCGTCCTTCAAATGCTTTAATTTCTCCCTTACGGAAACTTTTCCTTTCTTCTTCTCGTTACCATAAACAAATTCCTTGAATGCCTGCGATACTGCGTCGGCATCCCTGCCCTTGAAAAAGACCAGATATTTCGGCGGCTCACACGTCTTGTCTTTCTTTATGGCAAAATCAACATTGTACTTTTTCGCTACACGCTCAAAAGATTTGATGTTGCCGTCAGTGACCTCAATGGACGATGCCCCGTTTCCCTCGCCAACGAGCTTTTTCACAGAAGTTTTTCCATGCGTTTTCTGTGCTTTCTGCTTTCGGTGGTTCAAATACATCTTCATTGCGGCTTTCAGCACGTTGGCGTCTAATTTAACGGTCTTGATTACAAGGGCGATTGTTTTTTGTGTTACTTCCTCCTGCATGAAGCACCTCCTTGTTAATTCCTGCGACATCCTACGCACTAAGGTGGAATCCCCCGGCAGATAATGTCATAAATGATTTTCACTGTAAAATACATTCTGTTTCTCCTTCCACCTCTGGACATCATGTCCAGAAGTTGTTATTTTTCATTTAAGCAATAGATTGTGTGGAGATTGGCACACAACTGATTTCCCCCATACTCCACATCATCAAGTAATAATGCCTGAAAAAGCACATCCCCTACTCCTTCAAGCAGCACAATCTTCTGCTCCTGCTCCGCAAGGTGTCCGTATTCCACCCCGCCCGGAATAACCGACTTCCTTGCCGCCTCACAGTGGGTAAACAGTCCGAGGATATATTTGTTTGACATGATGAAAGCATAGGTGTCCTGCCCCTCATGGGTCATTCTGTATTTTTCCGCCTCCCCTTCCGGCAGCGTAAAGATACACCGCACTGTTTCAAGACAAATCCCATTCCCATAGTCCAGGTTCAGCTTTTTCTTATACCTCTGCACCCTTGCGTAAATCCCCTCACGCTCCATAATAGAATGGGTACGCTTAAACTGCGGCTTCTTGCAGAACATATCCAAATCCATATACACGTTGTTGATGACCGTCTTTTCCGCATACTGCCGGAAAGATTTCAGCCTTAACAAATAGGCGAGAACCTCATCCAGTTTTTCCTCTGACAAAATAAACTGGAAAGGCTTTTCTCCAAACTCGATCCTTTCAAACATGAGCGGGCAGCTCCCTTTTTTGGCTTCACGCTCCATTACCCTCCTGACATCACGCAGCGATTCCATAGCAATCTCCTTTCCGTTTCCCGTTGTGCTGACTGGAAACAATAAAAAGGGCAGCTACAAATCTCTACTGACTTATAACTGCCCTCACGCTGTTCTCCTGCTATACTTTTTTAACACAGGGGTCTTCCACCCCCGTACCCCTGGAAACCTTGCCGGAAGTGTGATTGAAAAGATAATCACACTTCCAACAAGGCTTGAAAGTGCCACCCGCCACTCTATGGCAGGCTTTTATGTTCTCATTCCCTCTGTCATGCCTTTTTCTCCATTCGCCCCGCCTTTTCCTGCTCCGCAACATCCTCACCGAAACATTTTCCACCTCTGGACATTGTGTCCAGAAGCTGGCTATGTGATTCCTTTTTCCGCCCATCCTCCGCCATACATATCATGCTGTACCTCCTGTTGGTAATAGTGGTTCATGGTTGAGGGCGCATTATAAAGGGCAGTGATCAGGTATGACCGAATGTTTGTAATCTTTGTAACGGTATCTTTCATGCACCCCATGACATACTCCACATGTCCGCTGCTCAATTTGAGAAAGCGGGATTTCACCAGCTCATAAGGGTATTCCTCGCCGTTGATACGGATTGTTTTCCGCTTCACACACACCACGTCACATATTGTTTCGTAAATTTCCTCATACATCTCCTTATCGCCAGTCCTGCCGTACCTCATGTGATGCTCATATTCGATATTATCACGGATCAATTTCATGTATGCGCCTGTTTCATCCATCACATCAATCACATCGTCTTTTTCGTGTGCAGGCACGTTATCCACACCGCCACCTGATTGACTGATAGGATTGTTATAACTCATATCGGTATAATTATAGTCAGTATAATTAGGGTCTGATTCCCCGACTTCTTGAAGTTGGTTTTCCCGACCTCTTGAAGTCAGCTTTTCCGACCTGCTGAAGTCGGTTTTTCCGACCTCTTGAAGTCGGTTTTCCTGACTTCTTGAAGTCGGCTTTTCCGACCTCTTGAAGTCGGTTTTTCCGACTTCTGTGGAAACATCAATATTAGAAGGCTCTTTTTTGTCTCCGTCTGATATGACAAAGTTCTTCACATAGATAATGTCCGGCTTGCCAAGCCCCCGGCGTATCTTCTCCACAAGCCCTATTCCTTTGGCTGAATCCAGTTCCGCAAGAACCTTTACTGCCTTTTCCTTGCTGCACCCTAAATCTTCCCGGATGTTCTCTATCGTGTATATGATATATGCCCGGTTTTCATCATCCAGCCACCCATTTTTCATAGATAATGCCATTCTGTCAAGCATCAGCCCATACAGGAGCTTAGCATCGCTGCTAAGCCCCTTGAAACGCTCGTCCTTTATCAAAAGGCGGGGAACACGGTAAAAAGAAAACTGTTCTGCTTCAATGCCATAATAATAATCAAATTTTAATGGCTCGCCCATGTTACCGCCCCCCTTCACTGTTTCTTCCGCCATTCCTCCAAAAGCTGGATAATGATGCCCTCTATGTCATCAGTGGAATAGTCCTCTGAAAAATACTGGCTGATCTTATCGCCCTTGATTGTTACCTTTCTCTCTTTGGTTTTTTCTTCCGTCAGTATCAGCCGCACCATCGCAAGCGTAAGCTCGCCGCTTTTTCCATACTCTTTCAGCTTTGCCGCCTGTGCGTTGGAAACCGCTGCTCCCGTTTCCTGAAGAATGACCTCCACATACTGCTGCTGTTCCTCTGACAGAAAGGAAATATCCACTCCCTGCGATATTCCTATCTTCCTTGCGTCCACCATGCCCAGAAGCCCGTCAGACAGCCGTGAGAGCCACACATACCTCTGCACCGTCTTTCCGCTCTCCCCGGCAGCTTCCCCCACTTCGTCAAGGGTGCTGCCGCCTTTGCTTCCCTGATGCTTCATTGCCTCATATTTCATGGCATAAGCCTTTGCCTTCTCGCTTGGCAGGATGTCCTCACGCTGGATATTGGAATCCACCATGATAATTGTCGCTTCATCATCCGTATAATTCCGTACAATGACGGGCATAGTGTCAAGCCCTGCCAGTTCCGAACCCCGTTTCCTCCGGTGTCCGGCTATGATCTCATAGCCGCCCCCTTCCCTGGGCCTTGCAATGCCTGGCACAAGCACACCATATTTACTGATGCTCTCTGTGGTTTCTTCCATTTTTTCATCATCAAGGACACGGAACGGGTGTCCTTTGAAGGTATGTAAATCCGCCAGTTTCGCATGGGTGATCTGTTCGCCCCCGTTTCCCTGTGCGGCATTATCGCCAAATAAATCATCAAATTTTTCCAATGTGATATTTGCTGCGCTCCCCGGCTTTTTGTTACTGCCCATCTGCAAGCACCTCCTTTGTCAGAGAATCGTAGGCTGAAGCCACTTTCCCTTTTGGGTCATGCTCATAGATGCTTACGCCCTCCGCCGAGATTTCCGCCGCCCGGACAGAAATGGGAATGGCGTTGGCAAATATCCTTACCCGGCTTCCATAGGCTTCTTTCAGCATGGCGCTGATGTCCCTTGCATAGTTCGTCCTGCTGTCAACCATTGTAAGGAGAATCCCTTCTATTTCCAGTTTCGGGTTAATCTGCCGCTTTACTTTGCCGATTGTCTTGATAAGCTGTTGCAAGCCCTTAACAGGCAGGTATGCCGCCTGAACCGGAATAAGTATGCTGTCGGCACACGCAAAGGCATTTATGGTTATCATGCCGAGGGAAGGCATGCAGTCGATCAGGATATAGTCGTACTGGCCTTTTACCATCTCCACATAAGAGCGCATCATGACTTCCCTGCTCATCACGTTCACAAGTGACACTTCCAGGCCGGACAGCTCAATATTCCCCGGCATCAGGTCAATGCCCTCGTCATGCTTCAGGATACCGTACCCCGGCTCTATTTCCTCATCATTGATGACCTTCTCCATTGCGTTCGCAAGGGTCACTTCCAGTTTGTCCGGCTCTGTAAAGCCGAGGCTTGCAGTAAGGCTCCCCTGTGCGTCTGCGTCTATCAGCAGGACTTTCTTCCCCTGCTTTGCCAGGCCGATTCCCAAGTTGCTCGTGGTGGTGGTCTTGCCGACATTATGTGAAGCTTCACATAAAGTGGGTTATGAAAAGTAAGTTATTATGCAAAGTTGAGCCTACACTTTTGCTGATTTTA
>OFGH01000432.1_pt1 | contig 38341 bp, 38 predicted proteins | sample 1521721 | NCBI WGS metagenome assembly OFGH01 (sample SAMEA3504132, study PRJEB24116) | mouse gut metagenome | biome: mouse gut; feature: mouse-associated habitat; material: faeces | place: Denmark | collected 2011
TTGCGCTCGCCGCTCCCTATCAGCAGGAACTTGCCATTCTCCAAACCGCTCCTGGCATCAGCAGTACCTTCACTGCCATCGGAATTATTTCCGAAATCGGTGCCAATATGGAGGCTTTTCCTTCGGCGAAACACTTATGCTCATGGGCCGGGCTTACCCCAACCAACAATGAAAGTGCAGGGAAGAAAAAATCTGTCCGGGTATCCAAAGCCGGATGCTACATCAAACCACTGCTTGTGCAGTGTGCCAATGCTGTCGTTACCAGCAAAAAGCATCCTGAGATTCGTAACCGCTATCTCCGCCTCAAAAAGCGTCGCGGCCACAAGAAAGCAATCATTGCCATAGCAAGAATGCTTCTTACCGCATTATACCACATGTTGAAGAACGGGAAAAACTATAATGCGAAACTTTACAAAAAATCCGATCTGCCTCCCGTTGAGCGTGAGATCACAGTGGAGCAGGCAATCCTCATAGCAAGGAATCAAGGTTATAAAATCAAGTCAGCAACTGTATAACCTTAACATTCTCTATATTCAATTTTTAAAGCAGCCACCGAAAGATGGCTTATTTGTTGTGTGATTAAGGGAATGGATACCCTCTACTTTTCATTTTCAATCTTTGCTGTCAGGTCATTTGATAAAAATGGGCGCAATGGGATAAAAGCAAGCGAATCGGTTCCATTTTTATCAACCTATTTAGGGCATGACAGTCTTTATGAAACTGAAAAATACCTAAAATACAGTGGAGATTACTTTGATGATACCCTCACAAAGTTTGCTGCATTTTCTGGGGACTTATTTCCGGAGGTGAACTTTGATGAGCAGGAAGATTGATTTCATGACTTTACTGGAAGATTATTTTGAGACCTATCTGCCATACAGCCGGGGGCTTAGCCCAAACACGATAATGTCATACAAACAAAGTTTTTTACTGTTGCTCCGCTTTATGCTGGATGTCAAGAAAACGAAGGCTGAAGACATCAGGTTTTCTGCGTTAACCTATGATACACTGTTGGAGTTTTTCTGCTGGCTGGAAACAGACAGGCAATGTAAAACGTCGACAAGGAACCAGAGATTGTCTGCACTTTCTGCATTTTCGGAGTATGCGCAGAACAGGGATTTTGATGCAGCATCCGTATTCAGGAGTGCGGTTATTAAAGTTCCGGTAAAGAAAGGGACGAAGAAACCAAGATCTGTATTCTCAAGAGAAGAGGTAAAGATACTATTAGCTCTTCCTGATGATACATATGAAACCGGATTAAGGGACAAAGTTCTGCTTTCATTCATGTATGCTACAGGTGCAAGGGCACAGGAGATATGTGATTTCAAGGTTGCCGGCCTGCGTATTAATGATGGAACTGCATCGGTTACTTTAGTCGGGAAGGGAGCAAAGCCCCGGCAGGTAGGGACTTCTTTATCTTTGGCGAAAGTAGTCCGAAATTATATCAAACATAGACATATTGACGGGTATCCGGAAAGACATGTTTTTTCAAGCCAAACCCATGAGCGGATGACAATATCCTGTATTGAAGGGATCTATAAAAAGTATGTGGCTATTGCCAAAGAGAAACATCCGGGCATGTTCTTGGACGGTCATTATTCTCCCCACTCTATGAGGCATAGCACCGCATGTCATTTGTTGGAGGCTGGAGTGGATATCATGACCATTAAAAATATATTGGAACATGTATCAGTGCAGACAACTCAGATCTATGCTGAAATGTCGCAGGATTCGGTTGATAAAAAATTGAAAGAATGGAATGATACTTGGTTTGGTGACAAGATTGAAATGAAGAAAGCCAAGGATGATATACCTGATTTCTTGAAAAGATAGTATATTATTATCTGAGAAGAATTATCAGAAGTCCGGTAAACATCAGCCTTTACACAAAACTTCTCAAATAATAATTCTTCTCGGATAATCGGTATAGCCGCAGACAATGTAGATCTTTTCAAGTCCGGAGATGTCGCCTAACATGAGAGCTCCTGAAGCAGGCGGAATGTCCTGGTAAGCAGGGCCGGATCCGCATCATTGCTGATACGGATTATGATATCCTTCATGGCAACTTCAATGGAATGTGAATTATCAAGGCACGAGTTCTGCATCTGTGATGCTGTGTGCTGTTTGGGAATGTGATCCGGCACAATGTCAATGGGGACCACATCCTGTTTCGGGCGTGGAACCTCAAGATGACCGTAATTCGCTGCTGGGATCTGATCCGCTGCCGTTTTCCGACAGCGGCTGACCCAGTTGTAAAAGGTGCTTACTGCAATGTCGTTTTCACGACACCAGTCAGCATCTGTCATGCCGCTCTGGCGGCATTCATTGATAAGCCGGATCTGTTCCACCATCGGAACACGGGCTTTGCGAGTACCTGCCATAACCTATCCTCCATAATTGTAGTGAAATAGTCTAAATATCTATCGACTACAATTATAGGTGATACTTGAGGAGCGGGAAATCCGCAGGAATATTTGGCGCTTACGAAATATCTGCAAGGGCTTTATTTTTTGCGTATAATTATGTTTGAAATTAAGCTGTTGTTTTATTATACTTATAGGGTATTGTTTTTTGCATAGGAAGTATGGTTTTTATTATATGTTTTTTTCCGCTGGTAATATAATAAGGTTGTAACCTGATGATATTTTGCAATGAGATGGGCGGAGCAAGTGTATGAGACTATTAAAGCTGGTAATTGTCGATGATGAGCCGATACTTTTAGAGGGACTTCTCAAAACATATGACTGGAACGCGATGGGCTTTGAGGTAGTAGGCAGCGCAAGGAATGGAGAGCAGGCGATAAGCGTTATAAGGGAAACCAAACCTCATGTGGTGCTGACAGATATAAGGATGAAACAGATTTCCGGGCTTATGGTTATGGAAGAGATTGAGAAAGAAGGACTTAGCTGCCTGTTTGTAGTGCTCAGCGCCTACAGAGATTTTGAGTATGCGAAACAGGCGTGTGATTTGGGAGCCTTTGCCTATCTGCTGAAACCTATTGAGGATGACAAGCTCAGGGAAACGATGCAGGATGCGTGGACAGAGTGCATGGAGCAGATCAAGAATGAAGAGAAATATGACAGTTGGGAAAAGCTTCTGGTAAAAGATGCGGACAATTTTCTCCAGGTTGTCGTTCAAAAGTACGTGCAGAATCAGATTCAGGAAGAAAAAGTAGAAGAAGTCTTCCATGCTCTTGAGGGAGTGCTGGAGGCGGGGGATAAATTCATTACCGTATATGCAGACATTGACCTTACATATAAAATTGTCAATTCGCTGGATTATGAGGCGGCTCGCCTTACAGTAATGCAGTTTCTGGCGGAAAAGATCAAGGAGCTGTTCTTTTACTGGAAATTTGAGAATGAAGAGGGAAATTATATCTTTGTCGTTAAAACGAAAGAGAACACAGCGGCCAGGGAGCTGAAACGAATTCTGGACGAGGTGAAAAAAGGGAAAAAATGTCCTTTGGTATCGTCAATCTCCAAGCCATATAAAGGGATTTCGGGCATTAGGAGGAGCTATGAAGAGGCGAAAAAACTTTTCTGCCTGGCCAGCATATCTGGAGCCAGCGCATTTGACGTGTCGGAAGAAATAATGGAAGGAAGATTGGAAAAACCGTATCCGGAGGATGCGGAAATCTTGATTGTAAATGCGGTGAGGAGAAACAATGCCAGGGATTTGAAGGATGCGTTTGTCTGTTTTGTGTACGGCCTGCCAGAAGAGGAGGATGAACAGTGCCAGTATCTGCACAGAGTGATGCTGAAAACAGAGTTTATGCTTAAAGACTCTTACGGAATGACAGAGGACATAAAAGAACAGTTTCAGAATTATTATTCCAATCTCTGCAACCTGAACGCGGTCAAGGCGATGGATGTCTGCTATAAAATTCTTGGGAGGGTGATTGAAAAACGGCAGGAGAGCGCAAGGCAGGACGATGCGAAGTATTTTAAGGAGTATATATCGGATGCGGTGTCCTACATTGAGGAGCATCTGGACGATGAAAAGCTGTCTGTCGTGTCAGTCGCAACCCATGTATACTTAAATCCGGTTTATTTTGGGAGGATATTTAAAAACACATTTCATATGACATTCAAAAGGTATCTGATGCAGCGCAGAATGGAAAAGGCCAAGAGGCTTTTAGAAGAAGGCCGTGCCAGCATTGGAGATATATGCGAACAGGTTGGGATTAGCAATCCGTCATATTTTTCACACCTGTTTAAAGAGTATACCGGAAAGCTTCCCAGCGAGTATAAGAAGGAATATGAGGGATGAAAATAAAAAAGATATCAGGAATCCAGAAGAAATATCTGACATATATTATGCTGCTTTTGATTCTGGCATTGTTTCTGTCATGCATTGGGGTATGGAGTTATGTGAGAAATGACATGGCGGCAGTCATAGTGGATAAATATGAGTTCATGAATGAAAAAATGGGGATGTCAATGGATAATCTCTATAAAAATAGCAATGAAGCCACGGCAGAGTGCATCATAAATGACGATGTTCAAAAAAGCCTCCGGACAAAAGGCCTGGAGGGAGTAGAACGCTATGCCCTGGGAAAATATTTTGCCTATGTAGACCTTGATTATATAACTGAATACTGCTATGTAGATAATAAAAAAACGTATATACGAAATCCTATTCCAAGATATCATATGATGATTTTGAGAAGAGTGGGTTCTCAGACATACTTTCGGTTGAATATTCAAAGACAGAATGGTTTTGGACAAAGGACACACTGTTTGGAACAGAAAAGGAAGCATTATTTGTGGGGAGGTACGTGCGTAGCATGGATTATGCCCATGAACCTGGCATGCTTTTTTTCAAGATGGACCCACGGTTTCTGGAGAGTGTGCTGAAGGATGCGGAAGGCGGTGAAAAGGAGGCTGTGGCAGGAATCGTTGACAAGAATGGGAAACTCTGCATAGAACGTGCCCCTGAGGGATTCGAGATAAGCTCCGGTGTGAAAAGAGAGGTTGCCAAACTGTCTGAGAACAAAGAATCAGGAGTGATTTTAAAAGGCGGCCGTATACAGGAGGGGATTCTTCAAGCATACAGGCAGAAAGACAGCGGCATGATCGTATTTACTCTTGTGCCGAATGCCGTGCTTTACAGCGGGCTTAACAGGATCCTTCTAGTTCTTGCCGGCATCTATCTGCTGGTGGGCATGATGGCTATTGCGATGAGTCTTTATGTTTCCAGGATATTTACAAAGCCGATTCAGAAAATCAGCAAAGAGATGGAGAGCTTTGACGGTAAGGATTTCAGCCACAAGATAGAGCTTCACACAAATACAGAGCTTGATAAAATCGGGCATTCGTACAATGAAATGCTGGCAAATATCGAGCATCTGCTGACAGAGATAAAGAACCAGGAGAAGGAACTGCGGACCAGCGAGCTTAATATGCTCATCAGCCAGATAAATCCGCATTTCCTTTATAATACGCTGGATACGATTTATATGCTGGCCCGTATTAACGGAGAGGAGACTACGATGAAGATGATCCAGGCGCTGTCAAAATACTTACGCCTGTCATTGAGCAAAGGGAATGACATCGTGACGGTCAGCGACGAACTTGAAAACGTAAAAAGCTATATGGAAATCCAGCAAATCAGGAATGAAGCTCTTTTTTCTTATGAGATTGAATGTAAGGCGGAGACGAGAGAGCGCTGGATTCTAAAGCTTATTCTACAGCCATTAGTGGAGAATGCCATTAAATATGGATTTTGCGATATTTCTGAAGGGGGCTTTATCAGAATCAAGGTGGAAGAAATGTCTGGGAGGCTTGTGCTCTCCGTATATAATAACGGTGCTCCGATGAAACAGGAGAAGGCAGATCTTTTAAACAGCCTTAAAAATGTGCCGGTATCAGAGATGAGGCAGCATTTTCCAGACGGACGCCATGGGTACGGAATAATAAACATTATCACAAGGCTTAGGCTGAAGTATGGCGAAGATGTGGAATATGAGTACGAAATACAGGAAGACGGAACGAAGTGCGTTATCAGGCTGCCTGAAAATGGAGAAAAAAATGATGAATTATAAGAAAATCACCGCAATAGCTGCCGCAGCAGTGTTTTTGGCAGGAGGTTGGGGATGTGCCAAGAACGAAAAAGAAAAGCCGCAAAAACAGGGGGAAGAGATTCATATTCCTATGATACTGACGGTAGATCCAAGCAGCGGAAAAAGGAATGAAGAGGATGTCGTACAGAGTTTTAACAGAGAGTACGAAGGAACATATCGGGTGGACGCAGAGTGGGTTATGGAGACGGAAGAGGAATACAGGAAGAACCTAAAACGTTTCAACGTAACAGATGAGCTGCCCGCAGTGATTACAGATTTAAGGACGCTTCCTTCTTATTATCAGATGATGATCGGGGAGGAAAGGATTGAAGATCTGTCGCCTTATATTTACGAAGATGAGGAATGGATGGGTATGATCGAGCCGGATGTGCTGGAGGCATGCCAGGAGCCGGGAGGACATATATATCTTGCGCCTTTGAGCTCAAATGTGTTTTCCTGCTCCGGCGTCTTCTGGAATGAGGAGCTTTTCCGGGAAGCAGGGGTGGAAAAGTTCCCGGATACATGGGGGGATTTCTGGATGTGCTGCCAGAGGCTGAAAGAACACGGTATTGCTCCGCTGGCTCTGCATACGGAGGGAACGGCGTGGGCACCGATGCTTTTTGCCACGGCGGAGCTTGCCGATTCTCCGGAAGGGGCAGAATTTATGAAGGAACTGTATCCGAAAAGTTATCAGAATGAATTTGGACGGCATCTGGCATCGGTTATAAAACGGCTGTTCTCTTATGCGACAGAGGATTCTGTGCATGTAGATTTTGATGTGTCTTATACGAATTTCGTGTCGGGGAAAGCCGCCATGGTTCCCAACGGATATTGGATGATTGATCAGATTCCCGATGAGTTTGCAGAAAATGTTAGATTTTCACCGTTTCCGGGAAATAAGCTTGTTGCGTCTCCGGAAACGTTTGGGTGGGCTGTTGTGTCGGGGTACAGTGAAGAGGTAAAGACAGGAGCGGTTGAGTTTCTGAAATTTCGGACAAAATATAATAAAGCAGAAAAAGAGGCGTTGCTGTATAAAAAGAATTCCGGGGCTAACCAGATAACGGAGGATTACATCAAGGCGTATAATGGAAATCCTCAGATTGTTCCTAACTATCAGGTGAAATGGAATTCCGTGCTTCAGGAGGAAACTCTTGGCGAGTGTATTCCAAAGCTGATAAAGGGTGAGCTGACAATAGAAGAATTTACGCGGATGGAAGATGAGAGCATACGGAAATTCAATGAAGAACTTTAGCCGGAAGGCCGGCTAAAGTTTATTTTTTTGTATTTGAGGTTTGCAAATTGTTACAGTGTTTTTTTATTTACTGGTAAGATATGGATAAGGAAAGAAATAAAATATCTTTCAGAAAGGTGGGAAATATTATGAAAATGAAAAAATTGCTGTCAGTTATGATAGCATCTGCAATGGTAGCAGGCATGGCGGCAGGATGCAGCACTCCTTCCGGAGGCGGCTCAGAAAAATCGGACGCAAAAGGAAAAGTGTACTACTTGAATTTTAAGCCGGAGGCAGACGACGATTGGCAGTCACTGGCAGAGGCATATACTGAAGAGACGGGGGTTCCGGTAACGGTTCTTACGGCGGCATCCGGTGAATATGAGAAAACTCTGAAATCAGAGATGGCAAAGAGCGATGCCCCGACACTGTTTCAGGTAAACGGTCCGGTAGGGCTTGCGAGCTGGAAGGATTATTGTTATGACCTTAAGGATTCTGCAATTGCCGGAGAGCTTACAGACGATAGTTTTGCGTTGATGGACGGAGAAAAGATGGCGGGAATCGCATATGTTATCGAGAATTATGGAATTATCTATAATAAAGGGCTTCTTGAAAAAGCAGGATATTCAGCAAAAGACATCACCAACTTTGATAGTTTCAAAAATGTAGTAGAAGACATTACGAAGAGGAAAAAAGAACTTGGATTTTCGGCGTTCACATCAGCAGGAATGGATGGTTCATCTGACTGGAGGTTTAAAACGCATCTGGCGAATCTTCCGATTTATTATGAGTACAAGGAGGATGGAATTGACAATACAGATGCAATAAAAGGTACATATCTTGATAATTACCGCCAGATCTGGGATCTTTATATTAACAATGCAACTTGCGAGCCGACAGCTCTCTCTACAAAGACTGCGGATGATGCTACTGCTGATTTTGTGACGGAAGAAGCAGTGTTTTACCAGAACGGAACATGGGAAATGAACAATATCGCTGATGTGGGAGAGGACAATCTTGGAATCCTGCCGATTTATGTAGGGATAAAGGGAGAAGAAGAGCAGGGCGTATGTACAGGAACGGAAAACTACTGGTGCGTAAACTCCAAGGCATCCGAGGATGATATCCAGGCAACGATGGACTTTATGAACTGGTGCGTGACATCTGACACAGGCGTAGAAGCAATGTGCAAAAATATGGGATTTGTCATTCCATTCAGTTCAAATCTTGAGTCTGACAATGTACTTGTGAACGAGGCAAACAAGTATATGGAAAACGGTAAGGCTCCTGTATCCTGGAATTTCTCAACCATGCCTTCTGAGGAGTGGAAAAACGGCGTTGGATCTGCACTTACAGCATATGCGGCTGACCAGTCTGACGCAAACTGGGAAAAAGTTGTTACTGCATTTGTTGACGGGTGGGCAGCAGAGGCGGCAGCAGCAAAATAAGAAGAATCGAAAGAACAGGAAAACGGCGGGGAAAATCTCCCGCCGTTTTTAAAAAGGAGGTTTTCATATGGAAAAAGCGATAAAACGTTACATGCCGATATTTGTGCTTCCGACGTTTTTTGCCTTTGTTCTTGGCTTTATCGTTCCGTTTATCATGGGAATCTGGCTGTCATTCTGTAAATTTACCACTGTTACAGATGCAAAATTTGTAGGGATTTCTAACTATATAGATGCGCTGGGAGATACAGTGTTCCGCCATTCGTTTTGGTATACAGTGCTTTTTGCCGTGATATCGCTGGCGGTGATCAATGTGATTGCATTTGCTCTTGGGATGGCTCTGACGAAGGAACTTAGGGGAACAAATGTTTTTCGGACAGTTTTCTTTATGCCAAATTTGATTGGGGGCATTGTGCTTGGATATATATGGCAGCTTATTTTTAACGGGATTTTGGAGAAATACGGTACGGCTTTGGCGCTGAATGAATGGTATGGTTTCTGGGGTCTGATTATCCTTGTAAGCTGGCAGCAGATTGGCTATATGATGATTATCTATATCGCCGGCCTGCAGTCGATTCCGGGGGATGTGATGGAAGCCGCCGAAATTGACGGGGCTACAAGATGGCAGAGGCTGTGGAAAGTTACAATTCCGATGATGATGCCGTCCATCACGATTTGTATGTTTCTGTCTATTACAAATGGGTTCAAGTTATTTGACCAGAACTTGTCGCTGACGGCGGGAGAACCGTCCAAGATGTCAGAAATGATGGCTCTGAACATCTTCAATACGTTCTATGGACGTACCGGATGGGAAGGTGTCGGCCAGGCAAAGGCAGTGCTCTTTTTCCTTCTCGTTGTCATGATTGGGATGTTGCAGCTTCGTGCAACGCGTTCAAAGGAGGTGCAGCAATAGATGAAAAAGAAAAACAGCGCATTAAGCTGGGCTGGAACAGGGGCATTTGCGATTATCGGTGTTGTGTATATTCTGCCGATTTTAATCGTGCTAATGAATTCTTTTAAGAAAAAAGTATTTATCAATAAGGAGCCGTTTACGCTGCCGTCAGAAAAAACGCTGACAGGCATTGAGAATTATATCACGGCAATCAATAAATATGAACTTTTGAGCGCTGTGGGCTGGACGGTGTTTATTACCATCGGTTCCGTGCTGGTCATTCTTGTATGTACGTCTATGTGTGCATGGTATATTACAAGGGTGACAACGAAGTTTACAAAGCTCCTTTATCTGCTGTGTGTATTTTCCATGGTAGTTCCGTTCCAGATGGTAATGTTTACCTTGTCGCTGGTAGCAGACCGGACAGGGCTCAGGACTCCGTGGGGAATCATAATCATCTATCTCGGGTTTGGCGCAGGACTGGCCGTGTTTATGTTCTGCGGGTTCGTTAAGTCCATTCCCCTTGAGATTGAGGAAGCGGCGATGATTGACGGCTGCACTCCTCTTAAGACATTTTTCAGCGTTGTGCTTCCAATCATGAAACCGACATATATTTCCGTGGGGATACTGGAAACGATGTGGATATGGAATGACTTCCTTCTTCCGTATCTCGTGCTTGACTTGAATAAATATAAGACAATTTCCATCGCGATCCAGTACATGAAAGGCAGCTATGGCCGGGTGGATATGGGAGCTATCATGGCGGCCCTCATCCTTGCAGTGATTCCGGTCATAATTTTTTATCTGTCCTGCCAGAAACATATTATCAAAGGCGTGGCGGCAGGAGCGGTCAAAGGATAGGAAAAGAAATAAAGGAAATGAAGAAGGGTGGATGCATGCAGGGCTTATGTGGCCTTGCATACATCCACCCATCCACATGTCTTGGAGTGGGTTTCAAGCTCCGCTATAGTTAATCCGATGGCGCTGTTGCCGCTTCCGGCAGCAGGATACACCGTCTCAAAGCGTCTCAGTGACTCGTCAAGGTATACGGGAACCCCTTCTTTGACAGCAAAGGGGCATACGCCTCCCGGGGCATGCCCGACATAAGATTCTACCAGTTCTCCGGGAATCATCTTTGCTTTCTGGTGAAACCGGGCTTTATATTTGGGATTGTCAATCTTTACATCGCCGGCAGTGACGATTAAGACAGCCTGTTCTTCCTGAAAGAAAGACAAAGTTTTTGCAATGCGGGCGGGCTCGCAGCCCACTGCTTTGGCGGCAAGCTCCACGGTGGCGCTGGATTGGCTAAAGACCTGAATACGCTCTTTCATCTGGCAGCTGTCAAAATAATCCTGTACTTTTTCTAAAGACATGTCATGTGCCTCCTTTTTCCTGTAATTAAGTGCCGGTAAGCACCCATGAAAAATATTATATCACACGGAGCAGGTGCAGGCTATCCATTTCATTGTATTCTTTATGACAAACTGCTATACTTATAGAAAATAGGAAAATGGGGTATGGCATATGGAACAATTGAGCCTGTTTGACGACAGAAAGGTATCGGCGCCTCTTGCAAGCCGTCTGAGGCCGGAAAATCTGGAGGAATATGCAGGGCAAAAGCATCTGGTTGGAAAAGGCAAGATTCTCAGACGGTTAATAGAGGAGGATCAGATTTCGTCGATGATATTCTGGGGGCCGCCGGGAGTGGGGAAGACTACGCTGGCCAGGATTATCGCAGAGCGCACGAGGGCAGAATTTGTAGAATTCAGCGCGGTAAGCAGCGGCATCAGAGAGATAAAGGAAGTGATGGCACAGGCTGAGAAGAACAGGAAAATGGGGATACGGACCGTGCTTTTTGCGGATGAGATTCACCGTTTTAACAAAGCGCAGCAGGATGCTTTCCTTCCCTTTGTGGAGGCAGGGAGCATCATTCTGATAGGGGCAACGACGGAAAATCCCTCATTTGAGATAAATTCCGCGCTTTTGTCGCGCTGCAAGGTGTTTATCCTTAAGGCTCTCGGCGAGGCGGATTTAATGGAACTGCTGGAACACGCGCTGGAAAGTCCGAAGGGATTTGGAAATATGAAAATAGATATCAGGGAATCGCACCTGTCGGCTATTGCCCGCTTTTCTAACGGGGATGCGAGGACGGCTTTGAACACGCTGGAGATGGCGGTGCTCAACGGCAGAATGGACGAGAAAGCAGTCCTGTGCGTAGACGGGGAAGTCTTGGCTCAGTGCATGAACCGCCGATCTCTTTTGTACGATAAAAATGGAGAGGAGCATTATAATCTGATATCCGCGCTGCACAAGTCCATGAGAAACAGCGATCCGGACGCGGCGGTGTACTGGATGTGCCGTATGCTGGACGGCGGGGAGGATCCCTTATACGTTGCCAGGCGCCTGGTGCGCTTTGCCAGTGAGGATGTGGGAATGGCGGATTCCCATGCGCTGCAGGTGGCGGTGGCGGCATATCAGGCGTGCCACTTTCTCGGGATGCCGGAGTGTGACGTACATCTGACTCATGCGGCCGTGTACCTTTCCATGGCTCCGAAATCGAATGCGCTTTACATGGCCTGCGAATCCTGCAAAGCTGATATAAAGGAACTTCCTGCAGAGCCGGTTCCGCTGTGGATATGCAATGCGCCTACTGCTCTGATGAAAGAGATGGATTATGGAAAGGGCTATGTCTACGCCCATGATACGGAGGAAAAGGTTGCAAGGATGCAGTGCCTTCCGGATGCGCTGGCAGGGAGACGCTACTACCTGCCGGGGGAAGAGGGTCAGGAAAAACAGGCAAAGGAGCGGCTTGATGAAATCCTCGCGTGGAAGAAAGGCATGCAGTAATATTCGGCAGTATACCTATACCTTGACGGACAAAGTCCGCCCGTTCCGCAGGAACATGTATTACGGGATGCCCTGTGGGTATAGTTCTGCAGAAATGCTCCCTAAAAGTTCCCACGCCGCATCGCGTTCTCTTCTTTGCTCCGGGGTAAGATCTTTATAGGGGCAGAGCATGGGATGCTGCCTTGCGCTGTCATCTCTGGCAGGCCCGTGGCTCCAGTTGTAAAATGTATAAAAACGCAGCCATCTCATGTGGTCGAGCTGCCGGTACATGTCCTGGGCGCATGGGTCTGTTTTTGTCTCGCAATATTTTTGATATGCGTTTTCTATAGTTTTGGAAGTGAATTCCGTAATTGTCTCATCGTCCAGGAGGATGCGGACTTTCATCAGAATATGGTCGGCCGCGGCTATCTTTGATTCCCGGTGGAAGTCGTCCAGCTCTTCCCAGCTTAGGGTAGGATAAGAAACGGATTTGCGGAAGATGTCATTGATTGTGACGGCAGCCTTGTTAAGCGTCGTCCGCATAATCTGATTTGGGGTGTAGATTTCTTCATCCGTTCCGAAATAAGAAACTCCGGGAGCCTTGCGGTTGCTGTGCAGGTCAATGTGTCCGTGAATCTTATAGTACCGGTTCAGCCTCCAAAAGATATTCCATCCTTCCGGCACATCGTCCGTGCATATAATGATGCGGTCGGCGGATTCAAGGATCGTGTGGCAATCTTCCCAGAACCCGTCATGAAAAATCAGGGAGTCGCATGTTTCAGAGACCTCATCAAGCGAAAACATCTCATGGAGATGCCGGTGCATGGCGAGAAATTCTTTTGAATCCCCAAAGATGTGGTAAGCTACGTGCTGAGTGACGGAGACGATGTTGGTCAGGATGGCTCTTTCAAGGATGCAGCGTCCATAGTTTCCGAACCCGATGATGACAATAGCATCTTCATGGCGGCACAGAGGCCTTTTATGCCAGTATTGCCTGGCGCAGCAGTCATAGCTGTGGAAAAAATGGATGTTTCCGGAAAGGTGGTCCTGACCGTTGGTGGTCCGTGCGTAGACATCCACTGGCAGTGCGTGCAGATCGATGGCGCGGCTGTTGACGCCGATATCATTTTCCCTCATCAGGAAAACTTTGCACCTTGTGCCAGAGTTTTTCTTGCGCGATACGATTCGGGCAGGGGAGGCGCTGATAAAGAGACAGGGGTGGTCGGGAAACTCCATCTGGTCGTCTTTCTTCTCACCAAAGATAATCACGGCATCCGCATCTTCTCTGTAAATATTTGCAGCAAGAGTAGTTGCCTCTGATCCGTAATCCGCAAAATAGTACCAGTTTTTTCTGCGCTGGAAACCAAGCATAAGGATTGGGAGCCCTTCGCTTGTTACAAAGGATATGACGGCGCCCAGCAGGGTTACCAGCATCCCGGCGGACATTAAGAGGAAGACGGCGCCCACTGCATGTCCAAGCGGCGTTACCGGTGTCAGGTCGCCGTAGCCGACAGTGGTCAGCGTGACAAGGGAGTACCAGAGCGCGTCGCCGAAAGTACGGATAGTAGCGTTTTTATCGCCGCATTCGGAAAAGTAGAGAAGGGTCAGAAGCCCAATGTAGATGAGCATTAAAGTTATGGTCATGTACAGATAGATTTTCTTTCTTCTTTTCATCTTGGGCGGTCTCCTTTTTTGTGTTTTCGGATTCTTCCGGCGGGTGAAAAGCTCGGTGCTCCGCCGCCGGATGTGTGTAGGGGATACGAAAAATATTATAGCACATGAGATTCCGAAAGAACATAGGGCAGGCAATCTTTATAATTTTTGCCTTGCTGGTTTCCGGCTGCGGGGATATAATGGAAACACGATTTCGGCAGCAGGATGGAGAAACAGAAAGGAGATAAACAACGTGATGGATATAAATAATGGAATGAATAGAAGCGGCGGTATGGAATGGCAGGCGCAGACACAGTTCAGGGCAAATGAGATTATGAAAAAATATTGGGTGCACACGTGGATAAGTTATGCGATTGTCCTGCTGGATATTATATTTCTGATCTATATGGTCGTATTTAAGATGGATTACCGGATTAATTACATTATCGGCGGGTTTGCGGAGCTATTACTGATAATCAGCGTGTTTGCCCTGTATGGTGTGATTGCAGCCATTGCCATATTGGTGAAATGGCTGGGTGCGGTAAAGATTGACATGGCGCTTTATGAAGAATGTGATCCTTTTGTGTATGAGGCGTGTCTTGACAGACTCCATCCACTTTTTTACAAAGAGCGGTTTGCCGTCCTTCATGCGATGGCTCGGTATTATCAAGGGGATGAATACACTGCGGAGGAGATATTGCGGAACGTGAACATGTATAAGCTGAAAGGCTTATATAAACTGAATTATTACATCCTTTTATCTGCCATCAGCTTAAAAAAGGGCGAAGGAATGCGGGCGGCAGAGTTTGAGAAGTCTTACCGCAGGAGTTTAAAGAAGAGTAAGAAAGAGCAGATATTTTTTAAAATACTTTGCGCCAGCAACAATCTGAACCGGGCCATGGAAAATGAGGATTATCAGTCGGCGTTCCGGTTCCTCTCCGAGAGAAAGGTACTTGACAGCGGGAAATGCAGAAAATGGACGTATATCGGTTACAGCCTGTTCGAAGCGAAAATCTATGCGGGCATAGGAGATGAAAAAAGCGCGAGGCTGAATCTTAATTATGTCATCTCTGAAGGCGGCAGGCTTGCGTATGTGAAGAGAGCCGGAGAGCTTTTGCAAAAGCTTGACGGCAATGTGGCTGATATGGAATTGTCGAATGGAGAGATGGAAAATGGGGAATTGTCAAATGGCTAAGATATTACTGCTGGAGGATGACGAGAGCTTAAACCGGGGCATCAGCCTGAAACTTGAAAAAGAAGGGTATGAGGTTTTGAGCGCTGTCGGTGTTAAGCAGGCGGAAAGGCTGCTTTCCGAACATGAGGTGGCGCTTGTCATCAGCGATATTACCGTGGAGGACGGGGACGGGCTTTCGTTTTGCAAAAATGTAAGGAAGAAGAGCCAGGTGCATTTTATCTTCTTGACTGCCCTGGATCAGGAGGTGGATATTGTCAACGGATATGACGCGGGGGCGGATGATTATATTACAAAGCCTTTCAGCCTGATGGTGTTGATGTCCAAGGTCAACGCGCTGATGCGGCGCATTGGGGAGAAGGACGGCGATGGGGCCGGGCAGTTTTTAAGATCCGGGGATCTGGAAGTGAATTGCCGAGAGATGAAAGCGTATAAGGGCGGGGAGGAAATCTTCTTGAGCAAAAGAGAGTTCCAGCTTTTGCTGTATTTTCTGGAAAATCCCAGGCAGATTATCTCCAAAGAGCAGATACTCAGCGGGGTGTGGGATGTGGACGGGCAGTTTGTGGACGATAACACTGTTCCGGTCACGATAAGCCGGCTGAAAAAGAAGGCGGCGGGATCGGGCCCGGCAGAGTATATTAAGAACGTGAGGGGGATGGGGTATATCTGGACGGAGGATGTGAGATAAATTTAAGAATCCGCAAAAATAAAATGTCAAGAAAGCTGTCGGAAATCAGAAATTCCGGCAGTTTTTATTTGTTTTGCGGAAAAAATAATTTTATTCTGTCTTTTTCTGTTTGTCAGTCGTTATACTTATTAGAACATGCATGTTTGAGATTTTTATTACGGAAGATAACTGCATTGCCGGGAAGGGGGATTTTATTGGACACAGATTTTCTTTTGGTGAGAAAAATGAGGCAGGGGAATGAGGAGGCATTTGATGTCTTTGTCCGCAAATATTACGGAGAGATACTAAGCTATTGCCGGTTCCGCTGCTTTGACGCGGAGAGCGCGGAGGATCTGACTCAGGAGACGTTCCTTAGATTCTTTGCCAATCTCTCGGAATACCGGCATATGGGTAAAGCAAAGAATTTTCTGTACACGGTTGCCGGGAATCTCTGCCGGGATTTTTATAAGAAGAAAAAGGACGTGCCGATGGACGGGGAGGGCCTGGAGGCTCAGGCACCTTTGGGAGAGGATTCCCTGGAACCGGTGCTTGACCGGGCGGTGATCCGGGCGGCGCTCCTTAAGCTGCCGGAGGAGTTTCGGGAGATGATCGTGCTGCATTATTTTCAGGGGATGAAGATTGCGGAGGCGGCAGAGGTGATTGGCGTCCGCGTATCGCTTGCGAAGTACAGGTTGCGGGAGGCGAAGGCGCAGCTTAAGCGTCTTTTGGAGTAGTGCCGGGAATGGCGGCATTTATGAATGGAGGAGTTATATGGATCTGGAAAAAATGCTGGAGAGCTATCGGGCGGACATGATGATCAAGCCCAGGGAGGAAAGGGTTGAAGAAACAATCCAGAAGTCCGGCGAGATTTTCCTTGAGAGGGAGCAGGAGAGGATGCTTAATTACGCAGAGTTCCTTAAAATACAGTTTACTGTGTTGAGAAAGAGGTGGTGGCTGTACCAGTGCCTGCTCTTGACGGCGTCGGGCCTTGTGCTTGGGTACATGCAGGAGGAATATTTCATACGCAGGAGCGTGGGCGTGGCGGGGGTGCTGTTTGTGGTGCTCATTATCCCGGAGATGTGGAAGAACAGGACGTATTGCAGTATGGAGGTGGAGACGGCGGCGTATTATTCGCTGCGGCAGATTTACGCGGCGCGCATGCTTTTGTTCGGAACCGCAGATGCCTGCTTTGCGGCTGCGTTCTGTGTGATCCTGCGAGGGCGGCTGCATTTTACCATGGCAGACCTTCTTGTGCAGTTTTTGTTCCCTATGGTGGTGACGGCATGCATCTGCTTTGGGATCCTGTGCAATAAATATGCGGTGAGCGAGATGGCATCGGTGGGTGTCTGCCTTGTGTGGAGCGGCGTGTGGTGGTTGATTACCATGAATGAGAGGATTTACCGGGCGGCGCTTTTGCCGGTGTGGGTGTGCCTGTTTTCGGCGGCGCTCCTGCTGTTGGCGGCGGTTTCATACCGGGCGGTGATAAACTGCGGAAAATGCCTGGAGACAGGCGCTAGCGGCAGTGATAAAGATAGACGGATGTAAGAATGGGAAAAATATCAGGAGGTTGGTTTTAATGGAATTGAGAATGCAAAATCTGACGAAGGAGTTCGGTGACTTTACTGCGGTAGACCATCTGAATTTTACGATGGAAAATGGTGTATACGGGCTGCTTGGGGTAAACGGCGCGGGAAAGACGACGCTGATGAAGATGCTGTGCACCCTTCTTTCCCCCACCAGCGGGGAGATTACATGCAACGGGCGGGAAATACTTGGGATGGGGGCGGATTACCGGCGGATTCTCGGATACCTCCCTCAGGAATTTGGATTTTACCCGGAGTTTACGGTGCAGGATTACCTGTCCTACATCGCGGCGCTCAAGGGCCTTCGCCCGGTGGTGGCAAAGCGCAGGGTACAGGAGCTGATTGAGAAGACCGGGCTTAAGAAGGCGGCGAAGAAAAAGATGAAGAAATTGTCCGGGGGCATGAAACGGCGGGCGGGAATCGCCCAGGCTATGCTGAACAATCCGAAGATTCTGGTTTTGGACGAGCCGACGGCGGGGCTTGACCCTAATGAGCGCATCCGTTTCCGCAACCTGATCAGCGAGCTGGCAGAAGACCGTCTGGTGCTTTTGTCCACCCATATTGTGTCGGACGTGGAATACATTGCCAATCAGATATTGCTGATGCGGAACGGACAGATTGTCCTTGCGGGGGAGGCGCAGGAGCTTATTGATTCTATGGAGGAGGGTGTCTTTAGCTTGTATGCCCGGAAAAATGACATCTCACGCCTGATGAAGAAATATAAGGTCTCCAACCTGAAAACCGAGCATGACGGGGTGGAACTCAGGATTATCGCCGGGAAACAGCCTTCGCCGGATGCGGTTCGGGTGGATGCGAATCTGGAGGATGTGTTTTTATATTATTTTGGAGAAAAAGCAGGTGAAGAGAATGTTGAGATTTGAGATAAAAAAGATATGGTCAAAGCCGATGAATCAGGCGGCGGTACTGCTGCTGTTTGTGATTGTGATTGCGGGGAGCCTTCTGGCTGCCCGGGATGTGAAATACTATAAGGAAGACGGCTCAAGTGTGTCCGGTATATTTGCCGCCGGGAAGTTAAGGAGCGAAAAGAATAAGTGGAAAGGTCATGTGACGGAGGAAGTTCTTAAGAAAGTGGTGGAGGAGAATAGACGGGCCCATGACGAGACGGATACAGATGATGAGGCGCTGGTAAAGTATCAGGGGATCAGTGACCTCAGGGAATGGATCAATTCCGGGATGGCCAGCCGGGGAAACTACGACTATTACCTGTGCGACAGTATCTTGCCGGAGGATGCGGCGATGCTTTATGAGAAAAGGGTTTCGCTTTTGAAGGACGAATTTGCGGGGCAGGGGCATTCAAAAAAGGAGAAGGAACTTCTTATGCGCCGGTATGAGGAGTTTGAGGCGCCTCTTTACTACGGCTATGCGGACGGGTGGAAGGCTGTGCTTGACTCCCAGTATCTGCCGACGCTGATGATCATTACGATCGTCATTATCGGATTTTTGATCTCCGGCGTGTTTTCCTGCGAGTTCCAGCTTGGGGCGGATTCGGTATTCTTTTCTGCCAAAAATGGGCGTGGCCGGGGAATACAGGCGAAGGTGGAGGCCTGCTTTCTGGTAATCACGGCAGTCTACTGGGCGGTCATGCTCCTTTTTTCCGGGCTGGTGCTTGGGATGCTGGGATTTCAGGGAGCGGGGCTGATGATACAGACTGATTCGCTCAACTGGACGTGCATGTATAACATCACGTTTGCAGAGAAGTGGCTGCTCACTATGTTCGGCGGGTATGCCGCCCATCTGTTCATCTTGCTTTTCGCCCTGCTTGTCTCAGCCAAGAGCCGTTCCGTGGTGGCGGCGGTGACGATACCTTTTGCACTGTCCTGCGCGCCGATGTTTCTGGGGCGGGTGCCGATGCTTTCCAGGGCGATGAACCTCTTCCCGGATATGCTCTTAAGGATCAGCTCGTTTTTGAGAGACAATCTTATCTATGAATTTGGCGGGAAGGTGTACGGCGTGTACGAGATGCTGATACCGGTGTATCTTTTCCTGGCGCTTGTGATGATGCCGGCGCTGTATGTGTGGTACCGGAGAAGTGAGCTGGCATAAAGATTCCCCGGAGAAAATGACTTTTACGAGACTTAGGTTATTTTCTCCGGGGGGATATTTTTCGTTAAATATCTAAAAATTCTTTTATTAATCCGATTAAGTCTTTCGCAGTTTTAATTTGCCGTTCGGTTTCTTCCCTGCCGGCAATGTAAAATTCATCATAATCACTGGCATGCCGTATTTTGGCCGCTTTCTGTACGTTTCTTCCCATCTCTCTGGGGAAGATTCCCATGTTTACATAATTTTTGTTAAAATAGGCCAAAGTATCTTTATGCCGCTTAAATGCAATCGGTTCCATGCAGAGCACCGCTGTTATGGCATAATATATGGAGTAATATGCTCTGTTGTTGGCAGCTTTTAATTTGTCGTTTTCAAATAACAGTTCTGCTAACAGTTCTGCGGTGTCAAGTTCTTCTAGCGCTCTGTCTAATTTGTATCTGGCAAGGTCTTTCCCATAGAATTCTTTTGTCATACGAATATCCCATCTTTTTCAATGTTCATGAAAAAAGGGTAGACCTTCTTCCATTGGTTATATATCTGCTGGCTTTGAACGTTTGGATTTATTTCCAGATTATGCTCCATCTCGAAATCATAAGTGATGTCGTATACTTTATCGGCATAATAACTTATTTCTTCCGGAGCTACGTCTGCTAAAATCATAATATCCAAATCGGAATCTTTATGAAAGTCACCGCGTGCATAGGAACCATATAAAATCAGACGCACAGGCGTATCTTTAAATATTTTTACCACTGCATTCCGGTAATTTCCCAACAGCATATTCAGATAATCAGGCATTTGGGGCACCTCCGTTATTGTACGCTCCCAGGGCGTTCGATAATGCATGCGCCTGGGAGCGGGCGAACTTCGTCTGTTAAACCATACCCACAGGGCATCCCGTAATACAAGTTCCTAGGGAACAGGCGGACTTTGTCCGTCAAGGTATACCCACAGGGCATCCCGTAATACAAGTTCCTGCGGAACAGGCGGACTTTGTCCGTCAAGGTATAGTATAACCGATTTTCGTTAAAATTCCAAGCTTAACCGATGGTCTGCCATTTTTTTTCAACTGCGTTCAAAAGCTCATGTCCGTCCTCGGTCACAAGTACGAGGTCTTCGATGCGGACGCCGTATTTTCCTTCGATGTAGATGCCCGGCTCGATGGAGAATATCATGCCCGGCTCTGCCGCATTCTTATTGACAGGGGATACATCGCCGTACTCGTGGTCTTCCTGGCCGATGAAGTGGCCGAGGCGGATCTTCCAGTATTCGCTGTAGCCTTTCTCGTCGATGTAATCTCTTGCCTGTGCGTCGATATCGCAGAACCGGACGCCCGGTTTGATCACGGACTCCGCGCGGAGCACTGCCTCACGGACGATGTCGTGGATTTCCTGCTCTTCGGCGGACGCCTCTTTGCAGTAGAAAGTCCTTGTCATGTCGGAGCAGTATCCTTTCCATACACAGCCCATGTCAATGAGAATGCATTCGCCTGCCTTGAGGGTTCTCGTATCGCTTGGTTCATGGTGCTGGTCGGCGGCGTTGGGGCCGAAACATACGATGGTGTCAAAGCTTGTTCCGCTTGCGCCGGCTTTTAAGTATTCGCTGTCGATAAAGTCGGCAACCTGCTTTTCCGTCATGCCTTCTTTGACATATTCTTTCACCATCTCCATCACCCGGTCGTTGATGGCAGACGCCTCTTTCATAATCTTGATCTCTTCTTCATTTTTCACCGCGCGCACGCCGTCCACGCAGTCAGACCCCCAAACGGTCTTAAGCTCCGGACATTTTTCCTGAAGAGGAATGAGGAAACGCGCCGGCCATGTCTTGTCGATGCCGAGGGTTTTTGTGGTGTCAATCTGGTCTGCGATAATGGAAATCTGGTCTTCCATATCGCTGAACCACACCTCTTTGAATCCGGTGTCAGATACGAAGTAAAGGTAGTTCAAAAGCATCACGTGTTCGCCGTTTGATTTGAGGATCAGGGCGTAGAGACGCTCTCCGGGGTTTACCATGATTCCGGTGAGGAACCGGATGCTTAACGGGTCGGATACGATAAGCTGTGTCAGGCCCTTTTCCTCCATCTTCGCTAATACGCGGGAAATTCTTTCGTTGTTCATTTGTAAAAAGCTCCTTTCGTGAATGTAAGGCTATTGTACCATATTTTTGGACGGAGGATGGGATTTTATGGAGAAACTTTGGAAAAAAAGTAAGTTTACAAACGGGTAAAATTTGACTATACTTTTCATAGATATTCTGACGGACAGCCGGAAGTCTGTTATCAGTAAAGAAAGGCGGATGAAGAAATGGGAAAAGTAGAATGGAGAAAACCATATAAAATCAGCGAGTTAATTGAGATTGTAACAAAGGATTACTGGGTATTGAATGAACCGGATATTCACGGAAAGCATCTATGCCCGGATACGGGTATATTTGATCTTCAGCTGTATACACGCAAGTTTGAAGAAGAGATCTATGAAGACCTGGTTTGCTATCTGGAGGATTACCCGGAGATTACGGATGATGATGAAGAGGTATTTCCGGAGTTTGTTGCCGAGGAAGGGCTGGTACTGCTGTATTCGGGCGAGAACTTTGAGGCTGTGATATCAGGCGCTTTTGACCAAAAGCTGAACCCGTCAATGAAAGAATTTATTGATTCCTTAAACTATTACAGGGATAATGATTCGTACCTGGATCTGGAGTAAACAGACAGTGGGAGAGAAGGCATAAAATGGATACGCGGCATACGGATGAGCAGTACATCAGCAGCCATCTAAGAGCCAGGGAGCGCGGCTACATCTGGCTGGAGCGGGAGCTTAAGCGCATGTTGCTTGTAAGTACGGCGGTTGTCACCGTATTTTTTGCGGTGCTCTTTTTTGCTCTTAAGCCGGATCTGGCGGCGTGGGCGGTAAGCCTTTTTTCGGCGCTGGCGCTGGATGCGGCCTGGGTGTATGTGAATTACCGGAGGGAATACCGGAATTACCAGGCGATTTACCGATATCTGGAGGAGTTCGAGACGGGGAATTACGCATACCGGGGCAGGGAAGACTTTGCCGGAACAGGAATCCGCGCCCAGCTTGCGGAGCAGCTTGCGCGCATGGGGGAGGCTTTCGGCGGGCTGAAAGAAAAGCTGGTGGAGGAAAAGGAGAATACGAAAGGGCTGGTGACGGATATTTCCCATCAGCTTAAGACGCCGGTGGCGGCGGTGGAGTTAAGCTATGAGCTTTTGCAGGATGCGTCTCTTGACGAGAAAGAGCGAAAGGAGTTCTTAAAGCGCGGCAGAGGGGAGCTTAGAAGGCTCAGTCAGCTTGTGGAGACGCTTTCTAACCTTTCCAGGCTGGAGGCGGATATGATAAGGCTTGCGCCAAAGGAGGCAGACCTTAAGGAGACGCTTATCCGGGCGGTGAACGGCGTCTACATGAAGGCGGAGAAGAAAGAGATTGAGATAGAGCTTATGGACTTTGACGCGGTACGGCTCGTCCATGACGTCCGGTGGACGGCGGAGGCGGTGTCGAATGTCCTTGACAATGCGGTGAAGTATTCGCCTGGGGGAACGAAGATAATGATTCGGGTGAATATCTTAGTCTCCTATGTGTTTATCGAGGTGGAGGATGAGGGAATCGGCATCCCGAAGTCTGAGTACGCGGATATCTTCAAGCGGTTCTACCGGGGGAGAGGCGCTGCGGTTCTGTGGGAAGAGGGCGCGGGGGTAGGGCTTTACCTTGTGCGGAAAATTTTAGAGGAACAGGGAGGGAGCGTGAGGGCTATAAAAGCCCCCGGCGGCGGAACGATTATGCAGATGATGCTGCCGAAGAAATATGAAGTATAACAAAACTGTTATTTTTCCTGTTAGGTTCTTGTAAGTTTCGGGGGTTATGATGTGTACATACCGAGGAAGGAAATGTATGCAGAAAGGAGCCTTTTATTTATGGAAACGATTTTAAAGACAGTAGACTTGGTGAAATATTACGGTGACGGGGAGAGTGAGGTGCGGGCCATCGACCACACCAGCATCGAGGTGGAGAACGGGGAGTTCGTGGCTATCGTGGGCCGCTCTGGCTCGGGGAAAAGTACGCTCCTCCATATGCTGGGCGGGCTTGACCGGCCGGACAGCGGGGAAGTGATGATTGGGGGAAAGAATATCTTTTCCTTAAAGGATGAGCAGCTTGCGGTGTTTAGAAGGAGGAAGATCGGCTTTATCTTCCAGGATTTCAACCTGATACCAGCGCTGAATGTGTGGGAGAATATCATCCTGCCGCTGGGGCTTGACGGCAAGAAGGTGAACCGTGATTTTGTGATGGATATCGTGAAGAGCATCGGGCTTTCGGAAAAGCTTAAGTCTCTGCCAAGCCAGCTTTCCGGCGGGCAGAAACAGCGGGTGGCGATTGCCAGGGCATTAGCCTCCCGCCCGGCGATCATCCTGGCGGACGAGCCGACGGGGAACTTGGATTCCAAGACGGAGATGGAGGTTATCTCAATCTTAAAGACCTGTGTCCACAAATATGGGCAGACATTGGTGATGATCACTCACGACGAGACGATCGCGCAGATGGCAGACCGGGTGATGATTATTGAAGACGGCAAGGTGGTGAGATAGATGAACATAATTACGACGACAGCGCTTGCCAATTTAAGGAAAAATAAGAGCAGAAATATATTGATCGGGATTGCCATTGCACTGACGGCATTTTTGCTTACGATGCTGCCGACTGTTGTGATGGGGAATCTAAGCCTTGAGTTTGAGGCGGTAAATGAGCTGTATTCCCCGGTTCACGGGGTGTACCGGAATGTGGATGATGAGACGGCGGCCAGGATGGCTCAGGACGAGACTTTTGAGGCGGTTGGCCTGAGGGAGCAGGCCGGGCGGATGTATTTTAGCAATAAAGATATAGTTGCCCCCATGCTGTGTTTTGACGAGACGGCGCTTGAGCTGTCGAAGATGGAGCTTGAGGAAGGAAAGTTCCCGGAGAGAGCGGATGAGATCGTGGTGTCCCCGGGATGCCTTAAGGCCATGGGTCTTAAGGGAAATGTGGGAGACAGGATTAAAGTGCCATACCAGCCTATGAGAAAAGGAAAGTTTCTCGAGGCGACGGAGAGGGAATTTACTATCACCGGGATGACAGAAGATACGCCAGAGGCTCTGGAAAAAGGGTTCTTTGCCCCTATGGTGTCGGAGGCATTTGCAAAGGAGACGATCCCGGAGGGGGAGCACGCTTACGAGGTGTATTTCCAATTGAGCGGCATTGAGGGGATGCCTACGGATAAGATTGAGGAGCAGATAAAGCTTACGGGAGAGCATTACGGGATTTCCGAGAGAGATACCGCGGAGAACGCAGAGTACCTCACTGCAAATTATGTGGATACGGCGCTTTACATCGGCCTTGGCGTGCTGCTGGCGGCCATCGTGCTGGCGGGAATCCTGACCATCTACAGTATCTATTATGTGTCTATGCTTGATAAAGTAAAAGAGTACGGAAAGCTCAGGGCAATCGGGGCGACAAAGGGGCAGATCCGGAAATTGGTGTGCCGGGAAGGCTTTGCGGTTGCCGCCATAGCTGTTCCTACAGGGATTGCCGCCGGGCTTTTGAGCGGAATCTTGCTGCTTAAGGCGCTGGTAAATTCATCCATAAGCAGCAACCGGGCGCTGGGAGAGGAGATGAAGGTAATCCTGGAAAATGGAGACATCAGTTTAGTGAAAGGATGGATCATCCTGCTTGCGGCGGCGGTAAGCCTTGCGACGGTCTACGTCTCCCTCCTTACCCCAATGCATAAGGCCAGCAAAATTACGGCGATGGAGGCTTTGCGCTACCAGGGCGGCGAGAAGGGGAAACGGAAACGGACTGCCCGGAAAGGCTTTGATGAGCTGAGCATCCCAAAGCTTACGATATCGAACCTTGGGAGAAATAAACGGAGAACTGCGGTAACAATTCTTTCTCTCGGGGCGACGGGAATTCTTTTTGTGACGGCGGCTACAATCTGTAACTGCATGAATGCGGAGGATATCACGAGAGAGAGCATACGCAGGGATATCAAGGTGGCAATCGATTATGAAGAGGATGACGAGATGCATCCGGAGTGGGCGCTTAACCAGATCCAGCAGAATAATCCGATGACGGAGGAGCTTAGGCTGAGGATTGAAAAAATCGACGGCGTAACTTCCGTTGAGACCAGCCTTAAGACAGTGGGAAAGATTGATAAAGCAAAGGGCAATGGAAATGAGATGCCGGACGGCGGAGTAAAGGAACACAGCGGGAAGATAGCTCCTGATGAGATAAACTGCGAAGTGAAAGGATTAGACGATGAGGCTATGAAGGAACTGTCCCGGTATGTGACGGAAGGTTCCCTTGACGATCCGTCCATTAAGGACGGAACAGGAATTATCTTTTCTGAATCCACATTAAAACAGGAGCATCCGGACTGGAAGGTAGGGGATAAACTGCTTTTGCAGGTGATGGACGGTGAAAAGATCAGGGAACGCCAGGTGACTCTTGCCGCCCTCTCAAAAGCGCTGCCGAGCCTGATGGGATATTACATGGTAATGCCTGAAGGTGCCCTTAAAAATATGTGCAGTTCGGATATCACGTATTACTGGGATATTTCCGTGGAAAGCGGGAAAGAGGACAGGGCGGAAAAGGAAATCAGTGAGCTTATTTCCGATGCGGAGGTTCTTGAGATGTCAACCTTCCGCGAGGAAAATAAAGCATCGGAGAAAGCGATTCGGTATACCCTCTATGGCTGCTACGGGATTCTGGCAATATTCGGGCTTATCGGAATCCTAAACCTGATCAACACGATGATCAACAGCGTCCATGTCAGGAAAAAGGAGCTTGGCATGCTGCAGGCCATCGGCATGTCCGGGCGGCAGACGGTGTATATGCTGCAGCTTGAAGGGCTTTTCTATACCGCCGGCACGCTGGCAGTGTCTCTAGGGCTTGGGAGCATCCTTGGGTACGCAGTGTTCCTGTGGGCGAAAGAAGGAGGCATCATGGGCATCCGGGTGTACCATTATCCGGCTGTGCCTGCGGTCTGCCTGACGGGGATCGTGCTGGCGGTGCAGATACTGATCACTTATTTTGTGAATATAAACTTTAAGAAATTAAGCCTGATTGAGAGGATCAGGTTTGCGGAGTAGGAATATGCAAAGCATAAAGCAGTGATTGACGGGGTGTAAAGCGTGAAAATAGCTGCGGTTTGGCCTGTGTTTTTCGGGAAATGTGGTGTATAATATAATTTAAAGATTGAAACTCATTCCCGCTGCTCTGTTTTTGAGCGGGTATTGGCTTAAAGGAGTATGATAAAGGAGCTGTATATGAGAAGAGAAGAATATATTTCGGATGATATGGTTGTAAAGCGCGCGAATGCAGCTATAAGGCTGGAATTGGAGAAGAAGAAAGCGATGGATATTCCGGTGATTGTGTATGACAGAGAGACACAGGCGGTGTATCAGGAGCACAGCGACGGAACACGGGTAAAGGTAGGAAAAAGGATGAGGAAGGGGCGTTATAGTGAGCGTGTTGCAAAAAAAGCCTGAGGTTGTCGTGTTTGCGGGGCCGAACGGTTCAGGGAAAAGCACATTTACAGAATTGCTAAAGCCTCCGATGGATTATATTAATGCGGATGAAATTAAAAAGAATTTAAAATGTTCGGATTTAGAGGCTGCACAGTTGGCCGAAAAGCAGCGTGAGAATCATATTGAACATATGAATGAATTTTGCTTTGAAACAGTTCTGTCAACGCAACGAAATTTGAAACTGCTTGAAAGAGCAAAAGAAAAAGGATATTTTATCCGTTGCTATTATATACTTACCACAGATCCTGTAATTAATGTTTGGCGTGTGAAATCAAGGGTGGAATCCGGGGGCCATGATGTGCCTGAAGAGAAAATAATTGCGCGATATGACAGAGCGCTTGCTTTGGTGAAGGATTTAGTCAAAATTTGCGATATATGCCATATATATGACAATTCTGGAAATAAACCGTTTCGAATATTAAAAAAACGGAAAGAGCAGATTTTTTATGACGAGTGTAGTGACTGGTACATCGAAGATATCCGCGCACTGACAAATATTGAAAATATGGAACGAAAAGATTTGAATTAAAAATAATGCTATAAGACAGTGACAGATACTATCTTATAGCATTTTATAAATTAAAAATTTTTCAATCATGCAACCAAACACGGGCAATTCCAGTCTAATAAGTGTAAAACAAAAACAAACCGGAAAGGGGAGGTGAGGTTCATGGAGCTGTTACTGGTGAAGAAGGCACAAAAGGGCGATACGGACGCATTTGTGGAGCTGATGGAGATGCACAAGATGCCGCTTTACAAGGTGGCGAAAAGCTACTTAAAGAGCGAGGAGGATATCGCGGATGTGATGCAGGACACGATACTGTCAGCCTATGAACATATAGGAGAGCTGAAAAAGTCAGCTTACTTTAAGACATGGATTATTCGTATTCTGATGAATCATTGTAACGATCTGCTAAGACGGCAGAGGCATTTTGTGAAGGCGGGCTGGGAAGAGGAGCGTGAGGCCAGCGCGCCGTCCGGCGACCGGGAGTTTTACGAGCTGCTCTCAGAGCTATCCGAGGATGTGCGGCCTGTTTTCCTTCTGCATTATGGGGAAGGCTTTAGTACAAAGGAAGTGGCGCAGATTCTCGACATGAACGAGAATACGGTGAAGAGCAAGCTGATGCGGGGCAGAAAGAAACTGAAACAGGTGCTTTGTTGTTAAGGAGGCGTTATTTTATGAAGAAGACAGAGAAAGATATGAGAGATATTTTAAATCAGGATATTCACATTTCGGACACGGTGGAGACAAGGATACAGGAGACGTACAGTCAGCTGGGGAAGAGGAATGTCCGCCGGAGGAAGGCGGGGAGCGTCCGGAAAATCGCGGCGGCTATCGCGGCAGTGTGCCTTTTCGTTCCGGGCGTAGTGTACGCATCCTCAAAGACAGAATTTTTCCAGGCGATGTTCGGCAATGAGACGAGAGAGTCTAACGGTGTTCTTGAGCGTGAGGTTGATACCGGAAAGGAGGGGAAGGATGCCAAGGTTACGGTGACGCTGCCTTCCAGGGAGTATGTTCCGGTGGACGAGGAGCAGGCGGAAAAAGAAATCGGCGCTTACGTGTCGGAGGAGCCCATCGTGAAGAAAGCAGGCAGCCACACCCTTACAATCAACAGTTTTGTCTATGATAAGAACGGCGCGATGATGTATTTTACCCTGGAGAGGGAAGGCGGTGTTACGGCCTTTACGGGAGATAAGGATACGAACCTCACCAAGGGAGCGTACTTTACGGAGGATGCTGACTTTTATTTTAACTGTGAGACGAAAAACGGAGCGTTTGGCGCGGAGAATACTTATATTGATATGGAGAAGAGTACAAACGGTAAGTTTTACTGCTATTCCTACATTCTGTGGAACGAGCCTTTGAAGGATGGGGATGTGCCGGAGCTTATGTTTGAGACATATCCGTGTGCCAAAAGGGAACTGGATGAGAAGACAAAGACAAAGACGGAGAGGATCAGGCTGACGTCTAAAGCTCCGGTTCCAGTACGGAAGATTGATATGGGCGAGAAGGGGTATCTGGAGTATTCGCCGATCGCCCTGAGCGTTGACATGGCCAAAGGCATGGGGCTGTCCAAAGAGGAGGCTGCGGACCCGTATTATCTGGAGTCTATCGAGGTTGTGTATAAGGATAAGGAAACTTACGTTGTCTGCAATAAAGAGAAGAACGTGGAGAACAGCAGCTACCAGCTTGGCGCAGGAACGTACTATAAGACCGTGTTCAACCGGCTGGTGGATGTGGATGAGATAGAAAGAATCGTGGTGAACGGGGTTGAGTTTGCAGTGAAGTAAGGCTGCTGATGATAATCGGTTTGTGCACCGGAGGCAGGAAAGGCGCATCAGAAATGGTGTGCCTTTAAAATTCCATAGATTGAAGTTGTGAAAAACGGCCGGATGGGCTATACTGTAAACAAATTCATTTTGAGCGGGGAAGGGATGGACGATGACGGCGGAGGCAGTTTTAGAGGAAATTATCAGGTGCTGTGAAAAACATCTGGTGAAAGAGGCGGTGCTGTTTGGCTCGCGTGCAAAGGGAACTTTTCTGGAGCGCAGCGATTTTGACATAGCGGTGTCCGGCGCGGCAGATTTTGACGGGCTTTTAGAAGACGTGGAAGAGATTCCCACGCTTTACACGATAGACTTGGTGGATATGGATACCTGTGGAAATGCATTGCTTTTGGAGGATATTAAAACGTATGGACGAAAAATTTTTGAGAAGGTTTAAATCATTTGGAAATTCTCTGGATTCTCTTTCGGAGGCAAAGGAGCGGGATATGTCTGATTCATTTGTACTCAGCGGAACCAGTGCGAAGTTCAGCATAACCTTTGACCTTGCGTGGAAGGTGATGAAGGATATTTTAGTGCAGCATTATGCCATGAATAATTTTGTGGCGGGCTCGCCGAGAGAAGTGTTAAAAGCCGCATTCCAGGCGGAGCTTATTTCGGATGATGTCTGGATGGAGATGATGAAGGTGAGAAATCAGCTTGCCCATGATTATGACGAAGTGATCGTAAAAAAATATTTCCGGCGGATTGTCGGTGTGTATATTGATATGCTGTATGAGTTTCGCGGGAAAGCAGAGGGGCTGTCTGCCAGAAATTGACGTATATCCGGGGTATTCATGATGGCGTCAGTGATTTGTGCCATACATAGGCTGAAAGAGCGGCAATGATATAATTATGGGGGGGATAGATAGTATATATTGTCGAGGCTGTAAAAATTACTTTACATTACCGCAGGTTGATGAAAGATGCTGTTCTCATCGACCTGTCTTTTTATTTATTGTTTTACCTTTTATAGCACTAACAATAAACCTATATATACCATATAGCAGCAAGTGTATTGACTATTTAAACTTTAAGTTTTATACTTACAATGTAACAGTTGAATTTTTAAAGAGGTAACTTTATGACTATATCAGAACAAATAAAAGTATTATGTGTGCGAACCAATATTAGTGTTTCGGAATTGGCGCGCAGGATGGGAATGTCACCACAGAATCTGAATGCTAAGCTTAAGAGAGAAACATTTACAGTATCTGACTTGGATCAGATTGCTGAGGCAACAGGAACAACATTTGAAAGAAAATTTATATTAGATGATGGAGAAGAAGTTTGATGAAAAACTTTAATTTAGAAGAAGTTCGCAAGAAATACAAAGATAATCGCGATGTGATTTCATTGTTTTCGGGAGCAATGGGATTGGACATTGGTCTCGGAAAGGCAGGTCTTAATGTGGTTATCGGTCAGGATTTTGAACCTTCATGTGTAGAAACGATGAAAGCTAATGGCCACAACGTACTCGGAGGAGATATTAGAGAAATAAAGCCAGAGACACTTCTGGAACTGAGCAGACTGCATGTAGGTGAACCATTTATGATTTGTGGAGGACCGCCTTGTCAGCCTTTTTCTACTGCTGGAAAAAGACTTGGAATTAATGATCCGAGAGGAAGCCTTTTTATGGACTTTATAAGAATGATAGATTATATTCGTCCGAGATTTTTTGTGATGGAAAATGTAAAGGGTATAGTTTCTTCGCCGTTGAAGCATGTTTCCACAAAAGAAAGGGTTAAGGATGATCTGGAGCAAAAGCTGGGAACGGTTTTAGATGTTATTTTGTCCGAATTTAACAAGTTGGGATATAAAACAGTTTACGGCATTTTAGATGCTGTAAATTATGGCGTGCCGCAGTTTCGTGAACGTTTTGTATTGATAGGTAGCCGAGATAATGAGAATATATTTTTGCCAATACCGACTCATTTTCAAATGCATCAAAATCCGGATTATAGATGGAAAACAGTTGGTGAGGTTATAAAAGATTTGGAAAATGATCCAGGCGAGTATACACCGTTAAGTGGTGATAGAAAAAAATATCTTCACGTGGTTCCAGAAGGTGGAAATTGGAAAGATTTGCCTGAAGAAGTGATTCCGGTTGCTATGGGAGGGGCTTATGAGTCTGGTGGTGGAAAAGTAGGGTTTTATCGTAGGCTATCATATAAGCAACCATCCCCCACAATTACAACTTCACCGGCACAAAAAGCGACAATGCTTTGTCATCCGAGACAGGATAGACCATTAAGCATAAAAGAATATGCAAGAATTCAGCAATTTCCGGATGATTGGAAATTTACGGGAACAATATCTGCACAATATAGGCAAATTGGAAATGCAGTTCCTGTTGGATTGGCCGAAGCTATTGGTAGAGCAATTATTTCTACAGCAAATGGGACATCAACCATAGAAACAAAGCGGTTCAGAGGAACCAGCGTACACAATAGAATTAAAAATGCAATGGAATTAGGAGGAAATTCATATGGCGATTAACAATTCTTATGATGAAGCAGAAGTAGTACAGGCTATAGCAAAAGCATTGGAAACATTTTATGGAACCCTGATAGAAAAAATTGATACTCTGGATATCAAGAAAGTAATAAAGCGAAAGAATCCATATTTGTACCGGGCAAAGGCAATGGAAAGTGCCTCAGAGATAGTGGAATCGGTTTTAAGTGCCTTTGTGACATCCAGTGAAGAGACAATTTTCGGAAATTGCTTTTTTGAGCCAATTGCTATAGCAGTAAGTGGTGGAAACAAAGCCTTGGCAGAAGGTATTGATTTAATGATACAAGATGATGATAGTAATACAATCTATGCTATAGCTGTGAAGAGTGGCCCTTCTGTATTTAATGCCGATAGCAAAAAACGCCAGGAACAGAATTTTATGGCAGCAGCAAAATTGGCACAGCAGGCAAAGGCAAGATATGAGGCTTATATCGGGTACTGTTACGGTAAGAAAAAGGATAGTGGCAGAGGGAAGCCGAAGATGTATCAGGAATTAGCTGGAAAGCAGTTCTGGGCAGAACTTACTGGAGATGAAGAATTTTATATTAAGATAATCCACTTTATGGGAACCATGCCGGAACAATATGTTGCTTCTTATAAGGAAAGCTACAACAAAGCGGCAAACAGATTAATCAGAGAGTTCTCAAATAGTTTCTGTAAAGAAGATGGGGCTATTGATTGGGAAAAGTTGGTTGAATTTAATTCAGGAGATTAAGAAAATAGTTACGATATTGGGAGGAAGTCGCATGAAAACTGCTTTGGATTTTTATGCAAGAGGAAAACAAAAAGAGGCGAATGCAGATGAATACGACCGCTCTCGATATTATAGTAGGGATAGGTTTATTTGTCCGGAATGTGGAGAGGCAGTTCATCTAACAGGAAGTAGGTATAGTAATCATTTTGCCCATTTTAAAAAAAGTGATGTATCCGCTGAATGTGATAGACGTGTGGACGGTAGCCCAACAGATTCGGTGTATGAAAGAATAGGATTGCCTATCTATATACGAAAGAATGCGACAGGTGACTTTTATTTGTATATGGGGTTTAAAGCGTTACCGCCTGGGCTTATGGAAAAGGCAATTAAGGAGTCAATATCAGTAAAGATTGATGGAAGGAATACCTACAGAATTAATACCGAAAGATTTTCTTGTGATGGGACTGCTTTGATTCCATTGGATTATATTCCGTTATCCGGACATAAATATCATCTTTATTACGAACCAGCAAATAAGGCATATGCAGTGTCACAGCATTGGTCTGATTATGCGGATGGATTCTCATACGAGGGAGCTATATTTACTGTAACTGAGCAGGGTGGAAAGAAAATTAGACATGGTGATTCGGTAACCACTGACGAGATGTATTACTGGGTTAGGCGTCAACCACAGCTTCCAAGTTTTATTCCAGGAATCGAGATGAAAAAGTGTGGACGTCTTATATTAAAGGATAATGTCTTAAATGTTTTTTGTGGGTCATTTTCATCAGATCTTTCAGATTCAGAGTTTAGTTACCTTACATCATACTTAAGGTCAAATTTAAAAATTCATCTTCTCGAAAAGCAACCTGAATTTGTACCAATATGGCCGCCTGTCGTGAAGACGGAAGATGGATATATCATCAATAATAGAGAACAAAGTGTTTATGGATATGTTGTTTCGGGGAATGATAATCCGAGGATATATGTTTATCAGGGAATAAGAAAAATTCCGGATGAATTAGTCTCAGCCAATTATTTAACATGCGTTAGAGTTTGGGATCAGGAAGCTTTAGTTAATATAGACCGAAAATATGTTTCGAGCGGAACATTACTTCTAAAGAGATCGAGAAATATTATATCGAATGATGCCGATGTTTATGAGTTGATAGATGATGAGTGTGTTGCGCTTGAAAAAGGAAATATATGTAGAGATTGCAATAAGATATTATTTCAATCTGGTCACCAGACGGATTTTATTTTGATTCGAAAGAGCGGACGAATAGAAAAGAATGGCGGTATTGGAGAGTATGTTTTTGAAGATCTGCAAGATGGTGATTTGATATATGTATTACAGAACAGACTCCTTATTAGTAGTATTCTCGTTGTATCTATAGAAAAACAGCAAGCAAATTTGACGATAAGTGATGAAGAATTATTTCGTTTGTTTAGAAAGTTCAATGGAACAAAAAAGGTAAAATTACCGCACAAAGTACGAATTCAAATATATGAACTTCAAGAGAAAGTCACGATGTCGAGAACCTATCTTGATGATATGTTGAAAAGTAACAGTATATCTACGGCAATGATAAAGGTATTGGAGGAAATACTTAATGAGCAAAATTGAAATCAACTTTGAATTATTAGATCTTTTTAACGAAGAGGAAATAAATACTGTTTGTAAGAATGCGGATCTTACTTTTTTTTTGATGCCGATAAAGGACAAACGATACATAAGGTACGCAAAAAAATTAGGCAGATTAGATAAAAAATCTGCATTAGTACAAAAGCTACTTCCGGGGATTGCATTTAATCTATTCAAAAAAGGTGAGGAACCATTTAGAGTGGCTATTGCAACTCAGTTGGATACATACAGGAAAAAGTTTGGGGAAGCTATATCGAAGTGCATGGAGCCAACTATTTGTGTTGACGACATAAAGGCATACAATATAAAGGAAATGGCGGAGTTTTATATAAAAATTTTAGATATTTCAGCTACAGATATACCTATTGATTTGTTTTTCATTTATCTTAAGCTTCAGGATATTATGATTGAAAAAGAGACTCGTGAAGGGATAGAGACGGAGATAGAAAATATCAATCAGGCAAGAGCGCTTGAAGCAAAGCATCTGGAGGAAATTCAGGAAGCATTAAAGGAGCAGGAGAAGAGGCTATCGGTAGATTTTGAACAGCAAAAACGTGATTTAAGGAAACAAATTGAAGAAAAAAATGTGTTATATAAAGAAATTCAAGAGAAGCTCAGTGCTACAGAACAAAGATTGAAAAAATACGAAAATATAACACAGGCTGAAAGGAAAAGAAGAGAAGAGGAATGGTTCTCCGAGTATGAAAAAGAACTCGAAGCAAGAAAAGTGGCAGATGACATACAACGAAAAAATGCATTCGATGAAGCTGAAGCAAAGTACCAGAATCTGTTGCTTGCACTTGAGGCAGAAGCGGAGAAAAAGAGAGCAGAGCTGGAGGAACAATATCGTAAACAACGAATTTCTTTAGAGGAGATGTTGTCCAATGAATTGGCAGAACTTAGATTACAGGTGGCAGAGTTGACTGATAAGAAAAAAGTATTGGATGCACAGGTTGATGGTCTTGAACAAAGAAAGAAGGAACTTGACAGTTACATCCGGGAATTGGATGCTATTGAAGATAGATATTTCGAATCATTTGAACAAAGAGTTATTGAAAGAAAAATAGATTCCATCATATTTCAAAAATTAGGATACGAGAATCAAAGGGGTAATACAAATTTAGAGGTACCCTTGGTTTGTACAAATTTGTCCGATGTTGTTGTAATACCGGCGAAACAGTTTGATGAAAATGCAGAATATGGAGCAGATGTCAACTCTATAGAAGATTTTTTTGAAGATTATAAGACAAATATCTCTTTGTATTTTGATAATGCAACAGAAGTTGCTGGTTCCGTTTTGGCAGCTATTTTACATGGAATTGGAATAATTGCAATTGATAAAGTATGTACTTATCTATCTGAGGCACTCGCGGCTTTGCTACAAGAAAGTTCGCCATTGGTAATTAATATTGATTCGGAAAAAGAGAGTTTGAAGACACTTGTTGATATCGTCAATGAAAGTGAAACTCAAGTGGTATGTATAAAAGGGATTTTGGATAATTATAACGAAATTCTTTTTGCAAGAATGTGTGAAGTGTGTAAAGAAAAGTATTTGTTCTTCGCTGTTTCCGATTTGAAGAACTTGGAAATGATGTCTAAAGCAATGCTGAATTATGCAATTGTAATAGTTGCGGAAAATGAACTGCATTTTCCGGTTGATGACTATCTTCTGATAGGTAATCATGATTTGAAACTACTTATTCCAGAACTTGATATGAGGAAGAGTCAGGAAATATATAAAAAAATATTTAGCAGACTGGTAATGAATGGTTATATAAGAAAATCAGTTTCAATTGAGTATAGTAATTTATTGCAATTGTATTTCGCACTTGTAGGAGGAAACACATTGGGTGAGATTATGCAGAAAGGTATTGTATATGCGTGTGATGTCTGTTCGGAGGACGAAAATTTAGGAGATGTTCTAAATAAGAGTGGGATAACAATTCCGGTGAAATAGAATAGGTAGGAGACTATGGATAATAATGCTTTAACAAAAATGGCACAGGACATGCGAATAAAACCGTATGTTGGTGAATCACAGACGAATTATGTTGGAAGAGTTATTTATTGTGCGTTATGTCATTGGATGAGATATTCTGTTATGGATGAAACCACTCAGAAGTATGACAGAAAAAGCAAGGCATACGTATTAGGCAGGATAAAAGAACTGCTGGTTATTATGTCAGATGCATTTCCGGTGTGTAAAAAGTGGATTTTTAAGGATTTGAAAAATCCGGTTGATGACGATGAATTGGTTCGAACATTAAGAGATAAAATGTTAGCCGCCGGTGAGTTAATGGAAGTTGATGAATCACGGAATATTGGATTACCGGTATATGAGAAACGTTATTGTACCGATGATTACGATAGAGTGACCGGTCTATCAGAAGAAATAAGTAGACCGGAACATGTCGGGGTAACCAGAATTGTTCGCATTGAAGGGGATAATGAAAATAGAATCCCAATGGATAGGATTGATATTGATGAGTATGTTGACTGGCTATATACAGGAGCATCATGGACTGAATGCCGCAACATAGATGCATTTGAGTTTTTTAATCCGTTTAGTAAGAGACCGCCCTATCAATCGTGGACAAATGCAGTTCCAAATAACGAAAAGAGAATTCTTGCAAGACTGACACTTTACAATGGCTTGCATGAATACCATTTGATAAAAAAAGAGCATGATAAATACTGGAATTCACCGATTACAACAGTATTAGCTGAATGGAAGGAAGAAAGAAGAGTGTTATTAGCACTCCGAAAACATGTAGGAAATATAATGCAGGCTACATATAATAAAAGGGATACAGTGTACCTGTTGAGTTTATATTGTGGTTTGCCACTAAGAGAGCAGGCGATAATAGATACATTTTGCTGGCCGTTAAATTCAATGGATGATAAATATAATTATGTTGTACCCAGCTTTATATGGGAGAATATAAGAAATATTATTACCGTTAGTTTAGGTATTGATCTTAAGGAGAAGAACTAAATGGATGAATACAGTATTGAAAATACGCATGAGGCTTTAAAACAGAGATTAATCGATTATGTTGAAACAGCATATTTCGGAAAAAATGATGAACTGCGTGAGTTGTGCAAAACTGAATTGGAAAAGCAAGGAGTAATGTGGAAAGAACCATATATCGAGGCGAATCCGGCCTATATGTCACTTCGTGACGGAATAGAAAATGCAGATATTCCAGTTGGTATAAAGGTAATATTAAAGCAGATGATTGAGTGGAAAATGGGTGTGTATAAGAGTCCGTATGCTCATCAGGTTCAGGCTTTAGAAGGATTTCACAAACAACATGATTTGTTTGTGGCTACAGGTACCGGTTCCGGTAAAACAGAATGTTTTATGTGGCCAATGGTAACTAAACTTATTAATGAAGCAAAATGCAATCATGATTCATGGAAACAGCGTGGTGTAAGGGCTATGATGCTGTATCCAATGAATGCACTTGTATCAGATCAGTTGGGAAGATTGCGCCGTATGATAGGAACAGCATCATTTTATGATATGTTTACTGAATACACTGGTGTTTCCAGACGGCCTCAGTTTGGTATGTATACTGGCAGAACTCCATATGCAGGTGAAATTAGGAGAGAGCAAGATAAAGCTCTTTCTGATACATTACGCTCAAATTTGATTGCACGTGATGAAGAAACTGTAAATCAGTTGAAGAAGATGGGGAAATTTCCAGCGAAGTATGATATGGAGAAATTTACAGATGGCTTGTTGGAAGGAAGGCATGTGACGGATGATCGCGATGCAGAAATGATAACAAGGTTTGAAATGCAGGACAATACGCCAGACATTCTAATCACGAACTATTCTATGCTTGAGTATATGCTGATGAGGCAAGAAGAGCAGAGTATTTGGGAAGATACTAAAAAATGGCTTGAGCAAGATGAAGATAATAAATGAAAAAGTCTTTTAATCCCCCATCTGAGATGGGGGAACAGGCAAAGCCGT